>OCRP01000341.1_pt1 | contig 50022 bp, 43 predicted proteins | sample 1538871 | NCBI WGS metagenome assembly OCRP01 (sample SAMN04571731, study PRJEB22368) | human gut metagenome | biome: human gut; material: stool | host: Homo sapiens | place: Luxembourg | collected 2012-09-20 | reverse complement strand
GGTGCCAACCAAGCGGTCGCCGTAGCCGTCCAGAAATTGCACCCGCAGGCTACCAGCAGGGCGGACTTCCTCTTCAGGATCGACCGCTTCCACGATGAAGTCTGTGAGCTTGGGTTCATAGGCATCCAGGCAGGACGTGACGAACGACGAAATGCTTGTGCGGTACTCGGTAAGCTGCTGGGGATTCAAGCCAAGACGGGCGATTTCGTAGGCCGCTTTCGAGTCCTCGGTTTTGAAGCTTGCGAGCAGTTCTTGGAGTTCTTCGCGAAGCTCCAAGCAGTTGTGTTCATCCATCACGCTTTCGCCCCAGGAGTCATAAACCGGACCACGCACGGTTTCATGCTCGAAGTCGTAGCCCAAGCGGTCAATGACTTCGTCGCGGTGAGCGTCGGGGTGCGCAGTCAGGTATTCACGGATGTATCGTGGGGTGCTCATCAGGCTCTCCTTGGCATCAACGAAGCGCAAGCCCGTAGACAGAAGAAATGTCCAAATCGCGGCCCACGAAGATGCCGATTCGCGAACCTTGGTTCCGAGTGAGGGTCGGCGGGATGTTCCCTGACTGACGCATGGCTTCCCGGACGATTTCTTCCATGCCGTCCTGCGAGTTCTGGTAGTAGTTGACGCCGCCGTTGTTGTCGGAAGCCTGATTGCCGGCAAATTCGAAGCCGTCTTGGATCAGGCTGAAGAGCAAGGCGTTTCCAAAGCGCTTCCACCAGTGGTAGTCGACATGTCCGGAGAGGCCGCTTCCGCCCATTTCGTCGGTGCCGGGCGAGTCGAGGTTGATGCGCACGCCGGTCGGTGTCTGTAGCTGCGTCCACAAAACGAAGATGCGGTTGAGCCCATTTTCGACTGCCCCCTTGTATTCACCGATCACCTTGGAGCCGCGTTCAATGAGCAGTACTTTGCCGTCGGCGGAATAAAGCGGTCTAGGGATGACGCAGCTCGTCATGCCTGGAACCGTTGTGTCCACTTTGGTTTCCAGGATGCAGTCAATGAAAGTACCTTTGGGAAGGAGGAAAGTGCGATTTGGCATTCTGCGGGCCCGTACGCCGGGCGTGTCGACGGCGGAAAGCATGCTGCCAAGACGTCCGCCATCTCCCCGTGGGGCGCTGTCCATGTCGTCCGGTGCCCCTTGCACAGGTGCTGCAGAAGGACCGTCACTGTTCGCACTCATAAGTGGGGCGGCGAATCGACGCTCTTCGAGTGTTGGTTCCTGCTTTTGCGGTTGCACCGGCTGTGCCACGGCAACAGGTTGCACCGGCAACGGCGGCGGGGTGGTAGGCAGCGGCGGCTTTTCCTCCGGTTCTTCTTTGACGACCGGATCCGGCTCGGGCTTCGGTTCCGCTCTCTTGGGCGGTACCGGCGGCACGGTCAAAGATTTCGAACTCGTGTAGACGTTGAGGTCGTTTTCCGGAACGACTTCCGCCTCATCCGAGCCCAGCAGTGTTCCCTTGAATTGCCAGGCGGCAATGCCGATGAAACCTACGACGACACAGGCGGCAAAGAGTAAGAACGCTGATTGTTTGCTGCCGGTGCTGCGCTTTCCGGCGACGGAGGGAATACCGGCGGCGAGATCCGACGGCTCGGGCGCAGCTGTCTCTTCCTTTTTCTTATCGAACATCATTGACCTCCCACCGAAACACGACGCAGGCCGGGTACTGAGACGCCGGCTTCCGTGTCGGCTCCTCCACCTGTGTAGTTTTCGTTGTAGAGCCCGACGACGGCTTGCCCGGCTCGCAGGCGAAGGGCTTCATAGATGCCGTGCACCACGAGCCAATCGCCCTCTACATGCGCGTTGAGCAGCGTTTCCGTCTCATCCACAACGCGATAGACCGAGGGGAAATCGCTGCTTTTACCAAAACGAAGATAGGTGAAGCGCCCGTCATCGAACGCTTCCATGGGAGCAATGCTGCGCGAAGACTTTGCTTCACCAAAATTCATGGTGTAGTCGCGGTTGGAGGCTGGTGCTTCAGCGACAGAAGCAGGTTTCGTGGCAGAGGTTTTCAAACGGGCTTCCACGCGTTCTTTTTCGCTTGCTGCCGCTCGTTTGGTCGCTTCTTCTTTCGGATAGGTGAAGGCCAGCTCATAGGTGGCTGTCTTGCGGTTCCACCCCAGACGCAGGTCGAAGTGGTAGGTGCGTTTGTTCGTGACCACGACGAGGTTGGTGCTGCCTTCTTTGGCGCGGGGCTTCAAAAAGAAGTGATTGCCGCGGGCGGCGAACTCCCAGGCCGTTGAAAAGCCCGAGGTGTGAACGTCGACTTTTTCGTCCTCCGCAAAAACGATGGAAGTCACAAGGCCGTTCACCGCGTAAATCGGATAAACCTGATTCTCTTCGTAGGCTGTTGTGTAGAGTCGCCGATCGAGCTTGCTGACGGTGGGCGTATCCAGAGCAAGAGCGCTTTTGCAAGCGAAGAGCGCCATGAGAACTACGAGGATTATCGCTTTTTTGCTATAACCCGAAGTGCGGTTGAGTACATAGGAGGTCCGCATCATGAAGGCAACGAAAACGTGGCGCGATATGTTGAGCAAGTCTTTGTCTGATCCGAACTTCCGCAAGGAATGGAAAGAAGCCAACGCCGAACTTGCCGAGCTCGACAAAATCATCGCGGCTCGTGCATCGGCTGGGCTTACGCAGGGTGACGTTGCTGCCCGCATGGGAACGACGCAGTCAGCAGTGGCGCGACTTGAAAGTAATTTGATGCGAGGCAGACTCCCTTCTGGCCGCACTCTGACGCGATACGCCAAGGCATTAGGCAAGCGCGTGGTAATTTCGTTCGTCTGATTCATAAAGACGCTCACTTCAGTTCCTGATCGACGCGGTAGGTCGTGACCTTGAAGCCAAACGGATTGATCAGCCGCTTAGCTTCTTCCACCTTGAAGGTCGGTACGTATTCGTACCCGATGCGCGCGGTCCAGACGTCCGCCCCTTCGGGTTGTCCGGTCTGCGTATCTACGAGCTTCTTGCGAAAGCGCACGGTCGCGATTCCGTTGCCGTTCGGAACGACGCTCAAGAGTTCAACGAGGATGCGCTTGGTGTCGCCGATCGTTTGTTCCATGGAGTTTTTGTCGGTCCCGAACTGCCGCGAGTACGGTTCAAAGACGTTGGGCATCGAGAGCTCGCGCGTCTTGATGTAGTCGTTTTCCAACGTGCGGTAGTCGTAGGCTTCGCGCGCTTGGACGTACTCCGAGAGCCAATACTTGTCCATAACTTCCGAGACCGGAATTTCTTCGGCGTTAGCAACCGAGAGGATGGTCGACATGCCGGTCGACTTGTCGACTTCGATGACGTAGGGGAGCGTCTCTTTGAGCGGCATCATGATGACGATGGCTGCCACCAGGGCGATGTTGGTTGCGCCCAGAATTTTCGCCGTGAGCCAAGCTCGGGCTTCCGACTTTTCCGCCAAAGAGAGGCGCGACGATTCCCAACCGATCGCATCGGCGTATTTGGCGTCTGTCTTGGGTGCTTTCGCGGTCGTCGCTTGATTTTTCTTCTTTTGTCCGGACATGCGTTACTCCTTGGCGCTCTGATCGTCCGGGGACGGAGAAAGGTTTTCTGCAGGGGCTGCCTGCAGCACTACCGGTGCACTTTCCGAGGCGGCATCGGGGGGAAGGGAGTCGGCCAGTGGCACGACCACGGGAGCCACAGCGGGTTTTTCAAAGGGATCCAAGGACGGCGGCTCATCGGCCAAGCGGGATCGATTCACGGTCTGCGAATGCGGCACGGTATTGACCGGAATGCGTTCTCCGGACGGAAGCGGTGGCTTGGGAGCTCCGCAGCCAGTGAGAAAGAGTGAAGTCAGCGCCAGGGCGCAGCAGATTTGCAGAGGGGATTTCATTGTCAACTCTTGGGAAGTCGGTCTCGAAGAATGTCGGCATTGGTTCGGGCGACGTCTTCATTGGGAGCCTGGTGGCGTTCAACCGGAGGCTCTTGAGACGATGCGGTTTCAGAAGTCGGCGAGGTTGTCGCTGCAGGCGTGCTGGCTGCCACTCGCTCGGCCATGGAGGCGGAAGCGGAGTGCCCGGCCGGCGTTGCTGCCGCCTCCTGCGACTGCGTCGTGAAGCCCGTTGCGGGCGTGGCGGCTTGCGGGGCCGTGGTCGTTGCCGAGACTGACGCGTACTGTTCAGCGCGGAAAGCTGCGTCCTGTGCAGCGAACTGCGCAACCCGTTCGCTTTGTCGTGTTGCCGCGGCTGCGTTCATGCGCGCGAGTGTTTCTTCCGGCGTTTCCTGTCGAGTGAAGGCCGATGCGGACGAGCTCGAAGATGCAGCCACCCCTGCCGAAGCCGCTACGCCGGCGGACACCGCAACTGTTCTCGCTTGAGCGGCCTGTTGGTTCGTGGCGGTGGTGCGAGGAGCGGCCGTCGTCGTTGTGTTTTGAGAATTCGAGGCCATGGATTGCACGGCCGTTTCGTTTTGCATGACGCTCAGAAGCGTTCGGCCCAATCGGTACGTTCCGCCCAGTGCAGCGCCAAAGGCCGCTGCACCGACCGTCCCGTGTTCGCCAAAGCCGTCTCGACTCATCAAGTGACTTCGTGAGTAGTTCTGCAGATCCGTGCTGCCCGATCCTTTCCCCAGACCGTTCACAAAGCCGCCGGTGATGTCTCGTGTTCCTCGCCAGGTATCGTTCATCATTTGCCCCAGTCCGGCGGCCTGCAGCGCAACGCCGCCCACGATGGCGGCTGCGATGCTCGGAATGAGTTTGACAAGCGATGTCAGAGCAAGCCCTAGCACGGAGAATTTCAGCACCGGTAGCCAGACGCTGATGAGTGGTCGGCCGCTTTCATAAGCGCGCAACGAATTCAAAAGATCCGTGGCAAACGAGTGAAAGATGTTCGTCACGAGCAGGATGACGGCCGCAACCAGAACGGAGCAGAACACGTAAGTAACGACCGCTTTGATCCAACCATCGAACCAACTGCGAACGGCCGGAAACATCAGGCAGCAGATGAAGAGCGGCCCGAAGGCCAAAGCCAGGGTGAGCGAAATCTCATTGATGATGAGGACACCCGTGGCCGCAAAGGTGAGCGCTACAGAAATGGCGGCCATCAAAAGCCCAAGGAAGAAAAGCGATAACCACGTGCCGAAAGCAGATACGACCGAAACTTTCCCCGCGGTGGAAAGGGCGACGTTGGTGACGAGCATGAGCTGCTTCCACATGTCGTCAATGGCCGTCCAGGCCCCTTGCGTGTCGATATTTCCTGCACCCGGTAGACGAAGAATGCCTACGAGCATGTTTTCCAGGCCGCGGATCGCCGGAATCACGTCGTTGACGTAGTTGAGTGCGTTAAGGCCGAAGTACGTGACGAGCAGAATCTTGCCCGCCGTCAGAATGAAGTCGGAAAGCGGAGAGTCAATCCGTCCGTAGGTAATCAGGTAGCCCTTGATCAGAAAGTAGATCGTGAGGCAGGTCAGCAGCGGAATTCGGATTTCGTCAATGAGGGCGGACGACGCTTGCGAAGCGAAGCTGCTGATGGCGCTTAGAACCTCTTCACCAAAGGATGCGAAATACATGGGCCCCCTTTAGCGGCAGAGCGCTTCGATTTCATCTTCACTGACTTCGCTGAAGGACGACCGGTGAAGCCGTTCGGTTTCGCGGCGTGCTGCTTCGCGCTGCATCGACTGCATCTGCGCGAGCTGCACGGAAGCTTGCGTACGGGCTGCGTTGAGCGAGGCCATCTTTGCTTGGATCTGCGCCTGCAGTTCGCTTGCGCCTTTCATATCGGACGTACGGTTGATTTCGCCCATGAGCCCCTGCACTTCCGTGAGAATCTGCGAAGTCACGTTGTCGATTTCCTGAAGACTCGCCATGTATTCAGCCGTTACGGCCTGCTCGTTGCGGCAGCCTTCGAGCGCAGTACCGTCCCAGTCTGCGCACCGGGCTTCGAGATTCATGCTTTCGTAGATCGAACGGCTTCGAGAGGAAAGAGCGCTGTAGCCGTCTGAGAACGTACGGTTGAAGTTCTCCTGCAGCGATTCGGGCATCAGGCGAATCCAGTTTTGCGAGTGGTGCAACATGCCGAAACCGCGGCTGCCAGTCATGGAGTCGTACGTCGAGACGGCCTGGTCGTAGATTTGGACCGCCTGGTTGTACTGCTGCGTGAGCATTTGATAGTCCTTGAGCATCTGCGTCCACTGCGTGATGAAGTTCGTCGCGGCCGCTCCGTCAAAGACGGGAATGCCGGTAGCCATGGCGTTGCTGATCACGAAGAGGGTAGCCAGAGTGCAAAGGCGCTTTTTCATACGACTTCCTTGAAGGGGTTATTGGCCGCGCAGCTTATTCCAGCGGCTTTCCTTGTGAAAGCGGTAGCGATAGGCCTTGTTCCAACCGGTGTTTGATTTGCCGAACTTGGCTTTGCAGCGGCCTTGAAACGTGGCCCACTTCTCCCAGATGGCCTGCGCGTCTTTCTCAAAGTAGTCCTCCATCAGCCAGTCTTCCGTGAGCGCGGAAAAGTCGGCCGAGGCGTTCATGGAGCAACCGAGCTCGTCCACGGCGAGACTGTCAACGAACGCTTCTACCTGCGAACGGTCGTATTTGTGAGGAAGCGTGGCGGCGGTGGCAAGAGACACGGCGGCAAAGAGAAGGCAGCCGATGGTCAGGGTGAAGGTACGAAAGGCTTGCGTCATAGCGAATCCGAAGAAAGTTGTTTTTGTCCGAGGAAGTAAGGCAGCCACGCGGTGGGCGACTCGCCCACAGTGCTGCGAAGGTTTTCCGCAAAGTGAATGGCGTCCGTGGAACCTGAGAGCACCTTGAGCGACCAGCCGATGGGGCCGAGGTCCATCAGACAGAGAACAGAAGTCGTCCCTTGTTTGATGAGCATCGTTCGCGAGTCTTCCGGCAGCGCACGAATGATTTCGAACTCAACGTCGCTTACCTTGAAGCCGTCGACATAGTCCTCGCGGCTTGCCTTGGGGTTGGGAAGGAAAATCTGCGTGGCCGACTGCTCGATTACCGCCTTGGCAATGGGGCTTGTGAGCACGTCGGACGGGCTTTGCGTGGCAAAGACCCCGAAGCCGTTTTGTTTTCGGATGGTTTTCAACTTGTTGAAGGCAAAGTCGGAGAAGGCTTCGTCGAGCAACCACTTCCAAAACTCATCCATGATGAAAAACATCCTGCGGCCGTCAATCACTTCTTCTAAGCGGTGCAGCAGGTAGAACGCAATCGGCGAGCGGATGCTGCGGTTGTCGAGAAATTCCGTGCCGTCGATCCCGAAGTTGGGATGCGTGTTGAAGTCGAGCGTGTCCGTTTCGTTGTCAAAGACCCAGGCGAGCTCCCCGCCCACAACCCACTTCTTGAGGCGCTTGGGTACCGAACGAGCAATCTCCTCTCGTGTAGCTCCTTCGGTCATGTTTTCGAGGAGCACTCGGAAAAGGCGGTGCTCCTTGCGCATGGACATGACGGCAGCGACCGCCCCTGCGATCTTCTCTTCGTCTTCGGGCGTGACAGGAAGACCGTCCATCGAGAGGATGAGGCGGATGAAGCGATTCAAAAACTGAATGTTGGCGGGCGTCGGCTCTAACTGAAAAGGATTGAATCCCGTCGGTTCCCCGTTGCGGATTGTGAGATAGCCGCCGCCCAACGCTCGGACCGCGATTTCCGCACCACGGTCCTTGTCGAAGTAGATGGTCGTGAGCGGATGGTCCGAATCGCGATACTTTTGTGCCAGGGCGAGCAGCACATTGAGCGTTGCGGTCTTGCCCGAGCCCGACGTGCCGATGATCGTCGTGTTGGCGAGCGTCTTTTTGTCAAAGGCGTTTTCGCCGGGTTTTGAGGTGTGAAAGTTGAAGTAAAAGGGCTGACCGCTGGGCGTGCGCAGAAGGGCCAACGCTTCTCCCCAAGGGTTGCCGTTGCGTTTTCCCTGCGGGAAGTTGTGCAGCGGCGCAAGATGCGAGAAATTGACGCTCGTAAGCGTAGCCAGACGCGGGCGTTCCGACCATGCGTCGGGCTGTTGACTCAAGTAACTGCCGACGAGCGCGTGCGTGGAGATAAACGGCAACAGGCCGCTGTCGGCGAGCGAATTGACGGCACGCTGCGCGTAGCTTCGCGCTTCGGCTTCCGTGTCTCCGAGCACCAGGAGCGAATACGAGTATTCGCCCATGACAAAGATCCCGTTGGCGACGTCATCCATGGCGGCCGACATTTGCAGAATTTGCGTGCGGCCCGCGTCCTTCGATGAAAGGAGCTGCTTTTGTTGCAGCTGCAGAGCCTTGAGTCCCTTGGTCTTGGAGAGAAAGGCGAAGGTCTGTGTTTCAATGAAGGGGTAGTGCGCCGACTGCGTTCGCGTGGCGGACTTCTGGTAGAGCAGATCGTCCAGAATGCCCGAGAAGGTTTCGAGCGCGTAGTCTTTGATTTCGACGCTTTGGGCGAACTTGCGGCCTTCCAGCGACTGCAGTTCGAGCACGTCGCTACCGACAAAGACCTGAACGTTGCCGAGCGCCTGATAGAGCGGCGAAGACGGGACGCGGACCGGCTGCCAACAGCCCGTCAACAGAAAGTTGTAGAAGGAGAGCTGCTCCGAGAAATGAACACCCTCCAACACCGTTTCTTTGAGGAGCCTCGGACCGTATTTTCCCAGTGACTGCAGAAGCGTTTCGACACGATTGCGAAAGTTCTTGAGGCGTTCCATGAGGGCTGCTTCCACGGCCTCAACGCTTCTTGCCTTGCTGCGGGGCGTAAGGTCGCGCTCGATAAGCGTGACGTAGAGCTCCGTTGCCATGAGCGGCTTTTGGTCCACCAGATTGTTGTAGGCGAGCGTAAAGTCGCGAGCAAAGCCCGGTGCAGAAGGTTCAGAGAGACGATCCCGAACGAAGCGCCGGATGCGGTGAACCTGAATGGCCGTGTCGTCGGCGGCAATCATGCGCAGCAAGACGTTCAGCTGATCGGCACGGCGATCGAGAAACTCATCGTCGGCCGTCTCAAAAGGAATTCCTTCGACGCGAATCGTGGCAATGAGTGAGCCGTTTCGAGACATGACGATGCCGTCATCGACGACGCTCGAGAGCGTGATGAACTTGTCGATGGCTCGTTCGCGACGCATTTGCGCAGCTTTCTCGGTGAACATCAACGCTCCTTACGTTTGTAGTCGGTCGGTGCAAGACTTGCGACCGATCCCCAAAGGCGCTTGTTGAGCTGCCCGACATGACGGGTTTGCCAACTGATCCACAGCTGCCGGAAGGCCTGATCGTCCTTGGCCGTGATCTGCGACATGATGCGCAGCGCCACGGGCACCAACAGAATGAGCGGCATCCATAGCCAAAAGCCCAGCAAGAGCCCCAGGCCGCAAACTGCTACAAACGGCTTGATCGGGATGCCCATTACGCACGCCGGTCGCGTTGCGCCTTTGAAGATCGGTGAGGTTCGCATCCTGGAATCACCCCACGAAAAGCGACGCGATCCAACCGGCCGAGCCGATCATGATGCCGCCCAAGAGAGGCTTTGCGACTTCCTGGAAGGCGTTGCCCATGAAGAGCACTCGAAAACCGGCCCACATGACCGAAATCGTCACGACGACGAGTGAAACGGTCTGCAACGTCCCCTGGATGGTGTTGAAGAAGTTGGTGACCGACTGCGTGCCGGCCGCAGCAAGCGCGGGCTCGGCTGCAACGGCAGTCAGAAGGGCCAGGGGAAGAATCTTTTGAAAGCGGTTGAGTTTCATGGTGAAGTCCTCATGAGTAAGGGTTGGAGGCTGCTGATGCAACCGGAAATGAGAAAACGGGGATCCGGGTGGGACGCTTTGATTCGCGAAATGCAACCAAAGCGTCCCTGTGGCAATTCCCCGGAATTCGTTCGGGAACTCGGCTTAGTAGTGCACGCGGTTGTAGAGCTTCCCTTCGATGTAGACGTCGATGGCTCGAGGCGGCTGCGCGTTCTGCCAAGAGATGGCCGAATAGACGCGAACCTGTCGGTAACAGGTCCGTGAGTAGCCGTCAGAGTCCTTGCAGCTGTAACGCTCATAGGCGACGCCCTGGTAGTCAGCGGGCTTTACGCAGGCCTTCGAATGCACCGTGGTGCAATGGCCGTCGCTGTCACAGCTTTCGTATTCGCCGTCGTAGTTGTATTTCGAGCGCTTCTTGGCGTAGTACCGGCCGCCGGAGCGCGAGAATTCGCTGCTCGACAAGACGCCCTGCAGAAGGTATCCGCGCGGCGCTTCCTCGTAGCCTTCGCCAAGCAGCATGCACGGGTCGTAGCGACCGTCGTTGCGTTGGGCATAGTTCCCTTCGCCCGATTGAGGACAACCAGGCATCGAGCACGGGTTGTGACGTTTGGTTGAGCAGTCGATGTACTTTTCGACCGGTGGATGACATTCGCTCACGGATTTCCAGCCGTTGGGGTTCGCAAGGCACAAAAGCAGCTCGCAACCCCAGCGATCGTCGCCCGTCATGAGTTGATCGGCGGGATAGAGCGCGTCGCTGTTGGTGGAAACCGGACCGGTGACTGCAGCAATGACGGGGCCGGCCATCAGAGACGAAAGGATCGTCGCCGCAAGAATGCCTTTGATCATGTCAGCCCTCCGAAGTACGAGGCTCAAGCGGTCGGCGGTTGAGTTCCGCGAGGATGTCTCGCGAATCCCAGCGCGTGTAGCGCTTTCGCTGCCGAACGGGTTTCGGAAAGCCGCGGTCGGCACGAACCCAGGCATAAATCGTCTTGGGCGTCACGCCAAAAATTTGCGCAACCTGCTTGGCGGTCAGAAAGGAGATGGAACTCAGAGAGGTTTCAGCCATACGTGCCTCAAGGGGTTCTTTCCGGTAGCTGGTCGAGCGGCCCATTCCCGGACGTGGTTTGAAGAACGTAACTGATCGAAGTCCTTATTAAGGTCGCTTCTGAAAGCGTCAGTGAGAACGACCAAGGTGTCTTGAAGTTACGTATCGGGAGAAATTTCCCGTATCATACAACACATTAGTAAGTCTTACTAACACTGCACACTGCAAGAAACGTACAAACTTGGCCGTTTTCTCAAAATTTGTTATATAAAGGAATTACGAAAATTCCGATTCCTTGACAAACACGAGGCCGGCTGTGACTGAAAAGAGCATCTATGACATTCGACGTGAAAACCTGAACATCTTGATTGATGTCTATGGATCGATCGCAAGAATCAATCAGCTAACGGGGCGTCCGCGTACGGACTCTTCGCTCAGTCAGATTCGCAATCAGACGGTCAACACGGTGAACCACAACGTCCGTCGGATGGGCAAGAACCTTGCGCGATCCCTGGAAAAGCAATTGCGTTTGGGGGAAGGCTGGTTTGATGTTGAACACCCGGACGGCAACTCCGTTGCGGTGATCAATGTTCCTTTTGGTCAGGACGACGATGACGGTACGATCAAAATTTCCCCGATCGAGAAGCCGGTTGGGACAGGCGGTTCTTCACCGCTTAACCCTAAAAAGGACTTTATTGAAATGGGAAATCGTTTCTTTGACAAAATCATCGGTGCGCCCGGCGGCGCGACTCATGACCCTTCCGGGCTTCGCTTCCATGAGGCCGACAGCGATGCGTTTGCCGAGATTCCTCGTGACACGATCCTGATCGTAGACACCAATGTCCGTCAGTTCACCAAGCCGGGGTTCTACCTTATTCGCGTGAACGGCAACGACCTTTTGGTGAAAATTCGCCAGGGGATCGACGGACAGTTCTTGATCTCTGCTGACGATTCGCTCCACGAAGAAAAGCCTTCGCTCGATGGCGTCGCCATCGTCGGACAGGCGATCTATGGATGGAAGGGTTTCCGGCTCTGATCGACCGTCATCGCGTTTTTTCTAACCTTTGACACTTTGCCGCCTTCGGGCGGCATTTTTGTACGCAAAGCCAGGTTTTGCATATCTTCTGGACGATTTTGTAACGGAATTTGATGGGTGCGAATTTTAATTTGTAAGTAAAAACTGCAACAGACAAAGTACAAAATTTTGTATTTTGTGATAAATTGGACTGCGGAATACTTACAAACACAGATCAGGAACGCCTCTATGCTCCGGGATTTGCTGCCCTTCATTTGCCGTAGGCTGGGACTCTCAACGATTCAGCTCGGAATCTTGGACTCGCTGACGCTGCGCTTGGCAGTGGGCCAAAAATTGCGAAAAGACCAGGTTGCGATGCTGTACGCAGACATGCCGGCACGTGATTTGGAGGCCGTGCTCTCCGTCTTCTTTGAGGAGTCGTCTGATGGGCATTTGTCTTCAGCCGAGGCGCAGTTGCTGCACGAGGAGATGGTGAACGGCACCGCTTCAGGCGCTACGAGCGATTCAACGAACGCGACGCCCGAAGCAGGCAATCAAGAGGAAGAAGAAAAGCGGATTCGCCGCAGTCAAAAGGCATCCAAAGCCTCGAAAGCTCGGTGGGAACGCGAGCGCGAACGGCGACGTCAGCAGCAGACAGAACGAGCAACGGAGGATGGCCGCTCTTCCTCCGAGCAATCCTCCGGGCTTATCGAGGAAGCTCACACGCAACAGCTTGATTCTCCCGAGCAGCGCAAGGATGCGCAAGAAGAAAACGACACAATTCTCCAAGCTTCTGCCGAGCAAAGCGCAAATGCTCCCGAGCATTCGAAGGAGCTGCAAGCACGGCGCAAGCATTCCGAGCATGCGCAAGCACGGACTTCGACGGAAAACGTGCCCGCTCACCCGGGATCGACGAGCACGCCGAGCTCAAGCTCGGAGCATGAAAGCATGCTCCCGAGGATTGTCCCCAAGGAAAGCAACGAGGATGCACAAGGAAAGCTTGAAGCCAGCGAAGCTTCCGAGCATTCCTCCGAGAAGCCGAAAAGCTCGGAGCACCTTCCCCAAGAATCCGGCCCATTCTCCCAAGCTTCTTCACAAGCACTCACGCGCGCGCATGTACGCGCGTCGGATCTGATTTATCCGATAACCGATTCTGATCCGATTGGATCAGATCAGATCGGTAATCAGTGGATCGAAGCATTGCGCGCGCGAGGTTTTGCCGAAGGACAGCTGCGGAAAGCCCGGAACGAATTTGAGGCTTTGATCCGGGGAGGACTGTCCTTGGAGCAGCTTCAGGTTGTGGCTGATCGTGTGATCGCCAACAAGCCCGGTGATTTTGCCTATGCCGTTCGCTACTTGCTCACAGCCTGCACGAACGAATTGGCCGCGGCTAAGGCGGGACCTCCTGCAACGGCGAAAGCTCCTGGCGGTCTCGTCAAGGTTGCGCCTGTAATGGCTCCCCAAAAAACGGAGGAAGAGGAAGTCGCTGCCTTAGAGCGGTTTCTGCAGCAAGGCGCAAATCCCTTCTGCCTTCCGGACCAGAAGCTGCCAGCGGTGCAACGGCTCCTTGAACGCGCACGCGACGACTGGCTCATGGCCGGCAAAGCGGTGGAAGGCATCAGCCCGGCCGGTAAGCCCGTGCGTGACCCGAGGGTAGCCAAACAAATCAAGTACTACGGAGTGGAAGATGCAAAAGCTCGAATTGCAAAGCAGCGCCGCAACTGATCGTCTGAGCCGGTCGGCGTATTGCGAGAAACACGGCGAATACGTCGAAGCCGGGCGGAAAGTCTTTGGGCATGTTGTTTGGTTTGGCTGTGCGAAGTGCCAGGAGGAGGAGCGTAAGCACCAGGAGATGCTCCAAAAGCTCGAAGAAGCACGAGGACGTGCTTGGAGCTATCGGCAGCTGTTCGGAGAATGGCTTCCCAAAGCCTTCGACTTTCCACTTGAAAGCTTTGAGGTGCTTGATGCAGCCATGGGGGACGTCTACTGCGTGGCCGAGGAATACGTGCGCAACTTTTATCGCTACCGAAGCGAAGGACGCGGTTTGTTTTTCACGGGCACGGCCGGTACCGGCAAGACCAAGCTCGCTTGCGGCGTGCTCAAGTCGCTATTCCCGGACGTTGTCGGCTGCTACGTCACGCTGAGTGACCTGGGGGACCGCGTGCGTCAAACGTGGCGAAGTGCGAGTGGGGAAAGCGCTCCCTTTACCGAGGCGCAGCTTTTGAACGCTGTCTATCGAGCTCCGCTTTTGGTGCTCGATGAAATCGGAACGATTGCCAAGCCCCAGGACGGCGAACTGCTTTTCAAGGTGATCAACACGCGCTACAGCAACCTGCTGCCGACGATCGGGATTTCGAACCTGAGCTTAACGGAGCTCTGCAGCCTCTACAGCGACCGTCTCAGCCGTCGATTGGAGGAGAGAAGCCGGACGGTCGTCTTTGATTGGACGCCTTGGCAAGAGCGCCATCAGCAGAACGGAAACGGATTTTTTCAGGAAGGTGAACGATGACGAATAGCCTCAGAAAGCCCACTCGCCTCACGACCCGCATCGAAAAGGCAACCCTAGTCGCAATCGAATTGCTCCATCCGAACCTGGAGCATGAGCTTGCACCGATTTCTTCGCGGCAGCTGCTAGACAGCGTGCAGCACAGCATGCCCAACGACCAGGTCACCGAAAGTGAACTGTTGATCGCAATGAACAAGCTCCATCAGAAAGGCCACTTGGCGGAGTTGCAGATTCAGGCCGCACCCGAAGACGGCAGTCTCGTCTTCATTGTGCGGGGCAGCGGCTACGCCGAGCGCTCCCGCGGCTACAAACAATCGTGGCGCAGGAAGTACACGGCCTATGGGCTCAAGTACACCATTGCGTTTTTGACCCCGGAACAGGCGGAGCTCGTGCAACGGCTGCATAGCGCGAACCTTGCTCGCTGCAAGGCCGCTATCGCCCGTGACGCCAACGCCAAGTTGGCCGCTGCGGTGCAGCCCGTGGAAGACGCGGCCACGCAGGCCTTGAAGTCCGCCGTGATGGCGATCGGAGGTTGAGATGAAGAGACTCGCGATCATGAATGAGAAGGGCGGTGTCGGAAAGTCCATGGTGGCCTGCCAGTTCGCCTTTTATGCTGCGCTCAAGCGCGGGCTGCGCGTCCTGGTGCTCGACTTCGACCAACAGGGGAACACGACCAACACGCTCACGCATTCGGGCAAATGCTGCGTCGCTACGGTTTCGACCGGAAAGCTCCTTGTGAACGCGGAAGTCCCGAGCGCTGAAGAGCTTGATGCGCCCTTCGTGCTGATGCCTGCGGACAACTACTTGGTGCAGCTCGAACGTACGGGCGTAACAAATCACCAGACGTTCATTTTGAACCTCAACAACGCCTTGGAGACGCTCGACGACCAGTTCGATCTCTGCGTCATCGACACCAATCCGTCGCCTGACGTACGGGCCACGGCTGCGATGGCAAACGCCACGCACGTTCTTGCCCCGTTGGAACTGAAACAGGAGTCGCTCGACGGTGTTTTCGAGCTCCTCAACAAAGTGCGCGGTGTGCAGGAGAGCTTGAACCCGGAACTGCAGCTTTTGGGGCTGCTTCCCAATTTGGTCGAAAAGAAGCCCTACCAGATTGCCGGGCTCAATGCACTTCTCACCGGAGCCGGGAAATTCCTTTTCATGCTGCCGAGCGGCAAGCCCGCGGCGATTCCGAATGCTGCGGCCATTGCCGAGGCCCAAGGGGACGGTCGACCGTTATGGGAAGGCCCGCGCACGAAGGTTGAACGCGTTTCGGGCATTTGTCGACAGGTATGGGAAGCCATGGCCGACCAAATGGGGCTTGAAAACCGGGCTGAGCAACAACCGCAGGAGAAAGCGTGATGGCACTGGACGTTTCGAGACTCAAGGCGATGACCGAAGGGTATTCCTCGCTCGGACACCAACCCGGCAACAGCGTGTTGGAGATTGCGCTCGACAAAATCGAACGAGACGAGTCGCAGCCGCGAAAGAACTTTGACGAGGACACGCTGCGCGACCTTGCTGAGTCCATTGAAGCCTATGGACTGCTGCAGCCCATCGTCATTCGGAAAAAGCCGAACGCGCTGGACCGCTACATCATCGTGGCGGGCGAACGTCGGTACCGAGCTTCACAGCTGCTCAAAGCCCGCACGATCAAGGCTGTGCTGCTTGAGACAAACCCCGACGACGCCGAGCTCGGCTACCTGCAGGTGATTGAAAACATCAAGCGCGACGCGCTTACGACAGCCGAACTCGCTGACTTCATCGCCGCTCGTATCGCCGCAAAGGAAACGGCCGTTTCGATCGGCAAGAAGCTGGGCATTTCCAAGCCGCAAATGACACGCTACGCAGCCTGGGCTGAGATGCCGGAGAGTATTCGTGAACTTGTTCGTTTGCAGAAAGTTCCTTCGATCAAGATCGCCTATGAGCTCTATCGCAAGTGGAAAGAAACACCGGAGGCCGTTGAGGCTGCGATTTCGGAGGCGGCGGATGACTTTGAGTGGACGATGGCAGCGGTCAAGAGGATCGGCAGCGCACCGGAGGCCGAGGTGGTCGACATCGAGGCGGAAGAGCGTTTTGAGGCGGGACAAGAGCCGGATGGCGGAGAGACTCCTGAAGAGCCGCAAGTCGTCGAGACCAAGGACACGGAAGTGCAATGGGACGTCGGTGCGGACGAAGACGATGAACCGGTAGCTTCAGAGGGATCAACCGATTTCGAGGAAGAGGGCGGCGTAGCAGAAGTGTCCTTTGAAGAAGCGGCCGTTGAAACGACCGACGCACGCTCGGCGAATACACGCCTCCCCCGCGTTGTGGTTTCGATTGATGGACGAGAAGCGGCTTTGATCCTCAAACACACGGCCGACGGTTTCGCGACGGTGAAGTTTCTTGATGGAGGCGATGTCGAGGTCGTTGACGTGGAGGTTGAGCGCGTGCGTTTGCTGAGGGTGGACGATGGACAAGACGAATGACAGCGCCGTGCTTTCCCTTCGGCTTCAGGGGGCTGCCTTGGCGGAACTGACCGAACGTGCGCAATACGTGGGAAAGACGCGCTCTCGATTTGCGCGGGAGCTCATCATGAAGGCGTTGGCGGTTCCCGCCCCAGCGAGAACGATCTTTCGGACGGTGGACGCGGAGGAACTGACGAAGCCATACGCGCTCAAGCTGCTGCTCAAAGAAAGCGAGAACGCCGCTCTCACGCGCATTTCGACCGCTCAAGGCATGAGTCGCCAGCAGCTTGTGATCGGTCTCATTCGAATGGCAGCTGCGTCGGAAGCACAGTTCACCAAAGACGAAACGCAGACGCTCTATGCGGCGACCTGGGAGCTGCGCAAGATCGGCGTGAACATCAATCAGATTGCCCGACGCTTGAACGAGGAAGCCAAGGCCGGCCGACTGCATGGAACGGAAGCAGCGCAGTTTCTCAAGCTTTCAACGGCACTGACGAACCGCATGGAGCATGTTGTCGGTAAGGTGGGCGACCTTATCAAAGCAAGCCGTGCTCGGTGCAAGCTCGTTGAAGTTGCAAGGGAGAACCAATCATGAAAAGAGAAGCATTGCTTGCGCTTGCCGCCGGCTTTCGAGAATCCAATCCGAAGCTTGCCGAGCATGGATTCGTGACGATCTACAAAGGGACGGTGACCGGGTGGAAACGGACGCTGAATCGCCCCGGGACGGAGGTTCCGGGAGCCTACGCAGTGGGAGCGGACGCGAGCATTTTCCGCGCTTGCGGTGGGGATGAGGAGCACGGAGCGCATGCGTTTCTTCTTGCTACCGGTGAATGCTTGCACGCGGACGATGAAAGCTCAGAATGCTCGCAAGCATGCAGCGAATGCTCGGAGCATCGCTCGAATGATTGTGGAGCATCAATTCAAGCCAACGGCCTTGACAATGCAAGCAGCCGCTAGGCATACTTCGAACCAAGTCCTCCGTGAAAGCGACGGAGGCCGGGCCTGAGAAACCCGAAATCACAGGCACTTGAGTGCCGCGTGTTTTGCGGCATTTTTGTTTGCTTTCGACGAGCTCCCCAATTTTGAGGACTTCGATAACTGCGAACACTTGGGTGCAGTCTCCACTTATGGGAGAGGCGCGCGGTTCCGCTTCGGCGGGGCCGTCCCTGTGAACGGTTTTCTCAACCCGCGTTGCCTCGCCCACCCGCCTGAGAAACGGGCACGAGGTTCATCATTCACAGGAGACTGCCATGCTTAAAGTGGTTAACCAAGGCACGCATGTGCCGGTTGTTGACGTTGTCGATGGCGTTGCTACGGTCGAATCGACAAATATCGCAGAAGTTTTTGAGAAGCGACACGATCACGTCCTACGCGATATAGAAAACATTCTGATTTCGCTACCGAGCGAGCGACGCGATAACTTCATTGAAATTCAGCTCGATCGCATCAATAACTTCGGTGCGACAGTTCAGTCTAAGGCCTATCGCCTTACACGCGACGGTTTCACGTTTCTTGTCATGGGCTACACCGGCGAGAAAGCCGCAAGATTCAAGTGGGCCTACATCGACGAATTCAACCGGCAGCAGACTCTTCTTGAAAGCAAGGCCCTACCTCCGACGCAATCTGAGCGAACTATGTTCGCGGGAGATTCGCTTGCTGAAAACGTGCTACGAGGGCTCTCCGGCCAAATGGATGCGGAGACCGTGGGCGACAAGCTCGTGACCATCGGCACGGTGCTGCAGGTTGTCGGTACCATTCAAAAGGTGCCCGCGTCGGGACCGCAGCTGCAGGCTGCACTCAACGCGTTTCAGCAGGCGCTTGAGGAATCTTGTGATGCTGATGAGTTGGAAAAGCAGCGCCGCCGCAGCCTCAAGGCGCGCAATGCAGCCAGGGCACGTTGGGATCGTATTCGCCAGGGAGGTGCCGAATGATGAGAGCTGAAATCACCAACCTTCCGATGTTCGACGAGTACGCCTTCATCGAGCAGCATGGCCGTGAACTCACGAGCGACGAGCTCGAAGTGCTTTCGGAGCGAATCGACAACCTGGATCGACATATCATCGCCTTCAACGACGCTACGATCGACATGCTGCATCGCGCCATTTCTGACCAGGCCTTCGAAGAGGGCAGCGTCGTGGCGGCCAATCTCCTTGAACTGCTCGCGGGCATGCAGCGGTACGTGTACCGAGCTCGCGAAGCGCTCGCAGAATGCACGACGGACGAGACGCCGTCGGAGTTGGAGTTCTCCTTTTTGAGCGACACGTGAGCTCCCTGAAAAGTTTCCTCGGGAAACTTTTTGATGGTCCTCAGAGGGGTGAGGGTGGTTGTGGTGGCTAGGGCAGGATCGCGAACTTGGGGCGAAACGTATACACGTTCGCCCAAGTTCGCCACAACCACCGCCGTAGGCGGTCGAGCCTTTCGGGCTCGGGGTTCAGGAGTCTCTGTTCTTTGCTCGGTAAAATTGCATACCGGGTTCACTAATCAGCATGGACTGCTCAATGTTTTCGACTTATTCAAGCCGCGTTGCCGAACTTCTTCAAAAGATTGAATCCGGTGAGATTGCGCTTCCAGATCTGCAGCGCCCGTTTGTTTGGGAAGATGCGAAGGTTCGCAATTTGCTCGATTCGATGAACAAGGGATTTCCTGTTGGCTACGTCATGCTCTGGGATTTTCCCGACGATTACGATGCCAAACCTCGATCTTCTGCCATTGCCAAGTCCGGCACTCGATCTGTCCGAAGTCTTCTGATTGACGGACAACAGCGTCTAACGGCGTTGTTATCGGCTATGGACGGCATCGTCGTCAAAGACAAGGATTACAGGGACCGTCGTATTCGTATTAGCTTCAACCCACTTGCCAAAGCTGATGATGGGAAGCAGATCGGTCAGTTTGAAGTGTGGACCAGCGCTACGGAAAAGGATCCGGAGTGGGTGAGTGACATTACCGAAGTCTATAAACTTGCGGCGGAAAATCCGACGACCGGCGTCTTTATGTTCTGCCAGGCATACTATTCGGCCGTGAATGCCTCGCATGAAAAGAAGGGACTAGCGTTGCTGACAACGGAAGAGCAGGCAGTCGTCTACAACAACATCAATAAGCTCTTGGGCTTGCGTAACTATAACCTGCCGGTCGTATCGATTGACCGAACGGCCTCAGAGGAAGACGTTGCAGAAATCTTTGTTCGAGTGAATTCTGGCGGTCAGAAGCTACTGGAGAAAAACTTCATCGAAACGTTGCTTGCTGTCTACGACAATGACATTCACTGGAAGATTTCGCAATTCTGTGAATCGGCTCGAGTGCCGAAGGATAAGTCGGCGTACAACCATATTATCAAACCGGAACCCTCACATCTGATTCGCGCTGCAGTTGCGCTCGGATTCGATCGCGCGCGTCTGAAGTACACCGTCCCAGTTCCGGTTGCTGCCGGCAAAATCAGTCGTCAAAAGACCAAAAGCGGTACGTACATTCTCTACGTCATCAGTCGTCAATATGACCCGGCAAAGAAGCACACCGTCCCTGTGCGTGCAATGATCGGCAAGGTCTCGGATGAAGAAGGAATGATGTTCCCCAACGAGAAGTTCTTCGAATACTTCCCGGAAACGCCGTTGCCTGAACTTCGTCCGGAAGCTGAACGTAGCTGCACGCTTATGGCCGGCACGTTCATAGCGATTGAGGAAGTCGTCAATCACTACCGGCTCGACGAACTCCTGGTCAAGCACTTCGGCGATCGTGCCGGCCTCGTACTGGATTTGGCTTCCTACATGGTCGTCGAAGGCCGGAATCAAGGTCAGTACTATCCTGACTATGCCTATCGCCATCCGCTGTTCTCTCCGGGCATGCGCATTTACAGCGATTCGACAGTGTCCAAGTTCCTGTCCTCAGTGAAGGACGAACAGATAGCTGGTTTTCTTAATGACTGGAACACGGATCGTGATCATAAGTCGCGCATCTACGTGTCTTATGATCCCACGAATAAGAACTGTCAGGCAGGGGATGTTGATTTTGTCGAGTTCGGGAAGGCCAAGGTTGACCTCGGACTGCCGATCTTTAATGTCGGCCTTGCCATGGACCAAAACAACCGGATCCCACTCTTCTATGAGCTCTATCCGGGGTCGATCAATGATGTCAGCCAGTTCAAATTCATGGTCGATAAGGCTGTCGGATACGGATACAAGAACATCGGCTTCATCATTGACCGCGGATATTTCTGTAAAGCCAACATCCGCTACATGGATGAAAAGAACTACGGTTTTGTCATGATGGTCAAGGGTTGCAAGCCGCTTGTTTGCGCCATCATCGATGAACACCGGGGTACCTTTGAAACACGCCGCGCCTGCAGCATTGCCGGGCATCACATTCACGGAACCACCGTCAAACGCAAGCTCTTCCCTGATGACGAGAGAGAACGCTACCTGCATCTGTTCTTCAGTCCCGTCAAAATGATGAAGGAACGCTGCCGTTTGGAAGATGAAATCGAGCAGATGCAACGACTTATCGAACGCTCCGTCGGCCAGCAGATCACTTTTGGTGAACCGCACACAAGATTCTTCGATTTTCTCTACGACGACGAAGGACGTCTCGTGACCGCTCTGGAAAAAACGGAGGCTGTAGAGAAAGAGCTGGAACGGTGTGGCTACTTCTGCATCGTTACGTCCGACAACATGAGCGCTCAGGATGCGTATCTGCTCTACTACGGCCGAGACGCCTCTGAAAAGCTGTTCCGAGCAGATAAAACGTTTCTGGGCTCAAAGACTGCTCGCGTACATTCCGCACGTTCCGTGAAGGCGAAAATGCTCGTCGAATTCATCGCGCTCATCATTCGGCAACGCATCTATTGCCTGCTTAAGGACGAAATGCTCAAGCTCAATGTACGCAAAAACTACATGACGGTGCCGGCCGCCGTCAAAGAGTTGGACAAGATTGAGTTGGTACGCATCAATCAAGGCAGATATCAGCTTGATCACGCAATTACGAAGAATCAAGAGGAGATTCTAAGAGCGTTTGGTTTGACGAAGAATCACGTCATGACACGCGCCAGCTCGATCTCCGAGATGATTGCAGGATCGGAAAACACCTCATTCACCGAGGAACCGGATGATGAGGATGAGGTCGGCGACGAAGATCTCTACATGACGGAGGTTTATGATGCCGAGGAATAAGTCCATCACCTCTATCGACAACCGGATCAAGAAGGTTCAAGAGGATCTGTTCAAGACGAAGGCTAGACTCGACAAACTGACCGCTGAGCTTCGAGGGCTTGAGCGTGAGAAGAAATTTCGTCAGGCAGACGCCATTCTTCAAGCGCTATCTAAAAGTGGCAAATCCCTCGATGATGTGCTGACATTTTTGGGGCGTTAACGAGCTTCTTGGCGTCGAGAGTAGGAAACCGCTGGAAATTCACGCTCATACTGCTCTATGAGCCTGTGTTTTTTCGCCCAATGTTGAGAAACTTACTCGCCCTGAGACAGCGCTAAACTTTCGCGTGTGTCGCAAAGGCCCCTCTCGTAAAGACAAAGGCTCAAGCTCTCGCTATTCAAACGAGATCTCTTCAGCCCGTAATCAGGAGGGCGTGCTTTGCTTTTCTTGTCGGAAGGACCAGTGTTTCTTATGAATTTTGAAAAGACGAAGGTGGCTAAAGCTGTCGGCGGGATATTCTCTCTCTCTCTCTCGGCGTGCCTGCTTCTGAGGCGGCTGTAATTGATCTTGACCAGATCTCCGGGAATGAAATTGTCCTTACGGAAGACTCTTCTTTGTTGCAATCATACCTCCCGCGTATTTCCGAAGGGGCAACCTTTGCCATTAAAGGGAAGCACACTTTCACCATTGGCCCATCTGATGCTTCGGCAATGGTTGATACATATGCTAATGCAACGCTGCAAGTGGAAGGTAGTCTCTCATTGATTGGCAATGAGGCTTTTGGGGCAATGCACACTAACCAAGGATCTACCATCGCTATTGATGAAGATTTATTCATTAGTGGAACATTTAAATACTGTAGCTCTGGTATTGAGTTGGTTGGTGTTCGAAGTGATGCAACTAACGAACCTTCGAAATTAACCATTGGGAATAACTTATTGATTCATGATGCTACATTTTCAGGGTCTGGACCTTATGTCATCCAATTGCAGAATAGTAATATTGATGCTAAAAATATAAAACTTGAAAACATCAAACGAACATCCACAAGCGATGGCCCGTTCTATTTGTTAGGTTTGATGGGAAATTCATCAAATGTAAAATCGGACAATGTTGATATTGTTGAAGTCGAATCCGACACGGGATTTTTGGCAATTGCGATTGACTTACCGGATTCTGCGCTGAATGTTGGAAATGTCAATATCGAGAATCTTAAAGCTAAGAACGGTTCTTATTTGACATATTCGGCAGGCATCAGTTCTTCCGGAAGTGTTACGGCAACCAATGGGATCAGAATTTCAAATTTGGAAGCTAATACAGACGATCTTTTTGCAGTATATGCCGAAGGTTTAACTGAGGAAGATACGGAGCAAACCTATCTTTCCAGTTTGCAGACTGAGACGCTTATAATTAAAAATGTTAAATCCCTTGAAAAAAAACGCGGCGGGGATTTTGTCTGATCTTGGAAAGTTCAATATTAAATCCATTGCCATTGATGGCGTAAGTGCCAAAGTAGATGCGGCCGGCGTTGTATTATCAAATATTTCACAGGATTCTGACTTTGGACATATTAAAATCATCAATATCATCGGCGGCGCTTCATCATCTGGTTTGCAGGCAGATAATTTGACGCTTTCAAATGGATTGGAAATTTCAAATATTACGAGCGAAAGCGGAAATGCCGCGGCCATCGTCGCAATGCCTGTTCATGAGGACGATCCGGGGCTGGTTGTCAATGCAACGCCGGGTATTGCCAATGTCATCGAGGGAGATCTCCTCACCCTTTCCGACTCAACTGATCAAACAAAGGGGAAGCTCACAGCGTCGTTCGATGGCCAGGCATCCAGCCTGACGGGAGCCACCTTCACTCAAATGGACGAAACGTCTGATCAGGGCACGATCAATCTTGCCTTCAAGAACAAGGCCAAATGGACCGTCACAGAGAACAGCACCTTGACATCTTTGAACATGGACAAAGGCGTGCTCAGTGTCGACATCAACTTGACGGATGGTGCGCAAGACGGCACGACCCAAGTAGACGTTCAGGGCGAAGCCAAGGGCACCTTCGATGTGGCTTTGAACATCACAGGTCAGGCCGGGGCAGACTTCACAAAGTCCGAGGATTGGTTCCTGCAACAAACTTCCGGTGTTCTGACGGTTGGCGACGTCACCTATCAGAACGGCGGCGCGCTCGCCTATTCGGTCGCCTTCTTTGAGGATGGTGCCGCACTCGATGCGGAAGGCTCTTCGACGAGTACGGGTAACAAGGGCCAATGGCATGTCGTCCTTGCACCTGAAGATCCGGGCGAACCGGATGTGCCGCCTGTGACGCCTGAGGTCGAACAGGTTCTTGCGCTCGGTGCTTCCGTCAACCAAGGCCTTGGGATGCTTTCTGAAACCGAAGACCTGCGCATGCGCATGGGCGACATTCGCAACGGCGACACGGATGGCCTTTGGGTGCGCACCTACGCCCGCAAGGATAGCGCGCATGGGTCATTTGGCAACGGCTTCGAGCAGGATACTTACGGCATTCATCTCGGTGCGGACCATGTTGAGAAGGCCGGCAATGACGCTTCGTGGCTCATCGGCGGCGCTTTCCACTACGGCCAGTCCGACATGGACGGCGCGGCGGATGCTGCGGGCGGCTCAGCCGACGTCGACCAATACACGTTCAAGACCTATGCCACCTACATGAAGGACAACGGCGCCTTTGTCGACTTGGTGCTCCATGCCGGGTACTACGACACGGAACTCACGGGGCTGGCCAACAACAAGATGGCCGGGTTCAAGGCCGATTACTCGAACTGGGGCTATGGTGTCTCGGCGGAAGTCGGCCACCGGTTCGAGTTTGGTGAAAGCGCCAGTGCTTGGTACGTCGAACCGACGGCACAGCTCACGTGGTTCCATGCCGAAGGCAAGGACTTCACAACCTCGACGGGCCTTGCCGTTTCGCAGGGCGATGCGGACTTCATCACCGGACGTCTGGGTGCGGCCATGGGCAAGACCTTCGCGCTGGGTACCGACAGCGCTCCGTTGGCGTCCTACTTGAGCGTCGGACTCAAGGGTGGAATGCTCTATCAGTTCGACGGCGATCAGACGATCACAGCGCACGGAACCGACGGTGCAACCGTGCATTGCGACGCGATGGATCTCAAGGGCGCTCGTGCCTACTACGGTTTGACTGCCGACTGGAAGATCGACGACGCTTGGCGCGTGTACGGTCAGATCTCTCGTGAAGAGGGTAGCGGCTACACGAAGGATTATGATGCCAGCATTGGCGTGAGGTACGCCTTCTAAGAGGTGTGTAGCACTTTAGTGCCACCCCCCTGCGCATGAAAGCGGGGAATTAAATTAGGGCGTACAACCACGGTTGTACGCCCTAAAATCTTATGTATGTCGTCAACAAGAAATCGGCGCTCGATTGGGTGGTGGAACGCGCTTGCGTCAGCATCGACAAAGCTTCCGGCATCGTGAATGACTTCAACGACTACGCGGCCGAGATGGGCAGCGAACGTTACCCGTTGGACCTCTTCCTGAAGATCATTACGGTCAGCCTGGAAACGATGATCTAAAGAAGGTCAGCCTTCGCGTCTCTACGTCGAAGTACAACCGCATGAAGCAGGTCAACGATGTCTCGCTTCATCTGCAGGACAAGTGGGAGCTCTTCGGTCCTGTCGGCCCCGATCTTCGGGAGATCTGGTCTCGTCTCGATCGTTGGGGAGATCAAGTTGGTCCGTCGCATTTTCTAATGCTGGTGGCAATGATTGCCGATGCAGAGGGGCGTTCAGACGCCAATCCGGAAGCACTGCCTTTTTTGAGTCTGGATGAGAATCCCAACACATGGATGAATTTCAATGCATCCGAACCTGAAAACCGTGGAATCTACACTCAGTCAGATTCGCCGAAGAAGAGCTCGAGGAACATCTGGTCTCTGGCCGTCGTCTCCGTAGACCAACGGTACTGAGCCACCCTGTTCCTCACCTCGACTCTTTCCACGCAGTCGAACCAATCGAGCAACTGCTTGAGCGTCATCGATCGAATCCAGGCGGTCAGTTTTTCGTACTGCTTCCGCACAGTCTTCCCGAGCGACTCATCGTTGGCTCGCCGCTCGGCTTCCTGAGCCGTGCGCTCCATCATGCTCTGCAGCACGAAACGGTAGCCGAGTGCGACGTGTCGGCAGATTTCTTTCCCGCGTACGCTGGTCATCGTCCAGACTCGGGGCTTTCGCCCGTCAAGGTCGGACTTGACGACGCGATACGAGGTTTCAATGTCGTTGCGGCGACGGTAGCGACGAAGCGCGTCCCACGGGCTCGCATGAAGATTTGAAAGGATGATGAAAATCCCAAAGTCCTTTTGTGCGGCCAGAATGGCCTCTTCGTTGGGGATGACCTTGATGTCTCCGCCTCGAACACGCTTCCACGAGAAGTACCGGTGCGCGAACTCAAGCTCGGCATCGTCCATTTCATTTTCCTTGCCGGCTGCAAGACTCATTTCGTAGCTTTTGAGCTTCGTGTGGAAGGCTGAAGCTTCCATGACAGCTCGGGCATTGTTGCGGAAATAGTGAAAGTACAGTCGGAAGGATTTCGACTCCGTATCCCCGGCGGCTACGCCATTGCGCGTGCGCTGCCGCTTCCATTCAAACGGCGTCATTTCAGACACCGATACGGCACTGATCTTCTCGTCGAACGGGCACTGAGAAGCGTACCGCGAGAAGTGGTCTCTCAGCTTGGTCCCATCATCGGTGGCGCTGTCCAAGTGCTTGTAGATCCAGGCGTGCTTGAGCGTGGCGAGGATCGTGAACTTGAAATTCTTGCGCAGGAAGCGCAGCACGTTTTCCTTGCTGAAGAACCCGTTGTCGAGGCAGCACTCCGGATTCTTCAAGCCGTATGCCTTGGCCCGAGGCACGGCATTGACGAGAGAAATCACGTCGGGGATGTTGCCGGGCTGAAGCTCGAAAGAAACGGGCAGACCGGAATCAAGCGAGTAGAAGGTGATGATCTTGTAGATGTCCAAGCCGTCGCCGTCTTTGTTGAAGCCTTGCCGCGCGTACGGTTTCAGGCCGTTGCCGTAGACGGAATGCGAGGTTGAATCGAATGCGATGGCCGGCTGTTCGTCGTTGCCTGCCGTACGGGCCAGTTCCCGGAAGAGAGACTGCGAACCGGATTCATCCAGACCGAGCTCGTGGAAGAGGTCGTAGCAAATGTCCTCGGACAGGCCGGCTTCGTAGGGGAGATCATGTTCGCATTGCCAGGCCTCCACGTTGTGAACAGTTTCACCCGTAGAGACCACGTACTGAGAGACAGAGAGCAGCTTCTCGGAGGTTCCACCGTTGGGATACGCCCTGCGGACCGAACTTTCGAGTCCGGCCACTGCCCCGGCATGACGAATCAAGTCCAGAGCCCCTACACGGGTTCGTTTGGCAGAGAGCTCGGCAGTCTGAGCCGCTTCGGCTGGCTTCTTCTTGGGGCGGCAACGGGTTGTCACCGTTTCGCCTTCCAGGATTTTTTCACCCGTCCGACGGCTCGACAGAAGGACGTTGTAGCCCTTTGCCGGATCGTATTGATAGCGACGTTCCTCGATGTATTTGACGCCGGTCTTTTTGTTCGTTACTGCCACACGGCGAACTTTGACCGGGAACTCCTTCCGAGCTGCCATTTGATCTCCTTTGATGGGTGTATATGATTATATCATATACACCCATCACGGTGCAAGAAAAAAGCCCCGATTAAACAGGGCTTTTAAGAGAAGTGTCTACTTCGTTTCTGGGCTTTGAGTGATCTTTTGACGACTTGCAGGTTCGGAGAAGGCGTAGTCCGCAAAGAAGCTCGCGGGACCCTCGCCCTTTGCCCCGCCGGACGGACGGGAAGGGCGCCAGTTAACCGCACCCGTCACGTTCGACGCCAGAACTGTGTAAAAAAGGGGGGCTCCAGTCGGAGCCTCCCTTTTTCTTCCTGCGAACGCGTGCTCAGGCGAGGATCCCGAGCCTACGGCGCTCTTGCAGTTTGAAGAAAAGGCCGCCCGGATCCCTGCGGTCGTGGGCGGCGCGGAGCGGTCGACGAAAAAAGGAGCGGCCGTGAAGCCGCCCCTTCGGGCCGTCCCCTTCAGCCGTCGGCGGACGGAAAGGAGACTCGTCAGACAGTCGGGCGGATTATTTGCCCGGCTTGATTTCCTGGCTGAAGGCCTTTTCAACCGAGAACGGCCAGGCCTGGTAGCCCGTGCAGTCCTTGAGCTGAATTTCGACGGCAGGCGTCGTTTCTCCCCAACGGAATTCCATGATGGTCGGGTTGGGAGCGGAGGCGAACGCACCGGTCTTCAGGTCGTAGAGCGCGCCGGCGGTGGCCGAGTACATGACGATGGAGTCATGGTCGGGCTGGTACTCGACGAGCGAGGTCACGGCGGAGAAGAGTTCGTGGCCGCGTTCCTTGCCGAATTCCCAGACCTGTTCGACGGTCTTCTTCTTTTGGTCGATCTTGTAGACGACGGCGCGGGAGTACTTCATGTCGGGCAGAGCCGGCTGTTCCATGCCGCGGGCGTCGCCGTTGTCGAAGGCGGAGACGTAGATGATGTCGCCTTTAGACTTTTCATCGATCTTGAAGGCCGTGTGCTGCGTCCACGTCCAGTCGAAGTCGCCCTCGCACTTGGAGCCCTCGCACTTGATCTTCTGACCGTTCTTGTCGACCGGCGTCAGGAGCGCCTTCGTGAAGTCGCCCTTCCAGCCTTCGGGCGAGCCGAGGATCCACTTGACCTTCTTGTCGCGGCCGATCTTGATGATGGCCGACTGATGGCGGGAGGAAATGATGATGGAGTCGTCTTCCGGGTCATAGTCGACGGAGTTGACGTGCAGCCAGTTGCGGCCCGCGCCCGTGCCGACGATGTCGCCGAAGTCGTTCGACTCTTCAGCGGCGGAGAGTTCCTCGGCGGTGAGCGTCTTGCCGGCCTGAGCGGCGTCGATGTTAAGGCAGACGGCGCCCTGGTCGAGGACCTTGAGCACGTTGGAGCGGTAGACGTCGAGGATGTCCGGAAGGCGCCATTCGTCGATCACGTGGCCCTGTTCGTCCACTTCGGCAATCACGTCGCGGACGGTGCGCACGTGCTTGCCGTCGGGACGGATGTAGTTGGAGCTCGCCACGCGCAGGAAGTAGTGCCCGTTCTGGGCGTCGTCCATCGAGTGCGAGTAGTCGTTGTAGCGCATCGGGAGGAGGCGGTTGAAGACTTCGCGGCCCATGATGTCGTACTTGACGTAGCGCTGGCCGTAGCCCCAGGTGAGAAGACCGTCGTCATTCTGCTTGAAGCCCATCATGACGCCCGCCTTGTACATATCGCGAAGGTCGTAGATCGGGTTGGCGAACATGTACCAGCGGATGTCGCCGGCCGTGTCGATGATGGCGTTCTGCGGGAAGAAGTTCCACTGAAGGGCGCCGCCCACCGGGTTGTTCCAGACGGCGCGCGTGCCGATGCCGGACTTCTCGGCGATGTTGTTGATGAAGTAGAGGCGGTCCTTGAATTCCGGATCAACCTTCTTCACCTCGGTGCCGAAAAGCGCATGGCGCTCGGCTTTGATGCCGGCGACTTCCGTGTACGTGGGAGGCGCGTAGAGCTGATACGTGTCCTTGAAGTTTTCGGATTTGCCGCGCAGCGTGCGGGTGTAACTCACCTCGACCATGTTGACGTAGTCGGGATAGAGGCCGAAGACGGGAACACCGCCGTGGGTGAGCAGTTCGGTGCGGGAGACCTTGTATTCGATCGTCTGGCCGTTGAGCTTGGGCTGGATCTTGACGACGACGTTGCTGAGGTCGTAGCCGCCGTCGCGGATGACGGCCGTAAGCGGCGCAATGCCGTACGGGTTCATCATGACTTCACCGATGTGGCCCTGCATGATGTAGTTCGTGGCCGGACCCGACCCGCCGCCCATGGCAAGCGCCCCCATGGAAGCGGCCGCAATGCTCGCGGCGATCAGGCTTTTGGCAAAGAGTCTCATTTTGTTTCTCCGATTGGTCAGAAGGTTGGACTTCAATGACGAAGAAGTCTAAGCACGACGCCTCTTCAAAACCATGCGGACATACAGACCCCGAACAGGCCCTAATCCGCAAAAGCGGATTTCGAATTTCGACAAAAACCTGCAGGAGAAGGGAATTCGAGACTTGAGTCTGAAAACATCAATTTCGGAGAATCGGCACGGCGCGCAGATCTCCGAGGTGCTGCCTCATTTCGGAGAAGAGAAAGCTCCTTAGCCACTGGTGTGCGAGATCCCTGTCGACGCGGTCCGACCAGATGAACGAGGGCGTGAAGACCGAGCTCTTCTTGGAGCGTCCGAGAATGCAGAGGTCCGTCGTGCGGCAGAGCGCGTGCGCGGTCTGAAACGGGATGCAAGTCGTGGCCTCCGCGCCGAGGAGGAGGGGCACCGTGACGAAGTAGGGGGCCGAGAGAACAGGCGAGGCCTGTCCCGACGCATCGAGGCTCTCGATCACGGGAATGAGGCCGCAGTCGTCGGCCGAGGCCTTGGGAAGCGCGATCTGCACCGACTGCCGCGCCCTGACCTCGCGTTCCGTGAGCACCTGCCCCGAAAGGACGCGCCGGGCGAGCTCGGACGTGCCGCGCGCCACGTAGACGTAGGCGTCCTCGCAGATTGCGAGCCTGCGAAAGGTCGGGAAGGATTCCTGCGTTGCGTAGATCGCAAGGTCGATGCGGCCCTGATGGAGTTCGGCGTAGAAGTTCGAGGAGATCGAATGGAAGTTGAGCCTCACGCCGGGTGCATGACGGCCGAGCGCGCCGAGCACGGGCCCGAAGTAGGAGAGGAGCGCATTGTCGAGCCCCGCAATGCGAAAGACATGGCGGAGCTGCTCGACCGAAAAGACGCCGGGATCCTCAAGCGCCTCGAAGCCGCTCAGAAGCGCGTCCACTTTGGGCAGGAGCGAGCGCGCGCGAAGTGTGGGACACATGCGGTGGTCGCACCTCACGAAGAGCTTGTCGCCGAAGGTCTTTCTCAGGGATGCGAGCTGACGGCTCGCCTTCGAGAGCGAAAGCTGCAGCCGCGCCGCGGCTTCGCTCAGGGATTCGGTCTCGTAGATGGTTCGAAAGAGTTTGAGTTCATCGGCATTGACGATCATGGGAGCGACTTGCGGTCTTGTGGGTTGGTTTTGGCAGGAAAGGGGGCCGCGAAAACCGGTCAGCCCCCGGGGGTCGTTTTCGAGTATGCCAGACGCGAGGCGTTTCGGGCACGCCGACGTTCATCGACGTCAAGACTTCGTCCCGTTTTGTTTGGTTCATCTCGGAAGTCCGTGGAACGCGGCCTTGACTTTTAAGAAAAAGTCTGGTCGGCTCCATCCAAGATAAAAAGAAGAGGGATGCGACAAACTGGAGTTCTCGGAAAGAGCGGGGAAACCCGTATCATCGCACCATTTAGTTTGATTGCATAATGAGAAGCATTCTCATTGTGCATGAGCATTTCAACTGCTTGCGAGACGAAAATATGAAGAAATCCAACCAATTCGCAACTAGCTTTCTAGCGCAACCTCTTGTTGCTCCCGTTACGCTAGCGATTCTTTCCGCCATTTCCACGTTGTCCGTAGCTGAAACTGTTCAATCGCTTGAGCCAGTGGTCGTAACAGCCACCCGTGTGAACCAGCCGCTGTCCGAGGCGGCCAGTTCTATAACGGTTGTGTCGGAAAAGGAGATCGCGCAAACTCAGCCTCTGACGTTTGCCGAAATTCTGGATACGATTCCGAACGTAGATACGACGTCCTCAACTTCGGTGATGTATAACCGCGTGTCTATTCGAGGCTCTCAACCCAATCAGATAACATATCTGATTGACGGCATGCGTCAGGACGACTTGACGATGGGCGGCAACCGTCCGATGGGCGTCTTTGCCGACCCTGAAATCCTTAAGCAGGTGGAGGTTCGAAACGGCGGCGGCAGCGCGCTGTACGGCAACGGCGGCATCGGCGGCACGCTTGCTCTGGAAACGAAATCGGCCGCTGATTTTCTGGCCGACTCGGACAAGGACTTCGGCGCTCTCGTCAAGGTCGGCTACGGTTCTGATTCCATCTCATGGTCGAAAAGTGCCTATGCGTTTGGACGCAGCGATATGTGGGACGTTGTAGCCGGCGTAACACGCAGAGATTCTGGTGCGGCTAAAACGTCATATAAGGGACTGCGCTCCACGGCGGACGTGGACAATGATTCGACGTCCGTCTTTATCAAGGCCACGCTTTCTCCGACTGACAACAATGCAGCTACGCTTTCCTATGCCTATGACATCGCGCACAACGACAGTGAAAAGGGGGCTCGGTTCGACAGTTACCGCTATGAGCAACACCGCATCATCGGCCAGTGGGAGTACGAATTAGACGAGTTCATTAATCTCAAGACCGGCCTTCAGTACGCTCAGTCGAATTTCAATTTTGAAAACAATGTTCCCCGTATCTTTAAGGACAAGTTTGAGTCGTTCAGCGGAAACTTTCAGAACACGAGCCGTTTTGAATTGTTCGGTCGACACGACCTAACCTACGGTTTAGACTTTTCCCGCACGGAGCAAAGCGGGTTAACTAAGGATTCAGGCGAATGGGCGGATGACACTTCGCGCCCTGATGCCGAAGGCCTGGACGCAGGTGTTTTTATCGAGGATCAGTACAAGCTGACAAATTACCTCGCCATCGCGCCCCAGCTACGCTGGTCGTACTTCAAGCGCCAGTCTAACGCCGATTATCCGTCCCTGTCGGACAGCAAGCTCACGCCCGGTGTCACGGTCAAGCTCACGCCGATAGAAGAGGTGATGTTCTGGGGCTCCGTCACGACAGGCTATCGTCCGCCGATTCTTGACGAGATGTATTACCGTATGGACTATTCGAGCTGGGGAATCCAATCAGTGGTTATCCCAAATCCGGATCTCAAGCCTGAAAAGTCCGTCAACTACGAAATCGGCACTAGCCTTGACTTTAAGAACCTTAACGGTGTTGGCGATCGGTTCACGGCTCGCGCCTCTGTCTTCTACGATGATGTGAAGGACTTCATCAACGTGGAAGTGGAACCTGACAACAGCGGCAGTTTGCCGGTATTCACCTACCGTGCGAAGAATCTGGGCCACGTCGTGAACAAGGGCATCGAGCTTTCGGCTTCGTATGTAATTGACAGCTTCAAAGTGTCGGCATCCTACGGCTACCTCAAGTCGGAGAACAAGGATACGAACGAGCGCGTGACCGGCGTCACGCCTCAGTCCGCCAATTTACGCACCGGCTACAGATTTGAGGAAGTTCAGCTCGAACCTTGGTACAAGCTTCATTGCGCCAAGGGCGGTTGGACTTCCCAGGATAAATATCAGGGCGGCTATGCTACGCATTCCGTCGGCCTGACCTGGACGCCGAAGATTCCGAACTTCTACACCGTGAGAGCCGGCATTGCCGTCGACAATCTCACAAACAAGAAATATGTCTCGGTAACGGATTCCTACGGCTACGCCCGTTCGTTCCGCGCGTGGCTCTCGGCTCAGTTTTGATCATTTCTGACTGCGGGCGGAGCGTCTCTTCAAGCGGATGCTCCGCCGATTTTTTAACATGATTCGGACGACTAACGGAGGCCTGAAGCGACTTCTTCTCGCTTATCTGTTCAATCGGGCTCGTTGGAGGCTGTGGCTTCTTTTTGGCGTCGTTCTGGCGGCCTATGCCTTCAACATCAAGCTTGCGGTTCTCTACAACGATTGGAATGGGCGCTTCTTCAACGCCTTGCAGGCAGTGGACAGCGACGGCATCTTTCGTGAGCTTCTCTACTTCATCGGACTTGCCGCCGTCATTATCCTGCTTTTGGTCTGGGCTGGATATCTCAAGGACCGCCTTACGCTCGCGCTTCGCCGAGACTTGACGTCACTCTTCTTCAACCGGTGGCTGTCACCAGACAGCGCGCATTACTTGCTAAGGGAAAGTGGACGCGAGCCCGACAACCCCGACCAGCGAATCACTGAAGATGTCAAGACACTGGTGGCCTATGCAGTGAGCCTTGCCGTAAGCTTCTACGACTCACTTCTAACCATCGGTAGCTTTTCGGTGATCCTATGGAATCTGTCGGGATCTGCAGTCCTGTTCGGCTTCACGATTCCCGGCTACATGTTCTGGACATGCATTATTTACACGCTGATCGCAACGGCTATCACGCATTTCATCGGACGCAAACTTAAGCCTCTCAACATTGAGGCGCAACATCGCGAGGCCAACCTCCGTGCCGCTCTCATCGAAAAGCATAGGCATTCGGATTCAATTGCGGGTGCTCGCGCTGAAAGCGTCGAGGTAGCGGGATTGAAGGATCGTCTCGTTTATCTGGTGGATGTGCAGATAGCGCTGCTTAAGCGGAAGAGGGATCTCGACCTTTTTACTGTTAGCGTTGGGCAGTTTACGCATCTGGCTCCGATCTTTTTCGCGCTTCCTTCATTTTTGTCAGGTTCCATTCAGCTCGGCGGCCTGATGCAGATACGGGGAGCCTTCAACGATGTCGCCCGATCATTGTCCTGGTTCATCATGGCCTATGACGATTTGATGCGGCTCGCCGCTGCATACGAACGTCTTCAAAGATTGGAGCAAGGTCTTACAGATGCAGACGAAACTCATTGCTCGCTCGCCGCGGCGCGTATAGCTTCGGACGTGCCATTGGCTGCAGATATGACGCTGAGCGTCCCGTTTGGAGACAAAATCCGAACGGTTGGCGTCGACCTGAAGCTCAGCCCTGGAACGATCACCCTGGTGACAGGTCCTTCAGGCATAGGTAAAAGCACGCTTCTACAGGTGCTTGCAGGCTTTCGCGGCGGCTTTCAGGGAGACATAGCCTCACGCGGAAGAATATTTTGGCTCCCTCAACGAACCTATCTTCCGAAGGGGACGCTCAAGGCGGCGCTCACGTATCCGATGGCCCCAGGCGATGTGCCAGGCGATTCTGTTCGGCAGCTGCTCGCCGATGCTGGTCTGGCGCATCTTGTTGGAAAGCTTGAGGAAACAGCTGACTGGATGACGCTTTTGTCCGGCGGAGAGCAGCAGCGATGCTCACTTCTAAGAGCTGTTTTGGCTTCGCCTGACGTACTGCTTGCAGATGAAATGACAAGCGGTCTCGACGAGCCTGAAGTTGGAAGAATGATCCGACTCCTGCGACGCCGGCTTCCAAATACTGCCATTCTGATGGTTTCACATCAAGACGCCGTTCGCGCGCTAGCGGATGTCGTCATCACGCTAAACGGAGATACTCATGGGCAATCCATTCATTCCCTTTCCACGCAATGAAAACATCATCATTGTTGGCGACACGGCAAGCGAAATTCTCGGAGCTCTGAGAATCTTCGGCAAGGGACTCATAGGAGGCGAAGTGCCTTCGATGGAGCTGCGTCATCCCAACGAAAAGCATCTGGAGTGCATTTCGTGCTTTTTGAATCATCCGGAGCAGATTCTTGCGCCTGCCGTCAGAAAGATCGGGGCAGATTTTGTCCTGCTTGAAGCCAACGGAAAGGCTGGATTCGATCCGAGTACCGCAGAAGGGCGCTTGGTTGAAATGGGCATCCCTGTTAAGGTGCTGGATGTTAATGGAACGCCCGAAGAGGTGCTTAGACGAGCAGGTGAACTGTTTGGAGAGCAGCGACAGGCTGAGCGCGTGATTCGTGAGAGAAGCGAGCGCCTTGAAGCCCTCTCAAAACTTGAGGTGCCGAAGGGACAGACCGCCGTCATCCTTCTCGCCATTCGGAGTCCTATCAGGCACGAAAGCTATGTATTCCGCGTTGCAGCTCATAGCGAACTGTCACAACTTCTTGCCGAGCAATGGGACGTGATCAATCTATTCGAATCCTCGCCGGAGTTCGATCAGATCGAGGGCATTCAGCCTCTTGGCGATATTTCGGAACTACTGATGAAGAATCCGGATGTCATCGCAATTGGAGGCGATTCCGCGGCGGGGGCCGGCGTGATTCGAAAAGTCGTAAAAGCTCATCCGGAACTGCAGTCATGCAGGGCTCTGAGAGAAGGACGAATAGTCGGAGTACCGTACTACTGTCGACCGCTTGAATGGCAGGCACCTATGATTCTCGAAAGTTGGTCAGACGCGTTGATGCTTTAAAGCGAGACTTTCCACGTCACCTCCGCTACGCGATGCTTGGGAAAGTTCCGACACACCGCTCAAACAGCCATCTCGCCTAGGGGACCTTGCGGTGGTGTGCTACTCGATCAAGATTCATCAGAAGGCCTTGCCAACTCGTCATGAAGTGGCAAGGCCTTTGTCGTTATCAGGCATGAGCCTTTCCTTTTGGCTTGCTAGTCGAGTAGATAGGAAGCGCCCTCTACAGCGCGCGTCCTCTCTACTCGACTAGCAAAGCCTCCAAGACAGATGTGGCAAATTTGCGAAATCCTCCCTAGTCTGCGAAACACCTATACTGGATTCAACTTTTTTGAGTTGAGGTCATTATGACAAACAGCAGACTTATCCTCGCATTATGTGCTTCTCTGACCGCGCTTGCTTTCGGAACGGCGAATGCTCAAACGATCTATCACTCCGACGGGACTACGACAACGATTATTGGCAACACCGCTTATCACTCGGACGGCAGCACCTCAACTCAGATCGGCGACACTACCTATCACTCTGATGGTTCGACGACTTCCCGAGTAGGGGACACTTATTACCTCTGACGGTTTTCAGATAATGCCGTCATTATTTCAGCAAGCTGGTGCGATGGGAATTCGAGAAGGAGCCACTGTTCGAGCCGATTCGCTCGAAGGCTTGGCGCGTGCAATGGATGTTAATCCTCAGGTGTTTATTGAGACCGTCGAATCATATAATCGCGCTGTCATGGAGGGTTATGATCCAAAAGGGCGCGAGAAGTGGATGCTTGTCAAACGTCTTGAAAAGCCGCCATTCTATGCGGCTAAGGTGCGCATGTCTGTTCACTACACCATGGGGGGCATTCGTATCGACAGTGGCGCCCGCGTGCTTCGTAAGGATGGTCTGCCAATCCATGGACTGTATGCCGCTGGTGAAACTACAGGTGGAATACACGGTGAGAATAGGTTGGGCGGCAACGGGTTGTTGGATGCTTTTGTTTTCGGCCGAATAGCCGGTGCTGGTGCTGCAGGGAAGTCGTTGACGTTTGTACGATGAGTATTGTGGTTTTCACTTCCGATGATCATCGGATATGAAATAAAAAGGTTTGTCGTTACGCTTTACTCAGTTGGAAGGAGAACAATTCAAATTCTCGGCCATAAACCCAAAGGAGAAAAGTATGACAGCCATTGTTTCTCGTCGAAATATGCTCGGACTCGGTGCGGCAGCGGCTGCTGCGGCATTGGCTCCAGCTGCGCAGGCCAAAGGCAAGCAAGACATTCCCGCGAAGTGGGATGTTACTACTGAGGTTCTTGTTGTTGGTACCGGCGGTGCTGGTCTGGCTGCTGCTGTTTCCGCAGCTGAAAACGGGGCTAAGGTAACTGTGATTGAAAAGCTTGCCTTCCCGGGTGGCAATACACTGATTTCGAGCGGGTACTACAACTGCTGTGACCCGGAACGTCAAGGACCGCAGGGTATTGAAGACAGCGTTGAAAAGCATATTCAGCAGACACTTGATGCAGGTGACGGTCGTGCTGATCCGGAATTGGTTCGAATTCTTTGCAGTCAAGGTCTCGACACGCTTCACTGGCTTGAAGGTCTGGGCCTTAAGTTCCGACCGACTGTCATTCAGGTTTATGGTGCGCTTTGGCCGCGGTCTCATCTTGCTCTGGAACCGAAGGGCACGAGCTTCATTCGAGTCCTTAAGAAGCGCTGTGATGACCTGAAGGTTGATTTCTTGATGAACACGAAGCTTGTTCGCATCATTCGTGAGGACTTTTGCTCTGGTCGGACGCTCGGCATCGAGGCTTCCAATAAAGGCAAGACCATCTTCATTCGTGCAACGAAGGGCGTCGTTCTCGCTGCCGGCGGTTTCGCTGCGAATCCGAAACTACGTGCCATTCACGACCCGCGCATGTTGACGTTGACGACGACAAACAACTCGTCGTGCTCGACGGGTGAAGTGATGTTGGCTGCAAACGAAGCTGGTGCATACCTGCTTGGTTGTGACTACATTCAGTGCAATCCGGGTTGCCCTCCGGGACATACAAAGCGTCAGGCGCTCCATCTGGACGTTGCCCGCTACGTATTCGTGAACAAGCAGGGTAAGCGCTTTGTTGCAGAAGACGCTCGCCGCGATGTGCTTCGCGACGCCATTCTCAATCTTCCGGAAAAGTATGGCTTTGCCATTGTGGATAACGACGGCTTCAACAGCTACAACCAGATCGTTCGTGATGATGCCAAGGCTGGTCTAGCCACGGGTGACGCCTTCACTGCCGATACGATCGAAGAACTTGCAAAGAAGATGGGGGTGCCCGCCGATGCTCTCAAGAAGACCATTGACGAATACAACAGCTTCGTTGAAAAGAAGATAGATCCAAAGTTCGGAAAGGCCGATCGCAATCTGGCCTTCAAGATCGAAAAGGCTCCGTTTTGGGCTTCGCTCTCCGGTATGGCGGTTCATCACACGATGGGCGGGGTCCGAATCAATGGTGAAGCTAAGGTCATCGACCGTCAAGGTGAAGTGATCCCTGGTCTCTTCGCGGCGGGTGAAATCACAGGAGGCATTCATGGTTCGAACCGCGTGGGCGGCAATGCTATCTTGGACATTCACGTCTTCGGGCGCATTGCTGGTAGAAGTGCAGCAAAGGCTTGATAAGGCATGAGGACGGTTGCCATCCTTCTCCGACCGTCTGAAAGCAGATAAAGGGTCCTGCGGGATTGTTACGCGGGACCTCTTTTTAGTTATTTGTCAGCAACGTTTCGTCCGGATATCCTTTATGGTTTGCTTATCGTTTTTGGGTAAACAGTGATTAGGGGAATGTCGCGACGGTAATGACCGTCTATAAAAGTTATTTCGCTTTGATAGGAGACTGATTTTATTTGCCTGTGACAGAGGTTTGGCGTTGTGAGCCAATTCACTAAATGAAGCATTTCGTCGAGTTGCGCCGGCGCCGGGAACCTGAGTATTGCTTGACAGCGGGGATATCCTTTACTCACAGATATCCCCGAAGAGCTAGAAAGGCTAGGGTGGTCCAGAGATCAGACGCTGGGAGAAAGTCAAAAGCCCGGCCTGATCAGACTATCAACGGAACATTTTGGGATTATAATCCCAAAAAAGCCGAACATTCTGGGAATATAATCCTAATATTTGCCAAATTGAAGACTTACCGTCGGGACGGTCAGGGATTTGGAGGGGCGTCAAATGCATTTGCTAAGCTCGCAGGCTCCGCCGGCTCTTGGTCAATATTGTCAGGGGAGACAACTGTCACCGGAATGTTCGGATAGGCGCGAGAGAATGCTTTGATTGAGGTGGAGTTGATTTTGTTGCCAGCCTTGCACTCAAAGGCAGCAATGGTGCCGTTCACAATCTCGATAAAGTCCATCTCATGCTGCTTTTTGGTTCGCCAGAAATAGATTTCTCCGCCGTCTCGCCTAAAGGCATGGAGCTTTAAGCGTTCGGTGAAGAACAGGTTTTCCCAAAGAGCGCCCTTGTCTTCGCGTGCAGGCACAGGCGCGAAGTTCTTCAATAGCGCATTGCGAATTCCATTGTCGTAGAAATAGATTTTTCCATGCTCAGTAGCCTCGGGATTTTTGACAAGAAAAACGATGGCGACTGGAGCGCGACTACCTTCACCAAAGACATTGTCTTTCTCTTTACGACGTTGCTCACCCTGCGTTCTCGCATTCCCCTTCAGGTGATACACATAGATCGCAGAGAATTCTTCGGCCAGACACTTGCGCATGCCGTCAGCACTGTTGGAGTCGATCCAGCCGGCATTGGTGACGAAACCAATGATCCCCTTTTCGCCGATGCGGTCTGAAGCCCAGCGGTATGCTCGGATGTAAGAGTCGTACAACGAGTTCTTGAGCGTCGCTTCTGTCCTTGCCGCGTAAGTAGCAGCGATGCGTTCATCTAGCTCTTCATAATGCTCGTTCTGATTGTCATCGTTGGCATTGTCCTGTCCGACGGAATACGGTGGATTACCGATGATGACGCGGATGTCCTGCCGGTTCAGTTCTGCAAGCCGAGCGTTGTTTTCACCGAGCGTCGTGTTGAAGATGCTGCTCTGCCGATTGTTGGCAAACGTGTCAGTCCAGATCATCACCTTGTTCGGCTGGTACGCTTACATGCTTATGCGCGGTCGCGATTTGACGACAGGCAAGACGACAAAGAAGACGCAAGAAGAGAATTTGACAAAATTTCGTGATGCCATGGAAAAGGTTACGAACCTGAACAACTGGCACGAATTCCTCAATCTCTTCCCGGCTGCCGGTTACATCAATGAATCGCTGATCTCTTCCGACAATGCGGTCATTTACAGCTACGCGCTCTACCTTCTTGGCAAGTATAAGTTTGGCATTTCAGCCAACAAGTTACGCCACGCGCTCACTCGGTACATTTTCACTGTGACGGTCAATGCTACTTACAGCGGTTCATCCGAAACCATGTTTGAGGGACAGCTTGCCGAACTCAAAAATTGCAGCACGCCAGAAGACTTCCTTGCGTACATTGACGGATTCATAGCGACGCGCTTCACAGAGAGCTATTTTGAAATTACCTTGCCGGACGAGCTTAAGACTTCGTCAACGCAGGCTCCGACATGGTGTGCTTTTGTCGCCTCGCAGATCGTACTTGGTGCTCAGGTTTGGCTCGGTACGAGCACTGTTGCGACGTTGCTGGCGGTAGGTTCCTCTGGTTCGAAGCGCGCCTTCGACAAGCACCACATCTTCCCGAAAAACTACCTCAATTCGATCGGCATTGATAAGAAGGTCGACTGCAATCAGGTCGCGAACTTTGTATTCATTGATTATCAGTCAAACATCGAAATTTCGGATAGAGCGCCGGCCGAATATTTGCTCGAGTATCGCAATCGGCTCGGCGAGAAAGCGTTTGTTGAATCTTGCGAAATGAATGCAATTCCATCAGCCATCGAAAATATGACTTATGAGGACTTTCTGAAAGCTCGACGCGTTCTGATGGCGCAGATGATCAAAGCGGCATATTTGAAGCTTGCTGGGAAAGCTGAGTTGTGAAACTAACCTGTCGCAGGTAGTAACGAAGCAAGCGCTCCTAGGATGACGGAGATTCAGTGGCAAAAGCTCTATCTCTAAATGAATCAGAGATAGAGCTCAGCGCTTGTCGGTGCGGGGGTTAATCAGTCAACAGATGCCTCTTTATCTAACTGATGGATTTCGAGCTTAGGTAGGGCCTTTACGATCTTCATCGTTTCCAGGCTGACCGTGATGACCTTCAGGAAGAGGTCCAACGGGTAGCGTTCGCTGCCCATCTCGGCCGCGTAGTCGTTGAAGTCGTTCACGATGCCGGAAGCTTTGTCGATGCTGACGCAAGCGCGTTCCACCACCCAATCGAGCGCCGATTTCTTGTTAACGACATACTCCTGCGCTTCAAGCGGGATGTTCTTCACGGTGATCCAATCGTTGTAGATCAGCGTGGTCTTGTCCTTGGCCGCATTGCCGGTCTTCCCCTTGATCTTGCCCCACTTCATCTGCGTCACGCGGTAGGACGGCTGTCCGACCTTCGTGTACTCAATTTTGACGCCGGCGTATGGCGCAACATCTTCAAAGTGCACGTGCAATCTGGCGAGCTCCTGACCGGCCTCGACAAAGGCCATGAACTGTTCGTAGGTGGCGACACGCGGAATGCGCGGCAGCTCCTTCATCAGATTGTTGGCGTAGCGCGTTCGGTAATCCTCAGAATGAAGGATGCCGTAGATATAGTAAAAGAGATCATCTTCGGTGATCGGTTTGCCCGGATATGCAGCCTGGAAGTGCGGCAGTGCCTCCTGAGAGAAGCCGCTCGGCATCTCACTCGGTTCGCCGAAGTCGAGTGTGTCTTCTGCTGCCTTAGATTGTTCGCCGGGAAGCCAACGCGGAAAACATTGAGTGTCACCATTGAAGTGCAGATCAGCAATGTGATCTGTCATCAAGGCTATTTGCCCAGCATCCTTTGCATTCTGATTGATGCAGATGACCAGATTGTCTACCCCAGACGAACAGATAAGCAAGTTTTTTGATTCGCATGTCGGAAAAATCGCCGGCATCTGATACACACAGTTATTCCAGAATCGATCAAGGTATAAGTACTGAGTAAAAAACGGCCTATAGTAACTTAAATAAAGTTTTGAAACAGATACATCCTCGACTATTTTTCCACGAAGAATCGTATTTTTTTGCAAACGATCCCACTTCATCTTTTTGGGATCTAAGTCAATTTCATAATTTGGATTAGCAGCCAACGCCTTAACCTGAGAGTTGTAAAAGGTGATTGAATTTGCCACATGTTCAAGCACTTTCCTCTTATCGGATCCATAAACCCATACATCTCTATTTGTTTTAACTCCATTAGAGTAATTTTTGAAAATACTATTCTCGGAGGTTTTCTTTCCATCGACACGCATAAACCGAGCATACGAGTCATCTCTCTGATTCAACCAGTCGCCGTGAGCGTCCGGCACGATCTCGTTCACCTGGGTATGGGCTATGGAAACGTTCCGTTTGAGCTCGGCCAGCTTCTCATCACGCGTCAGATAATCGCCAACGGCATGGAAATAGATTTTTCCATGCTCAGTAGCCTCGGGATTTTTGACAAGAAAAACGATGGCGACTGGAGCGCGACTACCTTCACCAAAGACATTGTCTTTCTCTTTACGACGTTGCTCACCCTGCGTTCTCGCATTCCCCTTCAGGTGATACACATAGATCGCAGAGAATTCTTCGGCCAGACACTTGCGCATGCCGTCAGCACTGTTGGAGTCGATCCAGCCGGCATTGGTGACGAAACCAATGATCCCCTTTTCGCCGATGCGGTCTGAAGCCCAGCGGTATGCTCGGATGTAAGAGTCGTACAACGAGTTCTTGAGCGTCGCTTCTGTCCTTGCCGCGTAAGTAGCAGCGATGCGTTCATCTAGCTCTTCATAATGCTCGTTCTGATTGTCATCGTTGGCATTGTCCTGTCCGACGGAATACGGTGGATTACCGATGATGACGCGGATGTCCTGCCGGTTCAGTTCTGCAAGCCGAGCGTTGTTTTCACCGAGCGTCGTGTTGAAGATGCTGCTCTGCCGATTGTTGGCAAACGTGTCAGTCCAGATCATCACCTTGTTCGGCTGGTACACTTTAGGTGAACGATGCAACCCTATTCAAACACATGTTCGCATAGGGCCTAATATCCGATTAACGAACAGGTTTGTTCGTACCTTCCAAACCGAACACTATGCCGAACTCGACCATTGTTGGCTATGCACGCGTCAGTAGCGTTGATCAGAACCTCGACAGGCAACTCGTTCAGCTGAAGGCTGAAAACGTTGAAAAACTGTTCATCGACAAGGTTTCCGGTAAAAACCTGGATCGTCCGGGCTTTTCTGCGATGATGGAATACGTCCGCGAAGGGGATGTGTTGGTGATCTGTTCTATGGATCGCCTTGCAAGGAGCCTTATGGATCTGTTGGATGTCACACGAAAACTACAGAACAAAGGAGTGACCATCAAATTCCTTAAGGAAAAGATTGAATTATCAGCCTCAGGGGAAACGTCGGCAATTAGCAAGCTTTTGCTTGCGATGATGGGAGCGGTTGCTGAATTTGAGCGATCGCTAATTAGAGAACGTCAGCAGCAAGGAATTGCACTAGCAAAAGCTCGGGGAGTCTATCGCGGAAGAAAACCGGTTGATAGCGAACGCCTAGAAGAAGCTAAACGTCGTATAGCTTCAGGTATACCTAAAACAAAAGTTGCAAAAGACCTGAAAATCGGTCGAACGACATTGTACAAATATCTTAAAAGTTAATTCATGCCACTTGGGATCAGTTATGTCTGAATTTGCTAACAATGAATCCGCATTTGAAGCACTGCTTGAAAGTATCAAGCAGGCATCAAACAATATTAAAAGAGATGCGGGTACGCGCTTTGAAACGCTGATTAAAGATTGGCTGACGCAAGATCAGTCATACTGTGATCTTTTCTCTAAAGTCGAAACATTCGAGGAATGGGCTTCGTCACATCCTGAGCTAGAACAGAGTGGCAAAGATATTGGTATTGATCTCGTAGCAACCCTCGAAGACGATCCAGATGCCTTTGCTGCCATTCCAGAACAGCATCGCCAGTGCCATCGCTGCTTCCGGCAACACCCTGATGGGTGAGCTTCTCGCTGCGTCCGACAAGAGCCAGCTCGAGTATGTCTACTCCACGCTCGACGATGACTTCTATGTCACCGCCCGCAACGCCCTCGTGACGAACGCCACGCAGGTAACGCGCGCCGTCATCGATCAGGCCTCCGGCATGGGTGAAGGCCGCCGCGCTGAGTTCGACGAAGGTCGTGCTCATGTCTGGGCTACTGGTATGGGTCGCTGGGGTGAGGCCGACGGCAATGCCCACAGCCTCGACGTCGACTTCACGGTCGGCATGGTCGGTGCTGAATTCAACGTCTGCCAGGCTACGAAGCTCGGTGCCTTCTTCGGCTACGGCGACACCGACTACAGCGGCGCTCAGGGCAAGATCGACGGTGAAGACAAGCACTTCGGCATCTACGGCTTGACCGACATCGGCAACATCTCGATGACCTACGGCATTGCCTACACTGACGAAGATCGTGATACCACGCGCCACCTCGGCGGCGTTGCGACGAGCCACAGCGAAAACGCTTCCGTCCTTCAGGGCTTTGTTGAAGGTGCGTACAACTTCGACCTCGGCGTCGCCAAGGTCTCCCCGTACGTCGGCTTCACTTGGGCCCGCGTTGAGACCGATGACGTCGTTGACGGCGCTCTTGACCACAACTTCAAGACCGAAGGCGTGAAGGACGACATCCAGATCGCAACGATCGGTGCCCGTACCTCCATGCCGTTCACCATGGGCACGATGCCGGTCGCCGTCAAGGCCGACCTTGGCTACTCGCACTTCTTCGGTGACAGCGACGGTGTTGCTCGTGTCCAGATGGGCGAAGGCGGCCAGTTCGCCACGATCGAAGGCTCCGACCTCAAGGGGCAGGTCAACTTCGGTCTCGGCATCGTCGGCAAGGTTGCCAAGCATGCGACCGTTGGCGTGTCCTACACCGGCGCCTGGGGCTCCGATGTTGACTCGCACGGCATCATGGGTAACCTCCGCATCAACTTCTGATGATCTGAGGACGTGACCCGATAAGTCATCGGGTCGCACGGTACCGACCGAACTCGCAGTCGGTCGGTACCTTTCTCAAGCGTCTTGCCATGAGGATGCTTGCGAAAGGCAGTTGGTCCTGCTGGGCTGCTCGATGTAGCCACTTGCCCCGTTGGTTTCGCGCCGACGGGGCATTTTCTTGCTCAACGGCGAATTCCCCCTTTTTCTTGGTTCGGTCGAAACTCAATTCCACGCATCTCTTCGCGAGGGCGCTTTCCCAGAAAATACTCAATGCGAGCAATGTTTGCACCCGACGTGTGCGGCAGACCTACAAGAATCCGCTTGACCTCATCGGCAAAGCCCGTGAGAAGCGAATGCTGAAGCGTCTGGTAAGCCCCGGCATCTGTAGCCGTAGGCTCGGAACGACGAAACCGGCAACAAGGGAGGGAGAAGGTCTAAACGGCTTTCTCACTCCGTTTTTCGCGAAGGCGTTACGGCTACGGAGGCGAACGTCTCGTGTTAGGGTAAATACTAGTACATAGTTGTTTATAAGCGACAAACAGATATGTGAAACTTGAAAATACATGATGTAAACTATTGGTATGAGATCTGAATAAGGGTATCTACCCTCCCTCCCCATCCGTCAATTCATTACTTTCCAAGATCATTCCCTTTCATTTGATCTCGGAGAATCAAGTCATGAATTAGTCTAAATCTGCATTGGCGCTTGCCATTGGTTTCGCAGTTTCTGCTGGTGCCGCGCAAGCCGCAGATACGGTGGTAAACAGCATCACAACTTCTCAGATTCTTACCTCTGGGAAAACCTACTCGGACACTTTTGACTACAAAACGAATGGTCAAACAGTTCCGGGCAATATTTTTGAATTAGTTATTTCCGGCTCCTCAACGGAAATAACCGCTGAAAACCTCTCTGTCGGCATTTCCACTTACGCTCCTGCCGACAGTACGATTCAAATGCAGACGCTAGCAATTTCTGTTGGAAGCGGGGCGAAAACGACATTTTCAGGCCAAACCTTCTCCGCTAAGGTGGAAACGGATGCCTATGGTACGAATCACTCACAGACAGCTGCTCTGCAGAATGAGGCTTCTACTGTGACGATTGATGCTGATTCTGCTGCTATTTCTGCGACTTCGCTGGCAAAAAATGGAAAGGCGGTATACGCAGTTTCTACGGGTGGTCCCGGAGCGGTGACCAGCTTCACCGGCGACTCTGTGGTCATTCGAGCCGTATCCAATACGGACCGCAACCTTACGCCCAACAACGCCAATAATCGCGGAGAAGTCATGGCACTTGATGCCTATGACAACGGCACGATTACAAGCTCCGAGAATACCGAGATGCATATCACCGTAATCGGCGCTGGTGCGACTCCCGGAGGAACGGCTCAAGGCTCGAACAGTACGGAATATCCCACAGGCGCAGCCTACGTTTACGGCATTGTTGCAGAAGGCGGTTCCATCAGCCTGCTCGGAAAGAACACTCTCGATGTCACGGCCGCAGCCGCCAGAGCCATGGGCGTACGAATTACGAACGGCTCTTACACGATGACCGGCGGCACGCATGAGGGCGCAGGTGCTGTGGTTCTCGGCACTACTTCGATTTCGGTTTCTACCGCAGGTGATGCCTACGGCATTCAAGCGGAGAAATTTACTCCTCCCCAAGGGAGCACCATGTCGCAGCCCATCGCCTTTACGATCTTGGGCGATACGACGATCTCGGCAGAGACGACGGGACCGGACTCAGTGGGAGTGGGCATTGCGATCAACGAGAGCGTCAAGGGCGAAATCAAGGCCGACACGACGATTTCGGCAACGGATATCGCACTCCTGGTTGGTTCAGGCGCGACGCTGAGCGCGGCGAATGCCTCTGTCAACATTCAGAAGGGTGATGTCGAATCCGCCGGCGAACTTAATCTTGTCAACTCCAAAGTGATCCTTGCGAGCGGAAGCACGCTTCAAACGGCGGAGCTTTCCGGCTCGAACTCCTCGATCATCATCAATTCCGCCAAGGCGCGTACTGTCGCGATTGCGGATAATCAGTCCGAAGGACTGAAGGTCGTTGCGAGCGGTACGCTTGCAGATACTTTCGGCAGTGCCGAAGATGCTGCTGCGGCAATGAAGGAAGCGGTCGCGGCTGAAGGCGTCACGCTTGCGTCTGAAGCCGGTTCCGTTGCTGATAGCTGGACTATGGATGAAAACGGCAATCTTCTGGTCCAGAAGAACGCTTCGCTCGCCGCTGTTCAGGATTTCAACGCCTTCAATTTCTTCCAGTGGCGCAACGAGAACAACCACCTCTCGCAGCGACTCGGCGATCTGCGAGGAAATCTCCAATTGGCCGGCGCCTGGGCTCGCGTCTACGGCACTGACAGCAAGTACAAGAAAGATGTCAGCGCCGACGTGAAAAGCAATGCCGTTCAGGTTGGCGGCGACGTCGTGATCGACGGCAAGTGGGTTGTAGGCGCAGCCTTCTCCTACACTGACACCCGATCCGATTACGACAATGGCGATGCCGAGTCGGATATGTATTCTCTGGCCGCTTATGCGTCCGGCTTCTTCGACTGCGGCGGCTACGTAGATGTCGTTGGTCGTGCGGGCCGCCTGTCGTCGGATGTTTCTCTCGCTACCGGTTCTCTCTCTGGTGGTGTGTTCTCGGCCTCCTATGACAACACGGCATTTGGTCTCTCTACCGAAGTCGGCTACCGCTATCCGTTTGCCGACATCTTCTACGTCGAACCCCAGGTGGAAGTGGCCTACGGCTATATCCTCGGCGAGGATTACTCGAGCTCCAACGGCGTTACCGTAAGCCAGGACGACTTCCAGTCGTTGACCGGGCGCATCGGCTTCCGAGCAGGCGCTGAAATGGCGGAGGGGGCATCGATCTATGCCACGGTGTCCGTCAACCATGAGTTCCTTGGAGACGTTGATGCGACCGTGACGCCGGCAGCCGGCGTTGCCCGCAAGTTGTCCGATTCGCTCGACAGTACCTGGGTTTCCTACGGCCTTGGAGCGCAGTTCGATACGTCGAAGAATCTGTCCTTCTACGGAGTTCTTGAGCGTTCTAGCGGCAGCGACTATGCTGAAGATTTCAAATACAGCGTCGGCATGCGCTGGAATTTCTGATGAGGCAAGAACGGCGACCTGCGTTACTTCTTAATGACTTGCCGCCGGATTGAATAGAGGGAGGGGAAAGACTGGACCAGTCGTTCCCCTCTAAAGTTTGTGGAGTGGTTTCATTCAATAAGACTGAAACCACTCCACATTGGTTTGCCCCTTCGGTTGACGATATGTCGGCCGTTTGGCGAACGAGTTCCATTTTGGAACAAGTTGCCGCTTTGCAATGGCTTTGCCTCGTACATCAAAGAAATCCTTAGCACTTGTCTGTGACGAGCGAAAAGCAAAACTTCCCCCAGTCATTCATCAATCGCTGTCGCTCCGTGCTTAGGCGAGCTCGGTCGTAGGCTCCGTGGTAGTCGTCAGAAGCTTTACAGTGCAACAGGCAAAGCTCAGCCGCTTCCTGATCGTACCGGCGGTTGTTGCCGAGACGGTCGTCCTTGGCCCACGTGCGAAAGCCGCTGCGTGCTGTACCGTGTGCCGTGACGATGCAAATCTTGCCTTCGCGCTTGGACTTGTCCGGGTCAATCCACCCGGTTCCATCTAGCGCTTTTTGTCTGGCGTGCATTCTGCGGATCAAGGCAGTTGTTGCTGCGTCGGAAAAGCTACCGCCATTGTCGGCCTTGAAGATCAAGTCGTCCGCCCTAGGTAGGTTTGGGCGAACCTTTTCCAAAACCTCGATCGCTTGCTGCGACAGATAGATAGTACGGTCTCGCTTGGGGGCCTTGATTTTGTCGTGCTCGGGCGGAATTTCCCAGATTCGCTTCTCAACGTCAATTTCGCCCCAGGTGGCTAGGCGAACAGCCTTCATGCGGCTTGCTGTAAGGATGGCGAACATCATCATCCAGCGACTCGTACCTTCCAGGTGGTAAAGCGCTTGAATGAACGAAGGAATCCTATCGTAGGGGAGAGCTGCGAAATTTTCTTTGCGGACGGCGTTCTTACGAGCGCCTTCCATGAGAACGCCGAGAGGGCCTTGTAGAGAACACAAATCTTCAGCTGATGAGCTGTAGTTCATCGCTCGGGCCCAGTTCAGAATCGCTCTGATGTTCCGCAACGCTTTCTTCGCAGTGATGGTTTTTGTAGTCCAAATCGGGGCAAGGACGTCACGGATGTCTTCAACGGTAATTGCGTTGATACCGATGTCACCGAGGCGAGGTAGCACATGCCTGGCAAGAAGGTTGGACGTGGCGTAAGGCTCTTTCCGGTCGTTTACCCAGTAGTTGTTTTCCACGCGGTATTTCAGCCACAAATCCATGACCTCCGCGAAAGTTTTGGAGGTGGGAGCGGTCTTTGAAGACGATTGCTGAGTCTTTGCCTTCCGACGAGTTGCGCGTGTGGGCGTTGGATTGATGCCCTCAGACAGGCGCGCCCTGATTTCCGTAGCTTTAGTGCGAGCTTCGGAAAGCGACATGGAGCGACGGAGTCCGAGAGACATGCTGCGCCGCTTGCCGAATGTGTCTTGATACCGGAGGATGTAGCTTTCTGAGGCTCCGCGAATGCGGAGGTAGAGCCCTTGGACACCGCCGAGCGGATAAAAGCCCGGTGACTTGAGTTGCCGGAAGATGACGAGCGGCATCGGAGTGACGAATTTAGGCATGGTCGAAAAGGTTCAAAAACGACGAAAACTGCGCTAAATCCGATCTTATCGAGCTTCAGAGGGGCACCAAAAGGGTCACCAAAAATGCAGGTCCTGTAAGGTTTTGTACGGTTACAAAAGGTTTTGTTTAGTAATTTTGTAAGCGTGTTGCAAAATTTCCACAGATAAGAAAAAAGGCTTGAAACTCAATCGCTTCAAGCCTTTAATCCACTGCAGTTTCAAGTGCCTACCACTAATTACAAAACTGCAGTTTTTGTAATTAGTGGCGGAGAAGGAGGGATTCGAACCCTCGAGGCCCGCATTTTGGACCTGCACCCT
>OCRP01000340.1_pt1 | contig 50301 bp, 77 predicted proteins | sample 1538871 | NCBI WGS metagenome assembly OCRP01 (sample SAMN04571731, study PRJEB22368) | human gut metagenome | biome: human gut; material: stool | host: Homo sapiens | place: Luxembourg | collected 2012-09-20 | reverse complement strand
TACAGTCAATAAGGGTTATAGGTTACCTTTATCAACCTAAATACATTATATAAGGAAGAACAATAAATGCCAAAAGAAAAAATTCAAAAAGAAAAACTATTAATAATTGATAAAGAGCTCAAAAAAACAAATCCTGTTTATATCACTGTTGATAGGTATGTTTCTAAAATGAGACTAAGCGTCTTGGCTGAAAAACTTATAAGAGCTATCGCATCAAATATAGCCGAAGGTAACTGTACTAATCTTGAAGATATTTCGTTATATACCAATATAGAAACTTCGATTAATACAAAAACTTTTTGCGAAATCTTTAACTATAAAAACGATAATTGCTTTACAAAATTAGCTGATGCACGTGAAGAATTACAATATACAGGCTTTACGCTTCCAGGGAAATGCAGACCAACAGATTCATTAATTGCTAAAAGTTATGTGGAAAATGGAAATATGTATTTCCAGATATCTTCATTAGTATTACCTTATTATATGGGAAAGGGCATTGATTATGAACTTATTAATATCCTTAATTTTAAAAATGTTAATACATTTAGATTTTATGAGTTTTTATTAAATAAATTACAAGATAAAGAGAGAATAGAATTCATCTTAACATTTGAAGAGACGAAAACAATATTAAATCTTACCAATAAATATCCTAAATATATCGATTTTAAAAGTCGAGTGCTAAAAGCTATACTTCAAGATATTAATGGTGAAAATTTTAATAAAGAAAATTTTTGCAATATTAGACTTGCTATAGAAACAGTAAAAAATGGAAGAAAAATGTCAGGCATAAAATTTACTGTTACACGTAAAAATCCTAAAGTTGTACCTGTAATTTCTCTTAACATTATAAAAGAAAAGCTTACTGAACAAGGAAAACAGGCATATAATTTCTTTCAATTCACTTCTAACAATGGATTATTTGAAATTGATAGCTGCATAAGGGAATATGGAGAAGAAAGATTGATTCAAATTTATGAATACGTAAAATATCAATATGATAATAAAAAAATCAAGACTTCATTAAAAGCCTATGCTTCTAATGCTTTGAGAAAAGGCTGGTGCGATCCAGAACTCATCAATAGACTTACTAAGAGAAAATCACAGACACATCAACCTGATAACCAAGAAATGCTTGATGCCCCCAAAGAACAAGAGCCTAAATTACAAGAAACTTTTAATGAAAAAATTTACAATAAGATTGTTAGTATGACTCCAAAACAACAGCAAGCTTTATTTGAAAAGACACTACAAAATTATCCTGATAAAAATGCATTTTCATATAAACTTTTGAGTTCAAAAACGTATGAAGAAATAATAAATCATCCGGGACTAAGTAATTTCTATATAAAAACTTTAAAAGAACAAAAATTTGTAGATATACTCATGGATCAATTCTAAGGAGAAAACAACAATGGCAAAAAGAAAACCTAAATTTCTAACAATCAACCAGCTTCTGGAGTTTCTTGGACCTAATACAATAAATCGCATGACCATATACAAACAGATCTGGGCAGGTAACATACCTGCAAAAAAAATAGGAAGAAAATTCCTTATACCAATGAAATGGATAGAAAAAGAATTTGGTGAGTATAATGAACAATAAAAGCAATGCAGGAAGTATATTCTACTTAGAAAAAAGAAAACGTTGGGTATGGGTAGGTACATATAATAATGAACAAGGCGAAAAAAAGAAAAAATGGATCTCTGCATTAACTCAAAAAAACTTAAGAGAAAAAATAGAAGATTTTACAGAAGAGCTGAAAAGTAAAAACATAGAACCTGGCATGAATTTAGAAGTCTGGGTAGAAAAATGGCTAAACGTAGTTGCACAGCCAATGGTATCCGAAAATACCTTCATATGGTATACTCATATCCTAAAATATATACACTTCACTTGTGACATACAAACAGATAAAGATCATATCGTACAATATGATTTTGGAAACGAAAAACTGAATCTCATAACACCAATCAAAGTACAGGAGCTGCTACGTAATTTAAGATACTTTGGAAATAAAAACCACAAAAAGTTAGCAGCAAGAACTGTCAACTCATTTCGAAGAGTCTTAGGTATGGTTCTTAAAAGTGCTATGGAAAATGATTTGATAAAAAGTAATCCTGTACTTAAAGTCAGACCATTTAAAGTTCCTAAAGACTCAATTGTTGTATTGGACTGTAAAGGTATTCATAACTTCCTTGAAATAATTAAACAAGGAAAGTACTTTGATCAGTATTCAAATAAAAAATTCGACCGTGAACGAAAATACTATAAGCAAGAATTCTACGCTTTAGTAAGTCTTGGATTCGCTTCGGGGATGCGAATATCAGAAATATGCAGCTTAAAATGGAGTGACATAAATTTTGATGAACATTATCTGCAAGTGAAATGGGTGCTGAAAACAGAAAACAGCTATCGGAAAATAACATTGGACTCAGAAACAATAAACAAACTTAAAGAGTTCAAAGAATTTCAGAATAGCTTTCAAGAAAACCACCAGGAATATTTTCATAAAGAAAATGATTTGGTATTTACATCCGGTACAGGTAAAAAATTAGAACCAAATAACTTCAGGGAATATTATTGGTATCGAATGATTAAAAAAGCATCCTTACCGGAAAATTTCAGGATCCACTGCATGAGACATACCCATGCAACCCTTTTGCTGGAAAATGGTGTAAACATAAAAGTAATCTCGAAAAGACTTGGCCATTCAACAGTAGAGTTTACTTTAAAAACCTACGCCCATGTAATAGAAAGCATGGAAGAATCAGCAGCGTCAAAATGGGAAGAAATAATGAAAGAATAATTTTTAAGAAAGGATAATAGAAACATGAAATCAAAAATCACCTTAAAAGAAGAAACAAGTCACATGATAAGCATTGATGTAATCATCGGATGCTATCAATTCGATTGCATTCTTGTATGCTACGCTGAAACTGAATTCGGAAGAACATGGCATATGGTAATCCCCAATTGGGAAGTAAATTGTCGCATTGGCAAAAATATCTACTATAATGAAACCAAAATTAAAGAAGCTTTAGAACCAGAAATGAGATTCCCTGAAGAATATGCAGCAATAATTGCTAAAGCGATCACCAGCCGTTTGAATGAACATGATAAAGAAATCGATGAAGCTATCATAAAAAAATACTTTCAGGATGATAAAGACAACGAATAAGCAGCTATTAAAAAGCAACATATTATAAGCCTTGGCTAATATAAAGCTAGGGCTTTTTTTCATGCAACGATATTCTAAAATCCCTTGAAATGAGCAAACGACTGTGTTAAAATAAGATAAAGGAAAAACGAAATTTACGTTCTCTTCCTGACGCGTAGCGTTAGGCGCACTTACGCGTTTCCAATACCAAGGCTACGCCTTGGTGGAAACGCAGTGCGAGGATGCTAAAATAATAAAATAAAACACAATCCTTAAGCAAGGAGGATGAGGACTAACAATCCCTCATCAATTACAGGCTTAGCCTGTTGAATTGCTTAAGGATTTTTTGTTTTTGAAAGAAGAAAGCAGACATGGCAACCTATCATTTAAGCCTTAAAAATGGAAAAGTGGGTACTGCAGAGCAGCACGCAGATTACATATTGCGTGAAGGACGCTACAGCGGGGGAAAACGTGCGGAAGAATTGGTCTATAAAGATGCCAATCTCCCGCGTTGGGCTATGTCTGCATCTGCCTTCTTTGCGTGTGCTGATAGATACGAACGTGCTAATGGCAGAGCTTATACAGAGTTCGAAATAGCTTTACCAAATGAACTAACGCATAAAGAAAACGAAAAGTTAGTAAATGATTTTATTACTACCCATATCGGGAATAATAAAGTGTGGGCATATGCTATCCATAGCAAGCCTGCTACATTCGATGAGTCACAAGAGCAAATACATGCACATATAATGATTTGCGAACGTATTGTAGACGATGAAATGGTAAAAGCCAAATCGCCCTCTAAATTTTTTAAAAGATACAATGCTAAAAATCCTAAAAATGGTGGCTATCAAAAAGATAGAAGATTTTCTGGATATACAGAAAGCAAAGATAATTTAAAATTGATTCGTCAATCCTGGGAAGACATGATTAATGCCGAATATAAAACTCATGGAATAGATAAAGTTGTATCCTGCAAAACTTTAAAAGTGCAACGTGATATAGCAGCTGAAGCAGGAGATGAAGATATGGTTGAATTTTTAAACCGTACTCCCCAGGAACATCTTGGCCCGGCTCTCGCATATAAAACCAAAAAAATCATTGAAGAAAATGGTTATGATCAAGATAATATCGACAATACCTTGGACAAAATTTATCAAATTAGTGCCAAGGCTTTTGGCGTTATTATAGATAAAATTCAAAAAGCACGTAAAGCTGCTGAATTAAAATACAAAAAACAAATTGAGTTAGAACGTAAAGAAAAAGAATATAGTGAAAAACGATTAGCCGAACTTACTATGTCCGGCGAAATCATCAGAAAAGATTTTGTAAAATTACTTGGTTCAGTTAACAACCAAATAAAATATAATGAATCTGCAATTATAAGAATTGAAAAAACAATAACTCCAATTGATCAAATGCCAAGCAAGGTACTTAATATTATGACCAGCGGCAGATTTGAAAAATTGCAAAAAGAAGGTGAAGCAATAATCAGCCTTAAAACTAGACTTAAAGAAATCTTAAGCCTATACGGTCCCAAAGAATCTATGCCCAATAATATACGAGCAGAATATAACGAAAAAGGACGAGCTTACAAAATCCTAAAAACTGATTATGAAAAACAAGATGCGGAAATACGCAGCTTCATCAGCTCCGAAGCAGGTGATAAATGGTATAAAAAATTAATAAAAGAAATGCTTGAACAAAATAAAGACATGGAAAATCAAAAATTAAATCTGCTTAAGCTAAATAGCGAATACAAAGAATTACGAAAAGAAATCATCGAAGTTGGCAGAAAAATAAACCCACACCTGCATTACAGAATGAAATCTAAATATCGGGCTCCAGAACTTGGCAATGGAGCATCAGCTATATTTGACGCAAGAAATGATATAAATAATCTGTTACGCAATATCATTAATGCCGGCAGGGAAAATATAAAACAAAATAAGATGACTGTAAACCTTCAAGATAAAAAGAAAAATTTCTGGGAAGTATAAAACATATACCACCTATCCGCACACTGTCAAGGTAGTACAAGATCTCGTACCTCAATCTTATCTCCACCTTGACAGTTTAGCTCAATGATAGGTGGTATATAAAAAATATCAAAAATTAAGGAGGAATAAAAATGTTAATAAAAGATTATACTGAAAACTGCCTTAAGTTTGCAAAAGAAACAAAAAAATGGGAATCTCTAAATCCATATCACTATTATTTAACTAATGGCTTCTCTTGGAATGAAACTTGTGACGGAAACGGAGGAGAATTAGATGTAAGCTGGGCGTTTAATATGTCAAATAATGAAATCAAAGAACTTGCACCACAAAAGTTTGTAGACTTGATTAAAGAAGAAATCCAAACAGCAATCGATAATGACTTATCTAGTGATGAGATTGGAGAATTAGTAAATACGCTGTTAAAATAGGAGAAGAAAAATGATTATGTCATTCCCAGATTTTGGTATCTACCCAGAGGAATTAAGAAAAGCCAACAGATTAATTATCAATATTGCAAAAAACTATAATCTTACTGAAAACGATTTAGATGATGCTGATGATATTGCAAAAGATATTATCAACATCAAACTAAAAGAAGAAAAGTATCCGTTAGATAAACTTACCAACACAATTAACTTATGCAGATTAAGAGAAATTATTCAAAAAGCTTCTGAAAAAAATAACATACCAATCACTGATTTCAATTTCGACGCTGATGGCTATGATATCTGGGCAACATATAAAAATAAACCAATCGAAATTGAATAGTAAACATTGTACCTTAGCAAAATTGCTAGGGTACTTTTTTATTATCCGAAAACTATATGAAAAAGGTGATGAAACATGAATAACTTAATCAAAGAATATATTACCGAAAGTATGCGTAAATTAACTAACAGATACGTCAAAGAATTTAAAAAAGATCTGGAAATTGACTTAAACACATTAAATGAAACAACAACATTTCCTGAACATCTTATTTTTATAGCACGAACCTGCGGAACATATCTTTTATTCAGAAATAAGGATAGTGCAAATATTATCATCAACCACTATAAAAATAAGTATGGAGCACATTACTTCGTATTTAATACAAAAAAGAATGTACCCTATAAAAAAGTAAATTGGGAAAAAGCACTTGAATATATAAAAGAGTATCCAGAAAAGGAAAAACAACATGCGTAGATATAAAGAACCAATATATACAAGCAAATATAAGAAATACAACTATCCAGGCACAAGAATAATCTATACTGGCTGCAGTTATAATACAGCTTGCTATGCTCTATCAAAAGATTTTATGTTTGACGAAGAAAAAATTAAAATTAAAAAACTCAATACTGATATATTTTTAGTTGAAACTAAAACACACAAATTTATTATTGATGAATTTGCAGAATACGATAACAACCTGGGCATAGTTGTTATGTGTTAAAAACGATTCTAACACACCTTAAGCTTTAACTGTCAAGGGATTCCTGCGAGCACTCGGAATTTATTCCCTTGACAGCAAGCTAAGGTGTGTTATGTTTTGCGTATAAAAAGAAAGGAGAATAAAAATGGAACTTAGTGTCACAGTAAATAGAAATAGCTTTAACTGGGGAACTGAAGCAACCCAGGCTATTCAAAAATTTTTCGAAGTCGAAAGACAAGCAAAAGAACTTTTCTCAGAAGACAAGCTAAATGAAATCATTAAATTCTACACAACAGATAAAGTAAAAAAAGTCTATGAAGTACTCTGCATTGTTGAGAAACATAATGAAGAAGTCGATCTAAAAGTAGCAATCTTCGCAGAAGGCGAAAAAGGCTGCCATAGATTAACTTTCTATTTAAATGATTACGAAGCCCGAAAAAAAGGAAGAGCAGCCGAAAAAAAAGCGTTAACAGCAATAGAAGAATACATTGCTTATATGAGAACAGATAAAAAAGCTAAAGCATGCTAAGGAGGAATATCAAATGATTTTATTAAGTTATACAATGGCAACTATTGCAGTATTAGCATACTTAATTGTATTTATCCTTGTGATTACTAAAAAAACAGATATTCTCAAATAACCAAAAGAAGGAAGGTAATAAACATGGCAGTATGGCCAAACGTAATCGAAGAAGAAAATGGAAGAAAGACAGCCTACGACATTCCATCAAGGCTATTGATGGACCGCATTGTTATGCTAACTGAAGAAATCAACAGCGCAACAGCAAACTCGATTGTAGCACAATTGCTGTTCCTGGAAAAAGAAGACAGCAAAAAACCAATCACAATGTATATCAACAGTCCAGGAGGTAGCGTAACAGACGGATTCGCCATTTACGATATTATTCACCAAATTAGATGTCCAGTAAATACTATCTGCATCGGAATGGCTGCTTCAATGGCAGCTTTTTTGTTAGCATCAGGAACCGGGAAAAGATGTGCTACTGAAAATAGCACAATTATGATTCATCAACCCATGGGTGGAACAAGAGGTCAAGCTACAGATATTACGATCTATACTAATTATATCCTGAATCTAAAGAAAAAACTTAACACAATTCTGGCAAAAAAAACGAAAAAAGAATACTCAACAATTCAGGAATATACTGAAAGAGACAAGTACTTTAATGCTGAAGAGGCCAAAAACTTTGGCTTAATTGATGAAGTATATAGGAGAAAAAATAATGTTTAAAGTATTTATAACGAACCTTGGAAAATATACTGAAGGTAAATTAATAGGAAAATGGTTAGATTTACCATGTAATAACATAACTGAAGAATTAAAGTCAATTGATGTTAGACCTAATTCTAAGTATGAAGAAGCATTCGTAACAGATTACGAAAACGATTGGAATTACAATGTTGGAGAATATGAAAATATATATAGTCTAAATGAATTATCAAAAAAATTAGAAAAAATTCAAAAAGAAGGAAGTAAAGAATGGCTATTGGCCTATTGCAGCGCATTAGGTGAAAATCTGCAGGATGCAATAGAGAACCAAGAGTATCAAAATAGCTGCTTCTACCAAAATGAAAAAACTATTGAAGTTACAAGAGAACTATTTAATGAATGGCTTAATACAATAAAAGATAAAGAACTAAAAAAAGTAATCAAATGGCATTTTGATTACGAAGAATATGCTGAGGAGCAATTAATGGATCGCTACTATGATACAGAATACGGTTGTATTTATATTTAATCTAAAAAGGAGAAGATACCCATGCTAACTTACGAAAATCTTATCAAAACTTTAAATGAACAAGAAGATGATATCTTGGTAAAGATCCATAACAAATATTGTGAGAAAAGAGACAAGATGTATCTTTATATCTATAACAATACACCAGATAACGTTGAAAGACTCCTTCCAGAACAACGATACGACTGCTTATTAGAAGGTCAATATATTAGAGATACTTACTTCCAATCCGACAAATGGGTACAAATGGATGAACAAGGACATATTATTTCAGAAAATGAAGCAAAAGGAACTTTACTGTTTTTATCCGATCTCGCCGTATGGTTACAAACTTTCAAATTTAAAGACATAAAAGAATTAGAAAGCTACATTGAACGATATAAGGAGATATTATAGGGAGGCATTATACATGCAAGTAACCACGACAGATACACACATCACATACTCTATTAGCTTAAAAGTATGGACAGGGTTAGAATATAGCCCAGATATCGCAGAAAAGATTTTAACCGATGATGTAGAAAATGGTAGAGTAGACGAGGAGTATTTAGCCCAACTAATGACAGATGTAATTACTTTTAATTCTGATAGGGATGATAACGATATTAGTTGGTATAAGCATAGCTCAAACGCCTATTTTATGAAATTAAAAATTGAGGAGGTGGAAGAGGAAGAATAAATAAGAGAATATATTTTTAAACTTTACAGCTATCAAAAAAGACCTGAAAAATGCAAGGTAGTACAAGTCTCCACCTTGCATTTATCGGGCTTTTTTGATTTGCAAAAATCAATTTAAAATTTAAGGAGGTAAACATGTTTAACAACAACTTTGATTTCGAGAACTTCGAAGAAGTTCAAGAAATTCTTACACCTAGAAAAATCAAGCAATATCTTGACGAATACGTAATTGGCCAAGAAAAAGCCAAAGAGATTATGGCAGTAGCTGTGTATAATCACAAAAAAATCAGCTACATGAGAGAACCAATCGAAAAATCAAATATCATTATGGTAGGACCTAGTGGTAGCGGAAAAACGCATATCATTAGGAAGCTAGCTAAAGTTCTAAACGTACCTTATTGCATTGCTGATGCTACTACATTAACAGAATCAGGATACGTCGGCAACGACGTAGAAATTGTACTGCAGCAGCTCGTAAACAAAGCTCTAGAACAGATCAGATTCTATGATTCACCTGAAGCTGCTTTAGAAGAAGCTGTTAGAAGAGCCGAGTTTTCATCGACGAAATCGATAAGAAAGCAGCCAAAGGAGAAAGCAGGTCAGTAACACGCGACGTTTCAGGAGAGGGGGTGCAACAGGCCTTACTCAAACTAGCAGAAGGTACTGAAGTTAAAGTGCCCCTGACAGGCTCTAGAAAGCACCCACACATGGATGATAGGGACAGCGTGACAATTAACACGCAAAATATCCTTTTCATCGCAGGAGGGGCGTTTCAAGGCATCGAAAGACTGATTGCAAAAAGATTAGGATACAGTAATAGTTCGAAAACAAGTATTAACTTAATTGAAGAAACAAAAAGCGAACAACCAAAAGAAAAGGTAAGCTATAACCAGCTCATTAATGAAATCAGTGCAGAAGATCTAAAAAGATTTGGACTTATTCAAGAGTTTGTCGGAAGATTTCCGATTATCTGCCCATTGCAGCAGCTTACCGAAAAAGAAATGATAAGAATCTTGACAGAACCTAAAAACTCTATCATCAAACAGTATCAGAAACTTCTCGCAGAAGATGAAGTTCAATTAGAGTTCCAGGAAGACGCTTTGACAATGATTGCCAAAAAAGCAATCCAAAATAAAACCGGTGCCAGAGGCTTAAGAGCACAACTTGAAGAGCTGCTAAGAACTATCATGTTTGAAGCACCAGAATATAAAAGAAAAACAAAAATCATCATCACAAAGGAGGATATCGAAAAAAACTTAAAACAATTAGTAGCTTAAAACTGACTCTACCAAAAAACAAAGTGCAGACAAGGGGTAAATGCAAGCACGCTACGCGCCCCTTGTCAACACACTTTGTTTTTTAGTTATATTTAAAGTATCTTAAATAAGAAAGGAAGATTGATTATGAACACAATTTATCTTGAAGGCAGACTAGTTAAAGAACCGGACATCATTTGGACTGAAAGTGGCATTTGTATCGCCAATTTCAAAATCGCTGAAAATGTATACGCAGGTAAGGATGAAGAGGGCAAGCCGAAATATGAACCTATTTTCCACAAATGCGTAGCATTTGGTCCGGAAGCAGAAAAAATCGGCAATGATAGCAAAAAAGGTAGAATCTACAAAATCAAAGGTACGATTATCCCAAACAACTATATCAACAAAGAAGGTAAAAAAATTTACGACTTCAAATTCAAAGCAGAATTCATCGAATTCGGAGCTTTGCCAAAACAAAAAACAGAAAAACAACCTGGTAAAAAAGAGCAAGCAGCATAACAAAACAACAAAAGCCCTTTCAACTAATGAGAGGGCTTGAATTTTATTTAAATAACGGAGAGTAAAAATGGAAGAAAAATTAGAATTGTATTTAGACACAAAAGAATTAATTAAAGCTTTAGAATTCACCACTAAGGTTCTGAAAGGTAAACCAACATCAGAAATCTATGCTTTCAACAAGTTTATCGCTAATGGAGATAAAGTTGATATCGAAGCAGTTGAAATGTACGAAGCTGCTAAAACTTCAGTCAAAGCACAAGTAAATGGAACAGGAGAATTCATCATCGATCCAAAGCAACTATTAATAATGCTCAAAAATGTAGATATTGATGAGATTATTATCACAAAAGAACCAGAAAAAAATTACATTGAAATCCAAAGTGGATGGAATGTCACCAGCATGCCTATCGGTAATATCGAAAGTTATCCAAGCTTTCCTGATATTAACGACACAAAACAAATTGAAATTGCTACCGAAGAACTTAAAGAATTAATTGAAAACACAACATTCGCCTGCAGCACTGACGAAGCTAGACCAGTTTTTACAGGTATTCAATTAGATACTGCAAAAGCTCAAATTGCAGCAAGTAATACCCATATGCTTGCAATTAGAAATTTTAAAGCAAACCATAAGCCTGAAAACAGTAAAACAATCATTATACCAGCAAAAACACTGGATAAACTTATCAGAACAACAATCCAAGATAAAACTGTAAAAATTAACTTCAATGATACTAATTTATATATCACATTTGACAATACAACATTAGTAAGCAGACTTATCAACGGAACCTATCCTGATGTGAATAGAGTAATTCCTAAAGATAGCAAAGTAAAATGCAAAATCAATAAAAAAGCATTTGAAAAAATGCTTAATAGAATCAAAGTTTTTTCAGATAATGATAACAATATCATTAAAATTGAAATTAATAACAAAGAAAAAACTCTTATTTTGAGTGCATCCTCACAAAAAGGAAACAGTAAAGAAGCAATTAAATTAGAAGATTTAATTACAGACAATGAAAATGAAAATTTTAAAATTGCCTTCAATAGCAACTACATTACGGAGATTACCAAAAGAATTAAAGAAGATAACATGGTAATGCTAATGAATACAAGCGTTAGTCCGGCAATCATTGCAGAAAATGAATACAGCAACAATAAATACATAGTAACACCACTCAGAGTGGTTCAATAAATCAATTATATCGCAAAAGCATATGCAGTCACGATAGTAGCCTCGCAAGCTCAGCTCTCCAACGTGACAACGCATATGCTTTTACGATTATGTATAAAACAAAGAAAGGAGGGAAAAAATGATTAAAAAAACTTTATCAGGTGAATTAGTAGCTGAATTCGGATTATGTAAGGACAGGCACGAATATCCGGTAGATGATTGTATTTACCCAGAGACGGTGCAACGGATGAACTTCGCACGCCTGGAGCTAACAGCTACCAGTGTTTTAAAACCATTGGTAGATCAAGGAATTAAATCTGTGGTCATTTACGCAAGCGGATGTACAGAAGCAATTTTAGCTACATATAGTGCTGCTTTAAAGCTGCGAGTCAATAACTTCACGGTAATGCATTACGATCCCGTCTACGAAAATTACGCAGCACAACCATTAGCTGCATATAACACATTAAGCGCATAAGGAGAAAAATAACATGAAAAAAGGAAAATTTTTATTTATTGAAAACACGAAGGACGAAAAAGCAGAGTATCAAATTTTTGTCTTATTTCCGGAAAAAACAAAAAACGATAAAGTAGATGAAATCTATGAAAAACTTTATCAAGCTATCGGCAACGTAAAAACCAGAGTATTTGCTGAAAAACTTGATAATAACCAAGAATATGATGAAGAACAACAAAGAAAAATGTTGAAACAAGAAATGATCTATCTTCCTGGAGAAACTTACGTAATAATCAATAAGTTTATCATTAAATAATTATTAAATATGAGGCAAAATATGAAAAAAGAATACGAAATGGTATTTATTGTAAAACCAATTGAGAAAAAGCAATTCGAAGTAGCAATCCAAAAAATTGAAAACATTATCACAGATAACGGAGATGATATCAAAGTAACAGAACGTTGGGGCAAAAAACACATTGCATACCAAATTAATGGCTTTAATGAAGGCTTATTTGCTTTTATTGTATTCCAAGCTGAAGAGAAAACTATAAGAAAATTAGAAAAAATAATTAATCATACTGATGAAGTTATTCAGCATATGATTATAAAAAAGGAGATGGAATCCTCAAAACAACTATATCGTTTAAAATAATGCCTACACTAAAAACAAAAATACATTTCGTGAAAGAAATAGTAAAGGAGCAAAAAAATGAAAAAATATTATGAAATCATGTACATCATTAAACCTATCGAAGAAGATGCATTTAAAAAAGTAGTTGCTCAATTTAATGAGCTTATTACTGAAAACGGCGGAAAGGTAGAAAAGACCGATTGCTGGGGTAAAAGACGCCTTGCCTATGAAATCCAAGACCTGCAGGAAGGTCTCTATGTCCTTGTAACATTCCAAGCTGAAGCTGCAACTGTTAGAGAACTTGATCGTGTTATGAAAATTACTGATGAAGTACTGAGACATATGATTATCAGCAAAGACTAACAAAATTGAAAGCTGCTATAAAATATGAATTATAGCAGCTTTCTCATTTCAAAAGGAGCATAACATGATATACGCAAATTATGATGAATACGAAAAAACAAATCGAAAAGCTTATGACAAGTTTAACAAAGGAAAAATCTTTTACGCTTTCAATCTGGAGCAGTTGAAAGAAGGAATGGAAAGTATTGGACTAAATCTAAAAGAAACAAAAAAAGTTGCTTACTTAGGCGCCGGAGTATATATACGTGCTGATGAAATACAAAATTACAAAAAATTTAAAGACAAACAACGTAAAGAATTTGAAGAAAATATGAAAATTTATGATTTTGCAAAAAGCGCTTTTAAAAGCGAACTCGCAAATCACGAATACTGCTATACAATGGATCCGTATGATGCAATCAATGCATTAGGATATACTTCAGATGAAATCAATAATGATCCTTTACTTCACAAAGCATTAAAGACAGCCAAAAAAGAACTTTTAGATGAATATTAAAATAAACATCAATATTTTAAGAGGAGAATAACATGAAAACAATTATCACGTTTAAAAGTTTATTTGAGATTGGTGAACATATCGATAAGCTTGTAGGCGATTTTCAAGAAATCACTGGCGACTGCGTTGATACAATCACAAACGTTGTAATAAAAGATATTCAATTAATTTGGGATGAACCCAAAGAACTGAATGCTGCTGAACTATATTATAGTACCTATCAAAGGCCTGTAAGCCTACCTTATTATGTCTATACAGCTGAAGCTGATTATAACGATAAACATGGTAAATTTATTTTTAATGACATAGAAATTGATTATGATGAAAGTTAAACAATACTGGAGGATCATAAAATGGCTAATTTATACGATTTTACTTTTCAATTAACCGGAGTAAAAAAACAAAAAGCTTGTGAAGAAATTATCAAAAACCTAAAATTAAAAAAATGCTATGTTCAATACCAAGAAAAAGAATTAGTAATTAAATTCGAAGAAAGCAAATGCGAAATTTACAAAGCAAGCCAGATCGCAAAAAAATATAACTGTGAATTTAATTACATAGCAGAAGAACCAGGTATGGATATCTACTGGACAAATAACTGCTACTACCCAACATATAAACTTGAAGGCAACATGATTTCTCAAATTATCTACTTTGAAAGTGAAGGAGAGGTACTTGACTATCTAATCTGCAACTTCTCTTTTAATGAAAATATTACAAGAAAAATTAAGAAACTAGAAAAGTACCTATGGGATGAACAATCGGAAAGCAAATACGAACATAAACCAAATATCGAAGAAATTATAGAAGAAATTCAAAAATCACATAAAGAAAATGATTTTTATCTTTTAATCCATAAATTTGACTATGTAGAACCTAAAGACACAGAAGCATAACAAAAGCCCTGAAATGAGATTTAATCACTTCAGGGCTTTTGATTTACTCAATTCCAAGCTGTTGCTTCAAATTATTAACTTCATCATGTTCTAACATCCACGCTTTCTCGAAAAAAGCAGCACGTTCTTCAGCCTGTTTTAATTGAGCCTTAAATTTCTCTACTTCTTCAGGGGTATAAGAATACAATACTGTCATAAGAAACACCTCTTTCACAATAATAAAAAAAGCACCTGCCAAGCTCGACAGATGCCACTGGCTCACACAGCCAGGCACGACCTCAACGCTTATGCGAAGCTACCCGTGCAACTAAGGTAATTATATCATAAAGAATAAAAAAAGACAAATACAACATGAAAGTAATCCTTAAACTGAATAGAGGCAATTAAGATTATCGTAAAGAATAAAGAATCGAAAAAAATGCAATCTTAACATATCGCAGATGCAATAAGGCAAGGCAAAATAAATCGTTTGCGTCTCTCTTTCCGTTCCTCCATTCGAGCCGCAAACGTCCTTGCCCAATTGCCTGCGATATGTTTATATGAAAAACATCTAACAAATAGATATATTACAGAAAGCAGGTGTAAAAATGGATGATGTGTTAAATACAATACAAGAAATGCTTGAAGAGGGATTTTCCCAAGAAGAAGCCCAGTTCATTGCAGCTGACAGATGCTTCGGCAGCATTGCATACAATGAAAATAAAATTCAGGAGGAAAAATAATCATGACGACATACTACAGTACGCAAAGACCAATAGGACCAGGGACCTATCCTAAACCGCAAGAAAATAAGGTTATTGAAATTAAAAACTTTGCTAAAAAAGAAAAAATCGAGAATGAAAATATTAGTGCATATGGATATATTAAATACGAAAAACCACTCATGCCGGCTGCAGCAAAAGCATACGAACTCACATTAGCATTAGCGCAGGATGAAACAAAAGAAACAATCGAAGTAAATAAAAAAACTGAACAACCAATTACTAATATTGATGTAATGACCGATGAAGAAATCACCGAAGCAGCAATCAAAAAAATCCAGGAACAACAAGATGGCTGGAATGATGTATTAAAGAACTTTCTGCTTACAGAACTTCCAAAAGATATCCAGCTCGCAAAAGGTGTACTAGAACCGCTGAAGAGCTTAAAAACTCTCAATAACTACCTAGGCAAATGGGCTAAAGAAAAAATGGAAAAAAATGCAGCTGCATTCAATATAACAAACGGAAACATAAGAGGATGCACACTGACAAGTGATGAAGTATTCAGTGAAGCAATTCATTACTTCATTGACGTAAAAGAAGAAAAACCGGAAGTAAAGCCAATCAATAAACCAGCATCAACAAAGCCAACAATTTCAAACAGGCCTACATTAACAACAACACCTTTAACTAAAAAAGAAAAAATCGAAGCACAATACGCTTGCTCATTATTTGATTAAAAAGAGGAAATAAAAATGGATAAAAAATTTTTGAAAAATTGGATGATAGATATTCCAGCTATTAAAATCATGACAGATAATTATGCTGTGGATGTTTACAAAAAAAATCACATTAGAGCATTAGCTGTTTATAAAAAAAATAATCCAAAAAATTCAAGATACGGAGAATTAAAATATCTCCACTTCATTGAAAAAGAAAAATGGACAACTTACCTGGATGGTAAATGGTATCCAGGAAGCCTGGATAAATTAAAATTCGGTGTATATGGTTTAGAAACAAAAATCACAAAAAACAGAAAAATTGTAAAATACATTAATAAAAAAGAAGAAGATATTCTAAATAAAAAAAGAAACGATAAATATACTAAGGAAATAAATACTTTTAAAGAATTTAATAAACAGGTACCCGAAGTACCTAAAAACTTTTATGAATTTATTAACAGAAAAGTAATGAACGGATATGCCTTATATAATAATAAAAATCATCAGGCTTACTGTACAACGTGTCAAAAGAAATTTAACATAAAAAAATTAAAAAGAGAAGAAAAGATAACGTGTCCGTTCTGCAGAAAACATTTACAGGCACTGCCAATAGGGCATTACAGCTATTATCAAGAAAAATATAGCTGCCTAATTCAGAAAACCCAAAAAAATAACCTGGTCTTAAGATACTTTTTATGTATAAAAACATCATCAAGCAGCATGAGTAAAGAAAATTCTTGTATTGCAGAAGTAAAAAGAGTTTTCTTTAATATCGAAACTCACAAGACAGAAATTTATATAAAAGAAACTTACAAAGGATCAAATTACCATGGATTCATTCCGAAAAAATACGAAAAAGGAACCCAGAATTATTGGCAACAAAAAGATTACTGGGTACAAAGAGGAGTACTTTATACCGGCAATTTAACGGAGATCCAAGAAGTACCTCTAAAATACATTTACAATTCAAAATGCACAAAAAATACTATTGATTTTTTGCAAAATAATATTCAGCAGTCAATTAAAAATTTACTTCAATATCCTTTTATCGAAACATATATAAAAGAAAATAGAATCGACATATTAGAAGCATTAGGAAAATGTGAACTAATCTTACCAGAAACTAAAGAACCAAGCAAAGCACTAAAAATCAGTAGAAACCTTCTAAAGAATCTACCTAAAAAAATTGATGATACATATTTATTGGCCAAGCTGCAGTTAATAAACAATTCAATAAATGCTCTTGGAGAAACAGAAATAAAATACCTGAATAATTATAAATTATGTAATTACGAAGCACTCAAAAATGTATACGAAATCATAAATGAAAAATTTGATAAAGTAAGCAGATATTTGGAAAAAAACGATTCTACAATGAGTGACTATTACGATTATCTAAAAAATCTTAAGGAATTACATATAACAATCAATAAAAAAAGTGCTTTCCCAGATAATTTTTGGAAAGCACATGATGAAGTCGTTGTAGAATATGCAAAAGAAAAAGCTAAACTTAAAGATATCCAAAACAAAGAAAAAGAAATCAAATATAAAGAAATTAAGGAAAAATCAATATACCAACCACTAATTATCAACGATTTACTCATCAGATTACCGGAGAGTTTAGAAGAAATAAAAATAGAAGGAATTCTTCAAAACAACTGCGTCAATAGCTACGTAAATAGAATTCTAGATAAGCAAACCAATGTGCTGTTCGGAAGAAAAGTATCTCGTCCAGACATTCCTTATATTACCATTGAAATTAAAGACAATAGAGTGCTTCAAGCACGCTATAAAGGCAATATAAACTGTACCGCAGAAGATACAAAAACCATCGAAAGCTACATTGCATCTATAAAAACACCTGACAAACAAAAGAACCAGGCTGCATAAGCATTATAACTCTTCTTTTGAACGTGGTAACACAGGGCAGGCAGATTAGTCAATAGCTTTCCTTCGGACTCTGCTACATGACAAATTGCCTGCACCTGTGTTATGATAAAGGTAAGAAAGAAGGGATAACATGATTATCGAAGAATTTGGACCAAAAAAATATATCGGGAAAAAACAGGTTCTCAACAGAAAAACTGAAGATACCAAGACAATACCGAAAGACAAATTTCAAAGATACTGGCTAAAATTACCTGCATGTATTAGGTTTATACTTACAATACCTTTAATGATTTTCTACATAATTCCATGGCTTATAATAACAGAAACAGTAAAATTCTTATGGAATAACAAATACTGGGTAATAGGAATTGTAGGAACAACCGCAGCGATCTACTTTACCCTCGTTGCAAAGTATGGAGCTGATAGATTAGCAGAAGCTGCTAAAGTATTATTAGGAGGGCTTGTACTAATAATCATCATCAAAAACTTCTTTTTAATACTGGCTATTTTATTTTACAGCGGTATTATATACCTCATCTATTGGGCAGTAATGCACGCACTTACCCGATAATTTAATCAAAATCATTCAAAACATAATCATCATCATTAAAATTCAGACTATGTATGTAGCTATTAATAGCAGTATCAATATCAATAACAGGATCAGAATCATCCTCTAGGAAACGGTAATTATCTGCTTTACTTCCAACAAACTCAAATTTCCTCACAAGACAAAAATTAAAGTAGAAAGAGCGACCATCTGGATTCTGGCAACGTTTAGTACGCCAGGAACCGCTAGAGATTAAAATAGCCTGGCCTTTATTAAAATTATCATATATAACTTTAGCTGCTTTATCCCATGCAACACAAGGAATAAAATCAGCATCTTTTTGAGCGTAACTTGATTTACACGCTATAACAAAAGAACAACGCATAGAATCCTTAGATATGGCCAAATCAGGTTTCTTTACAAGTCTACCTAAAAGTTTAACATCATTCACAATATCACCTCAAAAATTTATATATATTAATTATAAACCAAAAATAGAAAAAAGAAAATAATGATATAACACATCTTATTATATGCTGTCAAGGAATTCCTGCGAACACTCGGAATTTTATCCTTGACAGCATAATAAGATGTGTTTTACTTTGTGTAAATTAAATAAAAGGAGGAATTCTCTATGAAAAACAATATTAATGCTTGTCGTTCAATCACATATTTTGAAAAAGCATAAATTCAAACATGGAGGAAATAACAAAATGCAAAAATTCAAACTTAGTTATGATGATTATGATATAACAAAAAGCATCATAGACGATATTATTGAAAATTATCAGGAATATGGATACGATGAAAAGCCAGATGAATACACAGTAAACTCCAATATCAATTGGAACACTTACCAGGAGGAATATCAATGGGCATGGGAAGATTTCCTTAGTGAATTAGGCAAAGCATTTCATTCAAGATACAAAACCTGCTGTGCTAAAGTAGAAGGTAAAAACCTGAATTGGCGTGGCGCATCAGGAAGCAAATATATTAACATCAAGAGTGAAAACAATTTTGACGCTGGATTAGAAATTATTCGAAACATACAACCTAACTGCGATTTTTCAATCGAAGCAACGTTAAATAAAGGAAGATTACTCATAACAATCTATCATCATGATTGTCCGACCGGAAGCATTTTCTTATTAAAGCCTTGTGCATATAGTACATATGAAAAAGAAAGTGCATAAATGAAAGGAGCAAAACATGAAATTAACATTCGATGAATTAAATTTGCTTGTAAAAACTTTATCTGAAAAACAAAATGAGTTGGAAACCAAAAAAAATATTATGCAAAAACAAGAACAAGAAAAATGCGAAGATGATTGGAGTTTTCATCCTAGTATGGAATTAAAGAATACAAAAGATGCTTACTATGCACTTTCTAGGTTAGTAGAAAAAATTAAAAATAATATAAGTATAGGAGTAAAATGAAAAATGTACTACAAAGAAGATTTTTCGTTAAAATGCAATAAAAATAACTGTACCGGTATTATAATTGCACAATATCATTCCATCAGCAACATCAACTCATGGTCAAGCAAAAACATAAAAATCAAATTCTACAATGAAAAAAAGAATAAGCAATATGTAGCAGTAATAGATATGTCAGAAATTGCCCAAGCATATAAATTAGAAGAATCCTTTATCTATGTGAAGATCGATAGATATTATAGATATTCTAAAAAACACATGATGTATATAGTAAATTTATACAAGAAATTTATTAATTATTGTATCTTGAACTATGCAAAACAAAATAATATATACTGTTCATGCGCAATAGAACCATACGAATATGAATACTACAAACTAAAATAAATTCAATAACACATCTCATCAACTGCTGTCAAGGAATTTCTGCGAGCACTCGAAATTTCATCCTTGACAGCACTCTGAGATGTGTTTTGTTAATGCTTAAAAATAAAATATAAAGGAGAAAAATCATGAATTATGTAGTATTAGTAAAAACCAAAATCGATAACAATATTAAACACAATTCTATCGAAAAAATTCCATATCAAGGAAAAATTTCCCTGGAATCTATGTACAAGCTTTGCGAATGCGATCTTGTTGATATTAAGGATATCCCAATTCAGTTAGTAGAATTTGATAATGAATTAGGAATTATCCCGGCCGTTACTCTGATATTCGACGAGGAATTTCTCTTAAAGAATCAGAAACCCATAGCTAATGAAATTGCAAGCGTTATTTTCGGATACGGCCGTATGCACGATCAGTGCTTATGTGGCAATGTATTGTTATGCTACACAAACGAGGAAGGCGACTGCATGCCGTTTAGTGAGAGCGAAACAAACGGCATCATTAGATGTCTAAAAAGAATAAATGAACATATCAAAGATATGGTATTCAAGGTCCAGGAACCGATAATGACATTCAGAACATTTTAGGAGGATTGATTACTATGAGAACAAAAATGCTTGTGAAATATGCACTAATGTTGGAAAAAATTCCTGTTAAGGGTAATGATTACTATGAAATGATGCAATATATTAGATACCACAGCAAAAAAATTAATAATCTGCGTGGAAAACTTTTGATGCCAGAAAGCTACTATCCCTTCAAACAGCCATAACTAAAAGAACCGGCGTACTCCTTTCAATGTGCGCCGGAAAAAAGATTGGAGTAAATGAAAGCGTATATAAACAAATGTAAGGAGGAAATATGGACAATAAATTTGACTATAATTTTGATTATAACTTCTGGAAATTGAACCCCTCAGTTTTAAATAAGGGAGAAGAAGCCTTTTGTAAGCTTGCAGATAAGTTTAAGATCAGCATCATAGAGCAGACTGAAATAGAAAATCAGGCCAAAGACGAAATACTTTATGCTTTAACAAAAGCATATCAAGAAAATAAAAATCCATTAAAAGAATCCAAACCATTTCTTTTGGCCAATCTCATTAATCAATACAAACTTGATAATTTAATCGAGCATATCTGCAGAAAATACAATTTAAATGAGGATGATTTTTACCACGATGCTTACCATGATGGAACTTACCTTAAAATTGAATATAAAAATAAACTTATTGCGTAAAATAATTTAAGGAGAAAATAATGCTTAAGTTTAAACACAAACAAGGATACTGTCCTTGGATAAACATAAAAGGAATAACATACTACCTGCAAGATGAAAATAAAGGAAAAGATATTTACGGAAACACAATCTATGAATATAAATTCTGCTGTCGTAAGGATCGAGGAAGAATAATTAGCTTACCAGATCACTGTGCAGTTATTAATCAAATTGCAGGAACAAATTATTCGCCCAATAAAATGTATCCGTGGAAACCTCAAGACAAAATAGGTGAAGAAATTGCTGAATATTATTTGTTATATAATCTAAGATGCACAGAAAAAGAATACTATACGCCCCTGCCTGATAATACAGACGGCATAAGAAAATCTTACTGCTGCTTTCTTATTGATGATAACAAACAGCACTGGTTATGGCACAGAACCATAGAAAATGAGCTATACAAAGAAAAAGAAATCTACAAAATTAAAATGAAAAGTCAAAAGCATACAATACAAAAAATATATCCAGTAGAAATTATTTACTCATCCGAACCTTATAAAAAAGCTGAAGCAGATGCAATTAAATATCTAAAAAATAAGTATGGATATGAAGAATTTCAGGAAACACAAATCTTTACAAAACAATAACAAATTAATAAAATCATAGAAAAAGGCAGGTGCAATGCATCTACCTTTTTCTATGAGTAATGAGCAGCGCAAGAGGGGAAACCCCTGATTGCTCAAACCTATTGACTTACATCGTAATTATAACTATAATATTATTGAGTTGTTAAAATGAGGTGAGTGTATGGATTACATGACTGAACTTACCGCTATTGCAAAATCGCATGGCGGAATTATCAAAACAAAAATAGCAGCACAACATGGCATATCCAAAGCAATGCTTTATAAGTTGTGCAAAGAAGATAAAATACAACGCATTGTAAAAGGTCAGTACATTCTTCCCGATGATATGCAAGATGAGTTGCTGGCGATCAGTAATCGTTCTGAAAAAGTAATATTTTCTCATGAAACAGCCCTTTACCTACATGGGATTTCCGACAGAACCCCATTCGAGCATACGGTTACAGCACCGTCCGGTTCTATTCCATCTGCAGCAATCAAATCTGAATGCAAGGTATATTACATCAAACCCGAATTATTTGAGCTTGGCAAAACAACGATGAAGACATCTGCAGGAAATGATGTTACTGCATACGATCTTGAACGCACGGTCTGCGATATAATCCGCAGTCGCAACAAGTTGGGAACAGAAACTTTCCTTGCGGCATTAAAACTGTATGCAGCTAACCCAAAGAAAGATTTGAACAAACTAAACTCTTACGCAAAAAAAATGCGAGTGTCTAATATCCTGCGTCAGTATTTGGAGGTGCTTCTATGAGTAAAGCAATGAGTCTGAAAGCGAAAATTCGCAATATTGCCAAGCAGAAAAATATTCCTGCACAGGTCATTTTGCAGAACTATATGTTTGAGCGTTTGCTTGTCCGTTTGTCTGCTTCTGAATATAAAGAGAAGTTTGTATTAAAGGGTGGAATGTTGGTAGCAGCGATTGTTGGTCTCGACAACCGCGCAACGATGGATATGGATACCACGCTCAAAAACCTTCCTTTAACACCGGAAGCAATTCGCAGTGCGTTGGAAGACATCTGCAGCATCGCATTCGATGATGGCGTTGTGTATGAAATTGGCACAATCTCTCCAATCCGTAAAGATGACATTTACGGCGGATATCGTGTCATGCTAAATGCCAGGTTAGATATTATGCTAACACCGCTTAGCATTGATGTATCCACCGGAGACGTAATTACGCCTCATGCGGTGCAGTACAACTTCTCCGAGATTTTTGATGACGAGAAATCATACGAGCTTTGGGCATACAACATTGAAACAGTTATGGCGGAAAAGGTGGAAACCATTTTGCGACGCGGCATATTCAACACCCGTCCAAGAGATTTTTACGATGCCTACATACTGACTACAACGCAGAAATTTGATATTACGGTCTTTGAGGATGCATTGAAAGCAATGGCAAATCACCGCGGTACTACAGATCAAATCGCAGATGTTCCAAGTATTCTTCATAACATTGAAGAAAGTCCGGAACTCAAAACGATGTGGGATAAATACCGCAAGCAGTTTTCCTATGCAAGGGATATTACTTACGAGCAAATTATGAATTCCATAAAGACTTTGCTCAAATAAAAAGAGTTTATTGAATTTCAAATAGAAAACAATTGATTATTTAAGCAAAAAGGCAGATGCAATACATCTGCCTTTTTTCTGATTTTTTATAATGATAACAATCAACATTTTCCAAGAATTTCCTCATATCTATGCACACGAGCATAAAACCCGGAAGAAGATAAATGCTCACGAAACATAAACTCTTTTGATGTAATCTTACGAGCACGCCATTGTCTATAATTCTCTTTCCAGATATCATCAAAAGACCTTCTAGGACGACCATAAGGGCGACCTTCACGCAAACATAAATCAATGCCCTCACGCTGCCTTTCACGAATAAAATCGCGCTCTAATTCAGCAAAAGCAGCAAAGAGGGTAGTAACAAACCTGCCCTGTGGAGTAGAAGTATCTATAGACTCTTTTAAAGAAATAAGGCCAACGCCTTTTTCTTTAAGTCTATTAGCTATATCTAAAAAATCAACAGTATTACGAGCCAGGCGACTAATACTTTCTATATAGACAATATCGCCTTCACGGATGTAATCAAGCATAGCCAAAAGCTGAGGACGATCAGCAATATTTTTACCGCTGACATGCTCTTCATAAGTTCGGTCCAACTTAATACCACGTTCTTCCATAACGGCAAATTGCCGGCCAGTATTTTGATCTTTCGAAGAAACTCTCACATAACCTATATTAGCCATAAGACACTTGCCCTCCATCAATAATCCCAATTATGTCAATATACTAACAAAATGTGCTAAAAATGTCAATTAGAAATAGGACATCCTAAAAAGTCAAAAAGGACTTTTTTGGGACATAAAAAGCATAGCATCAGATATATCCTAAAAAAGTGTACTTTTATAGTAGTCTAAACTTTACTTCATTATAAATACATAGCGGGGAAGAAATTTAAGTTAAAAATTTTTGACACTAAATCTTGCGTATGCTAAACTTTAAATAAGAAAGCGCGTAACATTGTTAACTAATTGAGGTGTTTGCTTATGACTAATACATTAAATACTGCTTTTTTAAGCAATAATGGCGAATATACTTTTTTTAAATTTCGTGATAGGGTAATAACTTTTTTTACCGGAAAACGATTGGAAAAGTATACTAAAATATTAGAATGGAATAATGGCTATATAGTCGTACTCTGTAAGAATAAAAACGAAAATAAACTAGAAGAAGATTATATAGATTTATTGCCAATCCTAAATAATCTATATATTGAACCTATTGAGTTTCTTGCACCAATAAAGGAGGTCGAAATTAATTATGACTGAAGCAAAAAAAAGAACTATAGCAGATGCCGCTGAAATGATTGTGGGCGGATATGCATTTTTACGACAAGGAGAATACATAACCATTGTTAACTTAAACCAAAAAGATGAGCATGCTATGGTAATTACAAAAGATGGAAAAATGCTTGAAAGTAGCATGGATCCTATCGAACAAGTTATAGCTTTAAAAAAATGGAAAGAGAATGCTCAATTTATGGAGGATGAAATTGCCTAAATATTTTCTTGATAAAATTGCAGGATATTATCTTTATTATACAAAGCACTGTGTTATTGAATGTATGCATGCTCATGCTAGCGACAAAAAACTTACCGAAGGGGGCTCAGCAAAATTTTTTGTCTTAGCAGATGGTTCCACAATTATACAAAATAGAGGCATTCTCAATGATAGAGAAATTCTCAAAATTCAAAAGTTTATTAAATTACACTATTTGGAAATGTATGAGATGTGGGCAAAAGACAGTGAAAATGGATTTTTGGGCGAAAAGAAGTAACCACAACAAGCAAAAATAAAAAACAAACCTGCGAAGCAAAGCTTCGCAGGTTTTTTAGTACATTGAAATGTTCTTAGTATATTTCAAAATTTAATCCACGCTCCCTTACGGGAGCGACAACATCAACCTTATATAACTAATAGATAGATAATAAAAAACGTAATTCTTGGACTCCTGCTTCTCTAAAGACCTGATAAGACAATCAGGACACTCATTCTCGCGATAGAACAGCAATCTCTTCTCATGCTTAAGAGTCTCACCATACACATCGATGGTGATTTCATGACCACAAGAACAGATAACTTTGTACTTCATAAACCCTCACTAAATACGAAACTAAAAATATAACGAATTCCATTCATCTAATGTAAGAAAATTCGTATAATGCTGCTTACATTCGTCTATAAAGCGATTCCAATATTTCTTTATTCTTCTTTCAGCTACAAAATCAAAAAAATAAGCCAAAGGAAACATTACAGGGGAGCCTATATTATCTACTACCTTAAAAGTAAATCTATCTGCAGATATACGTTGTACCATGAAATTTGCTGGATCTACATCAGATACAACAATCTTCTGAGCTAAGAGCATATCACGAAAATTTCTCACGAACTCCAAAGGAGTTACATGAAAAATCTCTCTTACATCAAGACTCTTCTCAAAAACCGATTTCAATTCAAGACTAAGCTGATTATCAAAATCTACAATATACTCGAATACATAACCAGGACCTAAATCAGTTTCTACAGAACCGAAATATTCGGGCAGAAGAGAAAGCTTCTTCTTGCGGATTTCTAAAGCCTTTCTATAAAGCAACTCTCGTTCTATATCTGTATCACGAAAAGTAAAAGTTACCTTAATACAATATCTACTGTCAGACGGATGCTTATAAACAGCCTTATGAGCACCCACAGCGATAAAAAGCTTATCAGATAAACAAATAGTCAAAAGACCTCAACTCCTTCCTTTTCGGAAAATCCACGGTGGAGTAGGATGGGCTTCCTGCCACAAACCACGATTAGAACGCTGCGCATTCAGCATAAACACTGCATATACGGGATCAGAATCATATTGGTAATAATGCCACGCATAACCGCTGCGAATCATCTCGCCATTGATATCTTTACCATTAAGATAGATCTTACCAACATAACGCCCATACTGATCACAAGATGCTACCTTTACCAATACATCTTTATCAGCAATAAGATGCTCAAGATAGATTTTAGACTGTACACCGTATGCCTGCTGCTTTTCAGGAGCATCTATGCCGGCAAGACGAATCTTATATATATGCCAATCACTACGCAGCTTTACAGTATCACCATCTAAAACATCTATAACCTGTCCATGCAAGACCTTCTCCGCAGAGAGTGATGAAAACGGAGAAGATTTGCAAGAGACAAGTAATAAGATAACAAGAAGCAAAGCTAAAAATTTTATAAATCTAGACATGCTTCAGACCTTCGTTAAAACGGAATTTCTTCATCAAAAGGTTCATTAAAAGGAACAGGTTCCTCCTTACCAAAAGTAGAAAAAGAACCAGAAGAAGCGTTAGAAGACTTGGACTCCATATACTCAAAACGTCTGCCGATAACCTCCGTTACCCAACGCTTGGAACCGTCCTTTGCATCGTAGCTACGTACCTGAATACGGCCGTCAACAAGAATTTTGCTGCCTTTCTTTAAGCTGTTACCAATAATTTCAGCACTCTTGCCCCAAAAAACGACTGGAATAAAATCAGCCTCATGCTTATCATCCTTACGGATACGGTCAACAGCCAAAATAAATTGAGTAACAACCTTACCGCTAGAAGTATAACGAACAACAGGATCTTTGGTCAGACGACCAGATAATTTAGTCTCATTCATGAAAATAATCCTCCTTAGATACTTTTTATTTTTTCTCCTTCTTGCCAGGCTTACCATTATCATCAGGGAAAGTAGCTTTGCAATCTGGATAAGCATTACATGCCCAAAAATCTCCATTCTTGCCGGTACGTTTCATAAGATAGCCTTTTTTACATTCAGGGCATTTCTTAATAAAAGGCTTGCCCTTAACATCAGGGAAAAAGACTTTACATTGATGAGTGCTGCAACCCCAATAATATTCGTTTTCAACCTTTTTGCTCTTATAACGGATAAGATACCCATTATGGCAGATAGGGCAATCATAAATGGCAGGTTTACCGTTATCATCAGAAAAAGTAGCATTACAGCCATTTTTCCATTCACCGCAAGCCCAGAAACGACCATTTTTACCATCTCTATAATAAAGCTTACCAACATGACAAGCAGGGCAATTAGGACGGTCAGACTGATCCTTAGCAGGCTTAGTGAAATTGCTTTGAAGAGTCATAAGCTGAGTAACATAATCAATCTCTTTCTTCATGAAATCATCAAAAGACATTTCACCATGTTCAACAGCATCTAAATCCTGTTCCATGAGTGCTGTAGAATCAGGATAAGTAAGCTCATCAGGAAGATTATGAATAAGCTCCTTTACAGTATCTGAAACAGAAAGAATCTTAGAAGATTTTTTGCCAGTCTCCAAAAGCATCTCGGCGTCAAGCAGCTCTTTAATGATTTTAGAACGGGTAGCTTCAGTACCAATACCTTTAACATCTTTAAGCTTTGTCTTTAAAGATGCATCTCTAACGTATTGATAAGCATTGCACATAGCACCAATCAAAGAAGTCTGAGTAAAAGGCTTAGGCGGAGTAGTATTCTTCTCAGTATAATCTGCAACAGAAAGGATAAGATTATCATCTTCATGCAGCTCAGGAAGCTGTTTAGATTCTTTAGCAACATCCTTATCCTTTGAATCAATTTCTTCATCTTCGTCTTTTGCAGCAGCAGTCCAGCCAGGCTTTAAAACAACCTTACCTTTAGATATAAAGGTTTCGCCGGCACAATCAATCTCACAGACAGTATCTTCAAATTCCTGCAGGGGATAGAACTGCAAAAGATACCGCTTGGCAACCATTTTATAGATAAGCTGTTCATCAGCACTCAAAGTCAAAAAGTCAACCTTTTCCATAGTAGGAATAATAGCATGATGGGCATCAACTTTTTTTGAGTTAAAAGCTTTTCCTTTAATACTGCTATCTGCACCATCAGCAAGAGCCTTGATTTCATCTTCACCTGTAAGTTTAAGATTAGCAATAATCGAAGCTGCATCAGCATGCTGACTATCAGGAATATACTGAGCATCAGAACGAGGATAAGTAGTCAGTTTTTTCTCATATAAGCTTTGACATACGGAAAGAACCTTATCAGGAGACAAGGCTTTGCACGTCTGCTGCAATGTAGAAAGACTGAATGGCAGTTTAGGAGCCTTTGTACCTTTCTTCTTTTCTAACTTCTTTACTACGCCAGACTGACCTTCAACCTGCTGCAGAACCTTACGGACTGCAAGAATATCAATAACACGTCCCTCGTTGTCTAGACATTCAGTATTATCTGCAGGCTGCCATAAAGATTCAAACGGAGTAGAATCATCAGTCCTGAAAAAAGCACGTACAACATAGTATTTTATAGATTTAAAGTTTTCGATTTCCTCATTACGACGAGCAACCAAAGCAAGGGTAGGAACTTTGACACGACCAACCTTAAGTGTCTTACCGCTGTCTAAAGAGTATTTTCTACTAGCATTCATACCGATAAGCCAATCTGTATAATCACGACCTAAAGCAGCTTTATACTGGTTACGAAGTTTAGAAGAATAATTATCTTCCATAGAATCGAAAGCACGCTTAACGCTCACATCATCATAAGCATTGATTAAAAGACGTTTTGTAGGTTTTTGGTTCTTAATAGCTTCCAAAACCTCATCAACAAGATATTGTCCTTCTCGGTCCGGATCACCTACATGGACAATTTCATCAGCATCTTTAGCAAGCTTTTTGATAACATTGAAAGCATTCTTAGAAGAACCACCTATAACATGCTTTTTAAAAGGGGAAGGCACAATAGGAAGAGTTTCATAAGAATACTTTTTTAAAGCAGGATCATAATCATCAGGCTCATCAAGACCAAGGATATGACCATAAAGCCATGCTACACAATCGCCGGCAACACTATAATAGCCATCTTCTTTTTTAGGTTTACCGAGGAAAGAGGCGACAGTACCAGCTAACGAGGGCTTTTCACAAATAAATAAACGCATTTTACCAAATCCTTTCTTGAATAAAAAAAAGAGGCATCAAGCCAGTCATAAGACTGACCTAATACCTCCGAAAACTCGGGTTTGAAATTGTCTTTATACTAATAATTGTAAATCGTAATACCGATAAAATCAACCTCTAAAAATTAAAAAGTTGAAAATTGCAGTAAAGAAAAATTGATGCTAAAATAAATTAAACAAAAAATTCATTTTAACATATCGCGCCCGCATAGGGGCAAGGCAAAATAAATCGTTTGTGTCTCTCTTTCCGTTCCTCCATTCGAGGCACAAACGTCCTTGCCCCATTGTTCGCGATATGTTTATGCAGAAGATAATAATAAGAAAGGATAGTGATTGATATGAAAGATATGCAAAATATTTTACGCAAAAATCTCAGATATTTAAGAACTAAAAACCACATTACGCAACAAAGCATGGCTAAACTCTTAGGAATCAACACTAAGAGCAGTATCTCGGAAATAGAAAATGGCGAAAAAACTGCTAAAGGTTACAGAAATCTTACTATTGATCAGCTTATTCTAATGAAAAAATTATTTAAAATCTCAACGGACAATTTATTGTTTGTTGACTTAGAAGAAAGAGATGGTGAATAATATGCTTAACAAACTCATAAAACCAAATGAATATCCAAACTATAAATTCGTAGAATTCGCAGAAGATATTCAAAAATTACGTAAAGCTAAACTCATGTTAGAAAAAAATATCCCACAAGAAAAAGTATGCCAATACACAACATTAGAACCACAAGAAATCCATATATTAGATAATTTACTAAATCAAAGAGAAGAAATATTAAATCAAATACCTGATACTATAAATAGATACTTAGATTACGGCTATAATTACGTAGACAAAATTATAGTCAAAAAAATGATTGAAGATAATTGCACAAATCAAAAAATTCAAGAATTCGTCAATCTACCAGAAGATTATATCAACAAAAGAAGATTAAAAACCTTCCCATTCTTTTCTTGGCATTTTGGTGGAACAGATAAAACAGTAGGCTTAGCTAGATGGGCAACAGTAGAAGAAGAAGCAAACTATAACCATGCCAACGTTTTTGACACAGCAAAAGCAATTGAAGAAACTCCACTAGAAGATATTACATTTGAAGATGTCCAAAAAGTAATAGCAACGTCCGACAATGACGGCTTTTTATATAATGATGCATTATATATCATTACTAACGAACAAAAAGAAGCATTATTAAATTACAACACAAAAGAAATTCTTAAGAAAGAAAATAAACAAATAAACTATTATAAAGAATTAATCAAAAATATAGAAAAGCATAAATTGTATCATGCACAAGATGTTGAAGAAATGAAGAAACAATACAATGATATACATAACGAAGGTGGAGAGGGATATGTTCCTCATTTCTACACATTTGAGGAATACGAATATGCTAAAAAGCAATTAGCAAAACTCATAAATAAAAGAAACTAAAAATGAATAATATTCCCAAATCTAAAATAACATAAAACGGAGGCTTAAAATGAATTACGGAAACAGCTACACCGAGGATAGTATTTGCTTGCAATTAGGGCGGCAATACGGCATTATCCGAGGGCTAGATTGTGGACCAAATATAATAATGACACGATATCAAGCAGATGGAATTTGGGTGAAACCAGGGGATGTACGCGAAGCATGTTGTATCATGGAATATGAAGCAGATTTCTTATATATTACTAAAAGTAAATACCTGTATGAAGTTGAAATAAAGCTTAGTATAAATGACTTCAGAGCAGACCAAAAGAAAACATTATATCATAACTTTCCGGATGTAAAAGGATTTTATTATTGTATGCCAGAAGAGCTATATACGAAACATAAAGAAGAAATTCTAGACGTCTGTAAAGGAAAAAATGCTGGCTTGATTATTAAAAGTCATGAATTTAAGGTAATGAAAAAAGCACCACAACGCAAAAATGTCAAACCGTTAACTGATAGCAGATATTTACATTATCTGCAATTATTTGCTAAAAAGTGGGTAAGAAGCCGAGCTTGATAATACTTAAATAAAAATAAGCATGATAGATCAATCTATCATGCTTATTTTTTTACTGCTGTACTATTTTGTCTTTAAAGAACTCAGAAAGAATTCGGCATTCATCGTTTTCATCAAAGCTACGGTTTATAAAATTAGGACCTAAAAGACCTGGAATAAGGCCTCTATATGCTGTTTCGACTACTTCACCTGTATTTATGCGACGCATCTCACAGGATTTTGGTTTAAACAGCTTTTTATCATAATCCAAAGTACAATCTACAGTCTGAATACGATTCTGCTTAGGATACCAGAAAGCAGCCTTCAAATTGACTTTATTCTTTTTGACCTTTACTGTCTTAGGATAATAGAAGACGCCAACACTTCCTGTAGATTTGATCCACGTCAGTCCTAAATCTTTAGGTGTGGTGTAGGGCGAACCATCCTGGTTAGGAATATCAAGGAAGTAAGCAAACTCTCGCTGTAGCACACTGTTGATATGATACTTTCCATAACGGTCAGACAGATCATTAGCATCTGCAAAAGAATAGCCGCCTCTATTATAATCACCGATAAGTTTATCAGTACCACGCTCATAGTATCTCACACGCAATACATGGGCAGTACTTTGAGAAGCATCTTTAAACAGCTTAAGGCGTTCCATGCGGTATTCATCATAATGATTATAAGGGGAAGGTGTAATAAAAATCAATACATCTACCGTATGAGCTGCCTTATCTACCTGAATACTGTCAGTATCGAACTTAGGAGTAATAAGATCATTAGTCACTGTATCTGCAGGTACAATAAGAGAAACAGGCCCCATACTGATAAGATTAGTAGCGCTGCAACTATTAGCTAAAAACAAGAGACTGCCGGCTACCAATGATAAAATCTTCTTTTTTAACATACCATCACTCTCCAAAATAAAAAGTCAGGTATATTATAGCATAAAACACAAAAAGCAACAAAAAAGCAGGCTTTTCGGCCTGCTTAGAATTAAGAATCACTATAAAAATAGCTAAACTTAAGACAAATTCACTAAGAATAATACAACCATCTTTAAGATTTTTTAGAGAATTCAACCCAATAAGATGAATGAGAAAAACCATTATAACCTAATATATACTCATTAGTTGTTTTATTATATAAATAAGCAGAAGCATCTTTTTCAAGTAAAAAAGTAACCTTCCCACTTAATTTCAATGAACGTGATACAATATCGGGACTACCATCGTTTTCCCCACCTGAAAGAACATGATAGAGAGTAACAATATACTCAGCACCATCTTCTCCAAAATCAACAGTAATCTCAGCTTTTGCAGGATTACCATCCTCCTCCATACAGGAAAGACCAAATGTATTCGGTGCAATATTACTACCATTTACACTACCAGAGGAACTGTTACCACTGTCGCCAGTATCAGGAGTGGTTGTACCACTACCACCACTTGTACCACCAAAAGAACCTCCGGAATTGCCACTGTCGCCAATATTACCAGAATCGGGAGTAGTAGTACCACTGTTACCACTGCCACCTGTATTACCAGTGTCAGGAGTAGATGGGGTAGAAGTAGAACTGCTACCGCTAGAAGAAGGAACATCTGAAACAGGTTTTAATGGCAAATCCCTATCGCTATTTACACTGGCTTCTGTTTTTTTACCGGAAAGCTTAGCAACAAGACGAAATTTGTTATCTGAAAGCTTAGTATAGGTGAATTTGGACAAATCAATATCATATAAACCCATGATAGCAAGCATATCCTTACTTAACGATTCAGGAAGCTCATAATCATGAGATGTATACCAATTTATGATTGCTTTATCTAACATAGCACTGTTACTGACAATCTGTTTATCTGCAATAGCAGTCTTTAAGCCCGTAATGCCTCCTGCAGCACCAATGCCGCCCATAAACATACAAGCTATAGCCAAAGCTAAAATAATTTTGACAAGCATAATAACCCTCCTTTGATTGTTTCAAGAGAATAACAGATTGTATATACCCCAAAGAGATGGCTTATTAAAATAAAAATATAGAGGAAGCCATACGAGAAGCACTGGAGCATATGCTAATTCAATATCTTCAGCATCTTTCCTGCTTAATAACAGCATCAGAACGCCTAAAATACCACCTAGTATCATAGCAAACGCAAAATAATGCAAAAAACTCATATCCAGGAAAAAACCTAACGCAGCGAGCAAAATAACATCTCCCTGGCCGAAGGCCTCAAAGCCATAGACCTTATATACTACACTGAAGATTAATAAGCCGACTATAAGGCCCATAGCAAGGCCGTAGAGAGAAGAAAAAAAGTCTCCATAGAAAACCTTATACAATGCAACAAAAAACATTGTAAGAACGATATCTTTGTCATAGATGGCATGTTCACGCCAATCTATGACAGAGATTCTGATAAACATAAGAAAAATAAAAGATAGAAAAACATAAATTAACATATAAATACCTAAGCTTTTAATTTGGACCAATAAGCCTTATGACAATCACCATAAATATGCCACTTAGCACCTTTCGGAACAGGAACACAAGCAGAAATAGCACCAGTACCATAGCTACGGCCAACAACATAACCTAAAGTGACACCATCAACATCAATACCGTAAGATTGCTTACTACTACCATAAGCAATAATAAAACCAGCTTCTTTAGCAACACCATTTAGCTCACCGCTACCTAAATATTCAGCTTTACCGATATCCAAATCACCAGCTTCAACACTATATCGTTGAAACGTTAAAGTAGAACGAGGCAAGGATTCGGCATCACTATAAATATTGACAGTAACAGGACGTTGCTTTATAGAAGATGAATAACTTGATTCTTCTCCTAAAATCACTTCTTTAGAAAAGACAGTGCCGGCTATCTTTGCTTTTGCTAAAGAAGATAAATTTGAATATGGCATAGAACGCATAAGTTCAGCTTCAGATGCAGCATACTGCTGAGCCTGCAGAGTAGTTTTATTAGAACCAGTGCTGTTGATAGCAGCCTGGCTAATCTTAGCTGTACTGACACTCATAACTGAACTGATAACAGCAAGAACCAATACTACCGCGAGAAGGGCACTACCTTGTTTTTTTGAGCTATGAGAAATTTTCATTTTAAAATCCTTTCTCAGCTCAGACAAAACAAACTATACTTTCATAATATAGTAAAGTGCATAGTATGGAGGGCGATTTTCATGAGGTTTTTGTGCTTCAGTAGCTACAGCAAGAGATGTTATCTGCTGTCCTTTAACTGGACCTGAAGGAGCACTCCAATAACCACCATGGTTTGAACCATTCCAGGAAATCCAACCACCACCAGCAGGAAGCTGAAATTCAATCTTTGAAGCTAAACCAAAAAAATCACCATTATTAGAACCAAAGTTATAAGAACCTACACCATGATAATGACTGCCAACCTGCGGAGCTTCTAAGGTAACTTCATTCTCACCACCGATATCTGTGAGCTTATAAGCATCTCCTGCACCAACGATAAAACGATTACGAAGGTCAGGAGTACCATTTTTACCATCACAAAGATAGAAACCATCAGGGATTTCATCTAACTTACCATACCAGGGAAGAATAGTACCTTGTGGAACACTGGTGCCATTGGAAACAGAATAACGAGTGAATTTCAAAGAAGCACGAGGAAGTGTTTCGGTATTACTATATACGTTAATCGTAACATCCTTTTGCTTGATTTTATCGTTATTAGGATAATCTGTCTCATCACCAATAATAACTTCGTCATAGAAAGTATTAGAATTTGAAATTATAGATTTTGTCTGAGCTGTTAAATCACTATATTTTTCGGCTTTCACAAGTTCAGCTTTGCTTGCAGCATACTGCTGTGCCTGAAGGGCAACCTTAGAGCTGCCAATACTGTTTTGGGAAGCCTGGCTGATTTTAGCAACACTCACGGCCATAAAGCTAGAAATGACGCTTAAAACCAGAATTATTGCTAAAAGAGCACTGCCTTTACGATACGTGGACTTTTGTAAAGTGGGGGGGGCACAACGATAAATTTGCATAATTATATCCTTTCCCTCACAGCTCAGATATTAAGTTCTATAATTTCATGATATAGTAAAGTGCATAATACGGCGGACGGTTCTCGTGAGGTTGGTCATTGCCAAGCTTAAATCCTAATGAAAAAGGTTTTAACCAAAAATATGTAGAATTCGTTCCCAGTGAACCACTAAAATTTAAAACTTGGAAAGTTCCTTTTCCTGAATCTCCATGTATCTTATGAGAAGAACCATAAGCAGAAATATACCACCCAACAAAATCAACGCTCTGACTCGGCAACTCAGCTCCGACCAGCTTATGCATTGCCTCACCACCTTTAGCGCCCAAAGAATAGGTACTTCCAGCACCTACAAGGAACCTATCCCGAAGATCAGGAGTACCTTTTGTACCATCACAAAGAGCAAAGCCATCTGGAATATTAGTTTTATCTCCATACCACGGAATGATAGAGCCTTGGGGTACGCTAGAAGCTTCTGTAGAAACAGAGTAACGCATAAGCTTAAGACTGCTGCGTGGTAATGTTTCGCTGTCTTTATAGACACGGATGATGCATTCACGCTGGCTTATATTACTGTTGCCTGGATATTCACTTTCTGCACTAATACTTACTTCATCATAAAAACCATCTGAATTTGAAATTACTGTCTTATTTTGAGCTGTGAGTTCATCATATTTTGTGGCTTTCACAATATCTGCTTTAGAAGCAGCATATTGCTGAGCCTGTAAAGTAATCTTATTTGTACTTGTACTGTTTATTGCTGCCTGAGTCAGTTTTGCTGTTCCGACGGAAAGCATACTGCTTATGACAGCAAGAATAAGTACAATTGCTAAAAGGGCAGAACCTCTCCTATATTTTTGTATAATGGGGGGGGTACAACGATATTTTTTAAAAACACATTTCATTTTGTTTGCTCCTTACAAGCTCAAAACAACAGTAATAACATGATCAGGACATTATGAGAAGAACGGTAGTATGTGTAATTTCAGCACCACTGGAAGCATGAGTAGAAATGGTAATTGTAGAACCAGCTGCAAGGGAAACCTTATAATCTCCACTGGCTGACTGGCTAGTATCAAATGCCCATCCATGACCTTTGCTGCCAGTTTTATAAGTAACTGAATCCATAGACAAAGTTCCAATACCGCCAATCTTGACAGTATTGGTTCTTGTTCCTTCGCCATGAGTATCAAAATCGGTAATAGCTAATACAGACAAATGGCTGATATTACCTGGAAACGTATATGTTACAGAACCATCTTTAGGTATAGAAAACACCTTAGAAGATATAGTACTACTAGAAGGAGCCTTATATCTGATAAAATTGACCGTAGCTCTAGGCAACGATTCACTATTACTATATATATTAACAGTTACATCACGCTTTTTTAAACCTCCAGATAAATCAGTTTCATCTGAAAGTACTATCTCTTTTTGAAAACCTGAATCTGAAATAGACTGTTTATTTTGAGCCTTCAAATCTGAATAATTTGTTGACCGTAATAATTCTGCCTCAGAAGCAGCATATTGCTGCGCCTGAAGCGTAGCTTTGTTAGAACCGGTGCTATTGATAGCAGCCTGGGTAATCTTGGCCGTGCCTATGCTCATAACTGAGCTGACCACAGCAAGAATTAAAACTACCGCAAGAAGGGCAGAGCCACGCCTATAGTTTTGTATCGTGGGGGGGGTACAACGGTATTTGAATTTTACTATATTCATAATCTTGCTCCTTTCGACTCAACATCGATATATAGAGCAGATATTAATTCAGGTTTGACAAAAAGACAGATAAAACGTATAATAAACACAAAGAGACAACTGGTTGTGGAAAGCCGGTTCTCCTCAAAACTTTAGTGATTAGAAAGAAACCGTCTTACCGCTTAGGCGGTTTTTTTCATGCCGTAATTACTTACGATACGAAAGGATCAGCACGACCAGAGTTGCGAAAGCAATCATCAGAGATAACGCTTCGAAAACAGTCATAACATCACCCCCACTCATTAGGGAGTAGGAAAACCGACTACCAGTTGTCTCAACTGGTATTATAACATAATATTGAATTTTTGAAAATGCACCTACAATGGTGTATTTTTTATTTTAAGCAGCTTTGATAAAATAACGGACAGCAATATTAACAGGACGTAATTCATTAGCAACAGGAATTGCTCTAGAAAAATCCAAAATATATTCGCGTCCCCAATTATCACTATTACCAGTTTTCATAGCAGTGTTATAAGTAGAACTATATGAAAAAGCACCGGTACATGAAAAAGCATTTTGCTGTTGCTCACTAGCAAAATCAGAACCAATATGACCTAAAGCAGCATGAAAAGAGCTTTTAGGTAACTGCATCATAGCATCACCTTGAATTTCACCTAGATTACCGCTGGAATGAAGTACATTACCAAAATGAGTAGTTTTTCTTGTGCCTAGCCCACGTAGAAAAACTCCACGATAGTCTGGAACCGTGTTTTTACCTAATACAGCACTAAGCTCTGAATAAGCAGCACAAGACTGGCCGTTACATTCAAGCCATGTACCATCACTAGGATTTTTGCTGGATGCCCAAGCTATGACTGTTCCTATAGGGACACTGCTGGCTTTCTGCTCTACAGAATAGCGGGTTAGCTTAATGGTAGAACGGGGAAGTGATTCATTACCTTTGTAAACGTTTATCGTAGCTGTTTTTTGCTTAATTTGTTCAGAGTAATCGCTTTCATCTGAAAGAATTACTTCTTTTTGAAAACCTGAATCTGAAATATCTGCTCTAGATTGAGCTGTCAAATCAGTATAACTAATAGATTTAATAAGTTCTGCCTCAGAAGAAGCAAACTGCTGCGCCTGAAGCGTAGCTTTGTTAGAACCAGTGCTGTTGATAGCAGCCTGGGTAATCTTTGCCGTGCCTATGCTCATAACTGAGCTGACCACAGCAAGAACTAAAACTACAGCAAGAAGGGCAGAGCCACGCCTATAATTTTGTATTATGGGGGGGCACAACGGTATTTAAATTTTACTACATTCATAATAGCACACCTCAACAGAAAACAAAAAGCAGACGGCGGCTACGCCACCGCCTGCGGTGAAAAAAGGAATTTAGAAGCTACGAACAACAGCAGTCATATCGGTACCGCTTGCATCTTTAGGAGTGCAGGTAACGGTACGATCAGCCTGGCTGTAGGTATAAGCAGCACCCCAAGGATCCAAGATGCTGTCAGCACTTACAGTAGTGCCTTTAGTCTGAGTCAGGAATTTATGGGCAGTACCATCAACAGCTTTATCTGCAGAAAGACCAGTAATCAAAGAAGCAATATCAGCCGGCGGAGTAGAATCAGTACTCATAGCCTCGTATGCAAGAGCTGCAGTGCAGATAGCTTCCATATCCTGACGCATTTGAGCCATCTTACGGGATTGCTGTGCCTGGGAATAGCCGAAGAAAGCACCAACAGACAATGCAATGATGATAGCGCAAGCTACCATAATCTCAATAAGGGTAAAACCTTTACGACGTTTGTTTTCAGCTTTAACAATCAAAGATTTAAATTTATTCATTATAAAACCTCCAGACTTAAATTGAAATTAGAAATTACGGGTAACTTCAGCCATATCACTGCCGCTTGCATCTTTAGGAGTGCATTTTACAGTACGGTCAGCCTGACTATAAGTATATGCAGTGCCCCAAGGATCCAAGATGTTGTCAGCACTTACAGTGCTGCCTTTAGTTTGAGTAAGGAAAGTATGAGCAGTACCATCAACAGCTTTATCTGCAGCAAGACCGCTCATGAGCGCAGCCATATCAGCCGGCGGATTAGAATCCAGGCTCATAGCCTCGTAAGCAAGCGCTGCAGTGCAGATTGCTTCCATATCCTGACGCATCTGAGCCATCTTACGGGATTGCTGTGCCTGGGAATAGCCGAAGAAAGCACCAACAGACAATGCAATGATGATAGCGCAAGCTACCATAATCTCAATAAGGGTAAAACCTTTACGACGTTTACAATTCAGTTTATTCTTCAAAGTCTTCAAAGAATACATTTTAAAAACCTCCCCTAAAAATTTTTCAAAAAAAGTACTTATTAGTCAAAAATTTACCGCGATCAGAAGCCCCCTATGCCGATATCGTCACCGGCAAAAGAGCCACTATAGCTGCCTGTTTCATCAGTTTTGTTTTTACCACATGACCACACGCCGAAACGCCTATTAGTATCATCAATGGAAAACTTATAAGCTGTTCCCCATGGATCAGTAATGGTGTCACTATCAAGCCAGGGACCGTATGAACCAGATTTAGTAGTGAGAGCAGACAACGTAGCCGGATAAGAACCCATTTCAAATTTATACTGCTTGATAGCAGCACTGATACTGGAAACATCCGTCTGAGCTTTATTATGCCTGCCTTGGTCAAGAAGCATACTGCCTATAAGAATCGCGCCGACAGCCAGGGCAACGATAATGGCACAGGCAACAAGAATCTCAACGAGCGTAAACCCTTTCCTGCTTCTTTCCCAAAATATAAAACCACGGTTTTTTAACTTTACCGTGGACAACATTTTTTTCACCTCCTTATCCTCGGTATTTATTCCATAATATTGGAAGACTTCAAGCAAAAGCTTTCGTTTCCAATCCCTCGGAAAAGGAGGTTGAGCAATATTTAATTTTATATTTATCCTGTCTGTATAACAGACAGAAAAAAGGCTATTTATTATAAAGAATCTCTTTGCCATCAGAATACCTGATAATATTCTGACCAGAATATATACTACAGATACCGATATCATCACCTTGAACACAGTCAGGAATATTAGAAGGATTAGAATCAAGCTCTTTATTGGCTCCATAGCTTAAAACATAATATATGCCACTACCATAATAAGTATAAAAATAATCCTGATTCCATGGATCCTTCAGCATGTCAGTATCAAGCCATGGACCATATTCGCCATTTTTCTTAGTCAAGGTCTCAAGATTATCTACCGGGTTTCCTGTATCAAAGAAATACTGGCGGACAGCAGTATCAATAGTAGCAATATCTGTCTTTGCCTTATTATATCTGCCGTTTTCTAAAAGATTATGCCCGATAAAGACAGCACCAGCAAAAAGAGCAATAACTACAGCACAGGCTACAATAATCTCAACAAGGGTAAAGCCGTGTTTTTTAGAAAAAGAAAAAACCACGGTTTTTTTCTTTACCGTGGATAACATTTTCAACACCTCCTTATCCTCGGCAAATTATTCCATAATATTGGAAGACTTCAAGCAAAAGCTTTCGTTTCCAATCCCTCGGAAAAGGAGGTTGAAAGATATTTAGTTTTTATGCATCAGACATTGGAAATGCGGCTCATATAATCAAACATCGGTACAAGAGTAAACATAAACATAAGAACAATCAATAAACCCATCGGAAGCATTACAAGCAATGTAATCTTCGTAGAGGTAGGCTCAATCATGTTGTTAAGTAAACGCTCATAATACTTGCAGTCATGCTCTAAAGCAAGAGTAATATGATTAGATTTTTCGCCGGCATTGATGCTGGCAAGCAGCATATTATCGAAAACAGGTGTATCACCATGGTTATAATGCTGCATACTATCCGAAAGAGTATTACCTTTGATGATATCCTCACGTACTTTGCCAACAGCATTGGAAACAATGCTGTTGTCTACAACCTTGCCAGCCTGCGCAAGGCTGTCAGTCAAAGTAAGACCACTCGAAAGCATCAGATTCAGTACAGATGCCAGCTGATGCTGCACAAAGAAGAAATGCAGCTTACTGTAAATAGGAAGGCGCAACTTCCAGCTATCAACAATTCCAACATTATTAGAACTGAACCATTCCCAGGCTTTATAAAAAAACCAAAGAGCAGGTAAAGTAATAAACCAATAATCAACAACACCATTTACGCAACCCGTGACAAAACTGACAATCCAAGGGAGAGGAATGCCCGTCTCTTTATAGAGCTTTACATATTCAGGAATTGCAATCTTGATATAAGCAATGGTCATAATTGCCATGAGTACTGCAGCAATCTTAGGGATAAAAAGAGCATTTTTTACCTTACTATAAAGATTATGCTGCAGCCACATCAGTTCAGAAAGCCTGAGAAATGTATCAGATAAGCGACCGGCACGATCGCCAGATTCAATAGTAGGAGCAACAAGCCTGGGGAAAACGCCTTCCTTCTTGAAAGCTGCACCAGTGGCTACGCCAGCAGATAAATTACGGCTGATATTTCTAAGAGCCTGACCTAATTTGGCATTAGTCTGTACATGTGCAATCTCATTGATAGCCTGCTGCAAGGTACTGCCAGATTTCAAAAGCATGTAAAGCTGATCAAAACAAGCGTAAAAATCGGCTAATTTAGGCTTATCTGCACCAATAAAAGCATTGATTTTTTCCACGAAGCTCATTATTTACGCCTCCTTGAAAAATAACCTTCTTTAGCGTTATTGACTTGATTTTCGAAATCTGCTGCCTGACTGATAAGCTCTTCATCGGGTTCGATGTAGCTAAGAAGTTCTTCTAAAGATATATCACCTTTAATGACATGAGCAAAACCCTTATCCCAAAGGCTTTTAAAACCAATGTTTTTTCGAAGGAACAGCTCAATATCTACAAGGCCATGCTTTTCGGCAAAATAATCACGAAAATAGTTATTAAAAGGAATAATCTCAATGATAGGAATACGTCCGGCAACACCTGTAGAATTACATTCACTGCAGCCGTCAGAAATATAAGTGACATAATCACCATTCATATCCCTGGTCAAAGCTTTCTTGTCTTCAGCACGTAATTTATCAAGAATTTCCTGCGGAACCTTAATCTGATGCTTACAATGAGGACATAATGTAGATAAAAGCCTTTGACTTGCAATACCTACAATCTGTTCGGCAAAACCGCTGACATTTACGCCCATATCCTGCAGACGGTGGAACACTGAAACAGAATTACGTACATGCAGTGTAGTAAAAATTAAGTGACCTGTCTGAGATGCCTGTACAGCAGTAAGAGCTGTTTCAGCATCACGAGTCTCACCAACAAGCATGATATCAGGATCCTGACGCAGAGAACTACGTAAGCCGCGCTGGAAAGTATAGTTAGTACGCTCATCTTCAGCATAGCGCACCTGGCTTTGAGCAATACCATCAATATAACGTTCGATAGGATCTTCGAAAGTCACAATGACATATTTACCTGTCTGGTTCAGCTCGTTAAGAAGAGAGTAGAGCGTAGTAGTCTTGCCTTCACCGGTCGGACCACAGATAAGGATAATACCATTAGGCTTATAGATCAGAGAACGCAGAAGCTTTTCTTCATCAGAATCAAAACCTAAATCTGAAATTGTGGGAATAACATCAGAAGTAGAAAGGATACGGAGAACAACCTTATTACGTTCACCATCACCACCATAAGGCATGGTAGAAAGACGTATGTTTTTGCCTACAAAGGTAAAACGGCCATCCTGCGGAATAAGATTATTGACATTGATATTGGCATTGGTCTTATAGATACGGGTAATCATAATCTCGTCTTCAACAGATAATGTCATACCGCTGTCAACTAAAACACCATCACAGCGATAGATTACATTCGCACCATTACGCATCGGGGTGATATGGATATCACTCGCATTTAAAGCAATACCTTTCTGCAGGATTTCCTCACTTTTTCTGGTCTGCTCACTGGTAACAGATGAATCACGCTTTTCCTCAACAGCCTGCAGAGCTGCAGGCTGAAACTGCTGCTTATAATGGGCATTAAAGCCGGCAGTAAAATTATTGTAATCGCAGGACAAGAAGTCAATCCTCTCTATATCAGAGTAATTCTTGCGGACAAGAGCAAGTATAATGCTCATATCCATAAAATTATCCTCAAAATGACTAGTCACAACAGTAAGAGTATGACTGTCCTTATCATAGGAAAGAGGCATCATAAAACGCTTTTCCATGATATCCTTGTCAAGCATAGCTAATACATCAGGAGATATAGATTCATTGACCAGATTATCAGAATACTTATTGTTCATGTCTGCCACCTTCATCCATGCTGTCAATAACAGCACGCATCATAGCAGTAGATTTCTTAAGTTCACGGCGGAGCTTATCATTTTCTGCATTTTTAGCCTTAAGCTCAGCTTCACGAGCCTTTAAGGTGTCCTCACGTTCTTTAAGGGAAGCAGCAAGCTTATCTTTATCGACCTCCGCTGCAGCTGCTTTTGCTTTAGCTTTATCAAGCTCAGCCTTTGCATCAGCATCAGTCCTTGAATTAGGAGCATAACCTTCACGCTCTGCACGCAGCTCGTTCAGTTTATCTCGTAAGCCTTTAGTAGAAGTCTGCGTCTCAACTTTCGGTCTGCCATTCTCGTCATAAACAATAGTAGGGGTAATGGCAATCACAATCTCAGTATCTTTTTTCTCAATACTACGGGATTTAAAGATTTCACCAAGAACAGGGATTTTAGAAAGGAAAGGAATCTGCTTGATAGATTTGATTTCCTCGTTCTTAAGCAGACCGCCCAAAAGAATAGTTTCACCATTCTTTACACGCACAGTAGTTTCGGCACTACGTTCGCTAATTTGCGGAGCTTTATTATTACCACTTTCAACCCACTGAGAAATAGTGGAAACACTAGGCTTAATAACAAGTGTAATGGTTTCCTTATCCAGTTCATTGATTCTGGGCAAAACTTCAAGCTTTACACCGACTTCTTTGTATTCAACGGAAAGCGACGTATCGCTATCCGTATCATTGGAATCGCTGGTAGAAGTAAATACAGGAACCTTATCACCCATAAGGATAGAAGCTTTTCTGCCATCAAATACAGTCACATTAGGACGGGCAAGAACTTTACCTTTAGAAAGAGTTTCCTCGTGATTAGCAGTTATACCGAATTTAAAGCCATTATACCCGCCAACAGACGTATCTTTAGTCCAAGAATCGCTAGAATAAGACAAACCCATTGAACGGTCCTTTCCTTTGGAAAGCTCGACAACAGTAGCTAAAATATTGACCTGCTGCTGCGCTTTATCAATATTACGCAGCTCGCTACGAACTCTGTCAATAGTTGATGTACTGCCGCTTACAGTAAGAGAATGAGTTTCATTATTGACAACTACCTTGGCATCATCAAGCACGGAAAGCTGCTTTGCAGCAGCATCAGGCTCAATATGTTTCAGTTTAATTGTTTCTATACCAGACATGGACTTATTAGGAGCAATAAGCACAGTATCCATATTATCAAGGTACTCGTAACTGAAATTATTGGAGAGAGCAAGCGCACGCAATGCTGTATCAAAATTAGTATCATCCATGTGCATGGATACACTGCCTTTTAAATCACCATTTATTACAATATTACGGCCACTCTTATAACCAAGTGCACGCAGAGCATCTACAAGCGGAGTACCAGGAGCGAAATCAATAGGGAAAGCAAATCCCGTGTTAGTAATAAGCATCATAGCTGCAAGAACAGCCGAAGTAAATTTTGCTGGTTTCATTTAATTATCCATCCTTCCGTCAACGTTGCGCTATGAAAGCGCCATTGACATAAGCACCTTTCATAGTTACCGTACCAATAGTTCCAAATTCTGTATTCTGTCCAGTACGCGCGGTAATTGATTTACCTCCACGGCTGATTATTACAACATCAGGAGGAAGCACACCTAAAACAACCAATTCACCACCTGAACTGCCAGGCAATCCGCCGGGCATAGAAGGAACATCAGGAGGAGTAGGAGCAGCAATTCCAGACGGCATATTCATATTACCTGTAGGAAGTGCAGATGCATCAACCAAAAATCCAAAAGGACTACTGGAAGAAGCATGAGCAACACTGCCGGTAGAAATACCAAGTGAAGCAAGATTGATTACAGGAATCTCATTCATCTGAATTTCTTGCGGAATAGAAACGTAATTCCAGGCTGCAAATGTACCAAAACCCATAAGCATACTAACAGTATAAGCGGCCAACTGAGCAGTTATTGATATTTTTTTCATAGCACTTTTGACCTCCTTAGTTTAGTTATAATAGATATTATAATCAAGTTTAACTTTAATTAATCCCTGTGCACCTGTTTTGGAAGCACCATTAGAATTATCTGTGCTGACAGAAGCATTGGTAATAACAACAAAATGCTTTTTCTCAAAATCACTTAGAGCAGCATTAAGGTCATTCCAATCCCCAATAAGATCAACAGAAGTCTTACGAGCTTTCAAAGGACCTTTGTCATTACCCTTGTCATTCTTCACACTGACAACAGTAAGCTTGTGTTCCTTTAAGATATCAAGCTGCTTCTTTTGAATATCATCAACATCGGCAGCCTTACAAGGTTTTAAAATAAACTTATAAAGATTAGTTGCGTCTTTATAATCAAACTTCTGCAGCCATACATTCTGAGAAGCAAAATCGCTTGCCTGCTTATTATTTTCAGCCATCTTAGACACAAACATCGAAGACAGCATTACACTACCTGCAAGAGCAGCTACAGATAAAAATCCAGCAAGAAAAATCTTTGTCTTGAAATTTGACTTATCTTCAGAAAAAGAACCCATTACTTGCCACTTCCTTTCGATTTAGGAGAAGATTTAGCTGCAGTTTTCAGCTCATCAACATGAACTATAATAGTAAATTCATTCGTACCCTTATTATTGGAAATAGAAGCAACACCGGCCTTTTTCCCTTTGCCAAAGTCAAGAGCAGATATATAGGCATTTACTGAATCCTGGTTCGGCGTAAAGCCTTTAACAGTATACTGCTCAGGAGAAATGACAATATCAGTCAAAGTAACATCTGCAGGACGGGCATTTACAAATTTATTTATGATTTCATAAACATTTACGCCACGCGGACGGCCCTGCTTCATCAAAGCAGCACCCCTGCTAAGATTATTATTCAGCGATTGCGCCTTACCATACAATTCCTGGCTATACACAGGCTTAGGTGTAGCCATATAAGCGTAAGCCAAAGCTAGACCGCTTGTAACGGCACCAGCAAGGCAGAAAACACAAACAGTATTTGCAATAAACTGGTAAACTGGCCGTTTGAACTCATAAACTGCTTTTGCAGTCTCACTTTTTCTTAAAAAGTTTCCGTAATTTACCGATAACACTATTTTTACTGCCTCCTTTATCTGGATTGGATTTGACCGTTTCAACATTACCTGCACTTGCAGCAACCATCTTGGAATCAACAACGCAGCCGGCAGCAATAACGCTCATTTCACAGTTATATCTTGACAAACCATTAAAAGGTAAAAGCAGAAAAGGTTCAAGATCACTGCTGGAAACAGTCTGACTGTTCATTCTACTGTTCTTGATAGGATAATAATGCTCAATCATATTGAAGATGATATCTCCGATTGAATTACTGTAATCTCCGTCCATCATGAAAGCAAGACTACCGAACTGATTGACAACCACTGTAAGCCCCTTAGCATGAACCATGACCTGTTGTTCAGAGCAGTTTATAAGCTTACATAAACTGCTTACAATATCACTGATACCAAATAAGGTTAAGCCAAGAGTTTCACAGGCTTCCTTTATGTTATTAATATACAGGGCAGGGAGGTATGCAGAAGTAACAGTATAGACTTCATCATCTTCGTAACAGCTTACAACGCTTGCCGCGCAGTCCTTATATAGATCAGTAAAACCTTGCGGGACATTTTCAATGCATAAAGACAAAATACGGTCTTCTTTATCAGCAAAAGTCTTGTCAGACACATCACTGAAAGAAGAAGAAGCTGCCTGCCAGGTCTTATAAGCGAGTCCGCTGCCGGCAGTAAAGGCAAAATAGATTTTATGTTCAGCTGCAGCCTTCAAATCACCACCAAAACAAGAAGAAAGCAAAGATTTAACACCATCTGCAGAACTCAGGAAAGAAGACAGATCATCAAAATGTCTGCTATCAGCTTCCAAAATATTGACTGTTTTATCTTTTACAGTAAGACTGACACAAGATACTTTATCATTACCTAAAATAATTACGATGCTCAAAAATAATCACTCCTTACGCAAGGTTTGACGCATCTTCTGCTTTTGTTATATTCGTCTTGAAGTTAAGCATCTGGATAATCAAAGGTGTTCTCTGAATCAGTTTTGCACTGCCAGACTTCAAGAGACGCCGTGCTTTGCCAACATCAGTCTTGTTAATCTCTTTGCCGTCACAGCCACGGACAATAACATCCTTTATGAGTTTCATTATATCCCTCCGTTAAAAAATCACTGAAGTGAAATCAACCACAACAGGCACTTTATAACGGAGGACACAAGTTTCCGTTCCCTCGTGCAAAGGTTAGAATCAAATAAATAAAAAAAGGCACTGAAACAAGCGCACAAGCGCTTGTTCAATGCCTCCGATAACCGGGTATTCAGTTAAAATGTTTATAGAGCTGCAGGATTACTTTCCAAGTTTATCATTATTCTCTGCAACAATATTTTTAAGAACTTGGCCAGCCTTAAAAACTGGCGTAACAGATGCAGGAATAATGATTTCTTCTTTAGTTGCCGGATTAATTCCCTTACGCTCACTACGGGCACGTACCTCAAATGTACCGAAACCAACAATACGAATTTTATTATCCACAGTCAGATTATCAGCAATCAGATCAGTAAAAGCTTCTAAGAATTTTTTAGCACTAGACTGAGTAGAACCAGTTTTTTTAGCGAGTTGAATAATTAAATCTTTTTTATCCATAAGAACTATACCTCACTTATTTTTAGCCTTAATATACCACATACGACATAATTTGTACAGACTTTTTTTATACTTTTGCTACTAAAAAAAACACAAATTTATGAACTCAGAAATAAAGCAATGTCCATTATCGTCTTTTTCAGATAACAAAGATAACTTTCGTTATGTTAATAACTAACATAACGAAGATTACTAAAATAATTGAGATAATGAAAGTAATGTTAATTATTTTCATTACGTTAATTACGTTAGTTACGTACATAACTGAAGTTATATTCGTAAGCTTAATAATAAATATAACTAACATTATATAATGATGGTTACTTTAATTACAATCATAACAGAAATTAAGAAAGTAATAATCACAATAAGAATAACACTTATTATGAAAGTAATGCTCGTTACATTCGTTATATTCATAACATCCATAACTAAAGTTATAGATGTTATGAATATTAGCTTTGCTGATAAAAATCAGCTACTGCTACAGCCATACCTCCATAATGCAATTATCATCACCGGGAGCACGATTAAACTTAACCATACCAAGATAATCAAGAACAGGATTTATTTTTTCTAACAGCTCATCATACGTATCTCCGGTAACTACTACATTTGTGGTGATAGTCTTATTGCCAAGATAAAAAAGACGGGCAACAAATTTCTTAGGAAAATCAGCAGGACGTTCATAGCAGACTATTGAAGGCAACTTATTGATCCTATGAGCCTTTTGAGCAATAGCCTTATAATCAAAACAATTAACAATAACAGTCATATTTTTCATAAAAACACCAGCCTTCCATCCCTAAATATTTGTAAAAAACCTGTATAGTGAATACATCATAGCGAAGCTGCAACACATCTCAGAAAACGCAAAAAAGCAATAACAGACCTTATAAAGCCATTCATCAGCTATACAGGCATGATTCAAAGCATGGACAGCAAAACACCAGAGCAAAGGAATAAACGCTATATAAAGCCCGATAATAGGGGCTTTGACTAATGAATCAAGCATATCCATTACTTCTTATTCAAATTAAAATACTTCTGAGGTGCATCAGGCTCATCATGTACTATAGCAAGAGACGAATCAACGATATCAGCGAGTGTATTACGGATCTTATCATCGCTGTAGCCGGAATTCTTCAGAATCATAACGATAAAAGATACGGCCGTAGCATATACCTGAGCCGCATTATTAAATGAATCAGCTCCGGAAGCGGTTACATAAGTACCGTTTTCATTACGTTTCACCATAATAAAAGGTGTTTTGAGCATCGTGAGAGCTTCTAATGTCTCTTCAAGCATAGCCGGCAGTTCCTTAGAATAATTCTTTTTTCTTATACTCTTCGCAAAATCATGATTGATAGAATCCAATAATCCCATTAGACAGACCTCCGACTCATAAAAATTAGATAAATCATATAATTAATATGGTAACAAAAAATGAAATATTATATCCTGAAAAAATTCCGAAAGAACAAACAGACCTAATGAAAGCTGCATCAAGAAAAACCATAGCTTATGATATCTGTTCAGATGATTTACACTACAGATAATCTCCTTACCGCCCTCAGTGTGTTTAAGATAATAATAAAAGCCGAAAAGCAAAAGAAAAGAAAAAAAGGTAGATTGCAAGTGCAAGTTGAACAAAATTTATCAAGCAACTATATCAGTGGAA
>OCRP01000326.1_pt1 | contig 51900 bp, 41 predicted proteins | sample 1538871 | NCBI WGS metagenome assembly OCRP01 (sample SAMN04571731, study PRJEB22368) | human gut metagenome | biome: human gut; material: stool | host: Homo sapiens | place: Luxembourg | collected 2012-09-20 | reverse complement strand
TCGAGCCGCTGTTCCTCGCCCGGAACACCGACGGCACCATTGATTTTTACATGAACTGCGTCGTGGGGCTGGTCCACAAATACTACGGCGACGAGCTGGTGCGCAGCCTCTTTGACGCATGGGAGGGCGACATCCGGCAGGCCATGCTGGACGATTTGACCTGGCTCTACCTCGAGAGCGCGGTCTACGCGCTGGAACTGCCCCGCCGCCCGGTGCTTTCGGCCCTCCGCCGCGCCCATGCGGACTACTTTTTCGGCATCCAGTACAAGCTCTCGCGGCAGGAGTGGATGGCGAAGAACCAGCTGGTCTACTCCATGCAGGCCGCGCGCTGGCGGGCTGTGCAGGGGCGCACGCCGCCGGTCATGACCCCCTACGAAAAGGATCTCGACACCGCCCTCAGTCCCGAGACGCCCCCGAAGCCGGACGAGCTGAAAGCCGCACTGCTGGCCGTCTACGCCAAATTCGAGCTGTTCAACGGCACAGTGCATCAGAAGGCCGGGCTGCATCTCCATCTGGACGGTCTGCTGGCGTCCCTCATGACCCGCACCATGCCCACCCAGATGATAAAGACCGACCGGGTGACGGTGGAGCATTCCGGCTCGGTGGACGCCTCCGGCAGCGGTATCCACGCCGACAAGCGGCTGGCCCACATCACCCTGCGCCAGCGCGCCGAGGAAGACCGCGCCTACATCGAAAGCTGCTTTGGCCGGTCGCTCTACCCGCCCGAACGGCTGCGGAAGGCCGAGCAGGAGCTTTGCACCGGGGAGCATCTGGGCTGTCACCTCTGGTTTGCCTCCGGCGTCCCCAGCCCGGAGCAGGCCCCTACCCCCGAGGCAAAGCACTTGGCCGAACAGGCCCAGCTTCAGGCTGAGCGGAACCGGGCGTACTATTCGAAAAACCTCGAGCTTCACCGCAGCGTCGTGCTGCGGCTGACCGAACAGATACGCAACTGCATCCTCGTCCACCAGCAGCCCAACGCCCGGGTCGCCCGCAGCGGTAACCTCGACCCGGAGCGGGTCTGGCGCACCGTCATGGACGACGACCGGGTGTTCCGCTGTGCGGAGGAAGAGAACCACCCGTCCTTCACCGTTGACCTGCTGCTGGATGCTTCGGCTTCCCGCCTCCACTGTCAGGAAGTCATCGCGGCGCAGGGGTCTATCCTCGCCCAGAGCCTCGCGGCCTGCGGCATCCCGGTGCGGGTGAGCTGCTTTTCCAGCCTGCGGGGCTACACCGTCCTGCGGGTGCTCAAGGGCTTCAAGGAGAAGAGCTTACAGGGCATCTGCCAGTATTTCGCCTCGGGCTGGAACCGGGACGGTCTGGCTCTGCGGGCCGCAGGCGACCTCATCGGCTTCGACCCCGGCCCCGCCGCGCGTCACCTGCTCATCCTTCTGACGGACGCCTCCCCCAACGACAGCCGCCGCATCCCGCCCTCTCCCGATGACCCGCTGGGCCGCGACTACGGCGGCAGCGTGGGCGTGGAAGACGCCGCCGCCGAGGTGCGGGCGCTGCAGCGGAAGGGTCTGCGAGTCTCCGCCGTCTTTATGGGCGAAGACGCCAGCGCCGCCGACGCCTCCCGCATCTACGGCAAGAACATGGCCCGCATCCGGGGCATGGACCAGCTGGCCCGGGCCGCAGGCCGACTCATCCAGAACGAGATACGGGAGCTGGGCGACTGAATCATAATAATGTACGGGGCCGCTGTGCAGTTGTATCTGCTGCCAGCGACCCCGTATTTTTGTTGTCACTCACAACCATCTTGTTTTGTATTGCAGAAGAATCAAAAAGTTTTTTGGTTTATTTGCAAACTTATAGTTGTATTCTGGCGCAATTTATGATATACTACAACCAACGAAGGGCCGCACACCTACACATCACCCCGCGCCCACAGGAAGGAGAACCGCTATGGATGCCGCACGTTATTTTGAAGAGATGCATCTTGCCATGTCCAGCCAGAAGCCTGAGTACCGCCTTGTGCTCAGCGTCAAGGTCCAAGACCTCGGAGGCGCAGACGCTTATCTCGAGCTGCGGCAGGAGCCGGTCAGCGGCAAGGCCCGGGTGTTCTATTCCACGATGGGACGTCAGAAACTGAACTTCCAGCTCGTCCGCAAAGGGTGGCAGAGCTGCCACAACGCCTCGGGCGAGCTGACGGGGCGCTTCCCCGCCACCGCCGACGGTCTGCTGGCCCAGACGGATTTCTCTGCTTTTGTCCGGGACGACGCCCTCGACAGCGGCCGGATGGCGCGCATTCTGGATGTTCTGGCCCATACTGCCGGTGGTTGTGGGACGGTCTCCCCCTCTGCTGCCCGGGAGGGTGCGTTCATCACGGTGGAGCGGTTCGTGGGCCGTCCCGCCCATTGGAGCTATTGGAGCACCCGCGCCGCAGAGCAGCTGAACATCGCGGCCATCCTCTGCTGGCTGGGCGACTACCTCGCCGGGGCCGAGCGCCGCACCCTGCAGAGCTGCCCGGAGGCCATGCAGCTTGCCGCCGCATGGCAGGCCGTGCTTTTCACTCCCCTGCCCCAGACGGCTCAGCGGCCTCAGCCTGTACAGTCCCGGCCCGTCCGCCGTGCTCCCGCCGTCGAGAACAAACGCTGGCAGAGCATCCTCGCCGTGCTGGCGACGGTGTAACAGAAAGGCCTCCCGCATTGGGAGGCCCATCGCCGTATCCGGCGCGCATTCGTTCATATTTTCAGTTTCGAGAAATCGGTGCAGAGATATTCATAGAGCTTGTCAACGGCCTGAAATCCCATCTTCGCATACAGTTCCTTCGGTGTATCCTCGGAGTCAGCGTGAAGATACAGGATTTCTCCGCGCTCCTGCGCCTTTTCGGCAATATGCTTCATCAGGGTCATGGCGATGTACTGGTGCCGGAAATCCTCGTCCACCAGCAGGCCGTCCATGCAGACATACCCATCGGATGCGAAAATATAGCAATCACCCACCAGCTTCCCGCCCAGATACGCGCCGAGGTAGGTCAGCTTTTCCCGGAGGTTCCGGTTGTTCCGCACGGTAAAATCATCTCCGTACAACGGGCCGTAGTATTTCAGTTCGTGCTGTTCCAGCTGGTCTGCGTCCGGGGCCTTGATCGAGACGTCCGGGTTCGTTTTCCAGCTGCGGATGTCTGTTTCCGGGGGCAGAACCATCGTCAGGGTCTCTTCGCACTCCATGCCGAATGCATCGGCCAGCGGCTCGTACCCTTCCAGCTTGAGGAAGGTGTCTCCCCGCTCTTTCTGGTAGGCCAGCGCGGCCCGGACTTCATCTACCGAGGGCTGGCTGTAATAGCAGAACGCGTTGTGGTCGTATTTATCGCGCAGCTCGCTGTCCTCCCGCTTGGTCAGATGCTCTGAAACGGTGTGAGACGCGGAAAACAGCCGGTAAAAGCTTTCATCGGTCTTTCTTGTAGGGTTCATTGCGCTCCTCCAAAACTTATCGCTCACTTCCACCCCCGGGCCGAGGGGTCGAGCATTTCGGCGGCGGAGTAGATAAGGGCGTTGCAGATGGCCGCAGCGACGTTGCTGCCGCCCTTGCGGCCCATCGCCACGATGGCGGGTACATCATGCTTTTCGCAGACGGCGAAGAGCCGCTCCTTGCTCTCCACCACGTTCACAAAGCCCACCGGCACACCGATGACCAGTGCGGGCCGCAGGCCGCTTTCGATTTGTTCTGCAATCGTCAGCAGAGCCGTGGGCGCGTTGCCGACGGCGAGGATGGCCCCGGGATGCTCCTGCGCTGCCTTTTTCATCGCTGCGACGGCCCGGGTGGTGCCTGCCTCTTTTGCGGCGGCGGCCACCTCGGGGTCAGCCATATAACAGCAGGCCGTGCCGCCCAGCTTCGCCAGACCGGGCTTGGTGATGCCGGCCAGCGCCATATTCGTATCGGTCACGATGACGGCCCCGGCGTGGAGGGCCTTGACGGCCCGCTCCACCGCGCGGGGAGTGAAGTGGAGATTCCGCGCATAGTCGAAGTCGGCGGTGGTGTGGATGACCCGCTTGACCACGGCTTCGTGCTCGGGCGGCGGGGTCAGGCCCATCATTTCCAGCTCTTCGGTGATGATGTGGAAGCTCGTCCGCTCAATGTCAGCAGGTAAATGATGCTGCGGCGTCAATATTCTATCCCCTTTCGTGCTTTTATCCCCTTCTGGTAGGGGTGGCGGTGGCATTTCATCTCGGTGGAGTAGTCGGCGGCGTCCAGCATCCACTGGGGCGGCGTGTGGGCCGTCAGAACGCACTCACACCCAGCAGGCCGCTCCAGAACGGCCTTTTTTAATAGATCGACGTCCACCATATCCAGCTCTTCTGCGCTCCCGGCTTCGTCCAGTATCAGCAGGTCGGCAGGCTGTGCTATGGCGGCGGCGAGGTTCTGGTTTTGCAGTTCCCGGGTCGCGGCCTTTTCCTCCGGCGTCATCTGAAAGACGAATTTCTGCCCGGCCTTGCCCCGGTAGAGCTCCGCGCCAAGCTGGGCCAGAAGCGGGATCTCGCCGCTGTTCCCGCCCTTCAAAAATTGGACGATGACCACCCGCTTCCCGGACCCCAGCGCACGGAGCGCAAGACCCATAGCGGCGGTGGTCTTTCCCTTTCCGTCGCCCCAGTACAGATGCAAAAGTCCCTGTTCCATTCAGCGCTTCTCCATTCCCATCGCGGCATACACCGCGTCCATATCCAGCGCCCCGCGCACGCCGTCGGCCAGGATGTCGAACTGCTGGCGGCGGTACTCTTCCATCGGGATGAGGGCCGCGTCGGAGGGGTCGATGCCCTTCCGGCGGCAGAGCCAGCCCGCCAGCGCCTCGGTCAGCGTGCCAGTATCGAACAGACCGTGGAGGTAGGTGCCGAACACATTGCCCTGCACACAGCCCTCCCGGCCCCCGTCGGGGTAGTGGGCGAAAGGTTCGCCCTCAGCCTCGGTCACGCCGGTGTGAATCTCGTAGCCTTCCAGCTCTGCACCCGCAAAGGGGGCGGCGGCGACGGTCGCTTTGACCTGTGCGCGGCGCTTCTGCTCGCTGAACACGGTCCGGGTGGGCAGCAGACCTAGCCCCCGCAGAGTCTGCGGCCGGCCGCTCTCGCTGCCGGTGGGGTCGTCGAGGGTCTGGCCCAGCATCTGGTAGCCGCCGCAGACGCCCAACACCGGCGTGCCTTTCGCGGCCAGCTTGAGCAAAGCCGTTTCCAGCCCGCACTGCCGCAGCCAGAGCAGGTCGTCCACCGTGTTTTTCGTGCCCGGCAGCAGGATGAGGTCGGGTGCACCCAGCTCATGAGCGTTCGAAACATACCGCACGCCCAGCAGCGGGTGCTGTTCCAGCGGCATAAAGTCCGTAAAATTGGACAGATGCGGCAGACGGATGATCGCCGCATCCAGCGGCTTTTTGCCGTCCCGCATCTCGAGGCGCTGGCTCAGGGAGTCCTCGTCCTCGATGTCCACCTTCAGGTACGGTACGACGCCCACCACGGGCAGATGGGTCTTTTCTTCCAGCATCGAAAGGCCGGGGCGCAGAATTTCTACGTCTCCACGGAATTTATTGATGACGAGTCCCTTGATGCGCCGGCGTTCTTTTTCTTCCAGCAGCTCCACCGTGCCGTATAGCTGGGCGAACACGCCGCCCCGGTCGATGTCGCCCACCAGAAGCACCGGCGCGTCCACCATCTCGGCGAGGCCCATGTTCACGATGTCCTCGCTCTTGAGGTTGATTTCCGCCGGGCTGCCTGCGCCCTCGATGACAATGACGTCAGCCTCCTCGGCGAGGCTGTCATATGCCTTCAGGATGTCCGGCACCAGCTGCCGTTTCGTGCGGAAATACTCCGACGCTTTCATCTGGCCCCGCACCTCGCCGTTGACGATGACCTGACTGCCCACGTCACTGCTGGGCTTCAGGAGGATGGGGTTCATCCGCACGTCCGGCTCGACACCGGCGGCCTGCGCCTGCACCACCTGCGCCCGGCCCATCTCGAGGCCGTCTTTGGTGACGAAGCTGTTCAGAGCCATGTTCTGGCTCTTGAACGGCACAGCGCGCAGGCCGTCCTGCGCAAAAATGCGGCAGAGCGCCGCGCAGAGCAGACTTTTGCCTGCACCGCTCATCGTACCCTGCACCATGATGCATTTTGCCCTGCTCATCCCAGCACCTCTTTCATAAGTTCCAGCAGCCGGGCGTTCTCGGGGGCCGTGCGCACCGCCGTGCGGTACCACTCCGGCCCGAGGCCCGGATAATTCGCGCAGCTGCGCACCTGTGTTCCCAGCGGGCGAAGCCTCTCGTTCAGGTCGGCGGGCGCGCGGAAGAGCAGATAGTTCGCCTTTCCGTCGATGACCCGCAGGCCCAGCGCCCGCAGGCCCGCCGTCAGAACGGGCCTCTGCCGGGCGATAAGGGCGCGCACTTCGTCCACATAAGCGGTTTCTTTCAGGGCCGCGACGCCTGCCGCCTGCGCCAGACTGGACACGGCCCACGGCTGGCCCGCTGTCTGCATTTTTTCCAGAAGCGTTTCGTCGCCGCAGAGGCAGTAACCCAGCCGGACGCCGGCCATGCCGTAGAGCTTGGTGAAAGCTTTCAGGATGACGAGGTTCCCACTTTCCAGCAGAGGCTTCGCGGTCCACCCGTCGGCGTCGGGCAGAAAGTCCAGAAAGCACTCATCTACGGCCAAAATCGTGCGGCACTCCTCGCACCGGCGCAGCAGCTTTTTCACCAGTTCGGGTGAGGCCAGCTGCCCCGTCGGGTTGTTCGGCTGGCAGAGGAACACCATGTCGATGCTCTCGTCCACGGCGTCCACGAGGGCGTCCGTCGGGGCGAAATCATTCGTTTCATCGAGGAAGAAGCGTTTCACTTCGCACTCCACCGTATCCAATGCAGAGGCGTACTCGGCAAAAGTCGGGGCAGTCACCAGTGCCTTATGGGGCTTTACGGCCCAGACCAGCCGGAAGATGAGGTCCGCCGCGCCGTTGCCGCAGAGGATATGCTCCTGCGGCACACCCTCGGCCCGGCTCAGCGCCGCCCGCAGGGTGCGGCAGAGGGGGTCGGGGTAGCGGTCGGCCAGAGGCAGAGCGTCCCGGATGGCCTGCGCCACCCCTTCGGGCAGACCGAGTGGGCTGACGTTCGCCGAAAAATCCAGCGCGTCGCGGCCAAAGCGTTCGCGGTAGCCCATCCAGTCACCGCCGTGGACCAGTTGTTTCATCCCAAGAACCCCCGTATCGCACATCCCCACGCCAGCGCAAATCCGCTGGCTACATACATCATCCGATCTGCCCGCAGAATATCCTCCGGCTCGATGGGCCGCAGCGGATCGCCGATGGTGGGCTTCGGATAATATTCCCCGAAATAATAGGCCGGCCCGGCCAGCTGAACGCCCAGCGCACCGGCGCAGGCGCTCTCAGTCTGGGCGCTGTTGGGGCTGGCGTGATTGCGGCGGTCCCGCCGCCAGATACGCCACGCGCCCTTGGCGTCATTGCGGGTGAACGCCGCCGCCATGATCCAGAGCAGCGCCGCCAGACGGCTCGGGATATAGTTCGCCACATCGTCCAGTTTTGCGGCGGCACGGCCAAAGTAGAGATATTTTTCGTTTTTGTAGCCCAGCATACTGTCCATGGTGTTGATGGCCTTGTAGGTCAGGGCCAGCGGCGCGCCGCCCAGCAGCATATAAAGCAAAGGCGCAATGACGCCGTCGCTGGCGTTCTCGGCCACCGTCTCCACCGCCGCCTTGGTCACGCCCTCGGCGGTCAAAGCTTCCGTGTCGCGGCCCACGATGCGGCTCACAGCCTTCCGGGCGGCGGGCAGGTCGTCTTTTACCAGTTCCCGGTAGACATTCATGCTCTCCTGCATCAGCCCCTTCGCGGCCAGCGCCTGCCCGCACCAGAACATCTGGACGGCCAGCCCCAGCAGCGGGTGAAGCATCGCCGCGCCCCAGCAGACAAGGCCCGTGAGCAGCAGCGTCCCCACCGGCAGGCAGAACGCCAGCACCGCGCCGCCCAGCAGCTCGCCCTGAGGCGTTTTGGGCAGGCGGGAGCGGAGGAATTTTTCCAGCCGGGAGATGGCTTTGCCCATGTACACCACCGGGTGGGGCAGCCATGCCGGGTCGCCGAAAATGGCGTCCAGCACGAAGCCTCCCAGCACAGCCCAGGCGGTCATCATACGCCGGCCTCCGCGTCTTTCGTGTACTGCACGGTCTTCACGAGGCGGAGCTGGCGCTTCTCGGCCCAGTCGGCGGCATCCAGCACATAGCCGCCCGCGTTGGGGCCGCACCACGCATAATAATCGCGCCTGGGCAGGGCGTACCGCTCCATAGCCGCCATCTGGGTGCCGCCGTGGGCCAGGATGACCAGCAGCTCTTCGCCGTCGGCCAGCGCCTTGTCCACCAGAGCAGAGAAGGCATTGCAGATGCGGTTCGAGAAGTCGTCCTTCCGCTCACCGTCGGGGCATTTGCTCTCGCAGTTGGCCTGCACCCACGCCTGATAATCGGCGTCGTGCTCCATCTCGACGTAGTTTTTGCCCTCGAAGCTGCCGAAGCACATCTCCTGCAGGTCCTTCACGACCACAAGCTCTGCCTCCGGGAAGAGCACCCGGGCCGTCTGGGCCGTCCGCTGCAGCGGGGTGATATAGACCACCTTCGGGTCGATGTCGGCCCGGCGCAGCTGGCTCAGGCCCTCCGCCGAGAGCGGGATGTCGCGCTGGCCCTGATAGCGCTTCTGGGCGTTGTATTCGGTCAGGCCGTGACGCAGCAGATAGATCAACATTGGGGTAATTCTCCTTTCAATACCGTCGGGATGCCGCAGAACATCTGCACCACGCAGTCGGCGCGCTCTGCCAGCAGGCAGGCCAGCCGTCCGGCGGCCTCCCGCCCGGCGCGCTCCTCAGCATCCATCGGGACAACACCGCCGCCGACCTCGGTGGCGATGACAATATCATATTCCGCCAGCTCCCGGGCCAGCGTTTCGAGCTGCTCCGGGGTCTGAGTCTCGGCGGCGGCGTCCTGCACATCGGCGATGACGCTGCCCCGGAAGTTCCGCGCAAAGGTGCGCTTGCCGCTGTAGAGCGGCCCTGTGATGAACATCATTTACAGCACTCCTCCCCACTGGCTGACAGCCAGCGCCGCCAGCATCCACAGCTCGGCCCGCTGTAAAAACCACCCGGCCAGGTCGCCGGTGATGCCGCCAAACTGCCTTTTGGCCACGAAATAATAGCGCCACAGCGCCAGAAGCGCCGCCGCCGCCAGCCCGCCGCCGCCCAGCGCCGTCAGCGCCAGGATGAGCAGAGCCGACAGGCCGCAGAGGAAGCGGCAGACGGTCTGCTTGTCGGCCGCTGTGGCAAAAGTATGGGCGAGGCCGGTGTCTTTCGCCAGCGGGAACGCCGCCACGGCAAAGCCCGACAGCGCCCGCTCCAGCACCAGCGCCAGCGTCCAGCACAGGCCCGCCCGGGGTGTGAACCGCACACTGCCGCAGAGGCCGAAGTAGGCCACAAAGTAGCAGCACAGCCGGATGACAGCGAAGGCCCCACAGTGGGAGTCTTTCAGGATTTCAAGCTTTTTTTCGCGGTCGCCGTAGCTCGAGAGGGCGTCCGAGGTGTCGGCGTAGCCGTCGAGATGGATGCCGCCGGTGACGGCCACCGGCACGAGGCAGAACGCCGCCGCCCGGGCCAGCTCCGGCAGGGGCAGGACGCCGCAGAGACACCACAGCCCGCCGCACACCAGCCCGATGAGGGGGAAGGCGCACATGGCGTACCGCATATTTTTCTCGTTCCACTCGAACTGCGGCACCGGCAGGGCCGAAAACATCGCAAAGGCCACCGCGATGGTCTGCAAAACAGTCACAGCTTTTCTCCCCCTTTGTAGTACACCGGCAGGCCGCAGACCACCCGGCAGACGTTGTCCGCCCGGGCGGCGAAGGCGTTGTTCACCTGCGCCAGCGCCAGCAGATACTGGTCGGTGTCGCCTGCGTAGTCGGCACCGCCGCTGAACACCTCGTTCGATACGACGATAAGGTTATCACACCCGGCGGCGAGGCGTTCCAGCCCGGCCAAAACGGCCTCGGCGGTGTGCTTTCCTGCCCCGCCGGGGCTGTAAAGCTCGTTGGCGACGAGGTTGCCGAGATCTTCCAGCAGGACGGTCCCCCGGCCGGGCAGGGACAGACGGTCGAGGTGGAGCGGGCATTCCAGCGTTTCGAACTGCTTTTGCGCCCGCATTTTCCGGTGCTTTTCCACCCGGGCGGCGCACTCGGCATCCCAGACCTGCATGGTGGCGAGGTAATAGCGGGGCAGGCCGGTCTTGAGCACAAGGCTCTCGGCGTAGGCGCTCTTGCCGCTGGCCGCGCCGCCGAGCACCAGCGTCAGCATCCCGCACCCCCCTGCGGCGTGTAGGCTTCGATGCCGCCCTCTTCAAAGGAATAACAGCCATTGTAGACGGCCAGCGCCATGTCCCACAGCGGGATGGCGGCCACCGCGCCGGTGCCTTCGCCCAGATGCAGGCCCGCCGTGATGAGGGCTTTTTTGTTCAGAGCGTTCAGCACCAGCTTTGCGGCCGGCTCGGTGGAGCAATGGCTTGCAAAAACAGCCTTGGCCGCTGCCGGGCAGAACCGGACAGTGCAGAGCGCCGCCACACAGCTGATGAAACCGTCGGCCAGCACCGGCACACCTTCCAGCGCACCGCCGAGGAAGACGCCGCAGAGCCCGGCAATATCGAAACCGCCCAGCTTTGCCAGCACGTCCAGTGCGTCGGCAGAATCGGGCTGATTTTTTGCGATGCCGCGATGGATAGCATCGATTTTCCGGGCAAGTCCCTCGTCCGAAAGACCCGCGCCCCGGCCTGTCATCACTTCGACGGGCTGGCCCAGCAGCACAGCGGCCACGGCGCTGGATGTCGTGGTGTTGCCGATGCCCATCTCACCGGTAGCCAGCAGGCCGACGCCCGCTTTCTTCTGCTCCTGCACCAGCCGGATGCCCCTGCCGATGGCCTCCACAGCTTCAGCCCTGCTCATAGCCGGACCGAGGGTGAAGTCCGCTGTGCCGGGGGCGATGCGGCAGTCGAGGACGCCCGGGACCGGGTCGCCCGCGATGCCCATATCCACCGGCACCACCTCGCACCGGGCGGTCTGTGCCATCCGGCAGACGCTGGTGCGGCGGGCGGCGAGGTTCTCAGCCACGGCGCGGGTCACGCTGCTGTCGGTCTGGCTGACGCCCTGGGCCACCACACCGTTATCGGCGCAGAGCACCAGCACCGCCCGGCGGGAAATATCCAGCTTTGCGCTGCCGGTGAGGGCGGCGGCGTCCTCGATGGTCGTTTCCAATCTACCCAGCCCGCCCAGCGGCTTTGCAAGGCTGGCCCAGTGGGCGTGCGCCGCCGCCCGGGCGGCTTCGTCCGGCGGCGTGATGGCCGCACAGAGGGCGGCGAGTTCTGTCTCAGTCATGGTCTCTCCTGTAATTTTCAGCCGCGGCGGCAAAGCGCTGCGGCAGGGGCGTACCCGCCCAGTACAAATGCGGGAAGCCCGCATAGAAATGCTCGTTTACAAATCCGCACCGCCACTCTGCGCCGCCCACCGGCTTTTTTGCCGCGAGAGCCACGCCGTTGGCGATGGAATCCCAGTGGTGGAATTCGTGGATGGGAAAGCTCTCCCCGGCCCGGAAGAGCATACTGTCCGAGTCTGCGCTCAGCGCGGCGTAGCCGAAGCGGACGAGACGTCCGGCATCTTTTGCTTCGCCCGGCAGAACGCCCACCATCGGCCAGCTCTGCCCCTCGGCGTCCGTGAGGCTCTGCCCCAGATAGAGGAAGCCTCCGCACTCGGCCGCTGTGGGCAGACCGGACTCGATTTTTTGCTTTATCTCGCGCAGAAGCGAGGTATTTTCACTCAATTCTCTTGCGTGAAGTTCCGGGTAGCCGCCGGGCAGATACAGCCCGCCGATGTTTTCCGGCAGAGCCGTGTCGCGGAGGGGGCTGAAAAAGACCACCTCTGCCCCGGCGTCCCGGAAGGCTTCCAGCGTCTCAGCGTAGGCGAAGCAGAACGCCTCGTCCTGCGCCACGGCGATGCGGACGCGGGCCGGAGGCGTCTCCGGCTGCACCGGCAGGACGGGCGGCTCCTTTTCGCAGAGGGCCAGCAGGCGGGGCCAGTCGATGTGCTCCTCTGCCGCGTCGGCCAGGAGGGCCAGCTTCTGCTGTAAATTTTCCACTTCCGCCGCCGTGTAGAGGCCCAGATGGCGGGAACCGATGACGGCCTCCGGGAGTTTCGGCAGAAAGCCCAGCACCGGCAGACCCGTCTCTTCTTCCAGCATCGGGGCCAGCAGAGCGTGCATCCGTGCCGTGCAGTTGTTCAGCAGGATGCCTGCGATGTGACTGGGAGTGCGGAAGTTTACGAGCCCGTTCAGTTCTGCGGCCAGCGTCAGGCTCTGACCTTTCGGCTCTGCCACCAGTAGTACCGGCAGACCCAGCGTGTCGGCCAGATGCCACGCACTGGCCCTGTCGCTGACGCCCCCGAGGCCGTCGTAAAAGCCCATAGCCCCCTCGCACACCGCCGCACCGTGTCCGGCGGCACCCTTCGCGTAGAGGGTGCGCACCGTCTCGGGTGCAGAGAAAAAGAGGTCGAGGTTGCGGCTCTCCACCCCCAGCACGGCCCGGTGGAACATGGGGTCGATGTAGTCCGGCCCGCTCTTGAAGGCGCAGGGCGCACAACCCCGCCGCTTCAGCGCCATGAGCAGGGCGCAGGTCATGGTGGTCTTGCCGCTGCCCGAGCGGGGCGCCGCCAGCAGAAACTGTATCATGTCATTCTCCTGTGATGAGGTAGATGGGGTTCTGGGCCATCATGAGGTGCAGCCCGCCCACGGCCCTGGCCCGGCTGACGGCGATCTGGCTCACCTGCACGGTCCGGCCTTTGGCCGTCAGCGCGGCCACTGCCGCCGAAAGGCTCTCAAGGGCGATGGCCGACACGCAGATGCGGGCGTCGGGGTTCTTATCCAGCGCGGCGTCCACGATGGCGGCAAGGCTGCCCTTGCTGCCGCCGATGAAAACAGCGTCCGGCGCGGGCAGGTCCGAAAGGGCGGCGGGGGCAAGCCCCTCCACGAGGACGAGGTTCCGGGTCCTGAATTTTTCGCGGTTGGCTTTGATGAGCGCACAGCCCTCCGGCCTGCACTCCACCGCGTACACCCGGCCCCGGGGCGCGGCCAATGCCAGCTCCACGCTGACGCTGCCCGTCCCGGCCCCCACGTCCCACAGGATGTCTTCCGGGCGGACGGCCAGCTTCGCCAGCACAGCGGCCCGGACTTCCTGCTTGGTCATGGGGACGTCACCCCGCTCGAAGGCTTCGTCCGGCAGGCCCGGGGCGCGGCGGGGCAGCACCTCCGCCGCCTCCACGAGAAGGACGCTCAGGCTGTTGAAGCGGCCTGCGGCCAGCTCTTTGACGCTGCCGCGGAAGATCTTCTCTTCCGGCGTGCCGAGGCACTGGCCCACAACAGCCTGCACGTCCCCGAAGCCCTCTGCCGCCAGCTGGGCGCAGAGGGTGGCGGGGTCTTCGCTGCCGCCGGTGAGGAAGAAGGTGGGTCTGCCCTGCATACACTCGGCCACCGGGTCACAGGTGCGGCCATGGGCCGAAACAAGGTTCCACCCCTGCCACGGACGGCCCAGCGCCGCCGCCAGCAGCTGGATACTGGAAAGGCCGGGCAGCACCCGGGCGCGGACGCCGAGGGCCTCCAGTTTTTCCATCATGGCAGACGCGCCGGAGTAAAAGCCGGTGTCGCCGCTGTAGACCAGCACGGCGTTCTCTGCACCGGAAGTCTGCAGCAGCTCTGCCACCTCGTCGGGGCGGTAGGCGGCGGCGCGATTCTCGGTGCAGCCGGCAGGCAGAACTGCCAGCAGACGCCGTGCGCCCAGGATGAGGTCGGCCTGCCGCAGTGCGGCCAGGCCTTGAAGGGTCAGGTTCTCCGGCTGGCCGGAGCCCATGCCGATGAGTGTCACGTTCATCTTATCATCTCCTTGCAGCGTTTCAACACCTCGGAAGCCGTCTTGCCCTGCTCGGGCGGACGGCGGATGACCACCAGCTGCGCCCCGGCGGCAGAAGCGGCGGCGGCTTTTTCGTCGAAGCCTCCGGCTGCGCCGCCGTCCTTTGTGATGAGCCAGCGGATATGGAACTGCTCCATCATGGCCTGATTGAGGGCAAAGCTGAAGGGCCCCTGCATGGCGATGATATTGCGGTGGGGGATATTCGCCGCCTCACAGGCCGCGATGCTTTCCAGCGTGGGCAGGACGCGGGGGTAGAGCCGCTCGGGCGGGATGGCCGCAAACTGCGCCAGCTCCTTGGCCCCGGTGGCCAATAGAAGATTGCCCTCTTTTGCGGCCAGCGCCTCGGCTGCCTGCTTTGCGCTCTCAAAGACGAGACAGTTTTCCGGCAGCGGACTGGCCGGGCGCAGCAGGCGGAGGTATCCTACCCCGGCCTTCTCTGCCGCTGCTTTGATGTTTTTGGTCGCCTCCACTGCGTAGGGGTGGGTGGCGTCGATGCAGAGGGCGGCATCCCCCAAGAGCGTGGCCATCTCATCGGGCAGGAGCCGCCCGCACCGGACGGTGACGCCGGGGGTGCTCCCCTGCTCTTCCTGCCCCAGCGGGGTGGCCACGCTGACGGTGACTTCGATGCCCAGTGCCGCCAGCTGGCGGGAAAGCGCCCGCCCCTCGGTGGTGCCGCTGAAAACGACGACGTTCATCGGCGGTACCCCCGCGGCGTGACCATCCGCCCGCTCAGCGCGCGAGTGGCGGCGCTGCCCACAAAGACGGTGGTGAACATATCCACCTCGGTGTCCCGGAGCTGGCTGAGAGGCAGGATGTGCTTTTCCTGCCCTTCCCGGCCAATGTTCCGCACATAGCCACAGAGGGTGTCCGGGGCTTTGCCGTTCGCCAGCAGGACGTCCACGGCCCGGCGCAGATAGTCCGGGCGGCCCTTGGACGAGGGATTGTACAGCGCCAGTGCGAAATCGCCCTGGGCGGCGCAGGCCAGCCGCTTTTCGATGACCTCCCACGGCGTGAGGCGGTCCGACAGCGAGATGACGCAGAAATCGTGGGCCAGCGGCGCACCCAGCACCGCCCCGCCGCTGAGGGCGGCGGTCAGGCCGGGGACGACCTCCACATTGACATCCGGGTACTCTTCGGCCAGCTCCAGCAGCGGGCTGGCCATGCCATAGACCCCGGCGTCGCCGGAGCAGACCAGCGCCACGTCCCGACCCGCCCGGGCGGTATCCAGCGCCCAGCGGCAGCGGTCGATCTCCCGGGTCATGCCGGTGGTGTAGCACTCTTTTTCCGGGTAGAGGGGGCGCACAAGGTCGATGTAGACCGTATAGCCGCACAACACCTCGGCCTGCTGCAAGGCGCTCTGCGCCTGCACGGTCAGAAACTGTCCGCCGCCGGGGCCAAGCCCCACGACGAACACGGTCTTTTTACTCTCACTCATTGCTCTGTCCTCCAATCGGGTGCAAAGGGGCGGACGGCCAGCGCCAGCGTCACGCCGCCGCCTGCCGTTTTGGGCAGAAGGAGCATCCCGCCCGAGGCTTTTACCGCCGAGCGCTCACAGACGTTGTCCACGCCGGTGACACTTGCCACAAAGGCCGACGGGGTGAACTGTCCCGGCACGGCCCGCAGTTCGTCGGCCGGATAGAACGTGATGGGCCAGCCGTGGGCTTTGCAGAACGCTGCAAGCCCCGGTTCATCTTTTTTCAGGTCGATGCTGGCAGCTGCGCAGACCGCCGCCGGGCTAAGACCGGACGCGGCACAGAACGCCGCAAAGGCTTCTTTCAGCTGCTGGGCCGTCGTGCCGCGGCGGCACCCCACCCCCAGCACCCCGATGCGGGGTACGAGGTGGAGCGCCCCGCCCTGCGGCGTGAGGGTCAGGGCGAAGTCAGCGGCTTCGGGTGCGTCAGCCTTTTTCACGCCGGCGGGGGTCTCCCCCGCCACCGGCCACGGCGACCAGTACCGGACAGTCTGCCCGGCCAGCAGGGCGCCGCTGACGTGCTTGATGCGCTCCGGCTCAAGGACAGCGCAGTTCTGGGCCTTGGCCCAGAGGTCCACGGCGAAGAGGCCGTTGACGTCGGTGGCCGTCGTGATGACCGGCACCGCGCCGCACGCTTTTGCCAGCGCCCGGGCCAGCGCGTTGGCACCGCCCAGATGGCCCGACAGGAGCGGCACGGCGAAGTTCCCGCCCTCGTCCACGACCACCACCGCCGGGTCGGCGGCCTTGCTCCTGCAGTGGGGCGCGATGGCCCGCACCGCGATGCCCACAGCTCCTACAAAAATCAGGGCCTCATCCTGTGCAAAATGCTCCGCCGTCCAGCCTTTCAGGGTCACGTCTCCGCCGCAGCGGCTCACGCTGCCGGGCAGAGCTTCCGCCAGCCGATGGGCCAGCGCTTCGCCCTTTGCCGTAAAGGCCAGATATGCCCGGCTCACTGCCCGGCCTCCGTCCCCTGCCGGAACTCGGTGGTAAAGGCGGGGTCATAGAGCTTGCTGCGCTCGTAGTTTTCGCCCAGAAAGTCGCCTACGACGATGAGGGCGGTCTTGGTGATGCCGTTTTTGCAGGTCTCCTCGGCCAGTGTGGAGACTGTGCAGCGCACCACCTTCTGCTCGGGCCAGGTGGCCTTATAGACCACGGCGGCAGGGGTATCGGGGCGGTAGCCGCCGCTCTCGAGAAGGGCCTGCTGGACTTTGTCCACCAGCCCGATGGAGAGGAAGATGACCATGGTAGCCCCGTGAGCGGCCAGCTTTTCCAGCTGTTCGGCCTCAGGGACAGGAGTGCGGCCCTCCATCCGGGTGATGATGACGGTCTGGCTGACGTTGGGCAGGGTGTACTCGGCACAGAGCGCCGCCGCCGCGCCGCAGAAGCTGGACACGCCCGGGGTGTCGTCATAGGGGATGCCGTCGGCGTCCAGTGCGTCCATCTGCTCCCGGATGGCCCCGTAGAGGCAGGGGTCGCCGGTGTGGAGGCGGACCGTGGTTCCGCCGGCCTTTTCGGCGGCACGGATGGTGTCCAGCACCTGTTCCAGCGTCATCTCGGCGCTGTTATAGATGGCACAGCCGGGCTTCGCCAGCCCCAGCAGGGCCGGGTTGACGAGACTGCCCGCGTAGATGATGCAGTCGGCATCGGCCAGCAGGGCTGCACCCCGCCGGGTGATGAGGTCGGGCGCACCCGGCCCGGCTCCTACAAAATGGACCATATCTTACCCCTCCTTCACCAAAATCGTTGCGAAATAGCCCGCCGACCGGGCCGGGTCATAATCGGCCAGGTCGGGCCAGACCTCCTCGTTCGGCAGGCCGCAGTTACAGACCATCGCGCTCCGGCTCAGAAGCCCGGCGTCGGCCAGCGCGGCCAGCGTCTCGGGCAGTTGACGGCCCGATTTCATCAGCACTTTCGCGCCCGGTGCGGCCAGCACCTCAGCGGCGCAGCGTCCCGGGGCGATGGTCAGCGGCTGCTCCATGCCGCCCGTCAGGGACTGGCCCAGCCGGGCCGCAGCGGCGCAGAAGCTCGTCACGCCGGGGAGCATCACGGTCTTGCAGCCCTCGGCCTCCAAGATCTCCTGCAAGTAGCCGAAGGTGGCGTAGACGGACACGTCGCCGAGGTTGAGCATGGCGACATCCTGCCCGGCGTCGAGATATTCTTTCACGGCCCGGGCCGCCTCGATGTGGGCGGCTTTCTGCACCGCCGGGTCAAGACTCATGGCGAAGCGCAGCGGCAGGATGGTCTTGCCGCTCAGATTCACCGCACCTTTTGCGATGTCCAGCGCCAGCATCCCGCCCTTCGGGGTCTGGGGCGCGGCGATGACCGGACAGTTTTCGAGGCGGCGGACAGCCTGCAGGGTCATGAGCTCCGGGTCGCCCGGGCCGACGCTGACGCCGTAAAAAGTGCCTATCCGTTTTTCCATTCGTCCAGCAGCTCCTTTGCAGTTCTGGTCTGGCCCAGCGGGCCATATTGATTCGAGAAGAGCACCGCGCCCACCCGGAACGCCCCGGCGGCGCGGCGGTCGAGGTGGAGCTGGATGGCGTCCAGCAGACTGGACAGCACCGGCTCTCTCATCTCTGCTTCGTCTAAGATCTCCATGCAGGCGTCGGTGGTGGCCGCGTTCATCAGGGCCGCGCAGACGTCCCGGGATGCACCGCAGAGGGCGGCGTGGGCGCAGAGCAGCTCGGTGCGGCAGTCGGCTGTGCGGGAGTGGGTGTTCATGACGCCGCCCGCCAGTTTGACCAGCTTGCCGATGTGGCCCACCAGCACCACCTCTTCGAAGTGGGATGCCGCCGCCATATCCATCGTATCCCCGATGAAGTTCGAGGTCTTGACCACCGGGATATTCTTTAGGGCGGGCATCTTCTCGTGGAGATAGTCGAGGCCGTAGTTGCCCGGGGCGAGGATGAGCCGCCGGGGGCTATCGGCCCGGAGCGCCGCCTGCCCCATTTCCAGCTGGATGGTGTCGAGGATGGCCTGCTGGCTCATGGGCTCGACGATGCCGCTGGTGCCGAGGACGCTGAGGCCCCCTTCCACGCCCATATGGGGGTTGAAGGTGCGCTTCGCCGTTTCGGCCCCTCCCTCGATGGAGATGGTGACGTCAAAGCCACCCGCGTACCCGGCAGATTCGGCCTCTTTTTCCAGCGCTTCCTTTATCATAGCCCGGGGGACGTGGTTGATGGCAGCTTCGCCCACGGGCTGGTCGAGACCGGGCTTTGTTACCCGGCCCACGCCCTCACCGCCGTGGATGCGCACCTCGCCGGACAGCTCGGGCCGGAGGGCGACACTGGCGATGACCGGCAGACCGGTGGTCACGTCCACATCGTCGCCGCCGTCCTTCCGGATGGCGCACTCGGCCCCCTCGCCGGACAGGCGGCAAAAGATGGGTTCCACCTCCACCACGATGCCCTTCGGGGTGCGGAGGGCCACCGTCTCGGGGGTGCGGCCGGTGAGCAGCAACCGTGCCGCGCCCGCCGCGCCCAGCGCTGCACAGGTGCCGGTGGTATAGCCGCAGCGCAGGAGCTTCTGGCCGCTGCGGACGTAATGCTCAAAGAGCGGGCGCTTTTCCTCCGGCGCTTTTTCTTCGCCGTAGAGGAATGCGTACTGCTCATCGGTCAGAGCATAAATTTTGCAGATGTTTTCCCGGGCAAAGGCCTTTTCCGGCGTCATGACGTCCGAGACGCCCGCCGCCGAGACACAGACGACCTTGTCGGAAACTTTCTGCGCCAGCTCCAGCTCGTGGAGGCTCAGGATGACGGCCATCTTCTTGTCGCGGGCGAGGCTTTTCAGGATGGCCAGCAATTCGGCCTTGCCCTTGATGTCGAGGAAAGACGTAGGCTCGTCCAATAATATCAGCTCCGGCTGCTGGCAGATGGCCCGAGCCAGCAGGACGCGCTGGCGCTGGCCGTCGCTGATGCGGTTGAAGTCCCGGCCCGCCAGCGCCTCGGCCCCCACGAGGGCCAGCGCGGCATGGACCTGGCGCTTATCTTCTGCCGAGAGGACACCCAGCCGCCCCGTGTAGGGGTAGCGCCCGGCGGACGCCATCTCGAAGCAGGTGGTCAGCTCGGTGCGGCGGGTGTGAGGCACCATCAGGGCCATTTTGCGGGCGCGCTCCGGGCCGGAGTAGTCCGCGAGATTTTTGCCGTCCAGCAGCACAGCGCCCCCCTGGGGGGCCAGCTGCGCTGCCAGCGTCTTGAGCAGGGTGGATTTTCCCGCGCCGTTGGGGCCGATGAGGGTGAGGATAGTCCCCTTCTCGACGCTGAGTCCGATGTGCTCCATCAGGGGCGTTTTGCCGTAGCCGATGGCAAGGTCCTCGGCGCGGCAGTAGAATTTCGGATCGCTCATTCCCGGCCCTCCTGTGTCTGGCGGCGCACCAGCAGCCAGATGACCACCGGCGCACCGAAAACCGCCGTCACCGAGCTGATGGACAGCTCAGTGGGCGCGAACAGGCTGCGGGCGATGAGGTCGCAGAGCAGGCAGAACGCTGCCCCGCCCAGACAGCAGCCCGGCAGGACATAAAGGGGCTTTGCGCTGCCTAGCAGGTTCTTGACCAGATGCGGCACCGCGATGCCCACAAAGGAGATGGGGCCTGCAAAGGCCGTCACGCAGGCGGAAAGCAGGCTGGAAAGCAACACGAGGGCCGTCGAGAAGGCCCGCACCGGTACGCCGACGCTCCTGGCGTAGCTCTCGCCCATCTGGTAGGCCGCCATGGGCTTCGAGAGCAGGAACGCCGCCGCCAGCGCGGGCAGCACCACGCAGGCCGCTGCACCCACGTTGGCCCAGGTCATGCCGGAAAAGCTGCCCATCGACCAGTTGTGGAGATTGACGATGTTGGAGTCCTGAGCGAAAGTCACCACGATGTCGGTGACAGCCGAGCAGATATAACCGATCATGATGCCGCAGATGACGAGGATGCTCATCCGCGGCACCCGCCGGGCCACCACCAGTACAAAGGCCATAGCCGCCATCGAGCCTGCAAAGGCGGCGATAATGAGGGTGGCCGAGCTGGTGAGCAGCCCCTGCTGTAAAAACACCACCATCGTCAGGGCCACTGCCAGCTTTGCGCCGCTGGACACGCCCATGACGAAGGGGCCGGCGATGGGGTTAGCGAAGAAAGTCTGCAAGAGGTAGCCTGCAGCCGAGAGGGCCGCGCCCAGCAGCACGACCATAACCGCCCGGGGCAGACGGAGCTGGAGCACGATGCCCACGGCCAGCGCATCTTCGCCCCGGCCCAGCAGAGCCGCCGCCACCGCGCCGGGCGTCAGGGACACACTGCCCCAGAACAGGTTGAGTGCAAACAGCACCGCGACCCCCGCCGTGAGGGCGAGGTACGCGAGGCTGAGGCGGCGGGTGTTGGTCATGACAAAACTCCTTTTATACGATGCGCTGTAAGAAACGGAGGGACGCCGGGTCGGGCGAGCCCTCGGTGAAGACGAGGTTCATATCCGAGATAAGGTCGGCCAGCTCCATGCTCTGCTGAAAGAGGCTCTGGGCCGTACACCAGCAGTCGCCGGACTGGACGGCCTTGAAATCCGCCAGCATCGGGCATTTTTCGATGAGCTGGTCACGGGTCTCCATCACGCCCTCGATGGTGCTGTTGTAGATGAGGACGTCGGCGTCTTTGGCCCGGGCATAGAAGGTCTCCAGCGGCAGTTTGATGGTGGACTGGGCCGACGTCTCCCCCTCGAGGTCGTCGAAGATGTAGACGCCGCCGGCCATCCCCACCATCTGGGCCACATAGTCGCTGGTGCGGCGGACGGTGATGAGGTTATTCGTGGTGATGGAGAAGAAGGCCGCGGTCTTGCCGGTGTTCTCCTGCTCGAGGATAGGGGCCACCTGCTCGACCTTCTGGCGAAAGACCTCTTCCGCCATCTCAGTCTTATTCAGCAGGATGCCGTAGAGCTTGAGCCACTCCATCCGGGCCAGCGGGCCGCTCTCGTAGCTCGAGCGCTCCACGAGGACCGGCACGCCGAACTTTTCCAGCTGCTCCTTGACCTCGGGGTCGTGGAGCACCATGGTGTTCTCGATGGCGAGGGTGCAGCCGGCGGCAAGGATGCGCTCATAGTCCGGGGCGCTGTACTTGCCCGCGTAGGCGATGCGGCCCTCCTGCATAGCCTGTTTGGCCTCTTCCACATACCAGCCCTCGGCCTTCGTGCCGGAGAGGGCGATGCTGTCCAGGGCGTCCAGATGAACGAAGAGGTCCATCACCGAAGTGGAGACGAGATAAATATGATCCAGCGGCTGGCGCAGCACCACGACGTCCTCGGGCAGGTCGTCCACCTCGGCGGCCCCTTCGGGGACGACGAGGAACCGCCCGGCGTCCGGGATGTCGATCATCACATAGCCGCCCTCATAGCAGTCGGCGGAAAACTGGGTGGCATAGTCCAGCGGGTAGCTGTGGTCGAACACGAGGGATGCTGTATTGGCCGGGGCGGTCTTGTGCTGCCCGCAGCCCGCAAGGGTGAGGGCGGCGGCAGGCAGGGCTTTCAGGAAATTGCGGCGTTTCATCGTTACTTTGCCTCGATCAGGGATGCAGAGGCGAAGGTCAGCGTATACTCGATCTCATGCGGGGTGCTCATGGCGACGGTATCGCCCACCACATCCAGCGGGGTGTCGAGAGCCGCGACGGGGATCTCGAAGGTAGAGTTGCCCTCGGTGTTGGTGGGCAGATACTTTTCGCCGTCCACCAGCATATAGTCGTAGTTGGGGCTGGACCAGACGATGGTGGCGGTCATCCTGCCGTCGGCCACGGTCAGAGCAGCAGGGCTGTCCACGGTGGCACGGCCGGAGCCGCCCTCGAGGGTCACATCACAGGTGTAGGTGCCGTCGGCAGGTGCTTCCGCCGCAGCAGGCTGGGCGTTGGCGACACGGACGGTATGGTCGTACCACTTGCCCTTGGTGCCGAGGATGGCCAGCTGGAAGTCCTCGTCCAGAGCCTTCACCGGGATGTCGAAGCCGTAGACCTCATCCGAGGTGCCGTCGCTGTAGGTGACGGTGTCGGTGGTGGGCTGGAGCCAGTCGCCCTCGTGGGCCTCGGCGTCAGCGGCCATGCCGACGTAGAGGTTGACGATCTTCTTGGAGGCGAGACTGACGTGGAAGGTCATCTGACCGTCCTTCACGGTCAGGGTCCCCTTGCCGTCGTTGGCCTCGTTGGCATGGAACATGGAGCTGTCGGTGTCAAAGTCGGCGGTGTAGACGCCGTCGGGCAGAGCGGCCTCTGCTGTCGGTTCGGAAGCAGCCTCGCTCACGGCAGAGGAGGCCGCAGCCTCGGAGGAAGCGGCAGAGCTGGCCGGTGCGCCGCAGCCGGTGAGCGAACCAGCCAGCATCACACCGGCCAGCAGAAGAGCAAATTTATGGTTCAGTTTCATGATGATATACCTCGAAGTATCTATTTTACAGAAAAGATTATAACACGCAATGGCCCGAATTCAAAGCAGGCCGAAAAAGAAATTGCCCGAAAAGGCACTCCTTTCCGGGCAATCATAAACTTATGCTCAGCCGTTCAGGGAATCGACAGCGGCCTTGGTGTGTGCGACGTAGAGCTGCTGGATGTCAGCGACCTCGCCCAGACCGGCGATCTGGCAATCGACAGAGTCGAATTCGCCGGAGGCCTCGAACTGGCTCTTCCAGGAATCCTCGTCGTCGCCAGCCATATCGTTGTTGGCGTGGTCACCTGCAACGACCATCAGGGGACGCAGGACGACCTTGGTGTAGCCAGCGGCCTTGACAGCCTTGATGACGTTCTCGCAGGCAGTCTCCTCCGGCTCACCCTCGACGGTGCCGATGAAGACATTCTTGTAGCCCAGAGCCTCCATCTGAGACTGCATCTGGGTGTAGCTCACCTTTGCGGTGTGAGAGGTGCCATGGCCCATGAAGACGAAAGCGGTGCCGTCCTCAGCAGCGGCGTCCAGACTGTCGAAACCGGCGGTCTTGACGGCCTCGGCGGTGATGGCCTTGGCGACAGCTTCCTTGTCGGCGTTGATGACGGTGGCATCGCTGCCCACCTCGCCCAGCAGAGGCTCGGCGATGGCGACGGACTCGAACTTATCGCGGTAGCTGTCCACCATCTCCATCATCTCGTCGTACTCAGCGCCATGCATCAGATGGGTGGGCTGGACGACCAGATTCTTCACGCCGTTGGCAACAGCGCGCTCCATGGCCTGCTCCATGTTGTCGATCTTCTCGCCATCACGGGCCTGAACATGGTTGATGATGATCTGTGCGGTGAAGGCGCGGCGGACAGACCAGTCGGGATATGCGGCCTGGATGGCGTCCTCGATGCCCTTGATGTCCGCTGCGCGGCTGTCGTTGAACGAGGTGCCGAAGCTGACGACCAGGATCTCGTTGTCGCCGATGTTGTCCTCATTGCGGGCGTCGTCCTTGGAGGCATCGCCGGTGTCGCGGCCAAAGTAATCGGGGTCAGCCTCCTCGCCCTCGACCATCTCCTTCTGAGCGTCGGTCAGGGCGTCCCATGCGGCCTTTGCAGCCTCACACTGAGCGTCGGTATTCTCGTTGCGCTCCTGCACATAGATGGCGTCGATGAGGTCCGCCACATTCTTTGCTGCCATTTCATCAGCCTCCTCGCTGCTCACCTCGCTGGCGGCAGCAGAGCTTGCGGCGGTGCTGCCGGCGGCAGTGGAAGAAGATGCACCGCAGCCGGTGAGCACACCGGCACACAGGGCCAGTGCGGCGGCAGCGGCGGTGACGCGCTGCCAGTTCTTGTTGGTTGCCTTACGCATTGTTTGAGTCCTTTCTGTTGTGTGGAATGTACGTTTCCGATAGAAAGGGTACGAAACGGGGGCCAGCTCAAACGAAAAAAGAGCCTTTTCACCGCGCGGAAGGCACAGCAAAAAGACCCTTTGAACTTTCGGGCTTTTTGGTACGACCAATTCCTCGTGATCCGGAGCCGGACGCTCCTGTACCAACAGCGGGCAGGTTTCCTGACTGAAAGCTCACCGCCCGCTGCCGCCTTCCCAGAGGCAAAGCCTCCAGTGACCGGCGCTGAGCGCCAAGGCAGCGGACTCCCTTATCACAGTGACGAGATCGCGCGGGACTCGCACCCGCTTCCCTTTTACCCTCCCGACCGGGGACGAAGCCCCGGCGGCAGGCACCTGCTGTTTTCTATTCAGACGAGGTGAAGTATAACACACTCCGCCCTAAAATGCAATATCTCAGCCCTCCTGCGGCACGGTCCAGACCATGCCCAGCGCTTCGAGCTTTGCGATGCGCTCTGACGTCAGCTTTTTCTCGGCACAGGCGTAGTTTTCGCGCATCCGGCGGACCCAGTCGCCGAGGCAGAAGCCGTCTTCGGTCTTATAGTTCACCGGCACCAGCAGATTGCCGTGGGCGGCGCAGTATTCTTCGGCACGGCGGAACGCCCCGGCCCACTTGGCCTCCCGGGCGTCCCACTGCATCCCGATGGCGTCCAGCAGAGCGATATGCTCCGGCGTCACCTGGAACGAGCCGGGCCGGGCCTTGCGGGCAGCCCGGAGGTTCGAGATCCAGACGCCCAGACGGAAGCCGTTCTCGTCCACATATCCGGCAGGCACGAGGAGACTGCCCTTCTTCTCGGCGTAGAGCCTGGCGCTCTGGTAGTTATCCAGCCAGTTCTGCTCCCGCACACTGCACGCGGGCGGCACCGGGACGCTGAGGCGTCGGCCTTTTTCGCCCTTGAACAGCTCTTTCAGGGCCGCGCGGCGCTTGGCGGAAAGCTTTTTGCCCTCCCGCAGCATCTGCTTCTGACGGGACAGCCAGCTGCCCAGCCAGATGCCGTCCTCCGTCCGGTACTGGGCCGGAACGGCCAGACTGCCGTGCTCCTTTTTGTATTCCACGGCCAGCTCGTAGCGGTGCTGCCACGAGTCGGTCTTTTCCCAGTTCATACCCAGCTCGTCCAGCAGAGCTTTCCGCTCCAGCGTTACCCGGGCGCTGCTGCGCTCGGGGTTCTGCCATGCGTACCGCTGGCGGGACACCCACTTGCCCAGCAGGATGCCGTCTTCGTCGATGTACTCGATGGGAACGTCGAGGTTCCCGTGGGCGGCGTGGTACTTCACGGCGGCCTCGTAGGCGGTCTGCCACTTGCGGTCGTTCCGGTTCGTCCAATCCACTCCCAGCGCTTCCAGCTTTTCGATTTGGGCGTCGGTCAGCACACCTTCTTTATAAGCGGCACGCTGACTGCCCAGCCAAACGCCCAGCGCCATGCCGTCCGGCGTGACATACTTGACGGGAATTTCCAGCGTGTGATTTTCCAGATAATACTGGACGGCGGCGGCATAGCTCTTCTCCCAGAGGATGCTGCCGGTGTCCCACACCATGCCCAGTGCCTCGAGGCGCTCGACGCGGTCTGACGGCAGGTTCCCGCCCAGATAGCGCTGGCGGTTATAGACGATCCACTCGCCCAGCGCAAAGCCGTCCTTATCCTTATAATGGACCGGCACCAGCAGGTCGCTGTGGCTGTCGCGGTACCGCCGGGCCGAAGCACAGCCGTTCTCCCACGCCAGCTCGAGCCGCTTTTGCCAGTTCATGCCGATTTTGTCCAGCCGGGCGGCCTGCGCGGCGGTGAGGCGTCCCTTTTTCTTTCCGGCCCGGACAAGGCGCTGGTTTTCCAGCCAGCGGCCCACGGCCACGCCCCCGAAGCTGTAGGAGCGAGGCACGTCCAGCGTCTTTCCCTCTGCCGTCATCTGCTTTGCGGCGGCATAATAGCGCTCCCAGTCGGAGTCCAGCGCGCGGCGGAGCTGCCGGTAAGCCCGGCGGCAGGCAGAAAGGGGCTCTTCCAGCGGGAAGGCTTCTGCCCCCGCCGCGCTGCACTCCTTCCGCAGCTGCTGCACACAGGTCAGCGCCTCAAAGGCCGCGCTCAGCTCTGCCACCGGCACACTGCCGCAGGCCGCAAGGGCGCGGGCCAGCATCTGCCGGTATGCGGTCGGTTCAGCGCTGCGGCGCACCAGCACCACGCCCGAGATTCCGGCCAGAGAAGCCTGCACCGCCGGGCCGTTGGCACAGACCAGCAGCCGGAGGGTGGCCGCTTCATCGGCCGCAAAGCCTTCTGCATCCTTATAAATATGTGTTCCTGCACCAAACAGCTTCTCGGCCTGCTCTGCGGTCTGCACCGCCGCTGCATCATCCTCGCAGAGGACAAGATACCGCCCGGCAGCATCCGGGAGCCACTGCGCCAGCAGCTGTTCCACCGGCGGAAGCTTTTCTACGGCGAGGCTCAGAGCCTGATATTTCTCGGCGTTGGGGTCAGGGCAACCCGGCAGATGGAGGTTCTTCACCTCAGCACGGAGGCGGGCCATCGCATCTTCCAGCGGCCAGAGCAGGGCCGTATAGGAGGCCGGCATGGGCAGCAGACCCTCGGCCATCGCCCCGCCCAGCGCCAGCGGCTCTACAATGGCGTCGGCCAGCATCTCCTCGGCAGCGCGGCAGCTGTCTCCCGGGGCGTCCGGCTCCCCCAGAGCCAGCAGCTTTGCTCCCGGGCAGAGGCGGAACAGGGGCTGGACGCAGTCGGTCCAGTCCTTTGCGCTCATCTCCCTCCAGCCGTCCAGCACCAGCAGGCCGGGCCGGAACTCAGCCAGCGCCACCCAGCCCAGCGCATTCTGCACGGCCAGCTGCTCGCAGCTCATCAGCCGTACCCGGCCGCCCAGCGTCCGGCCCAGCCGCTTTGTCAAGGCGCGGCGCAGTTCCAGACGGGCAGCGCAGGACACCACCCAGAGCACGCGCATCTCGGGGTGGGCGTCCAGCAGCTCCCACACGATGCAGCCTTTGCCCGTACCCGCCGGACGCACCAGCGCAGCACAGTTTTTCTGCTGCAGTCCAGCCTCCGCTGCACGGCAGGCTGTTTTATTTGAATCATCTACCAAAATCGACATATCTTATCCTTTCTGCCCCTTCCGAGGGTTCAGAAATTCGCTTTTTCTGCAAAAAAGAAACGCGCCTGCGCAAAGCTGGCTTTCCTGCCTGCGCTGCGCCTGCGTTTTTCTGCAAAAATGTTACTTTCATGCTCTATTTTTATCATAAAAGTTTATTTCTTGTCAAGATGATTTGCACAGATTTTTCCAAATAATTTTACATTCCCTTTTTCCGGAAATTCCGGGACCGTTCCCTGCCGCCCGTTGACGACGGGGACAGTTGGTGGTAGACTTTTTTCATCGGCTCCCCTTTTGGCGGGAGACTCCCCTATTTATGATATGTGAGGTAATCGATATGAACATCATCAGCACCGAAAAAGCTCCCGGCGCCATCGGCCCCTACTCTCAGGGCTACACCGTGGGCGGTCTCGTCTTCACCTCCGGCCAGATCCCGGTAGACCCCGCCACCGGCGCAGTCGCCGAGGGCATCGCCGCACAGGCTGACCAGAGCTGCCGCAATGTGGGCGCTATCCTCGAAGCTGCCGGCGTGGGCTTTGACAAGGTGGTCAAGACTACCTGCTTCCTGGCCGACATCGCCGACTTTGCCGCTTTCAACGAGGTGTACGCCAAGTATTTCACCTCCAAGCCCGCCCGCAGCTGCGTGGCCGTGAAAGACCTGCCCAAGGGCGTGCTCTGTGAGATCGAAGCCATCGCTGAGGCCTAAGCCGCCTTTTCAGCACAAAGAGGGGCCGTCTGCACTCCATTCCGGGTGCGGACGGCCCCTTTTGTCTGCCTTCGATTCCAGTTTTTCATGCTGGTTAACTTTCCCAGCCGGAGAAATTGACTTCGTTTTTCGCTTTTGTTACAATAGAATCGAACTGTTGTAAAAGATTTCCGGTCAAATTTGAAAGAGAGGTCCCTGCCCATGTCCAATTCCCGTGTTGAAAGCCACAGCCGCGCCGAATTGCGCAACAAGATCATCAGCGCAGCCACCCTGCTCGAGATCCTGTTGTCCGGCCTCGTCCTCATCGGCCTGCTGCTGTCGATGGTGCCGCTGCTGCAGTGGATGCCCGGCCTGCTGTTCGACGGCAACGACGTCGAGGTGAGCACCTTCTTACAGCGGGCGCTGGACATCGTCATCGGCATCGAGTTCATCAAGATGCTGGCCAAGCACAGCCCCGGTTCCAGCCTCGAAGTGCTGCTCTACGCCATCGCCCGCCACATGGTGGTGGGTCACGAGTCCGCCATGGAGAACCTGCTGAGCGTGAGCGCCATCGCCCTCATCTTCATCGTGCGGAGGTTCTTCTTCGTGCCGGCCTTCGGCGCTCATCTGCCCGACGGCCACCCCGCGCCCGACCTTTCCCCCAGCCAGAGCGGCATCCCGTCAGAGGAATTCGCCTCCCGGCTGCGCAAGCACCTGCATCATGACGATACCAACACGGAGCTTGAAGTCGCCATCGAAGACCCCAAGTACGAGGACAACACCGACACGCTGCTGGAAGCAGACCCGGAATGATCCTGACAAGTAAAATGCCCCGCAGGACGCTCGTCGAGAGCTGCCTGCGGGGCATTTTTTATGCTTAGTTGCTCTTGTGCTTCTGGCCGAAACGGTACTCCTTGCCGTCCCGGATGCGCTGGATGTTGGAACGGTGCATCCAGATGACCATGCCGCCCATGATGGCAGCGCCGACCGTGCAGACCACCACGTCCTGAGTCGGCAGGCCGCGCATGAGGCTGTACACCAGCGTCAGGACCGGGTAGGCCGCGGCCATGGTGATGCTGCCCAGCGACACCATGCCGGTGGGGACCAGGCAGACGAGGAAGATGAGTGCCAGCACCGGCAGCAGCACCGGCTGGACTGCCAGAATGGCACCGGCAGCCACCAGCACACCCTTGCCGCCCTTGAAGCCGAAGTAGATGGGCTTGGAGTGGCCCACCACGGCGAGGATGGCGGCGAGGTAGACGCCCAGATAGGGCGAGACGGCAGCGTCGGCGGGCAGATGGCCGAACAGCCACCGGCCAAGGCAGACGGCCACGACGCCCTTGAGCACATCGCCCACCGCCGTGAGGGCAGCGGCCTTCTTGCCGAAGGTGCGCAGCATGTTGGTCATACCGGCAGCGCCCGAGCCGTGAGTGCGGACGTCGTCATGGTACAGATACTTGCTGACGAGGATGCCGGTGTCCACGCTGCCCAGCAGATAGGCTTCGGCAGCGACCGCCAGCACAATGAGAAATGCGGTCATAGAACCAGTCTCCCTTCCTTATACGTCCTTCGCGCCCACTTCGCCGGAGCCGCGCTCACGCACGACAAGGCGGATGGGGGTGTGCTCCAGACCGAAGTTCTCGCGGATCTGGTTGATGATATACCGCTGATAGCTGAAGTGGAACAGGTGCTTTGCGTTGACGAAGGCCACGAATGTCGGCGGACGGGTGGAAGCCTGAGTCAGGTAGAAGATCTTCAGGCGGCGGCCCTTGTCGCTGGGCGGCTGCATCCGAGCGGTGGCACGGGCCAGCATCTCATTCAGCACACCGGTGGGTACGCGGGCACCGTTCTGGCTGTCCACGTCGCGGATGAGCTGCATCAGCTTGTTGACGTTGTAGCCGGTCTGGGCCGAGATGAAGATGATGGGAGCGTAGCCCATGAAGCTGAAGCACTCGGCATAGCCCCGGCGCTGCAGTTCCATGGTGTTGGTCTCCTTGCCCTCCACGGCGTCCCACTTGTTGACGACGATGATGCAGGCCTTGCCCTGGTCGTGGGCGTAGCCGGCCACCTTGCTGTCCTGCTCGGTGAAGCCGACGGTGGCGTCCACGAGGATGAGGGCCACGCGGCTGCGCTCGACGGCGGCCAGTGCGCGGACGACCATGTAGCGCTCAAGGCCGTCGGTGATGTTGCTGCGCTTGCGCAGACCGGCGGTATCGGTGAAGATGAACTTGCCGTAAGCGTTGTCCACGGGGGTATCGATGGCGTCGCGGGTAGTGCCGGCCTCGTTGGCCACGATCATGCGGTTCTCACCGAGGATGCGGTTGGTCAGGCTGGACTTGCCCACGTTGGGGCGGCCGATGATGGCGACGGGGATGCGGTCTTCCTCCACGACGGTCTCGCTGAAATCGAGGTGGGCGCAGACAGCGTCCAGCAGGTCGCCGGTGCCGTGGCCGTGGACGGACGAGATGGGCATGACTTCGTCGAAGCCGAGGTTATAGAACTCGTAGAGCTCCATGGGGGTCTCGCCCACGTTGTCGCATTTGTTGACGGCGAGGATGATGGGCTTGTGGCTGCGGCGCAGCATATGGGCCACGTCCTCGTCGGCGGCGGTCAGGCCGTTGCGCACGTCCACCACCATGATGATGCAGTCGGCGGTGTCGATGGCGATCTGGGCCTGCTCGCGCATGTGGGCCAGAATGCCCTCGGTGGCCTTGGGCTCGATGCCGCCGGTATCCACCAGCAGGAACTCGTGGCCGCTCCACTCGCAGTTGGCAAAGATGCGGTCGCGGGTGATGCCCGGGGTATCCTCCACGATGGCCAGACGCTGGCCGCAGAGCTTATTGAACAGGGTGGACTTGCCCACGTTGGGGCGGCCCACCACAGCAACGATCGGTTTGCTCATAGGGGGTTCCTCCTTTCACAAAAGGGGTAAAATTACGGTCTTCTCCGGCGGGCGATATGCAGGCCGCTGCGCAGCAGGGCCTTGGCCTCGTCGCCGCCGCTGGTGGGCAGGACTTCCACCTTCACGCCGAGCCGCTGGCCCAGCTGCTCGATGGTCATATCATCGAGGAAGGTGTCCTTCTCCTCCCGCAGCATCACGGCAGGCACGCCCAGGGTGCCGCTGGACAGCCGGCCCTCGCACTGAGCGATGATGTCGGTCGCCGTGACGAGGCCCGCCACGCCGACGTTGCCGCCGAAGAAGTTGTTTTTGATGGGATGCACTTTTACTTCTATCATGGGGTACTGGCGGCGCAGCTCGTCCATCATCTCGGTGATGAGGGGCGCGGCCATGGTGCCGGTGACGACATCCATCTTTTTGGTGCCATAGATGCGGTGGGGCTTTTCCAGCTCGGCCAGAAATTCCTCCCGGAAGAGGCTCATCATGCCCACGCCGTTTTCCAGCTGGTCATAGTCCTCATAGAACTCCGGCTCCGGGATGGGGCGGCCGGCCTTGAGGTACCACTCATCGCTGGGGTAGATGATGCGCTTGCCGTGGCGGCGCTTGCACTCGTCGCCGAACTCTTCCATGATGTCGATGACGGCGGCGCTGGTCTCAGCGTCGTAGGGCGTCTGCTTGAAGAGGTTCTGGCGGTAATCCGTCACGCCGCAGGGGACTGCCGCCACGCTCTGCACCATCGGGGTCAGCTCCAGCAGGTCGGTGAGGGTGCGGCGGAGCTCGTCGCCGTCGTTGATGCCCCGGCAGAGCACCAGCTGGCAGTTGACGGCGATGCCGCCCTCCACCAGGCGGGGCAGGTACTTCAGCACCTCGCCGCCCCGTTTATTCGCCAGCATCCGCACGCGGAGCTGGGGATTGGTGGTGTGGACCGAGATGTTGATGGGCGAGATATGCATCTTGATGATGCGGTCGATCTCGTGGTCCTGCATGTTGGTCATGGTGATATAGTTGCCGAACAAAAAGGACAGGCGCTCATCGTCGTCCTTGAAGTAGAGGCTCTCACGCATTCCCGGGGGCAGCTGGTCGATGAAGCAGAACATGCAGTGGTTGGAGCAGGAGTGCTTCTGGTCGCCCAGATAGGTGGAGAAGTCGCAGCCGAAGGGGCCGCGCTCTTCCCGCCGGACGTCCCACTCCCGGATGCCGTCCGCCACCTTTGCTTTGAGGTGGAAGCTCTTGCTGTCGGTATAAAAATCATAGTCCAGCGTGTCGTTCAGCTCGTTGCCGTCCACGCTCAGCAGCTCGTCGCCGCCGGCGAGGCCGAGGGCTTCCGCCTCGCTGCCCGCGTCCACGCGGTCGATCCTGATGGCCATGCTTTCACCTCACAATTTCGTTTTCAAGACAAAGCAAGAAGGGGAAGGCATTGCGCCCTCCCCTTCTGTACATAACACCAATGTGCCACCAATTCTGCGCAAATTAGCCCTTCTTGATGACTTCCTCGCCCTTGTAGTAACCGCAGTTGCCACATGCCTGGTGGGGGAGCTTCAGAGAGCCGCAGTTGCTGCACTTGACCAGTGCGGGGGCCTCCAGCTTCCAAACATTGCTGCGACGCTTGTCGCGGCGGGCCTTGGAAAGATGTCTCTTAGGTACTGCCATATTTTTGCACCTCCTTGATGGGTTTCTCAGTTCAGCAGTGATTTGAGTATCGCTAGCCTTGCGTCTGCGGGTTCGGCCTCAGCTTCTGCCGGAGGGCAGGTACATTCGGCCATCTTCTTCCCGCACCGGGGACACAAGCCCGGGCAGTCAGCGCTGCAAAGCAGCACCGTCGGTATCTGGAACATGAATTCCTGACAGAGCCATTCATCCACATCCAGATGTCCTTTTTCGTTGAGGGGCAGGTCGAAATCCGGGTCGTCCAGATCGCGCTCCCTGACCGTCCACTCTGCTTGCACCGTCTCTTCCCGTTCGACGGGGTCGAGGCAGCGGGCGCACTCTCCGTGCACCAATGCGTTTGCCCGCAGCGTCATCCGGATCTCCTCGCCATCCGGCACCGCCTCAAAGCGGGCCGTCACAGGCTGCTCGATCCTTGCACCGGCAAAATCCTTTGCAGACAAATCACACTGAAACTCTGCGACATAAGGCTTCGTGCCGGATACGATAAACTTTCTCAGGTCAAATTGCATAGTACACCTCATAAAAGGCTGCTTTGTTAGTATAGCGCCAACACAGCCCTTTGTCAACACCAAAACAGGCAGAAAACCGAAAAAATTTCAAATTCTCCGGTTTCCTGCCTGTCTGGGATGCTTCAAATCAGAAATTTCAGAGTTATTTTACAGGTACTTCTTCACATCGTGGGGCAGAGCAGCCTCGTCAGCGCTGACAGTGACGGTGACCTTGATGGAGTCGCCGGCGGCGGCAGCGATCTCGTCCAGAACGACGCCCAGACGGTTGATGTCGTGATCCAGCACCTTCAGGATGCCGTCGATGTACAGGTCAGTGATGTCATAATTGCTTGCCAGCAGGCCGGCCACGAAGCCGTACAGCATCTCGCCGCCGGCGATCTTGTACTCGTCCAGGTCGATGAGACGGGCGGCGTTGGGGACCTCATAGGTCAGCTTCATGCCCTTCTCGACGACAACGACGTTGCCCTTGGAGGTCTTGACCGAATCATTGATCATGTCGATCATAGCCTTGGTCTTACCGGAGCCTTTGGTGCCAACAATCAGTTTAATCATAGTTCTGTCCTCCTGTATTTTCCACGCCTCACGGCGGGAGATCGTTTTTTGTTCCGCTTGCTCTTACTTCAGCTTTGCTTCCAGCTCGGCGGTCAGGTTCTCATAACCCGGCTTGCCCAGCAGAGCGAACATGTTCTTCTTATAGCTCTCGACGCCCGGCTGGTTGAAGGGGTTGACGCTCAGCAGGTAGCCGCTGCAGGCGCAGGCACGCCAGAAGAAATAGATGAGGTAGCCCACATTATAAGCGGACAGGTCGTCCACCTCGATGACCACCTCCGGCACGCCGCCGTCGGTGTGGGCGAGGATGGTGCCTTCCATGGCCTTGCGGTTGACCACGCTCATGTTCTGGTCAGCCAGGAAGTTCAGGCCGTCGAAGTTGCCCTCCAGCTTGTCGATGAAGAGGTCCTGTGCGGGCTTCTTGACATCCACGATGGTCTCGAACATGGTGCGGGAGCCTTCCTGGATGAACTGACCCATGGAGTGCAGGTCGGTGGAGAAGATGCAGCTTGCGGGGAACAGACCCTTGTTGTCCTTGCCCTCGCTCTCACCGAACAGCTGCTTGTACCACTCGTTCATGAGGGTGAAGTTCGGCTCATAGCACTCGAGGATCTCGATGCTCTTGCCCTTGCGGTACAGGATGTTGCGGATGGCCGCATACTTGTAGGCGTCGTTGTCGGGGCTGAGCACGGAGAAGCGCTCCATCGCGTCGGCTGCGCCCTTCATGACGTCGTCGATGCTGATGCCGGCAGCAGCGATGGGCAGCAGGCCCACAGCGGAAAGGACGGAGTAGCGGCCGCCGACATCGTCGGGGACAACGAAGGTGGGCCAGCCCTGGGCGTCAGCCAGCTGCTTGAGGGTGCCCTTGGCGCGGTCGGTGGTGGCGTAGATGCGCTTGTTGGCTTCTTCCACGCCCATCTCGTCTTCCAGCAGCTTGCGCAGCACACGGAAGGCCAGAGAGGTCTCGGTGGTGGTGCCGGACTTGGAGATGACATTGATGGAGAAGCGCTTGCCCTTGCACAGCGCGATGATGTCATTCAGATAAGTGGGGCTGATGCTGTTGCCGCAGAAGTAGATCTTCAGGCCGTTGTCCAGCTCGTTGTGGTACATACCCTTGACGGCTTCGATGACGGCGCGTGCGCCCAGATAGCTGCCGCCGATGCCGGCGACCACCAGAACGTCGGAATCCTCACGGATCTTGGCAGCAGCTGCCTTGATGCGCTCGAACTCTTCCTTATCATAATCACGGGGCAGATACATCCAGCCCAGGAAGTCGCTGCCGGGGCCGTTCTTGGCTTCCAGCGTCTTGTGTGCGGCCTCTACCTGGGGGTAGATGGCCTTGTATTCCTCTTCGTTGATGAAACTGGAGAGGTGCTTTGTATTCAGAGCGAGACTCATTCTATCAAAACCTCCAAAACATTTTACGGGCTCTTTGCCCGGCGAGGGTTTTTCTTGGTATAAGTGTACCGTTCCCGCCGGGCAAAGTCAAGGCCAAAATCCTCGCTTTTCATACAATTTTAATAGTGTTGTTTTGTATGCTCTTACATCTTTTATACAAACGTCCAAGCCATTCTTTGCCCTCGCTGACCGTTTTTGACCGGTAGTGCGCAGTTTTCGGTCATGCCGCGCCGGTGAGGCTCTGCCACAGCAGGCCGATGGCATCCCGGACAGTCATCCTCGGCGCATCGGCGGCAGCACGCACTTCGTACTCTTCCAGCAGTGCTTCGCCCTGATAGACCGCGGCTTTGCCCAGCGTCTGGCCCCGCTCCACCGGGGCTTCCAGCTCCTCGGGCAGGGTCAGCTCGGTATGCAGGGACACCCCGCTCCCCTTCTCCACCAGCACCGTCTCCGGCAGGGCCGAGTAATCCAGCGGGACGCTGCCCGCCGCGCTGCCCCTGACCGTGATCTGGAGCGGCTGTGCCTCGAGTTTTGGCAGCGGCGCGGCCTCATAGGCCCCGAAGCCGTAGTCCAGCAGAGTCGTGGCGGCGTCGAAGCGGTCGGCGCTGGACGGTGCGCCCAATATCACCGCGATGAGGGAGAGGCCGTTCCGGGTGGCGCTGGCCGAGATGCAGATGCCCGCGCCGCCGGTGGTGCCGGTCTTGAGGCCGGTGATCCCCTCATACCGGCGGAGAAGCTTATTCGTATTGACCAGCTGGGTCGCCCCGCCCCGGAGGGTATCCGTCCAGATGCCGGTGTAGTGCAGCACCTCGGGGCAGGTGTTCAGGATGGTGCGGCTCATGGCGGCCACATCCCGGGCTGTGGAGAGATGGCCTTCGGCGTCCAGCCCGCAGGCGTTGCGGAAAGACGTCTGCTCCATCCCCAGCGAGGCGGCCCGGGCGTTCATCTGCTCCACGAAGGCCGGCTCACTGCCGCCCACCAGCTCAGCCACGGCCACTGCCGCGTCGTTGGCAGAGGAAACGCAGATCGCCTTTATCATCTCGTCCAATGTAAAGTGCTCCCCCGGCTCCAGCCAGATCTGACTGCCGCCCATGTGGTAGGCGTGCTCACTCACCGGCACCGGCGTCTCCATGGTCAGCCGCCCGTCGTGGACAGCCTCGAAGGCGAGCAGCAGGGTCATCACCTTGGTGATGGAGGCGATGGGGACCCGCTCGTCGGCGTTCTTCTCGTAGAGGACCCGTCCGCTCCCCTGCTCGATGAGGATGGCAGCGCGGCAGTTGAGGTCGAGCTGAGGTGCGGCGGCTGCGGCCGGCAGCAGAATTCCTTCTGCCGTTTCCTCAATGTCGGCGCTGACGGCCCGCTCTTCCGGGTGCATGACAGCCCGCAGACCCACGCCCTCCGCCGTCCCAAGGGCCAGTGCAAACAGCCAGAAGCAGAGCACGGCTGCACAGAGCACCGCAAAATTCTTTCGTTCCATCCCTTGTCCCTCCCCGCAATGTCTGTCTGATTGCATTGTATGCAAAAAAAGAGGCCGGAATGCTCTTTTCTCCCCGGGAAAAATCTGCTATAATAGGATGGTTTATTATAAGGTAATAACCTCTCCGTCTGCTTCGCAGCCAGCTTTCCCGACAGGGGAGCCAAATCGGAGAGGTTTCAGAAAGGACACCCCATGCGAGTTTGTTTTTATACCCTTGGCTGCAAGGTCAACTTAAATGAGACCGGTGCGCTGGAACAGATGTTCCGCTCCGCCGGTTTCACCATCGTGCCGGAGGGCGAAGAGGCCGACGTCTTTGTGGTGAACAGCTGCACCGTCACCAACTTCGGCGACCAGAAGAGCCGCAAGTGGCTCCGCCGGGCCAAGCGCGAGAACCCCGGCGCCGTCACCGTCCTCACCGGCTGCTACCCGCAGGCTTTCCCCGAGGAAGCGGCCCAGTTCATGGAGGCCGACCTGGTCTGTGGCAACGGCGACCGGAAAGCCATCCTCGATAATGTGCTCAAGCTGCTGGACGGCCACGAGCGCATCGTCGCCATCGCCCCCCACGCGAAGGGCGAGCGGTTCGAGGAACTGCCGGTGGAGCGGTTCGAGACCCACACCCGCGCCTTTATTAAAGTAGAGGACGGCTGCAACCGTCAGTGCGCCTACTGCGTCATCCCCCGCGCCCGCGGCCCGGTGCGCAGCCGCTCGGAAGAGAGCATCCTCGCCGAGCTGCACCAGCTGGCCGCTTCCGGCTACCGGGAAGTGGTGCTCAGCGCCATCTCCCTGCCCAGCTACGGCCTCGACACCGGCACCAACCTTGTGGAGCTGGTGGAGAAGTGCGCCCGGGTGGAGGGCATCGAGCGTATCCGGCTGGGCAGCCTTGACCCCGATATGCTGACCCCCGAATACATCACCCGGCTGGCGGCAGTGGACAAGCTCTGCCCCCAGTACCACCTGAGCCTGCAGAGCGGCTGCAGCGCCACCCTGCGCCGGATGCGCCGCGTCTATACCGCCGAGCAGTACGCCGAGGTGGTCCGCCAGCTCCGCGCCGCCTACGGTGACCGCCCGGTCAGCTTCACCACCGACTGCATCTGCGGCTTCCCCGGCGAGACAGAGGAAGATTTCCGGGAGAGCTGCGCATTCCTGAAGAAGATCGGCTTCCTGAAAGTCCACGTCTTCCCCTACTCCCGCCGCAGCGGCACCCCCGCCTACGACTTCCCCGACCAGGTCCATGAGCGCGAAAAACAGGCCCGCAGCCGGGAGATGAACGCCATCGCCGAGGACATCCGCCGCGAGGTGCTGGCCGGCTACGAGGGCAGCGAAGACGACGTTCTGCTGGAGACTCCCCTCTCCGGCACCCTCTTCACCGGCTACACCCGGCTGTATGTTCCCGTCGTGGTCTCGGCCCCGGGCCATAAGAGCGGCGAGATCGTCCATGTCCGGCTGGGCAGCTACGACGGTGAGCGCGTCCGGGCCGAGATGGTGTAAATCTTCGCCGTTTCTTTGCCGTTTTGTACAAATCCATTTGTTCGCATTTGTGCAAGATGTACCAGTTGTGAATTTCATAACAAATTTTAAGCTTTTCCCTTTTCTTCCCGAAGGGTTTATGCTACAATAAAAGTGGATTATTCGGGGCATCCGGCTGTTTGCAGCAGCCCAGTACCAAATGCCCCGGAGAAAAGCCGCGTCGGAGCGGTTTTTTGTTCTGTTGTTTCAAAGCAAGGAGAGATTGGAATGAGTTTCAGAGGAATCAACACGACGGTCATCCAGATCCGCCGCCAGGTCTTTACCGAGGTAGCACGGATGGCCTACGCCAACGTCAAGGGCGAGCAGGCCAACCACCTGATGCGCAAGATCCCTTACACCATCATCCCCGGTGAGGAAGGCAAGCTCCGCAAGGACATCTTCCTTGAGCGCGCCATCGTCGAGGAGCGCGTTCGTCTGGCCATGGGCCTGCCCACCCGCCGCATGGACGAGCACAACAGCGTCGTCTCCGGTCTGGAGGACGCTTCCATCGCCGATAAGTATTATGACCCCCCGCTGGTGAACGTCATCAAGTTTGCCTGCAACCGCTGCCCCGAGAAGCTGGTCAAGGTCTCCGACCTGTGCCAGGGCTGCCTCGCACACCCCTGTATGGAAGTCTGCCCCAAGAAGGCCATCACCTGGGAGAGCGGCCGTTCCACCATCGACCAGGAAAAGTGCATCAAGTGCGGCCGCTGCGTCGGCGTCTGCCCCTACAACGCCATCGTCAAGACCGAGCGTCCCTGCGCCGCTGCCTGCGGCATGGGTGCCATCCACTCCGATGAGCTGGGCCGCGCCGAGATCGACTACAGCAAGTGCGTGTCCTGCGGCCAGTGTCTGGTCAACTGCCCCTTCGGTGCCATCGCCGACAAAGGCCAGATCTACCAGCTCATTCAGGGCTTCAACCGCGGTGACCGCATCTACGCCCTCGTCGCTCCCGCCTTCATCAACCAGTTCCCGGGCCTGGCCTCCACCGGCAAGCTCAAGGCTGCGCTGAAGGCTCTGGGCTTCTACGACGTCGTAGAGGTCGCCATCGGTGCCGACCTGTGTACCGTGGATGAGGCCCACGACTTCCTGGAGGAGGTCCCCAACAAGCTGAACTTCATGGCTACTTCCTGCTGCCCGGCATGGAGCATGATGGCAAAGACCGCCTTCCCGGATCTTGCAAAGAACATCTCCATGACCATGACCCCCATGGTCTTTACCGCCCGCATGATGAAGCAGGCCGACCCCGAGGCCCGTATGTGCTTCATCGGACCCTGCGCCGCCAAGAAGCTGGAAGCTTCCCGCCGCACCGTCCGCTCTGATGTGGACTTCGTGCTGACCTTCGAGGAACTGGCCGGCATCATCGAGGCCAAGGACATCGACGTGGCTAACCTCGAAGTCGACCCCGATGAGGTCGATCTGGTCCACGCTTCCGGCGCAGGCCGCGGCTTCGCACAGTCCGGCGGCGTCGCCAAGGCTGTCGCCGACAAGGTCAAGGAGTGGCATCCCGATATGGACGTCAAGATCGCGTCCGCACAGGGCCTCGCCGAGTGCAAGAAGCTGCTGATGCTGGCCAAGGCCGGCAAGTACAACGGCTACCTGCTGGAAGGCATGGGCTGCCCCGGCGGCTGCATCGGCGGCGCCGGCACCATCGCCGACCCCACCCGCACTGCTGTCGCCCTGAACAAGTACGTCAAGGAGGCTCCGTTCCAGGACCCCGAGCAGAGCCCCTTCATGACCAGCATCCACGTGCTGAAGGACGACCCCAACTTTGAGGTCTAAGTTTTCCTGACTTCTGCCGCTTCCCGTCCGCCGGGAGGCGGCTTTTTTGTGTCTTCGGCAAAGTCTGTGTTTTTCTTCCATAAGATGTGTCTTATGTGAAACATTTTTGTGAAACCATCACAAGCCAGATTGACTTTTTCTTCTGAATATGTTATTTTTGCGGTGACAAATTCCTTCGCGTTCCGTTTTGGAACGCACAGAGCCGCCTCTGCGGCTGGAAAGGTCGATTCTTGAATATGACGATTTCTTTGAAGCATATGGGCAGACGCACCGGGGCGGTCCTCGTCTCGCTGCTGCTGCTCCTGACGCTGGCGGTCAGTGCCAGTGCCGCCGCCGTCAAGATGACGGTGGGCGTCCGGTTCTGGCGGGAGTCCGGGGACAAGGAGTCGATGGCCGACAGTGCCGTGGACACCACCCGCGAAGCCACCCTCACCCGCCAGCCCAACGGCACCTTCACTCTCGAACTCCCGGTCAAGCAGCTCTCTTCCATGAACATGACCGGCCGTCTCACCGGCATCGCCATCGGCGAGGTGAACTATGACGGCACTCTGAGCGGCGACCTGTCCGACGGAACCGCCGTGCTGACCCTCAAGAACCTGCCCGCCTCGGTGCTCACCGGCAGCGATTCCAACAAAGCGCTGGCCGTGACCTGCAGCATCAAGATGGACACCATCCTTCTCGGCGACATCACTACCAGTGCGAAGATGTCCATCTGGGTCGAGCACTGAAAAGCCAAATAGCACAAAAAACGCCCCGCAGCTCTGTTACGAGCTGCGGGGCGCTTGCATTATTTCAAAAAAGGTTTACTCAGCGATGATGCTCTTGCCGGTCATCTCTGCCGGGACGGGCAGGCCGATATAGGGCAGCATGGTGGGTGCGATGTCGGCCAGGCAGCCGCCCTCGCGCAGCTTCACATCGCCGCAGCCGATGGCCACGAAAGGCACGACGTTGGTGGTGTGGGCAGTGAAAGGAGTGCCGTCAGGGTTCTTCATCTTCTCGGCGTTGCCGTGGTCAGCGGTCAGGAAAGCGCAGCCACCGGCGTTCAGCACAGCGGTGATGACCTTCTCGACAGCAGCGTCCACAGCCTCAACGGCCTTGACAGCGGCTTCAAAGACGCCGGTGTGGCCGACCATATCGCAGTTTGCGAAGTTCAGGATGACCACGTCGTACTTGCCGCTCTCGATGCGCTTGACGCACTCGTCAGCGACCTCGGGGGCGCTCATCTCAGGCTTGAGGTCGTAGGTGGCGACCTTCGGGCTGGGGATGACACAGCGATCCTCGCCATCGTAGGGAGCCTCAACACCGCCATTGAAGAAGAAGGTGACATGAGCGTACTTCTCGGTCTCGGCGATGCGCAGCTGGGTCTTGCCGTTCTCGGACAGGTACTGGCCCAGGACGTTCTTCAGCTCAACAGGAGGATAAGCGACCTCGCAGTTGGGCATGGTGGCGTCATACTCGGCCATGCAGACGTAGTGGACCTGCTTGCGGCCGCCGCGGCGCTCGAAGCCGGTGAAGGCGTCGTCGCAGAAGATGCGGGTCATCTGACGGGCGCGGTCGGGACGGAAGTTCATGAAGATAACGGTGTCGCCGTCCTGCACACGGCCACCCTCGCAGGTGACGCAGGGCAGAACGAACTCGTCGGTCTTGTCGTCGGCGTAGGATGCCTCGATGGCCTCCTGAGCGTTGGCGGCGTGGTTGCCCTCGCCGTAGACGAAGGCAGCGTAAGCCTTCTCCTCACGGTCCCAGTTGTTGTCGCGGTCCATGGCGTAGTAACGGCCGGAGACGCTGGCGATCTTGCCGATGCCCAGCTCATCCAGCTTGGCCTGCAGGTCGGCAAGGAAGCCCTTGCCGGAGTGGGGGTCGGTGTCGCGGCCATCGGTGATGCAGTGGAGGTAGACTTCCTTGGCACCCATGTGCTTTGCCATTTCCAGCACACCGAACCAGTGGTCAGCGTGGCTGTGGACACCGCCGGTACCCACCAGACCCATCAGGTGGATCGCCTTGCCGGCGTCGATGGCAGCCTTCATGTTCTTGACGAGGACGGGGTTCTTGAGCATCTCACCGTCGTGGATGGACTTGGTGATGAGGGTCAGCTGCTGGTAGACGATGCGGCCGGCACCCATATTGGTATGACCCACCTCAGAGTTGCCCATCTGGCCGTCGGGCAGGCCCACAGCCATGCCGGAAGCGTCGATGGTGGTCATAGGATATTTTGCCATCAGAGAGTCAAGGAAAGGCTTCTTGGCTGCAACCACGGCGTTGCCGTAGGTCTCGTTGGGGGTCCAGCCAAAGCCGTCCATGATGCAGAGCAGAACAGGTTTCTTGGACATAAAATAGGATCTCCTTTGAAAATTCAACAAACAGCGCCCGGCTCCCTGCCGGAAATGCGGCGCAGCCGGGCGCAGAGAGAACGATTTTTACCGCTCAGGGCTTAGCCCTTGGTGGCAACGTTGACGATGACAGCAAAGTCAGGAGCCTTCAGGGAAGCACCGCCGATGAGGCCGCCGTCCACGTCCTTCTTGCTCAGCAGCTCCTCGCAGTTCTTGGCGTTCATGCTGCCGCCGTACTGGACGGTGGTAGCCTCGGCCACGGCTTCGCCGTAGACCTCGCCGATGACCTTGCGGATCTGAGCGCAGACTTCCTCAGCCTGGTCGGCAGTAGCGGTCTTGCCGGTGCCGATGGCCCAGATGGGCTCGTAGGCGATGACGACGTTTGCCATCTGCTCAGCGGTAACATCGCGCAGGGCGATCTTGGTCTGCATCCGGACCAGCTCCTCGGTGACGCCCTCCTCACGCTGCTGCAGGCTCTCGCCCACGCAGATGATGACCTTCAGACCGGCGTTCAGAGCGGCCAGAGCGCGCTTGTTGACGGTCTGGTCGGTCTCTGCGAAATACTGACGGCGCTCGGAGTGGCCGACGATGACGTACTCGACGCCCAGATCCACCAGCATATCAGCGCTGATCTCGCCGGTGAATGCGCCGGACTTCTCGAAGTGGACGTTCTCGGCACCGACATGGATGTTGGTACCCTTGGTCTTTGCCACAGCAGTGACCAGGTCGGTATAGGGAGTGCAGATGACGACCTCACAGGATGCGTCCTTGACGGCGGGGATGAGCTCGTCCACCAGAACAGCAGCCTCGGAGGCGGTCTTGTTCATCTTCCAGTTGCCAGCAATAATGGCCTTGCGCTTTGCCTTATCCATGATACGTTCTCCTTACCTTATTTACCTTATAAATAAAAGATGCGGCGGCGAAACAGCCGCCGCACCGTTCATGATGCTGTGATTATGCGTTCTGGATGACTGCGATGCCGGGCAGCTCCTTGCCCTCCAGGTACTCCAGAGAAGCGCCGCCGCCGGTAGAGATGTGGGTCATCTTGTCGCCCAGGCCCATCTGCTGGACAGCTGCTGCGCTGTCGCCGCCGCCGATGACGGTGGTAGCGTCGCTCTCAGCCATAGCCTTGGCCACGGCCAGAGTGCCGGCAGCCAGAGTCGGGTTCTCAAAGACGCCCATGGGGCCGTTCCAGACGACGGTCTTGGAAGCCTTGACAGCGTCGGCGAAGAGCTTCATGGTCTCGGGGCCGATGTCGCAGCCTTCCTTGTCAGCCGGGATAGCGGTGACAGGGACGACAGTGGTCTCGACAGGAGCGTCGATGGGGTCGGGGAAGTTCTCGACACAGGCGGTATCGACGGGCAGGAGCAGCTTGACGCCCTTCTCCTGAGCCTTTGCCATCATCTCCTTGCAGTAGTCCAGCTTGGAGTCATCGCACAGGCTCTTGCCGACCTCATAGCCCTGAGCCTTGATGAAGGTGTAGGCCATGCCGCCGCCGATGATGAGGGTATCGACCTTCTCCAGCAGGTTGGAGATGACATTCAGCTTGTCAGCGACCTTTGCGCCGCCCAGAATGGCGGTGAAGGGACGGACGGGATCGTTCACGGCATTGCCGAGGTACTTGATCTCCTTCTCCATCAGGTAGCCGACAGCGGTGTCCTTGATATAGTCGGTGACGCCTGCGGTGGAGCAGTGTGCGCGGTGGCAGCTGCCGAAGGCATCGTCAACGTATGCGTCTGCCAGAGAAGCCAGATCCTGAGAGAACTCGGGCAGATTCTTGGTCTCTTCCTTGCGGAAACGGGTGTTCTGCAGCAGGACAACGTCGCCGTTGTTCATGGCAGCGACAGCAGCCTTTGCGTTCTCGCCCACGACGTTGTCGTCGTCAGCAAAGACAACAGTCTTGCCCAGCTTTGCGCTCAAAGCCACAGCAACGGGAGCGAGGCTGAACTTTGCCTCGGGGCCGTTCTTCGGCTTGCCCAGATGGCTGCACAGAATGACCTTCGCGCCGTCATTGACCAGCTTCTGGATGGTGGGCAGAGCCGCATTGATGCGGTTCTCGTTGGTGATGACGCCGTCCTTCATGGGGACGTTGAAATCACAGCGGACAAGGACCTTCTTGCCGCAGTAGTTCTGATCGTCGATCGTCTTTTTACCTAAACCCATAGTGATTATTCTCCTCTCAATTCATTCTTCGGAATCGAATTTCGCTCACTCTCGGGGTCTTAGCCCCTATGACACTATTATAAACAAAATATGTGTGTATTGCAAGGACGGGGGATGGATAATTTATTAACAAACTTTTCCCGTGATATTCGGGAATTGTGTCTATTTTGACAGTAGTCCGGCCCGGCCGCCAAAACGCCGCAGGCGGTCTCCCCTCCTGCGGCGCTTAAAACGATCCACTTTAATCCCGACGGAACAGGTCGCGGGTGTAGACTTTGTCCTGTACATCATCCAGACAGCTGTCGTAGCGGTTGGCGATGATGGCCTGGCTGCGCTTTTTGAAAACGTCCAGATCGTTCACCACTTCGCTGCCGAAGAAGGTAGTGCCATTCTCCAAAGTCGGCTCATAGATGATAACTGTCGCGCCCTTGGCCTTGATACGCTTCATGACGCCCTGAATGGAAGACTGACGGAAGTTGTCGGAGTTGGCCTTCATGGTCAGGCGGTAGACGCCGATGACACAGGGCTTCTCGTCCGCCGCGTTATACTCGTTCTCTTCCCCATAGCTGTAGTAGCCCGCCATCTGGAGCACCCGGTCTGCAATGAAATCTTTGCGGGTGCGGTTGGACTCCACGATGGCCTCGATGAGATTTTCCGGCACATTCTCGTAGTTGGCGAGGAGCTGCTTGGTATCTTTAGGCAGGCAGTAGCCGCCGTAACCAAAGCTGGGATTATTATAATGTGTGCCAATGCGGGGGTCGAGGCAGACGCCCTCGATGATATGCCGGGTATCGAGCCCCTTCATCTCGGCGTAGGTGTCCAGTTCATTGAAGAAGGAAACGCGGAGGGCCAAATAGGTGTTGGCGAACAGCTTGACCGCCTCGGCCTCGGTGAAGCCCATGAAGAGGGTGTCGATATTCTCTTTGACAGCACCTTCCTGTAACAAATAAGCAAAGGTGTGTGCCGCCTCCACGAGGCGCTCATCCTGCATATCCGTACCTACGATGATGCGGCTCGGGTAGAGATTATCGTATAGTGCCTTGGACTCCCGCAGGAACTCCGGGCTGAAGATGATATTCTCGCACTGATACTTTTCACGGACACTGGCCGTGAAGCCCACCGGGATGGTGGACTTGATGACCATGACAGCCTCGGGGTTCACCTTCATCACCAGCCGGATGACCGCCTCCACCGCCGAGGTATCGAAGAAATTCTTCCGGCTGTCGTAGTTGGTGGGGGCCGCGATGATCACAAAGTCAGCGTCCCGATAGGCCGTCTCCCCGTCCAGCGTAGCCGTCAGGTCGAGATCTTTCTCGGCGAGGTATTTTTCGATGTAGTCGTCCTGAATGGGCGATTTTTTCTGGTTGATGAGCTCCACCTTTTCCGGCACGATGTCAACAGCCGTGACATGGTGGTGCTGGCTCAGCAGGACAGCAATGGACAGGCCGACGTAGCCCGTACCCGCGACAGCGATGTTCAGTTTTTCGAATGCTTTCATGGCTTTCGCTCCTACGACACAAATGCAATAAACTGCGGTATTGACTTTATTGTATCATGAAGCAGATGAGGTGGCAAGTATCGACAAACAAAAACACCCTTCCCCTGCGGCGTACCGCAGAAGGAAGGGTGTCAAACTCACGGATTAGGCTTCCCGCTTATTCAGCAGGGCACCTCAAGCACTTTTGAGCGTAGAGCTGTGATTAGCAGTTCTCAGCGAAGTACTTGATGGTACGGACCATCTGAGAGGTGTAGGAGTTCACGTTGTCGTACCAGGACACGACCTGAACCTGATAGGTGTCGTCGTAGCTGCGCTAAATTTCCACGATTTTTTGTGGTTGTTCACAATTTCGAAACAACAGTTACAGTACCACAACATACCGTTGTCGTACCAAAACCGGCTTATTCGTACCATGATTATATCACGTTTTAGCGTCATTTGCAAGGTTTCCGTCAATTTCACATCCGGCCTGCATTTCTCTCATATTTGAAAGTCTATTTTCACGGAACACATAGTTCGGAGCGTCCGGGGCCCGGGGCATCGCCGGGGCGTTTGCTCTGCCCAGATGCGCTCCTCTGATGTCTCTTTTGCTAAAATTTCACCGGACATGATTTTAGGCTATGGTGTGGGAAACAATGCTTTTTGTTTGATATGAAGCAATCGTCTTATTAGAAAACCGTATGGATGGGATTTTGTAACTCCGTCCACACGGTTTTGGATTTTGAAAAGATTACTTTAGTTTAGTGTACGGTTCAAACAGCGCAACCCTTGCTCTTGATGACCTCCACGACCTGAGAGACATATTTCTGGCAGGTGTCGTGGTCGGGAGCCTCCACCATCACGCGGACTACCGGCTCAGTGCCAGACTCGCGCACCAGAATACGGCCGGTATCGCCCAGTGCCTCGGCCACAGCCTTAACTGCTTCCTGCACAGCTGGGTCATTCTGTGCTGCTTTCTTATCCATCACACGGACATTTTCCAACACCTGCGGATAAATCTTCAGCGGTGCTGCCAACTCACTCATCGGCTTCTTCTTAGCCAGCATGACTTCCATCATCTTCAGACTGGTCAGAATGCCAATGACAACTCCCCCATGACAAAAGCCTCCGAGTCAAATCGCTTTTCCTCACTTGACTGCGTCTCATTTTTACTATATCATCTGATAGCATTTTTTGAATGCAGTCACAAGGTCGCAATATTTGACCATCATCTGCTCAGAAATCTTCCAATACTTCCGAATTGGTGCCGACCATTTTGCCCTCATCCACTCATGTCCGCCCGATGTCAAGTCTTGGACAACAAATTTCATAAATTCCTTTTTAAGGACTCCTCCCCAACACTACAGCAAATCATTGATTTTCCTTGATATTCCGCCATTTTTCACTTTGGCGGTCTATTTTTTTGCCCCGATCTTCATTTTTACCGATGATGATCTAGGTTCTTTACCTTTTTCAATCTTATAGGAATCCGCATTTAATCTTTTTCTGTGCTGCGCCAAATCTTTACAGGATTCCATATCAATCTTTTCCAAAAATCCTGCTTATCTCTGGTTTTTCCATCAAAAGCAGAAATTCGATCCAACATGCCATCAACAGCCCGAAAAGATAGGTGTCAAAAATGCCCTGAGATTTTTGTTAAAAAAGACTAAGATTTTTAATTTTCGAGCAAGCGATACACTTTTCCCTCTCCATCATGTTCTTTGTTAAAAAATAAACATTCGTTAAAAGTCCGGCAAAGATTCATCTGGTTTGTCAAGAAGATAGCCTTTTTCACAATAAAAAAGCTCCCACCTGCAACTCAAAGTTTCCTTTGAATCACAAGTGGGAGCCACTACCAAATCAAATATTATTCTTAGTTCTCTTTTTGTTCTGCTTCAATTTCAGATTTTTTTCTTCTGCCCCGGCGTTTCTTTTCTGTTTCCGGTTTCACATCCCCAATATCATAAATGACAACTTGCTCATCCGGGTACAAGGTTCCATTCAAGGTATAGCTAAGTTTACCACCGTTGTCATCCTCGAAAGGCAGCATTCTCCGAAACTCCACCTGGATAGCCGGCACCTTAATGCTGATTGCATAAGTCTGCTTGCTTTCCTCATTACTGAACTTGATCGCATTCGGATCTTTTTCTGAACAAGGCTGAATCGCAATCTGCCTGGTCTTTGCGTTGAGCAGCACCCTGATGTAAGGCGCGTAGTTTAACTCTACAGCTGTTGCCTTATTGAATTTCAGACTGTTTGAAGTCACCGTCATAACAGACTCGCCTTTCGGTTGCTTTAGATTGATTACCTCAAATCCTTTCAAAATTTCCATTTCACATTCCTCGCTTTCATATTCTATGTGTACCTGCTCTGGCTTTGCATCAACCAGTGCCATCACCTTTTCTGTTGCCGTTTCCAATCTCTTGAGGGAAACAGCCTTCCATGTAGGTCTGATGGGGACGAATCCTAACAGCACTCCCTTTCGTAATGGAATCAGCCTTTGCTGTTTGGGGCGAATGCGCCTCCGCTTGCCTGCAATCTGTTCCAGCCTTACCTGTGCCTTATCCCAGACCTCTCGCTCTACGATTGCGGGGTGATGGTCTGGTATAAAATACTGCTCCACCTCGCCTTCGTTTTTCTTGGTCTTGTGGGTCAAACAATCTACCGTATAGGTTTTCTGCATCAGAACGTCGCCGCAGTATTTTTCATTCCGCAGGATATTCTTGACCGATTCACCCGTCCACGGATTATTTTTGATTGTCCTGATTTCCAACGCATTGAGCTTTTCTGCAATTTCTGCTGGGTGCATTCCTTTATCAAAGCTCATATAGATGGTACGAACAATTTCAGCTTCGTTGGTAATGATTACCATTTCACCATCATCGTCCGTATCATAGCCCAGCAGACTCGTCGTACTGATTTTTTGCGTTCCGGCTTTCATCCGGCTTCGAGTTGCCCACTTGATATTAGTGGAGATGCTTCGGGATTCCTCCTGTGCGAAGGAAGCCAGCATCGTCAGAAATACTTCTGCCTTTTCATCCAGACTATCCAAGCGTTCCTTGTCAAAATACACACTGACAGGTGGCCGGAGGTTCCGCAGCAATCGAATATTAGTCAGGCAGTCCACCACATTACGAGCAAAACGACTGATAGACTTCGTAAGAATCAGATCAATTTTCTTAGCCTTTGCATCCTCTATCATCTGCTGAAACTGCACTCGATGCTTAACTTGTGTACCAGAGATTCCTTCATCCGCATAAATGCCTGCCAGCTCCCAGTCTGGATGCTCCGCTATAACAGTGTTGAAATGTGCCATTTGCTCTTCCAGACTGGTTTCCTGCGCCTCCTGATCTGTGCTGACACGACAGTATGCAGCGACACGCTTTTTAGGTGGTTCTTCCGTTTCCGCCACGACACCCACTGTTGCAGGAATTATTTTCACATCATAGGTCTTTGTCAGGCGAGGTGTCTTTTTTCTTCCCTTTTCCTTACGTCGTTCTACCACAATTGGCCTTTTAGCATGACTATCGCTTGCCACATTTCTCCCTCCTTCCACTTTTTCTTCCTATTACAAAGTTGCCCATGTTATAGCATTATCATTAATGTCATAACATGGGCAAACACTATTTGCAGACTCTCTATCTTACTTATTATACCGCATTGTGGGTATCTCCACAATATCCATTTGCATACCCAACCCGTATAATGAAACGTAAAGAATGATTTTTTACAAGCAAAAGTGGTGACAGCATTGATTGATTTTACTCCTCTGTGGGAAACTATGCGCCGCAAGCAGGTAACACAGTACCAGCTTCTCAAAAACGGCTTGGACAACAAAACGCTGGACACCCTGAAAAAAAATCGGAATATTACACTATCCACATTAGAAAAACTTTGTCTGATGCTTGATTGTTCTCCTAATGATGTCGTGCAGTTCATTCCAGACGATAAAAAATAATGCCGTCATAGTACCGTATAGTCGGTGGCTGTGACGGCATTCCATTATATATAGGTATATATAGGTAGAAACGCTCCCTCTATAACTATCACATTCCTACGGAATGAAACACCCTCATAGCCGAGAAGATACAAATCCTCTCAACTATGAGGGCGTTGCTTTTATTCAAGCAGTTCCAAAGGCAGGCTATCCTGGTCGGGCGTCTTATATGTACCATACCTGCCGAAGCATTACTGCCGCCAGTTCCAGAAGTACTACCACACCGCCGACCACCTGCGGTATCATAAAAATCACGAATCCACCGACCAGCATTTGAAGTGCTTCCATCCCCTGCGACTGCTGCAGGAGGTACGAAAGCACCGCCGTCGCCAATAGCACACTGCCCAGCAGATAGAAAATCCATGCAGAACAGTGATGCAGAAATACCACAAACCACTTTGCCAGCCACACCGCAAGGAGCAGCGGCAGGGTTATCATCACCAGCACCAATTTTAACAGCCATCGAATCGCTTTCATAATGTCCTCTTTCCGGCTGGTCTGTTGCCCATGTTATAGCACACGCTTTGATGTTCCAACATGGGCAAACCCAGTCCTTTCTCAAATTCAGCCTGTATGCAGTGCTTTTACAGTATCCTGTATGCTCTGCTCATATTTGAACCGAACCACGATGCGCCCTCCATCATGCACAAAGACATTTTCGATAAAGGCCGACACCATACCTGCTGTGAGCCTCGTCCCGTGCAGGAAATTTTCTGCCTGCTCCGCTGCTGCGCGTACCGTTCCCGGCACAACGCTCTGGACAGATTCTTCCGCTTTGAATTGTTCAATTTGCTCTTGCATCTCTGAAATTCGTCTATCACATTCCTGTTTTTTCTGCTTGTAGGTATCAAGTGGGAGTGTTCCGGCTGCATATTCTTCATACATCCGCATCTTCTCACCTTTCAGATTTTTAAGTTCCTGCTCCATCAGAGTTTTTCGGCGGTTTGCCTTTTTGTGGGCATCTTTTAAATCCTGTTCTTCCTTTTGAATATCACCATAAAGGGAATCCAGCAAAGAAAGTTCCTTTTTCAGTGCCTGAAAAACAGCATTTTCAATATCACTGACCTGAAAGACTTCGGAGGTACACTGAGTTTGCCCCACAAGTTCCAGTCCTTCTCTGCACCAGAATGTCGGCACAACCTGTTTGAAATTGTGCGCCATCACTCGCCTGCAATTTCCGCAGCGAACTTTGCCTTTCAATGGAAAGTCCACGCTGCCCATCAGCACTTTATGGCTGTTGCTCTTTATGACAAGCTGCGCTTTTTCAAATTCTTCACGACTTACGATTGCTTCATGGGTTCCCTCTGTAATGTACCGCTGCCCTTTGGGAACTGTTCTGATAATGCTTTTGCCGGAAATCAGTGTTTTGGTTTTGCCCAAAACCATCGCCCCGGTGTACACATACGCCGTGAGGATTTTCCAAACGCGAGAACTATCCCATAAGATCACAGGAGCTATAGTATAGGTCGTTTCCTTGCCATACGCCTTATTTTCTTTGTTATATACGCTCGGCACAGGAACATTTTCGTCATTGAGCATCATTGCTATCTCTCTTGTACCTAACCCCAGAATCGCAAGGTCGAAAATACGCCGCACGATTTTTGCTGCTGGCGGGTCGATGATAAATGCGCCCTTTTTGTCCGGGTCGAACTGATAGCCGAACGGTGCAGCAGATGCAGTTGTGATGCCTTTACGCCACTTGACCTGATTTGCAGTCCGCAGTTTCTTTCCTGCATCCCGGCAGTACATTGTATTTACCAAATTACTGACGACCACATCCATCCCCAGCGTTGTACCTTTATAATTATTGCTGTCATAGTTGTCATTGATGGCAATGAGCCGGACCCCCAGCAGGGGGAAAATCTGCTCCATGTATTCGCCCACACCGACATAATCACGGCCAAACCGGGAAAGGTCCTTCACGATGATGGTATCAATCTTGCCATTGCGCACACCGTCCATCATCTGCTGGAATCCAGGTCTGTCAAAATTGCTGCCTGTGTAGCCGTCATCCACAAAATCCATCACAGGCACATTTTGCAGGCTTTCTTTGCAGGAGATATACCGCAGGATCAGTTCTTTCTGGTTCTCAATGCTGTTGCTCTTATCCTTGCCATCTTTGCCCAGATCGCCATCAGCCCTTGAAATGCGCTGATACGCTGCAATCATGTTTCTGCACTCT
>OCRP01000323.1_pt1 | contig 51984 bp, 36 predicted proteins | sample 1538871 | NCBI WGS metagenome assembly OCRP01 (sample SAMN04571731, study PRJEB22368) | human gut metagenome | biome: human gut; material: stool | host: Homo sapiens | place: Luxembourg | collected 2012-09-20 | reverse complement strand
ACTCATACTTAAGGATCTCGCGAGCAAACTTCTTGTCAGCATCTTCGGCCTTGACAAGAGGGTTCTGGAAGATGTCGGTAGCCACATAAGAGCCGCTGACGAACACGCGGCCGCCCGCCTTGCAATAGTCGGTGATGGCCTGCTGCATGGTCTGGTCGAAGGTCTTGAAGTCGAAGCCCTTGACAGCACCGATGCGTCCCATCTTGCTCTGCTTCTCCTTGCCGAGGATGATGTCGACCGCGCTGTAGAGGTCGGCGTTCATGTAAGCATGGTCAGCAAGAGCAGCCTTGCTCACCGACACGAAGCTGTAGCCAGCCTTAAGGATAGACTGTCCGTGGAGGGCAGGATAATCGAAGGTGTTGCCCTTGATCACCAGCTTCTCGTAGTTGCCGTAGCTGTCGCCATAGCCTGAAGCGTCGTCATCGGTCCAGGGTATGGCGCGACGGAACTCCTTCATCTTGCCCACATAGCTGATCATCTGCTTGTAAGGCACGCCGTTGTCGTCGTCGGCAAGGAAGCCCGCCTGCTCATCGTCGTTAGAACGGAAATCGTCGGGAGCGCCCGTGCGGTCGAAGCCGTTGACCACGAGCACGGGCTTGGCTGTAGAGGCCGAGGCTATGCCCACCGACAGGATCTCTGACGGGAAGCTCTCGCCACCCTGGTTGAGGGCAGCAATCTTGAAGCTCACCACCTCGTCGGCCGGCACGTCCATGACACAGCGGGTCTTCTTCACCACGGTGCCGTTGTCGAAATCGCCGTTGCCTACGCGCTTGTAGACGATATATTTCTCTGCCTTGGCCGTTGGCTCCAGCGGATCATCCACAGGTTGCCAGCTCAGCTCCACCTGACGCTTGTCGTTAAGCACGGCAGCGAAATGTTCAACGGGGAGAGGCTGCACAACGTAATCGTAGCCATACTGGTCAGAGAGAAACTTAAGGATGCCCTTATAGACTGAGCGGCTCACGGTGAAATGGAACCGTGGGTCGAGGCCATAGCGCATGTCGGCGAAGTTTTCGTGCGACAGCAGCTCCAGGAGCATTGCCGGCACACGGGGTGACCACGCCTCAAAGTAGCGTGAATCCCACATGCCACGGCGTGTCCACTTAGGCTCGTACAATGTGCGTATGTCGTTGCAGATGCTTGAAAGCACATGGTCGCAGAGGTCGTGGTTGGCAGCGCGTGAGGAGCCGTCGGCGAAGGTGCCGTCATACTGGCGCGAGTCGTAGATGCCGAGCGTTCCGATGATAGAGTCGCCGTAGACCGTTCCTGCGTCGCTATGGAAGGCAAACGACAGGTCAACAGGTATGTTGAGGCCCTTGCTGTCAGGCACCGCCTTGGTGCCGCCTGCGAGCCAGTTGACCCACACGCCGCGGTTCTTATAGTCGTCCGAATATTCGTTCATGCCGTGTGAGGGCGAGTAGATGCTGTCAGGCACGCCCGCCCATTGCATGTAGTAGCGTGCGCCTTCGAGGAAGCGAGGATAGCCGCTCGTCTCGTACGGAATGTTGAGTTTGGGCTGCCACTCGTTGCGTGGCTTCGGGTCTGTTGCTCGGTCCTTCTTCGAGTTGGGCCAGATGAGGTTGCCGTCGGCTGTGCGGGCGATGTTGCCCATGCCACCGCCGAAGCGCACGGCATCGGCGGTCACCACGCTGTTCTTGTCCTTGGAGAGGTTCGACAGCACCACCTTGCCCTTTGTGCCTTTGTCGAAGGCGAAGGTGCCGAGGTAGATCCATGTGCCGCCACCCATCTGCTGGTTCACGGCAAACTCGGTCTTGCCGTCCTTATGGTAGACGGTATAACGTGCGTCGGACGTGCTGTTGGGCAGCGTCTTGTAAGACACATACACGGCATACTCGCGGTCCACGGGCATGTCGGGTGTCCAGCTTATTGTGCTCTCCTGGTTCTTCTTCGTCACGGCATCGGCCACGCGGAACGAGCCTTCGGCGAAGGGGTTCTCAAAGTCCTTATACTCGGGTCTGAGGTAAGCGAAACCCTGTCCCTCGCCTTTTGTCCACGCCTTGGCGCCGTTGGTCTCGGCATAGACAGAGCGGTCCTTGGCCACGGTGCCGTCGGCCTGCTTCACGGGCATGTTGGCATCGTTGTCTACCACCACCTCATAGGGGTTGGTGTCGCGCTCACGCGGTGTCATGACAATGGCACCGGCGTTTTGCAGCATCGGTATGACGTAAGGCAGGACGTAGCTCTGCGTATATTTGTCCTCCACGCTCTGGAACATGCGTCCGCGCTGCCACTCCCATCGTGCCAGACCCTGCTGATAGTAGAGACCGTGGCTCTGCCACATGGCAATGTGCTTGCCGTCGAGTCCGTGAGTCGGGTCGTAGGGTCGGCTGAGGTTGCGCACCAGCGGTGTGCCTTTAGGCTGTGTGAACGCCTGTCGCTTGTCCTTGCCTTTGAGGTCGGAGCGCAGGATGAGGCCTTTGAGGTCTTTGCGGTCGGCAATGATGGTGATTTTCTTGTTGGCCAACTGCTCTGGCAGCACGCCTCTCACCTGGTCCATTATCGACATGTAGCTGTCCTTGCGTATGGGCAGATACGTTAGGTTGCGGCTGGCGAAGAGTTTTAGAGAGTCGCCTGCCACGGCTGTAGAGTCAACGGTGATGCGTCCTGTCTGCACGCCCACGGCGCACTTGTTGAGGACCTGCTCCACAGCTGTTTTCTCGCTGTCATTGATCTGCTGTGCGTGTGATGCTGCAGGCAGACAAAGCATGGCGATGATGCTTGATGTTAATAAATTGTTCATTGTGCTTTTTCTTTTTCGCGCCTTTCGCGCGTTTCTATCTTTTTTGCGAATGGTCAATAACCAACTTTTATTCTTATATTTACATCGCGCTTCGCGCTTGTTTTTTTAAAACATTAATGTCCATTAATGCCCCATTAATTATCATTAATATGCGCTTCGCGCGGAAAAATTTAATGTCGATTAATGTTTAATTAATGGAAATTAATGTCTAAAACCGCGCGAAGCGCAAAATCCGTTATTCTCTTTCGAGCACCTCCAGGTTCCACTTCCACTTGTCAAAGTAGAGGTTGCCTCCAGCCCATTCTACCTCGCCACGCTGGAAGTCGACGGTCTCGCTGCGCGGATACTGCTTTGCAGGATAGAGCGGACAGCCGAAGTCGTTGTTCACAACCATGCGGAACGAGTCGATGCCGCCCAAGAAGAAAAAGGTCTCCTTCTCGTTCTTGGCGTAGGCAGGGATGCCGAACGACATGTCTACAGGCACCCATCCGAGGTCTTGAATGTAGATCTCGCCCCAGTCGTGCAGGTTCTCGTCGCCCGGGTGCAGCATGAAGCCGCTCTGGAAATGTCCTGGTATGCCTATGGAGCGGCAGAGCGTCAGGAAGAGGAGCGTCACCTGTCCGCAGTCGCCGTGCTTGTTGGCAAGCACATACTCGGGAATGTTCTCTATGGTCGAATATTCGCGTGCCGACGCCCATGGAAAGTTCTCGTCAATCCACTTGAAGATGCGTCGTGCCTTGGCCAGAGGTGTGGTGGCGCCAGCTGTGAGACGCTCTGCGAGGGCGCGTATCTGCGGTGTGAACACGATGTGTTGGTCGCGCTCAGAGGTGTAGGTCTTGTAGAGCGGTGTGGTGGTGTCGTAGGCCTTCACGTTGGCTGTGTCGAGGTCGAACCATGCGCCGTAGGCATCAAACTCAAACTCCTCGCTGAAGACCGTGGGCTTGCCTGCCTCTGCCTTCTTCTCCATATAGACCGTAGAGTGGGCATAGGTCATGGGCGAGCGCTGATATTCGGGTTGGCTGGTAGAGAGCAGCTTGACGTTCTGCTGGCGCATGACGTCGGTGCGTGGCATGGGCAGCCAGCAGCGCACTGTCTCGCCTGCCGGCACCACATCGGGTTTCACCGTTACGGTGTAGCGTATGCGGAAATGCTTGGGGTCTCCCAGACGCCCTTTGGCGCGGCTTGCCTGCTTCATGATGGCGCGTGTGTTGTCGGAGCGCACCTTCTGGTCGCCGTCGCGTCCCGGCGTGTCGCGCTTGGCCTTCAGTGCGGCACATGCCTTGTTTATGCGGAACAGGTTTGGGGCGGCGTTATTGAAATAGCGTTTCTCGCCGTCTATGACCCTACACTCCAGCTCTCCTGTCTTCTCCCACTCGTCCATCTGCCGGTCGGTGACGTCGGGGATGTATTTGCGGATATACTCCTTCACCTGGTCGCGTGTCTTCGAGAAGTCGGTGAGCAGACGGTGGTGCAGGTCAGCCTCCCACGAATAATTGCCGTCGGTGGGCTGCATGATGTAAGGCGTTTGCGCCGTGGCAGCCGTTGCCGATGCCACGAGCAGCAAAGCCGTAAGAATGGTTTTAATTTTCATAGCTTCTACTTTATTTTCATAGCTTCTACTTTATTATTGCTCCCGCCACCGCGTTGGCCACATAAGAACGGAGAGCAATGCAGCTGCCCTCGTTGGTGGGATGCACGGCGTTGGTGAGGAGGATGATGCTTATGTCGTTGACGGGGTCGATGACGATGCTGGTGCCTGTGAAGCCTGTGTGGCCGTAGGTCTCGGGCGAGAGGAGGTCGCCGGTGTTGTTGGCGTAGGGTGACCACACGTCCCATCCGAGGGCGCGTCCCCACTCGGCACGGGCTCTGGGCACGGTGCGCATGGCCTTCACGGCAAGAGGTGAGAGAATGCGGTGGCCGTTCCACTCGCCACCGTTCTGCAGGGCGGCGCACAAGATGGCCACGTCGTCGGCTGTCGTGAACACGCCGGCGTTGCCCGAGATGCCGCCGTTCATGATGCCGGCCAGGGGGTCGTGCACATAGCCGAGCAGACACTTGCCGTTGGCCTGTTTCTCTGTGGGAGCGCAGCGCTTGGCCATCTCCTTCGACGGGTTATAGTCGGTGTTCTTCATGCCGAGCACGTCGAACACATGGTGGTGGGCATACTGTTGCAGATCCTCGCCCGACACGGTCTCGATGATGCGCTGCAGTGTTATGAAGTTGAGACAGCTGTAGGTCATGTCAGAGCCCGGGGCGAAGTTGCGCTTGCAGTGGGCTATATAGTCGATCAGTCCGTCGCGGTTAGGCGCACCATACTTTTTCTTCAGCATGTTGGCGTCGGCATAGGCTGGCAGACCCGAGGTGTGGGTCATGAGGTCAATTATGCGTATGGCTGTCTTGCCACCCTTCTCGTCGGTCCAGCCCTCGAAGCCCGGGACATATTGGTCCACGCGGTCCTGAAGACGGATCTTGCCCTGGTCTATGAGCGTCATGGCACACACGGCTGTCGACATGGCCTTTGAGCACGATGCCATGTCGAACACGGTGGTTTCGGTCATGGGCTCGTTCTTGGGATAGACGCGCTTGTTGCCGTAGGCTTTGATGTAGGCCATCTTGCCATGGCGCACCACGGCGAGCACGGCACCCGGAATGTTCTTGTTGTCGATGGCTTTGTTTATGGCGGCATCGGCGTTTTGCAGACGTGTGGCGTCGAGGCCCACGCTCTCAGGACTTACGCGCTCCAAGGTCTGTGCCTGTGAGGTGGCGCAGAGGAGCGAGAATAAAAGGATGAATAGATGTTTCATGTTTTTTTTGTGACAATTGTTCTTTTTTGACAATTCTATATAAAATCTTTATTTCTCTTCTTTCTTGATCAGCAGACACAGGCCGATGAAGGTGAACAGGGCGTTGAAGATCAGCAGCTCATAGCTAAACTTGTAGCCGTTGAACCACGCCTCCGAGTTGGTCTGCAGAATGTAGCAGAGCACGGGCGCCACGATGGCGGCCAGGGGTACATAGCGGTCGCGCACCTTCTTCTTCATGAATATGCCGAAGGCAAACATGCCGAGGATGGGGCCGTAGGTGTAGCTCGCCAGCACATAGACAGCGTTGATGACGCTCGTGTTGTTGAGCAGGCCGATAACGAAGATCACGACGGCCATGAGCACAGCCATGCCCACATGCACCTTCTTGCGCACGGCGGTCAGGTGGTCAGCGTTGTCGCCCTCCTTGGCACCCTTCTTGTCGGCTTGCAGGATGTCGAGGGTGAACGAGGTGGTGAGGGCGGTGAGGGCAGAGCCGGCAGCCGAGTAGGCCGATGAGAAGAGGCCCACGATGAACAGAATGCCGACGATGAGCGGCAGGGCGTTGCTTGTTGCCACGGCGGGGAACAGGTTGTCGCCACGCTCGTCTATGCCCACCTTGGCGGCAAACATGTAGAGGAGCACGCCGAGCATGAGGAACAGCAGGTTGATGAAAAACTGGCACACTATGCTCACGATCATGTTCTTCTGCGAGTCGCGGTAGTTTTGGCAGTTGAGGTTGCGCTGCATCATGTCCTGGTCGAGGCCTGTCGTGGCTATCATGGTGAACACGCCGGCGAGGAACTGCTTGAAGAAGAAGCGTCCGTCGTTGACATCGTCGAAGAAGAATATGCGGCTGTGGTCGCTGCTGAAGATGGCGGCTGTGATGTCGGTGAAGCCGAGGTCGAGACGTGACGATATGAACACGATGCAGAGCACCACGGAGAGCACGAGGCAGAGCGACTTGAGCACGTCGGTCCAGATGATCGACTTCACGCCGCCGCGGAAGGTGAACAGCCACACCACCAGCACCGTGAGAGCCACGTTGAGGGCGAAGGGCAGACCGGCAGGCTCAAACACCAGCAGCTGCAGCGTCAGACACACCAGGAACAGGCGCACCGAGGCTCCTAACATCTTGGAGATGAAGAAGAACCACGCACCTGTCTTATACGATTTCACGCCGAAACGGTCTTCAAGATACTGGTACACCGACACGAGGTTCATCTTGTAGAACAGCGGCACCAGCACGAAGGCTATGATCATCTGGCCTACGACGAAGCCCATGACCATCTGCAGGTAGGAGAAGCCTTTCTCGTCGACCATGCCGGGCACCGACACGAAGGTCACACCCGAGATGAACGAGCCCATGGTGGCTATGGCAACGATATACCACGGCGACTTGCGTGAGCCGAAGAATCCCTTGCTGTCGGTCTTGCGGCCGGCAAGATAGGAAACGGTGAACAACAGAATAAAGTAAGCCAGTACGGTTGCGGCGATTGTTAATGGAGTCATACGATTCTTTTTGTTGTGAGTGTAATTATAATTTAGGATAAATAAAAATCTTTTGTCGTGCAAAGGTAGCTTGTTTTTAACAAAAACGTGAAAGATGGAGCAAATAAAATAAGATTAAACGTGGAAAAATAAAAAATTGTAAGAACTTGTGTGCTCTTTGTGCGCTTTTTATTATATTTGCAGTCTTAAAGGGACCGTGTGGAGGCTTCTTCTAAGCTGACGGCATGGGCCGCACCCTGTAAAACTCAAACGTTATAAACCTATTATTTATTTATTCTCAAGGTGTGTTGAAAAGAATACCGCCTAAACAAAAAAACAAAAATCAGAGTATGTTCAAAATCATTCTCGGCCTTATCACGGCAGTGGTGGCCTCACTGCATGCAACACCCGCACAAACGGCACAGAAAGCCAACGAAACCGATGCCACAACATCGGCCACTTATGTCCTCTCAACACCTGCAAAGGCACAGAAGGCTGTGGTCACGGGAGCGGAGCGCACATCAGAGTATCTGAAGCTGCTCAAGGGCAAGCGCGTGGCGCTGTTCTCAAACCAGACGGGTGTGGTGGGCAACAAGCATGTGCTCGACGTGCTGCTTGAGAACAAGGTTAACGTGGTGACAATTTTCTCACCCGAGCACGGATTCCGTGGCAAGGCCGATGCCGGCGAAAAGGTGAGCAGCTCTGTGGACGAGAAAACCGGTGTCAACATCTATTCGCTCTACGGCGTGAAGGGTGGAGCACCCGACGATGCCGAGATGCAGAAGTTTGACGTGCTCGTGAGCGACATTCAGGACGTGGGCCTGCGCTTCTACACCTATTATGTAACGATGGAGCGACTGATGGACCGCTGTGCCGAGTATGGCAAGAAGATGATCGTGCTCGACCGTCCCAACCCCAACGGCATGTATGTGGACGGCCCGCTGCTCGACATGAAATACAAGAGTGGCGTGGGCTCGCTGCCCATTCCCGTGGTTCACGGCATGACGCTCGGTGAGCTGGCGCTCATGATCAACGGCGAGGGATGGCTGAAGGAAGGTCGCAAGTGTGACCTCAAGGTGGTGAAATGTCTCAACTACAATCACCAGACACGTTACCGTCTGCCCGTCATACCGTCGCCCAACCTGCCTAACATGACGTCGATCTACCTCTATCCCTCGCTCTGCTATTTCGAGGCTACCGACGTGAGCCTGGGCCGCGGCACCGACAAGCCGTTCCAGCAGTTTGGACATCCCGACATGAAGGGCTACAGCTACTCGTTCACACCCGAGAGCCGCGAGGGCGCAAAGAACCCGCCGCAGCTCGGCCACACCTGCTACGGACGTGACCTCTCGCAGATGAGCGATGATGAGATCATTGACAAGAAGCTCGACCTCACATATCTTATCGAGGCTTACCGCGCGGTAAACACCGGCGACAAGTTCTTCACATCGTTCTTCGAGAAGCTCATCGGTGTCGACTGGGTGCGCACCATGATTGAGGAGGGCAAGAGCGCCGACGAGATCAGAGCCCGCTGGATGCCCGACGTAGAGAAGTTTAAGAAGCAGCGCAAGCCTTATCTGCTCTACAAGGAGTGAAAATAAAAAAAGAAAAAGAAAAAAACATCGTGCGATATGATAATGAGAGACATTACTGTCAACGACCTGCTTAAGGTCTTTGACGGCCCACACATTGATGACGACATCTTGATGGTTGACGACTTCCGTCGTCTGCCCCTTTCACAAGAGACAGCCCGCATGGAGTGTCTGCTCCTTGGTGTGTGTCTGGAGGGCGAGGCCCGCTACACCGTTGATGCGGTGGAGCATGTGGTTCATCCTAACGACATCATTATCATATCGCACAACCAGAAAACGGGAAAGGCATGGCTCAGTCCTGATTGCCGCGGACTGGGTCTGGTGCTCAAGTACGATTTCTTTCACGAGATCATCAAGAACATCCACGAGATGTCGTCGCTCTTCATCTTTGCGCGTTTCCACCCTGTCTACACCCTGTTGCCGGATGAGACGGAGCGCATAAAAACTTATGTGTCGATGATCAAGCGCAAGATTGAGAACACGCAGCACCACTTCAGAAGGGAGACGGTGCAGTCGCTCATAGCGTCGATGATCTATGACCTCAGCAACGCTCTCTACCGCAGCCAGGAAGCGGGCAAGGGCGCCACCACAAGTGCGGAGCGCATCTTCGCCGAGTTTATGAAGCTGGTAGAGGACAACTTCCGCGAGCAGCGCAAGATGTCGTGGTATGGTGAGCAGCTCAACATCACGCCCAAGTATCTCTACGGCGTGGTGAAGCAGGTGAGCCACCGCACACCGACCGACTGGATCGACGATTATGTGACGCTGGAGATAAAGCTGCTGCTTAAAAACTCTACCTACAGCATTAAGGAGATTGCTCAGGCTCTGCATTTCTCCAGCCAGTCGTTCCTCGGAAAATATTTCAAGGACAGGGTGGGCATATCGCCGAAAGACTATCGCAAGAGCTGAGGCTCATGACGTTTTTTCTTTTCTGTTGTCTCCTCTCCTTCTTGATGTCTCTTGAAATTTTTTTTTCATGAAGGATAAAAAATAACATCGCGCTTCGCGCTCGTTGGTTTTTGAACATTAATGTCCATTAATGATCCATTAATTGTCATTAATATGCGCGTAGCGCGGAATATTGATGCTCATTAATGTTCAATTAATGATAATTAATGTTCAAAAAACAACGAGCGCGAAGCGCGATGTAAATATTCTGTTTTATTATCTATTCTTTTTCCTGTTTTTTATTTGTTTCCCCACATCGTCTCATAGTCGCGCTTGGCGGCAGGGACGGTCCACTCGGCAGGCACAAACTGCCAGTTGCCGTGGGCCTGTGGGGTGATGGGCGAATGCTTGCGCACATATTCGATAATGTAATCGCGCAAGGTGTGGTCGCCTCTCCACACGACGCGGCTCTCAAGCTGCGCCTTCTCTATTCCTGCTCCCTTGGTCAGCAGACCGCCGCCGCCCGCAGCGCGGTAGCTGTTCACAGCCACGCGGTATGTGCGGCTCTCGTCAAACGGCGTGCCGTCGGCCATGCTCTTTATCACGACGCGCCCGCCACGAGGCTTCGTCACGTCAACATCGTAGACGATGCCTGCCGCTGTGTCGAAGTTGTAGAACGGCTTTGTCAGACTGAAGAACTTGTCGCGCGACTCATCGCGCTTGTTCATACATATAAGGTGGTCGTCGGGCGAGGTCATGGTCGCTGCCCATCCGTCGTAGCTCTTCTCAAGATACTGGCGTATCTCCTTGCCCGTGAGCGTCATGACGCACAGGTCGTTCTCGTAGCTGTAGAGCTTATACATGTCGGCCAGTGTTGCAGGGCCGCTTTTCACCGTGACGTCAAACGACAACGGACTGGCAAACGACACCTCTGCACCGCTTGTGCTCAACATGACATCGTGCACAAAATCGACGAGGGCGCTCGGGCCGAAATAGCAGTTGCGCGAGGTCATCGGCGCAGTGAACGAGCCAACCTCCGTGCCTACATATCTCTTGACCTCTTCTATCTCTTTCTCAAAAGTCTTCATGTATCTCTCGTCGACAGAGCGCTTGCCCATGTCCACAATGTTGACCTTCAGCTCCTTGCTCCGTCCCTTCTTGCTCACCTCCAGCTCCGCGTCGGCCACCTTCATGGCGTTGTTGGCAGGGTTCACAATGATGGTCTTTGAGCCGTCGGCGCTTGTCACCTCCTCATAGTGGACAGAGTGGTCGTGGCCGTAGAAGATCACGTCGAAGCCCGGCACCTGGCGAGCAATCTCGCGCGTGGCGTCGTTGAGCAGACCGTTGGTTTTGCTGCTGTCGTTTATGCCCGTGTGAAACAGTCCCACGACCACGTCGGGACGCTCCTTCTTCTTCACCTCGTCCATCCACTTGCGTGCCGTCTTCACGGCGTCCTCGAAGCGGAGACCGCTCCACAGCTCCTCTGACAGCCATGATGGCACACCCGGGGTTATCAGTCCGATAACGGCAATCTTCACGCCGTCGCGTTTGAAGATGGTGTAAGGCTTAAGGTAGGGCGTGTCGGTGGCTGTGCTCACAATGTTGGCGCCGAGCGTCGGGCAGCGCAGCTCCTTCATCCACTTGTCATAGACCTTATGTCCCGTCTCCACATCGTGGTTGCCCATTGTCTGCACGTCGTAGCGCATGAAGTTGTTCACCGATGCCGCAATGTTTTCAGCGTCGGTCTTCACATAGTTATAATAGGTCACGACGGGTTGTCCTTGCAGCACGTCTCCCGCATCCATAAGCAGCAGACGGTCGCCGTAGATGTTGCGCAGCGAGTCGACGTATGCCGACACGCGGGCGAGCGACCCGTCGGCTGGTTGCTGGTTTATGAAGTCGAATGGAAAGAAGCGTCCGTGCACATCGGTCGTCTCGATCATTCTTATCTTCACCGTCTTGCCGGCTTTGCTCCCTGCGTAGCCGCTTCCTGCATAGCCGCTTGTTGACAAGGCAAACGCCATAAACATGGCCGCCAATGCCTTCGTATGTTTCATTTTCATCTTTAATGTTGTTTATTTTTTTGTTTTTTTTTCTTGTCGCTTATTTGTTTTTCTTGTTGCTTTATTTGTATTTCTTGTCGCTTATTCGTTTTTCTTGTTGCTTATATGTTTTTTCTCGTTGTTAGTTTAAGAATGTCAAAGTTACGGCTTTTACCTTATATCCACAAATTATTCGTCAGCTTTTCAGCAATGCTTCTTAAATAAAGCCTTTGCTTGTTTATAACAAACCAGAAGAATGTTCATAACTTTTCAACATCTTGTTTATAACCTCTGTCATCTCTGTTTATAACATCTGTCGCTTCTGTTTACAACCTCCGTTTTGTCTGTTCATAACCTTATGGATTGTCGTTCATAACCTTCGTTCTCTTTGTTTATAACTTCACTCTTTATTGTGGATAACTTTGTAACCTACTGTTATCAATGCCGTTACGATGTTGATAACTTGTTGATAATCCGCCATCGTCTTCTCTTCGGTTTATCCACACAAAGCCTCCAAGGTTTCTTGTTGCTCTAACCTCCATCTTTAGCCTCTCTAACTATGGCACTTAGATGTGCTAACCAAGGCATTTGGAAATGCTAACCAAGACGTTCAGAAATGCTAACCAAGGCGTTTGGAAATGCTAACCAAGACGTTTGGAAATGCTAACCAAAACGTTTGGAAATGCTAACCAAGACGTTTTGTTGTATGAGTTTTCGCAAGCATGTTTATGACGATATGCTCAAGCAAGCGTCCTCGAAGAGGGCGAATGTCCATAACCGCTGGTGAAGCGAGCGAAGCGAACGTAACCTGCGGTCACACTGAATGCTGACAAAACGTCCTCGAAGAGGGCGAACAAGAGCATGTTTGATGTGTACCCATTATGTTCGCCATTTTCAAGGACGCTTTTTTTGAGATCTCAATAGCTCAACGTAGCTAATATGATGTGTTTTTTGAAAAGAATGATGGAAAAGAAACCGATGTCTCGTTTAAGCAAGAAATGAATAAATATGCAGAAACGGGAGGGAGGAATGTATAAATATCCAAAACGGCGGTTGTAAGCAAAACGAGGGTTTTGCTTTTGATTTTGAAAAATAAGGAGTATTTAGCTTATTGTTTTTGTTAACAATTCTTAAAATAGGGGTGGTTTTGTCAAAGGGCCTCTTTGAGGCTGTCAAAGGGCCTTAATGAGCTCGTCAAAGAGCCTCTTTGAGGACGTCAAATGGGCACTTTCAAATCGTAAGTTGGGCTCTTTGAAAATGGCGCTGAAATGAGGGGCAAAAATGCATAAATATGCAAAACTTGTGGCACAAAAAATCCTCGAAGAGAGCGAACTGTGCAAGGATAAATCTTGCTGCTGTTCGCCCTCTTCGAGGACGTTTGCCTGAGCGTTTTTGCCACCGCAGGTTCCGTTCGCTTCGCTCCCTTCACCAGCGGTTATGTATATTCGCCCTCTTCTTGCTCTGGTAAGCGACAAAGTCGAGCGCGAGGACGTTTTCCTAAATGTTAATGTTGTTGCTTACGCATCGATATTGGCGTAGGTGGCGTGCTCCTCGATGAAGGCACGTCTCGGCTCCACGTCGTCGCCCATGAGCATAGAGAAAATCTCGTCGGCCTCGGCAGCGTTCTCGATGGTGACCTGCTTCAGGAGACGTGTCTTCGGGTCCATGGTGGTCTCCCAGAGCTGCTCGGGGTTCATCTCACCAAGACCTTTGTAGCGCTGTATGTGGATCGACTTGCTGTCGGCCTCGCCACCGGCATACTTGTCGATGAACGCCTGAAGCTGCTGGTCTGTGTAGCAATATTCTTTTGCTGCGTTCTTGTAGCTCACCAGGTAGAGGGGAGCAGAGGCGATGTAGAGGTGGCCTTCCTTGATGACGCGCGGCATGAAACGATAGAAGAGCGTCATGATGAGGGTGTCGATGTGTGAACCATCGACGTCGGCATCGGTCATGATGATAATCTTGTCGTAACGCAGCTTGTCGATGTTGGCCTCCTTGTCTTCCTCGCCGTCAACGCCGAAGCGCACGCCAATGCTCTGGATGATGTTCATGACCGACTCGCTCTCAAACACCTTGTGCCACATGACCTTCTCCACGTTCAGGATCTTGCCGCGGAGCGGGAGGATGGCCTGTGTGTAGCGGTCGCGGCCCTGCTTGGCTGAACCGCCGGCCGACTCGCCCTCGACGAGGAAGATCTCACACTCTTTCGGGTCTTTGTTTGAACAGTCGGCGAGCTTGCCGGGCAGACCGCCGCCGGTCATGGGGTTCTTGCGCTGAACGCTCTCGCGTGCCTTGCGGGCTGCTATACGCGCTGTGGCGGCCAGGATGACCTTGTCGCAGATCTGCTGTGCCTCTTTCGGATGCTCCTCAAGATAGTAGGACAGGGCTTCGCCCACGGCCTGCTGCACGGCTCCCGACACCTCGCTGTTGCCCAGCTTGGTCTTGGTCTGTCCCTCAAACTGCGGCTCTGCCACCTTGATGGAGATGACAGCGGTGAGGCCCTCGCGGAAGTCTTCGCCTGCAATCTCGATCTTCGCCTTCTCGATCTTCTTTGAGATCACGGGGTCGTTGTCGGCGTATGCCTTGAGGGTGCGTGTGAGGGCAGCGCGGAAACCTGTGAGGTGGGTACCGCCCTCTATGGTGTTGATGTTGTTGACGTAAGAGTGGATGTTCTCCGAATAGTCGGTGTTGTACATGATGGCCACCTCTATGGGGAAGCCCTGCTTCTCGGTCTTGAGGTAGATCACATCGTCGAAGAGGTGTGTGCGGTGGCGGTCGACGTAGCGCACAAACTCTTTCAGACCGTCCTTGGCATGGAACACCTCTTCGCGGGTCTTGCCGTTCTCGTCGGGGCGCATGTCGCGGAGCGTGATCTTGATGCCTGCGTTGAGGTAGGCGAGCTCACGCATGCGGCGTGCGATGATGTCCCACTGATAATGGGTCGTGGTGAAGATTGTGGGGTCGGGCCAGAACTGCTGGCGTGTGCCTTGCAGCTCGGTCTCGCCTACCACCTTGACGGGGTAGAGGGGCTTGCCCTTCTCATACTCCTGCTGGTAGATCTTGCCGCCTCGGAACACCTGCGACTTCATGTGGGTTGACAGAGCGTTAACACAGCTCACACCCACACCGTGCAGACCACCGCTCACCTTGTAGGAGCCTTTGTCAAACTTGCCGCCGGCGTGGAGCACGGTCATGACGACCTCAAGCGCCGACTTGTGAAGCTTCTTGTGCTCGTCGACGGGGATGCCTCGGCCGTTGTCCTGAACGGTGATGCTCTCGTCTTCGTTGATGGTCACCTCTATGTGGGTGCAATAGCCTGCCATTGCCTCATCGATAGAGTTGTCCACGGTCTCGTTCACCAGGTGATGAAGACCCTTCTCGCTTATATCGCCGATATACATCGCCGGACGCTTGCGCACGGCTTCAAGGCCTTCCAGAACCTGGATGTTACTGGCTGAATAATTGCTTTCGTTGTTTTGTATTTCTGCCATTTTGATTGTTCGATATTATCTTTGCAAAGATACGAAAAAAATGTGGGATAAACGACAAATGGAGAGTGAAATAAAACGAAAAAAGGCTCCGTTTTCCCAAAGGAATACGGAGCCTTATATTTCTTTCTGCACCAGCAGCTTGTTAAGCCAGCTTGGCGATATGAGAACACAAGCTTGACTTCAAGTTTGCGGCCTTGTTCTGGTGGATGATGTTGGTCTTAGCCAACTTGTCGAGCATCTTCTGCACAGCGGGATAGAGCTTTACAGCCTCTTCCTTGTTTGTCATTGCACGAAGCTTGCGTACAGCGTTACGCATGGTCTTTGCATAGTATTTGTTGTGCAAAGCCTTAACTTTGTCCTGACGGATTCTTTTTAATGATGATTTATGGTTTGCCATCTTTATGTTATGTTTTTATTTTATTTGTAGTCCCTAGGAGAGTCGAACTCCTCTTTAGAGAATGAAAATCTCTCGTCCTAACCGATAGACGAAGGGACCGTGTGCTCATTTTGCGGATGCAAAGGTACGGCTTTTTACTGATTTAGCCAAATTTTCTTCGATAATTTTTCGCTAAACCCCTCATTTTTCGTAATTTTGCGATAAAATCGTGAACTTATGCTTATAAAAACGCGGGCTATCGTGCTTCATTCAATAAAATTTGGCGAGTCGCAATATATCGTCGACATGTTTGTCGAGGAGACGGGGCGTGTGGCTTTCATACAGAAAGTGCTGCCGTCGGGCCGAGGCAAGATACGCAAACAGCTGTTTCAGCCCTTGTCGCTGCTCGACATTGAGTTTGACCTCAGGCCGAAGGTGCGGTTGCAACGGCTGAAGGAGGCCCGTCTGCTGGTGCCTTATGCCACGATACCGTTTGACCCCTACAAGCTGTCGCTCACCATTTTTGTGGCTGAGTTTCTGCTTCATGTCACCCGCAACGAGCAGCAGAACAAGCCGTTGTTCGAGTATGTGGCGGCAAGTCTGCAATGGCTTGACGGCTGTGAGCGGTCGTTCAGCAATTTCCATCTCGTGTTCATGATGCGCCTGTCGCTCTTTGTGGGTTTCTTCCCCAACCTTGACAAGGCAGGCGACGGGGTGTTCTTCGATTTTCGTGCCGGTTGCTTCGTGAGGCAGCAACCTCTGCACCCCGACTTCCTTCCGCCTGCCGATGCTGCGCGTCTGAAAGTGCTCATGCGCATGACCTTCGACAACATGCACCTGTTCGCTATGTCGAGGGTGGAGCGTAACCTGTGTGTCGACTTTATTTTAAAGTATTATAGGTTACACTTCCCCGACTTTCCCGAGATGAAATCGCTCGATGTCATGAAATCGCTCTTTGCCTGACGGCGGTTCCGTCTATGCCAGGAGCTTCTTCACGATGGTAGAGATGGCGCGTCCGTCGGCACGTCCTGCCATCTTCTTGCTTGCCATGCCCATGACCTTGCCCATGTCTTTCATGCCTTGTGCACCTGTCTGGGCAATGATGTCCTTAACCTCTTTCTCTATCTCCTCCTCGCTCAAGGGCTTGGGCAGATATTCCTCGATAACCTTGGCCTGGGCCAGCTCCTCGTCGGCGAGGTCCTGACGGTTGTTGTCGATGTAGGTCTGTGCCGTCTCGCGTCCTTGCTTTGCCAGCTTCTGCAATATTTTCAGAGCATCGGCATCTTCAAGGGTGTCGTTGGCTCCCGGAGCGGTCTTTGCTTCGAGAAAAACTTTCTTGATGTTGCGCAATGTCTCCAAGCGCACTTTGTCGCGGGCTTTCATTGCCGCTTTGATGTCTTCACTGATCTGGTCGAAAAGTGTCATAATGTTGTGTTTTTATCGTTGTGGCGGGGCTGATGTTATGCCCCGCCTTCTCAATGGTCTTGTTTCTCAACCCTTACACGAAGCTGATGATGCCGTGTGAGGTGTCGGCCTCGCTCTTCTCCTGCACGTTCTGCGGCTCGTTGCCGACGGCCTGTGAACGTATCTCGTTGAGCTTCTGCTTGGAACGCTTGTAGGTGGGCGTGTTCTCAACGGCAAGTATCACCTCGTCGTTGTCGAGGCTGTCGCCGTTGAAGATGAAGATGTTCGGGCGACGCTTGGTCTGGGTCTTGCCGTCGGGTGTGTAGTAGTGGTCGCGGCGCTCGTTGCGAAGCGCCTCTTTCTCCTGCTGCTCAGCATCTTCGATGACGTGCTTCTTGCCGATGTGGCTGTTCATGCCGTCTACGTCGCTGATGCCGAAGCCCGTGGCGAGGATGGTGACCTTGACCTTCTTGCCCAGCTCGGGATCGATGGCGATACCCCACTTGATCTCGAAGCCGTTGTCAAACTTAGCCATGAAGTCGTTCACGTCGTTCATCTCCTCCATCATGAGGCCGTTGTTGCCGTTCTCGCTGTTGGAGAAGTTGATGCTAAGCAGAATTTTCTTCGCGTTGAAGATGTCGCGGTCGTTGAGCAAGGGCGAGTTGAGTGCATCTTCGATGGCCCTCTTCACACGTCCCTCTCCCTCGCCGTAGCCTGTGCTCATGATGGCCACGCCACCGTCTTTGAGCACGGTCTTCACGTCGTTGAAGTCGAGGTTTATGAGTCCGTGGTTGGTGATGATCTCCGCAATGCTCTTTGCTGCCACGCTCAGGGTGTCGTCGGCCTTGCCGAAGGCATCGAGCACGGTGAGCTCGGGGTAGATGGCACGCAGACGCTCGTTGTTGATGACGAGCAGGGCGTCGACATGTTTCGACATCTCCTCCACGCCGTCGAGCGCCTGGTCGATCTTGCGGTCGCCCTCGAAGCGGAACGGTATGGTCACGATGCCCACGGTGAGGATGCCCAGCTCCTTGGAGATGCGTGCTATGACGGGCGCTGCACCTGTGCCTGTGCCGCCTCCCATGCCGGCTGTGATGAACGCCATCTTGGTGCCGTCGTTCAGCATCTTGCGCACCGACTCAAGGCTCTCTTCGGCTGCCTCGCGGGCTTTCGCCGGCTTGTTGCCTGCTCCCAGACCTTCCTTGCCGAGCTGCAAGTGTACGGGCACGGGCGAGTCGTTGAGGGCTTGTGCATCGGTGTTGCAGAGCACGAACGACACGTCGTGGATGCCTTCCTTATACATGTGGTTGACGGCGTTGCCTCCGCCGCCACCAACACCTATTACCTTAATTATACAGTTTTCCTTGTGTGGCTCACCAAAATCGAGGATGTTTGGTGTGTTGCACTTATTTTGCTCTTCCATAGAAATATATGCAGGTTGTTTTTTCTCTGTTTTCACTTCTTTTCAGCATGCTTCAGGCATGCTTCGACATGCTCATCAGCACGCTTCGATATGCTCATCAGCATGTTTCGATATGCTCATTACATGTTTTCGTTGTCAGCCTGAACGATGGTCTGTCCAAACTTCTTCACCCAGCCCCACAGCTTGTTGGCAGGCGATTTCTTGCGGCGCTCTTCCTCCTCTTTCTCTTTGGCCAGACGCTCCTCTTCTTCCTTCTTCTCGCGTTCGAGGCGTTCTTCCTCCTCTTTCTTTATGCGTGCCTCTTCTTCGGCCTTGCGCTTCTGCTCCTCGTTGCTCACGATGCCTGGAGCTGTGCGTCCTGTTGCTGCGGCGTTGTCTATGTTGCCGAAGAGGTCGCTGTTGATGTCGCTGCCGGCACAGTTTTCATCGCCTTTGGCGAGGATGCTGAGGATGGTGTTCATCGTGCCGTCGTGAGGTATGAGGTCGGGGATGTTGGTGTTGATGCTGAGGTTCACAAACTTGGCGGTGTGTATCTTGTCGATGTGTGTGAAGCGACGGAACGCCTGCTCTATGTTCTTGAGGTTTGAGCCGCCACCTGTCAGGATGATGCCGCCCAGCAGCTTGTCGTTATACTCGGGGGGCACCTGGTACCACACGTTCTCGATAATCTCTTCGGTGCGTGCCTCGACAATCTCGGCCAGCTTGTTGCTGTCGATGGTGCGGTCGGCGTCGATGCGTATCTTGAGGTTCTCCTCCTCGGGGTTCTCGGTATAGGCTGTGCCATACTTGAGCTTGAGCTGCTCTGCCACCTTTGCCTCCACCTGCAAGGTCTCGATGTCCTTTGTTATGTTGTCGGAGCCGAGAGGTATGACGGCGAGATGACGCAGAATGTTGCGGCAGTAGACAGCCACGGTGGTTGTCTCGGCACCGAGGTCTACGAGCACACAGCCGGCGCGGCGCTCAGCGTCGGTGAGCACGTTGTCGGCAAGCACCATGGGCGAGAGGTACATCTCTGCCACATGAATGTTGGCGTTCTCAAGACATTTCTTGAGGTTGCGGTAAAACTGTGCGCGCCACAGGATGTTGAGGAAGTTGCCCTCCAGACGGTGACACTGTATGCCAACAGGGTCTATCTGATATTGCGCATCTACCTTATATTCTTGTATCGCCGCATCCAGGATCTCCTGCTCGGGGTAGGTCATAGCGCGGTTAGAGTCGAGAATGCTGTCTACCACATCTTGGGTTATGACCGCACTCTGAGGCATCTCCCTGACGATGGTGTTCTTGATGCCGCGCAGACTCTGGCCGCCTACGCCCACATACACCTTCGCGATCTCTGTCTTGAGCATGTTCTTGAGCTTCTTCACCAGGTTGGTAAGGGCTATTGTGGTCTTCTCAAGGTTGTAGACCACGCCTTTGCGTATGCATGAGGTGGAATCTTCCTTGGCAACAGCAAGGATGGTTATGCTGCCGTCAAGATTTTTCTGTCCTGCTATACCGGTCATTTTTGATGACCCCAGTTCTATTGCTATAATGAATTCCTTAGTCATACGGTTGTCTATCTTATGTGTATCTTGTTCTTGTTTCTATTGTTCTTGTCTTTTTAGAGGTAGGGCGTTGGCTTCTGTTTAGAGAAACGCTTCGTGCTTCAGCTCTTTATGGTTTCGGCTTCTTTTGCCGTGCTTTGGCTCTCCTTTTTATGCTTTGGCTTTCTTTGCTTTTGCTTTGTCGGTTTTGGCAACCTTGGCTTTGTCAGCTTTTTTCTTTTCAGCCTTTTTCTTTTCAGCTTTTTTCTCCTGTTCCTCTTTTTGTTTTTTTAATCGTTTGGCTTCAGCCTTGGCTTTCTTGGCATCGGCTTTGGCTTTCTTTGCTTCAGCCTTAGCCCTTTTCTCCTCGGCCTTTTTCTCTTCCTTGGTTTTGGCTTCCGTCTTCTTGCTGTCTGCCTTCTTCACGTTAGCCTTCTTTGCATCTGTTTTCTTGGCCTCTGCGGGCTGCTGGCCGTTGGCAGGTGCAGGAATGACGTTGCGCGGCTTGCTCTCGGTGAGCATGGTGGCCTGCTGCTCCTCGATCTGCTTTTGCACAGACGAGGGTGCGCGGTCAATGGCCATGAGAGCGGCCTTGTCGGCAAGGGCTGTCTCTTTCGTCTTGCGGCAGATGATCTGGTTGTCAAACTCGATGTCGATGTAAGAATATTTGTTCCAGCCTGCCTGAGCGAGGCCATATTTGTAGAACTTCTCCAAGCGTGTGAGCTTGCGGTCGACAAACTGGTTTATGAGCTCCTGACGCTTCTCCTTGCTGTTGGCTTCGGGCAGTGTGCCGAGGTGAACGATGTGGTCGCCGACGCGTGGCACGATCTCTATGCTGCGGTCGGGCAGAACGTTGACCTGCACCACGAGGTTCTTCCACATGTCGTTGCCCATGATGGCCTTGCCCAAGGGCGAGATGTAACGGCGTGCGAACCAACGCGGTATGTTGCCCGTGGCGATGATGAGGTCGCTGGTGTAGAGCGAGTTGGGCATGATGCAGTCTTTGTCGTCAAGATAATAGTCGTCGCCGTTGTCGGCCTTCACTCTTATCACGGGCAGCAGCTGCGTTATGCTCACGTTCACCTCGCCGTCTTCGGTCTTGTAACATTGGGCTGTCTTGACAAACGGACTCTTCTTCAGCTTCTCCTCGATCTCTCGCGCGTTGATGTCGCGCATCAGTTTGCCGAGAGGGTAGAGGCCGGCGCTCTTCAGACGTTTCGTTATCTCGTTGGCGTTGATGAATCCGTTGGAGCTCTCGTCTGCCACCACAATCTTGGCTTTGGTGCATACCCGTGCCGTTTCATCGGGTTTGTTGAACACGGTGAACGCACATAACAGGTAGACAGCGAGCACGATGTCTACGGTGACGAGCAGCGATTTCTTCCAGTTGATTCTCACGTTTCTTTCTTGATGCTTTGTTGTTATAAAACCTTTGTGGTTTTTTGTCTTGTCTTTAGCCTTGTGTCGTCTTCAGCATGCCAGGCTGTCGGGGCGGGGCGAGCCTTTGTAGACAGCTCGTGCCTTTGTTGGCTTGCCGCGCCTTCACAGCATGTTACGCCTCGCTCTGCTCCTTGCTTTCGATGATCTTCGTTATCTGCGGGCAGAGGTTGTCGAGGTCACCGGCACCGAGCACCACAAGCACGTCGAAGTTGCGCTTCTTCACGAGGTCGAGCACGTCGTCCTTGCTGATGAGGCTCTTCTCTACGCCTGGCTTGAGGTTGTCGTAGATGAGCTTGCTGGTGACGCCGGGGATGGGTTGCTCGCGTGCGGGGTAGATGTCGCAGAGAATGACCTCGTCGAGCTGACTGAGCGCGTCGGCGAAATCGTTGTAGAAGTCGCGTGTGCGGGTGTAGAGGTGTGGCTGGAAGATGGCTGTGATCTTGCGGTCCTTATACAGTTCGCGCAGGCTCTTTGCGCTCTGGTAGATCTCCTTGGGGTGGTGGGCATAGTCGGACAGGAACACATGCTTCTTGTTCTTGATCTTGAAGTCGAAGCGGCGCACCACGCCGTGATATGTCTTCATGCCGTAGCGAAGCTCCTCGGCTGTGCATCCGTTGAGCTGTGCCATGGCCATGGCTGCTATGCTGTTGTCGATGTTGATGGGCACGGGCTGTCCAAGCTCAATGCCTTTGACCGTCTCTATGGGTGAGACGAAATCGAAGGTTATCTCGCCGTTGTCGATGATGATGTTCTCGGCGTGGAAGTCGCCCTCGTCGCGGCTATACTCGTAGACCTTCACTCCCGGCTGCACGTCGGCTTTCATCTCCAGGTTCTTGTGGATGATGAGTGCTCCGCCCGGCTGGATGAGCGTGGTGTAATGGCGGAAGCTCTCAAGATAAGCCTCCTTGGTGCCATAGATGTCGAGGTGGTCGGGGTCGGTAGCGGTGATGACGGTCATCCAGGGGCGCAGCCAATGGAATGAGCGGTCAAACTCGTCGGCTTCTATCACCACATAGTCGCTATGGTCAGAGAGGATGTAGTTGGTGCCATAATTTTTTGATATGCCTCCGAGGAAGGCGTTGCAGTCGATATGGCTTTGGTGCATGATGTGTGCGCACATGGTCGATGTAGAGGTCTTGCCGTGTGTGCCAGCCACGCACAGACCTTTGTGTGTGCGTGTGAGCGTGCCGAGCACCTGTGCACGCTTCTCTACGGTGAACCCGCCTTCGTTGAAGAACACAAGCTCTTTGTGCTCTTTGGGAATGGCAGGTGTGTAGATAACGAGGCACGACTTGGGGTCGCGGCATGCGTGGGGTATCTCGTCCACGTTCTCTTCATAGTGGATGAGCATGCCCTCTTTCTCCAGCTGGTGAGTGAGGTCTGACGGTGTCTTGTCGTAACCTGCCACCACGAGACCTCTTCTTATAAAATAGCGAGCTATAGCGCTCATGCCGATGCCGCCGGCACCGACAAAATATACTGACTTGATGTCTTTGAGTTCCATTGTTGTTTCTCTTTACTCTTTTTCTTTGGTTCTCCTGTTCATTAATTTCCTTCTGTTCACCGTTCTCTCCTTCTCAGAGCTGTGCGGGCTGTGAAGCGCTTTTGGCTTTCCTCTTTATTTTCCAGCCAGCTTCAACACCTCATCGGCAATGATGTCGGCAGAGGCGGGCTTGCCAAGCTCCTTGATGTTGGTGGCGAGCTGTGAGAGCAGTTCGCTGTCTTTCACCGTCTTCACGGCTGTCTCGAGCAGCGTGTCGGGTGCGTCGGCATCTTTGATGTAGAGGGCAGCGTCTTTGTTGACGAGCGCCATGGCGTTCTTTGTCTGGTGGTCCTCAGCCACGTTGGGTGACGGCACGAGGATGACGGGTTTGCCTATGAGGCAGAACTCGCTGATGGAGCTGGCGCCGGCGCGGCTGATCACGAGGTCGGCAGCCTTGTAGGCGGCACCCATGTCGGAGATGAAGTCCATGACCTTAAGCATGGGCAGCGCCTTGTGGTCTTTCATCTTCTCGGCAATGGCGGTGCTGTAATATTTGCCTGTCTGCCAGATAAACTGCACACCGCTGTTCTCGACGATGTCGAGGTGTTGGAGCACACTCTCGTTGACGGTTCGTGCGCCCAGACTGCCTCCCACAAGCAAGATGGTCTTCTTCGAGGGGTCGAGGCCGAAGCTCTTGATGGCTTCCTCGCGTGAGACTGTGGTCTCAAGGAGAGCCTGACGCACGGGGTTGCCGGTCTTTATGATCTTGTCGGCGGGGAAGAAGCGTTCCATGCCGTCGTATGCCACGCATATCTTTGATGCCTTCTTTGCCAGCATCTTGTTGGTAACGCCGGCATAAGAGTTTTGTTCTTGTATGAGACAAGGAATCCCCATGGCGCTTGCCGCGTCGAGGGTGGCGCCGCTGGCATAGCCGCCAACGCCCACAGCCACATCGGGCTTAAACTCTTTGATGGTCTTGCGCACCATGCGTTTGCTCTTCAGAAAGTCGAGAGCCACGCCGATGTTGCGAGGCGACCACAAGGGACGTATAAATCCCCTGACGGGCAGACCGATAATCTCGTAGCCTGCAGCAGGCACACGTTGCATCTCCATACGTCCCTGGGCTCCTACGAACAGTATCTGTGCGTCGGGGCGTTTTGCCTTAATGGCGTTGGCTATTGACACGGCAGGAAAAATGTGACCTCCCGTGCCGCCACCGCTGACAATAATTCTAAGTTCCTTGTCCATCTTTTCTTTATTGTTCTTTTATCGTGTAGCGGCAACTCTTAAAGGTATGTGCCGCCTAACTTATGCAAAGTTAGTGCAAATAACGTGAAAGACAAAATAATTTTTTCCTTTTTGTCTCTTCTTATTATATATAAGGTGTAGCTAAAGCCATTTGCCTACCTGCCAACGCCTCGTTTTTGTTTCTTTGTCGTCACGCTGGCTGCACGGCTGCTGTCGTTGTCGGCGTGTTGTTTGTCATGAGGTCGGAGCGTTTCTGTGCCGTTCGGCTGATGCTCAGGATGGCTCCGAGATACATGCAGTTGATGATGGTTGACGTTCCGCCCTTACTGATGAGTGGCAGCGGCTGGCCCGTGATGGGTGCCAGACCCACAGCCACGCACATGTTGAAGAGAGCCTGTGACACGAGCATGAGTGCCAGGCCCATGGCAAGATAGGCGGGGAAATTGTTCTCGCACCTGTTGGCTATGATGCCCGCCCTGAAGAGCAGGATGATGTAAAGCAGCGACACGAAGATGGCGCCTGGCAGCCCCATCTCCTCAATGATGATGGCGTAGATAAAGTCGGAGAACGCCTGCGACAGGAAGTCGCGCTCCTCCGAGTTGCCCGGTCCCTTGCCTGTTATTCCTGACGACACGATGGCGATGTTGGCATGTGAGCGCTGCGCGTCGTCGTTGATGATGTCAACATCTTCTGGTTTCACCTCCTTGTTGTCGATGAATTTGTCGATGCGCGACTTCCATGTGTCCAGACGGTGCAGCACACCGCTGTTCCTGCCTTTCGACTCGCCCTCTTTCCCTTTGTCGGTCTGCACGGTCTCCACTTTCTGCTTGCCTTCAGGCAGCTTCTTCTCGTCCTTGCCGAAGCACATGATCGACATGAAGGCGAGACCCACGACGAGCGCCACGATGCCGAGCAGCTTGCCTATCTGTGAGAAAGGCACGCGGCCGATGATCATCATCATGCAGATGACGAGGCAGAGGAGCGCTGCCGTAGACAGGTTCTCGAAGAAGATCAGGGGCACGATGAGCATGCCGATGAACAAGATATACCTGAACGCGTTCTTGTCGGCTCCACGTCCGGTCTGCATGGCACTGAGGATCTGTGCCGTGGCGAGCACATAGGTGCCTTTGGCTATCTCCGACGGCTGAAACTGTATGCCCATAATCTTGATCCATCGGTGGCCGTCGTTGACAGCTCCCATGAAGAACACGCCCACCAGGGTGGCTATGGAGAAGGCCAGGAGGAAGGGTAGGGCCACCTTGAAATAGCGGCACGGTATGTTCATCGTCACGATCATGCAGAACAGACCCACGATCAGCAGCCCCACATGCTTGAGCACCGGCGCCATGTAGTTGCTGTTGTAGGTCAGCTGCGACGAGGCCGAGTAGACCTCGATGACGCTGATGATGCAGAGGAACAGGAACACCATCCAGATGACCTTGTCGCCTTTGAAAATGTTGTTTAAAGTTTTGTTCATGTGTCTATTTCTTCATGTCTCTTACGAGCTGCTTAAACTGTTCTCCACGGTCTTCCATGTTCTTGAACAGGTCGAAGCTGGCGCAACAGGGACTGAGCAGCACGGTGTCGCCGGGCTTTGCCAGCTCGCGGCAGGCAGCCACACAGTCGTTCATCGAGTGGGTGTCGCGCACGGGCAGTCTGAGCTGGTCGAAGAAGTTGTGGAGCTTGGTGTTGTCGGCACCGAGATAAACGAGGGCTGAGCATTTCTTCTGCACCATCTCCTTAATCTCGTTATAGTCGTTGCCCTTGTCCTTGCCTCCGATGATGAGGACCGTGGGGGTTGTCATGCTCTCCAGGGCATACCAGCAAGCGTCGACGTTGGTGGCTTTCGAGTCGTTGATGTAACGCACGCCGTCTACTGTTGCCACCTTCTCCAGACGGTGCTCCACACCGGGGAAATCTTCCAGTCCGGCTGCTATGGCGTCGTGGCTGATGCCGTAGACGTTGGCAGCCAAGCCGGCAGCCAACTGGTTGTAGATGTTGTGCTTTCCTGCGAGCGACAGCTCCTCACGCTTCAGCTCGAAGAGGGTGGGGGCGAGCAACTTGTACATGCCGTCGACGATGGCACCCTCGCAGCCTTCTTCCATGTTCTCGGCAAACGGCAGCTGACGGGCCTTGATGTCATATTTTGGCAGTTCGCGACGAATGATGGGGTCGTCGTTCCAATAGATGAACGCATCGTCTGCCGTCATGTTCTGAATGATGCGGAACTTGGCGTCGACGTAGTGTTGCATGCAGAAGTCGTAACGGTCGAGGTGGTCGGGGGTGATGTTGAGCAAGATGGCGATGTCGGCCTTGAAACTGTACATGTTGTCGAGCTGGAACGAGCTGAGCTCGATGATGTAGACCTTGTGGGGCTGCTCTGCCACCTGGAGGGCGAGCGAGTTGCCGATGTTGCCAGCCAGACCGGCGTCTATGCCCGCCTTCTTGAAGATGTGGTAGATGAGCGAGGTGGTCGTGGTCTTTCCGTTGCTGCCCGTTATGCACACCATCTTGGCGTCGGTGTAACGGCCTGCAAACTCGATCTCGCTGATGATGTTGATGCCCTTGGCCATGGCTTTCTGGATCATAGGTGCCTCCTTGGGTATGCCCGGACTCTTTATGATCTCGTCGGCAGCGAGGATGCGCTCCTCGCTGTGGTGCTTCTCCTCCCACTCTATGTTGTGGTCGTCGAGCATCTTCTTATATTTGTCCTTTATTGCTGACATGTCGCTCACGAACACGTCGAATCCTTCTTTCTTGGCCAGCACGGCGGCACCTGCACCGCTCTCGCCAGCACCCAATATTACAATCTTTTTCATAATGGAAAGCCCCTCGTGGCCTCTCCTGTGGGGGAGGTGCTCGGGATTTATGTTTTGTTGTTTTACAATTGCTTTTTTTTCTTGGTTTCGGCTTTTCTTTGGCTTCAGCTTTTAGCCTTTTCTTTGGCTTGGCCTTAACTGTAGCTTTAACCTTAGCTTTGGCCTTGACCTTAGCTTAGGCTTTAACCTTGGCTTTGACCTTAACCTTATCTTTAGCTTTGCCTCTACCTTATCTTAGCCTTGGTCTTAGCTTCGTCTTTCGCTTTTCGCCTCGCCGTTAGCTTTTTATCTTATCTTCAGCGTGATGATGGTCATGGCAGCCAGGATGATGGTGATGATCCAGAAGCGGATGGTGATCTTCGACTCATGGATGGCTCCCTCGGGCTTGCGGATGAGATATTTACACTCTGGGTCGAGCTGACACTGCTGCGTGCGGAAGTTGTCATGGATAGGTGTGCGCTTGAAGATGCGCTGCTTCACGCCACGGCGTTTGCCGAGCTTAAAGTAGTAGACTTGCAGAATGACGCTGAGGCTCTCGACGAAGAAGATGCCGCAGAGGATGGGGAGCATCAGCTCTTTGTGGATTATTATTGCCGACACGGCGATGATGCCGCCGATGGTCAGCGAGCCTGTGTCGCCCATGAACACCTGGGCAGGATAGGCGTTGTACCACAGGAAGCCGATGAGCGAGCCGATGAAGGCACACATGAACACCACAAGCTCCTCCGATTGCGGGATGTACATGATGTTCAGGTAGTTGGCATATTCGATGTGGCTGCTCACATAAGCCAGGATGCCTATCGCCACGCCTATTATCGCCGAGTTGCCGGCACACATGCCGTCCATGCCGTCGTTGAGGTTGGCGCCGTTCGACACCGCCGTGACAACAAAGATGGTCATGATGACGAACAGGATCCAGCCTGCCGCCGTCTTATACTTGCCGCAGAACGACATGATGCTCGAATAGTCGAGGTTATGGCCTTTGACGAACGGTATGGTGGTCTTCAGCGACTTGGTGGCTTGCGCCCTGTGCTTGATGACCATCTCTTGTCCTTGGCGCTCGATGGCGAGGTTTTCGTTCATCTTCACATCGGGCGACATCCACAGCGTGAGACCCACGATGAGGCCTATGCCCACCTGACCGACAATCTTGTAACGGCCTTTCAGACCTTCTTTGTTGCGACGGAAAATCTTGATGTAGTCGTCCATACCGCCGAGAAAGCCGAGCCACACGGTGGTCACAATCATGAGCAACAGGTAGATGTTGCGCAGACGGCCAAGCAGGATGACGGGCAACAGGATGGCGACGATGATGATGACGCCACCCATCGAGGGCACACCAATCTTCTGCACGCCGAACGGGTCTATGCTCGCGTCGCGCTGTGTCTCGGTGATCTGCTTCTTCTTAAGAAACTTGATGAACTTTTCGCCCAACCATGCTGAGATGACGAGGGAGAAGATGAGGGCCAGCAGCGATCGGAACGAGATGTATCCCCACATGTGGGAACCGCTGATGCCGTATTGCTCTAAGAACCGGAAGAGATAGTATAGCATTTTTTGATTTTTGATTTTTGAATTTTGATTTTTGAATTGTTGCGGCAGAGCCGCAATTTTGAATTTTGAATTTTGAATTTTGAATTGTTGCGGCTCTGCCGCAATTTTGAATTTTTGAATTCAGATTTATTGTGCCGTTGGCGCAATATTGAGTGAAGATTATTGAACATCGATGATTGAACGTTGATGATTGAACGTTGATGATTGAACATCGATGATTGAATGTTGAAAAAATAATTTCCCAATTATTAATTGTTAAATTCTTCATCGGCGAAGCCGATAATTCAAAATTCAAAAATCAAAATTGCGCTTTGCGCAACAATTCAAAACTCAAAATTCAAAATTCAAAAATTAAGAACAAACCTCTCTCACAACCTCGTGGTCGTCGAAGTGGTGTTTCACGCCTTTCACGTCTTGGTAGTTCTCATGACCCTTGCCAGCTATGAGCACCACGTCGCCCTTCTGTGCCATCATGCAGGCTGTGCGGATGGCCTCGCGGCGGTCAACGATAGAGATGACCTTCTTCATCTGCTGAGCGTTAAGACCGGCGAGCATGTCGTTGATGATGTCTTGGGGCTCCTCGAAGCGTGGGTTGTCGGATGTTATGATCACCTTGTCGCTCTGCTTCACGGCCTCCTGTGCCATGAGCGGACGCTTGCCCTTGTCGCGGTTGCCGCCTGCTCCACAAACGGTGATGACCTGTCCCTTGCCGTTGAGCACCTCATGGATGGCGTTGAGCACGTTCTCCAGAGCGTCGGGCGTGTGGGCGTAGTCGATGACGGCGGTGAATCCACCAGGGGTCTGTATGGGGTCCAGTCGGCCGTTCACGCTGTGCAGCGTGCTCATGACCACGAGCACATCCTCAGGCTTTTTGCCCAGCATCACGGCAGCACCGTAGACAGCCAACAGGTTGCTGACGTTAAACTTGCCGATGAAGTTGACACCCACTTCATGTCCGTCGATGTCGAGATACATTCCTTCGAAATGACACTCAATGATCTTGCCCTTGAAGTCGGCCATAGAGCGGGTAGAGTAGGTCTTCACCGTGGCTTTGGTGTTCTGCACCATCACCATGCCGTTCTTGTCGTCGGCGTTGGTTATGGCGAACGCTGTCTTGGGCAGACCGTCGAAGAACGCCTTCTTGGCGTTGCGGTAGTTCTCGAACGTCTTGTGGTAGTCGAGATGGTCGCGTGTGAGGTTGGTGAAGATGCCGCCCGTGAAGGTCAGTCCGCCGATGCGCTTCTGTGCTATGGCGTGTGACGAGCACTCCATGAAAGCATACTCACACTTCGCCTCGACCATCTTTGCCAACAGCGCGTTCAGCTCTATCGGGTCGGGTGTGGTGTGGTCAGCGGGTATGGCCTCGTCCACCACATAGTTGCACACGGTAGAGAGCAGACCACACTTGTGGCCCATGCGCGAGAACATGTTATATAATAAGGTGGCGATGGTCGTTTTGCCGTTCGTGCCTGTCACGCCCACCAACTTCAGTTTTGTTGACGGGTCACCGTAGAACATGGTGGCGACCTTTCCCACGGCATCTTCTGTCGATGTCACCTGCACATAGGTCACACCGTCAGCAAGGGTTGCGGGCATGTCTTCACAGAGCACGGCCTTTGCGCCAAGCTCTATCGCTTTGTCAATAAACTTGTGTCCGTCGACCTGTGTGCCTTTCATGGCGACGAACAGGTGGCCGGGCTTTATGCGGCGTGAGTCGATGTTCACTCCCGTAATGTCAACGTCAGTGGAACCGACCATTTGTGTCGGTTTGATGTTTTTGAGCAATTGTGATAATACCATATTCGTATATTTTTTTTAGCTCCTCCCCATCGTTTCCTTTATAATCATTTCCTTTATGAAAGAAAGATGATCCTTTTTAAAGAAAATGCTTCTTTTTAAGAAAGATGATCCTTTTTAAAGAAGATGCTTCTTTCCAAGGAAGATGGTTTGGCGAAACTGTTTATTTCTTTTACCTTTCTTTTTTCCTTTTTTCTTATGAGGGCAGTGTCTACACCTTTTTTATATATAAGCTTTTTTTTATATATAAGCTTTGGCTTGCACCTTTTTTATATAAGCTTGCGCTTTGTTGCCAAAGGTGCCTTTTTCAAAGGTGTCTTCTTCAAAGGTGCCTTCTTTATCGAAGGTTGAGCGTGCACCATTGGCCCTTTCGTATGTGCGTTCCTGGTGCTATGCTCTGCTTCTCCACTTTTCCTCGTCCGTAGAGTTTGGTGCGCACGCCCCTGCTCTCAATGAGGAACACGGCATCGCGTGCTCCCATGCCCGTGACATCGGGCATCTGTCCGCGTACTGCTATCTTTTCACGCTTTAAGGCAATGTGTCCGTTGCCGTTCACCGCCTTGCCCCATATAGGGTTGCCGTTGGCGTAAGAGCCGTTCCAGTCGGGGCGCGGGTTGTATCCAAGCTGGCTGAGTACATAGTCAGCAGCCAGGATGTTGCCGCTCTTCACCTCGGGCTGAACCACTGATGTCTCGTCGTGAGCGTCCTTGATGTCGAGCTTCAGACTCTGTGCCATCACGCCCTCGGCAATGTCGTGGAACACCTTGCCGCTCATGCCGCCTCCCGAGGCAGGCAGACCGCGCTTCTGTATGCAGACGATGCAACTGTAGCGTGGGTTGTCGGCAGGGAAGAAGCCAGCGAAACTGAGCAGGTAGCTCACGCCGCCCGACTTGTATCCGCCCTTGCCTTGCGACACCTGTGCCGTGCCGGTCTTTCCTGCCACCTTAAACGATGGCGAGCCAGCCTTCTTGCCAAGACCTCGGCTCACGACGTGCTCAAGGATGGTCTGTATCTCACCAAGCGTCTTCTTCTTGCAGATGCTCTGGCGCAGAACCACAGTGGGATATTCTTTCACCACCTTGCCGTCTTTCATTGCTGCCTTCACAAAGCGCGGCTGCACCATCTTGCCGTTGTTGGCGATGGCGTTGTAGAAGGTAAGGGTGCTGATGGGCGGCACCTGGGTCTCATAGCCGATGCTCATCCAGGGCAGCGTGGTCTTGCTCCAGTTGACGTACTGCTTTCCGCGCTTGTCGAGCTGCGGGAAGCGCACCTTTGCCGGTGACGAACCGTAGAAGGGCAGGTGCAGGTCGTCGGTGAGGCCCAGACGGTGTATGCCCTCCACAAACTTGGTGGGGTTGTTACGGTAGTGGTCGTCGATAATTCTGCTGACGCCGATGTTGGAGCTCACCATGAGTGTCTGTGGCAAGGTGAGCATGCCGTAGCCGCCGCGTCGCCAGTTGTGGTCACGCATCTCACGGCCATACATGGGCCACACGCCACCTGCTGTGTTTACGCGGTAGGTGGTGTCGACCACGCCGTCGTCGAGCGCAACCATTATGCTTGCTGTCTTGAACACCGAGCCCGGCTCCATGAGGTTGCTCACGGCGCGGTTCTGTCGTTCGCGATACTGTCCGTCGCCACATTTCTCCATGTTCACGATGGCTTTCACATCGCCTGTCTTCACCTCCATGACGATGGCCACGCCCCAGTTGCCGTTGACGTCGGGCTCGCGTAGCTCCTGCAGCAGTGCTCGCTCGGCGAGGTCCTGTATGCCAACATCGATGGTTGTCACGATGTCGGCGCCGTCGACGGCTGGCTCGTCAATGATGTCGAGGAACGAGCGCAGCACCTTGCGGCGGTGCTTTATGCCTTTCTTTCCGCGCAGCACCGAGTCGTAATATTGCTCCAGACCGCAACGTGCCGTGTCCTTGCCTTTGTACATGTCGCCCAGTGTGCGTTCGGCGAGAGAGCCATAGGCATGCTTTCGCGCGTTGTTGTCTTCGGTGTAGAATCCGCTCTTGTATTTGTTGCCTATGTTGAAGATAGGCAGCAGGCGCACGTCGGCATAGGTGTTATAGTTGACACGCGCCGGCCAGATCTGCCAGTGGCGGCTCATCTTCTTGCGTCCCTCCTCCAGATGCTCTTTAAACTTCGCCGCGGGCATCTCCGGGAAGATGGCGTTCAGACCGGCGGCTATAGAATCGACCTTCTTTGGCCACAGCGTGTCCGTCTTTGAGTCGTGCATGGCCTGGAAGTCGATGAACAGCTTATATTCGGGCAGTGACGACACCATGAGCTGTCCGTCGCAACTGAGAATGTTGCCTCGTGCGGGCTGAATGGGCAGACTGTCAAACTTGACGCGCTTGGCCACCGCCATCCAGTAGTCGCGCTGTGCGGTCATCATGTATGTCGCCTTTCCGAGCATGACCAATGTGGCTAACGTTATTACGATGGCCAAGCAGCTGAAACGCTGTGGGGTTTTTTTATGATCAAACTTACTGCTACTCACTTTTTTTTCAACTTTAAAATTCCTTTTCTTTTTCCTAATTGGTAACTCAGCGTTGTCTTTATTCCTCCTTCGGCACCGTTATGATGTATGGCGGTTGCGAGGCGATGTGGAGCGTGCTGTCCTGACAGGCCCTTAGCATGTCGAGCACACGGCTCTCGCGGCTCTTCTCTGTCAGCTCGCTGGTGCTTGAAAGCGCTCTGAACTTAGCGTCTGTCAGCTCCTTCGTCAGCTTGTTTATCTTCACGAGATTGCGTTGGCAGGCGTAACGGTTGGAGATGTAGATGAAGACGAAGAATGTGATGAGGAAGAACACGCCAATCTGGTTTCTCACAACCTTGGCGTTGAGCATGTCGCCGTTGATGATGCTCCTCAGGTTTGTTGCTGCGTTGGGCTTGCTGTCGCCCTCGGTGGCACGCTCCTTCACCATCTCGGCGAACGACTTCAGCGGTCCGGTCTCGTTGTCGTCGTCTTGTGGTTTGTCGTCGTCTTGTGGTTTGTTGCCGTCCTTCTCTTTCTTTGGGTCAGCTGGCTTTTGGGCGTTAGAGTCGTGGCTCTTGCTGTCATGGCCCTTGCTGTTGTCACGGTCTTTGCTTGCTGAGCTTGCGCCGCCGCTTGTTCCAGCACCGCCTTTAGCGTCAGTGCTGCCGCTCGTTCCAGCGTTGCCATTTGCCGTTTTGCTCTGCTGCCCCTCTTCAGGTGCAGGGTCGTCATATCCGGCCATGGCGGCTTTCAGCAGAGCCTCCAGCTGTTTGTCGTGTTGATTGTTGTCTTTGTGTGGTGTCATTTCTTTTCTGCTATTCTAAGTTTCGCGCTTCTGCTGCGCGGGTTTCTTTGTTGTTCGTCATCAGAAGGAACGATAACCTTGTTGTTGACCAAGGTGAACGGCGAGTTTATGCGCCCGAAGAAGTCTTGTTCTGTCTTGCCCTCCGCGTTGCCTGTCTTCATGACGTTCTTCACGATGCGGTCTTCGAGCGAGTGGTATGTTATGACGCTCAGTCGGCCGCCAGGCGCTAACAGTTCGGTGGCAGCAGCGAGCATCTGCTTCAGCGCCGTCATCTCGTGGTTCACTTCTATGCGCAACGCCTGAAAGAGCTTTGCCATCTCCTTCTTCTCGCGTTCACGGCGGAAGAGCGGCTCCACGGCTTTCATAAACTGCTGCGTGGTGGCTATGGGCTCTGCTGTGCGTGCCTTGGCGAGCGCGGCAGCTATGCGTCGCGAGTTTTTCAGTTCGCCGTAGAGATAGAACACGTCGGCAAGCTGCTCCTCGCTGTATGTGTTGACGATGTCGGCGGCTGTCTTGCCGGCGCGTTTGTTCATGCGCATGTCGAGGGGAGCGTCGAAGCGGAAAGAGAATCCGCGCTCGGCATCGTCAAAATGGTGTGACGACACGCCGAGGTCGGCGAGCAACCCATCAATGTGGTCGATGTCATAATAGCGCATCCAGTTTTTCAGATACCTGAAATTGCTGCGCACGAAGGTGAAGCCGTTGCATCCCTCGGGCACATTGCGCTCTGCATCGGCATCCTGGTCAAAACTGAAGAGGCGTGCCGTGGGGTCTAAGCGTCGCAGGATCTCGCGCGAGTGGCCACCGCCGCCAAAGGTGACGTCCACATACACGCCACCGGGCTTCAGACATAGAGCGTCGATGCTTTCGTTAAGGAGCACTGGCACATGATAGCCATCGGCTGTAACAATTTTTTCGGTATCTTTGTTTGTCATTTTTTTTCGTTGTTGTCGGTTTTCATTACTGCCTGTATGGCCTTCGCAAACTCGTCGGGCTGCATGAACGGTTTGTCTGTGCCGTCATAGGGCCACAGCTCAATGCAGTCGTCCATGCCTATGACCTTGACGCTTCGCTCTATGCCCGTCATCTGTTGGTAACGGCGCGGTATGAGGATGCGGCCCATCGAGTCGGGCTGCTGCACCTCCACGTCTGCCACAAACTGTCGGAACATCATCTGCTGTTGCGGGTCCCAGCGGTTCAGGCGTGACCGCATGGTGTCGACGAGGCATGACCATGTGCTCTCGGGGTAGATCACAAGACAAGGCTGAAAATCGTCCTTGCGCAGCACCACACGTTCCTCGCCCAGTTCTTGCAGAACTTTGCGGAACACGGCGGGCACTATTGTGCGCCCTTTGGTGTCTACTTTGGCTTCTATCGTACCTATAAATCTCATGCGTACCTTAATAAGAACAATTAGTGCCCAAAGTTACATAAAATCCTCCACTTTCTGCCACTTTTCACCACAAATTTTGTTTTATGCTTCATTTTTCTGATTTTGCTCTGTTCGTGCGTCAGAAAAGTCTTTGGCTTCTCTTTGCTCACATTGTGCCTCAAAACGTTACAAAGGCAATAAAAAAGCATATTTTTTCTTGATTTTCTACAATATTAGAAAAAGAAATGTTATTTTTGCATCACATTTACACAAACATGAGTGAATCAATAGAGAAAACCATAGACATAGACAAAATTTTGGCTGGCAAGATGGGCGCAAAGGTCAAGTATGTGCCGCGCTTTCTTGTTAAATGGCTAAAGCACATCATCCATCAAGATGAGGTGAACCGCTTCCTGTGGGAGAGCCGCAACTTGTCGGGCACAGAGTGGCTCAGCGAGTGTGTGCGCTATCTTAAGATGGACGTTGAGATTGTGGGTGAGGAGAACCTGCCCGACAAGAACGACGGCCGCCTTTACACCTTCGTGTCGAACCACCCGTTGGGAGGACAGGATGGCGTGTGTCTCGGCTCCATCATCGGACGCCACTATGACGGTCGTTTCCGCTACCTCGTCAACGACCTGTTGCTCAACCTGCCGGGTCTCAAGCCCGTGAGCATCGGCATCAACAAGACAGGGCGCAACAGTCGCGACTTCCCGCGCATGGTTGAGGCAGGCTTCAAGAGCGATTGCCACATGCTCATGTTCCCCGCCGGTCTGAACAGCCGTAAGCAGAAAGACGGGTCCATACACGACATACCGTGGAAGAAGACGTTTGTGAAGAAAAGCATTGAGTGTCAGCGCGATGTGGTGCCTATCCACTTCAGTGGCAGCAACTCGAAACGCTTCTATCGCATAGCCGCTTTCAGCGACCGTTTCCTGCCGTTCAACCTCGCCATGATGTTCCTCGTTGACGAGATGTACCGTAACGTCGGAAAACATTTCACCATTCACATCGGCAAGCCCATTCCATGGCAGACCTTCGACAAGAGTCGCACGGCGCAGCAGTGGGCACAGTGGGTGGAGGACCGTGTGTATGATTTGCCAAGAGAGAACGACAAGTCTGAAAAACAATAATTTGACAGCATAGACATAAAATCGGAAAAAATAGTACTCGATTTTTTGAAAACCATAAGAGAAAACAGAGAGAGATGGAAGAGCCAATAATCGAACCAGTGAGTAAGGAGCTGCTTAAGAGTGAACTGACGCCCGAACGGCAACTGCGAATGACCAACAAGAGTCATAACGAGATTTATGTGGTGACCGCCCACAACGCGCCCAACGTGATGCGCGAGATTGGACGTCTTCGCGAGATCGCTTTCCGCGAGGCGGGAGGCGGCACAGGCAAGTCGATGGACATCGACGAGTTTGATACATGCGACAACTGCTACAAGCAGCTCATCGTGTGGAACCCTGAGGCAGAGGAGATTATCGGCGGCTACCGTTACCTCTTAGGCACCGATTGGGAGATGGACACCAACGGTCAGCCCAAGCTGGCAACAAGCCACATGTTCCATTTTTCTGACAAGTTTCTGACCGACTACATGCCCTACACCATTGAGCTTGGACGTTCGTTCGTGTCGTTGCCCTATCAGAGCTCGCGCATGGGAGCCAAGAGCCTGTTCGCCCTCGACAACCTGTGGGACGGCTTGGGAGCGCTTACCGTCATCAAGCCTAACGTCAAATATTTCTTCGGAAAGATGACGATGTATCCTTCATACATCCGTCGTGGTCGCGACATGATTCTCTATTTCCTCAAGAAACATTTTGATGACAAGGAAAACCTCGTCATTCCTCTCAAGCCTCTTAAGATAGAGACGCCTGAGGAGGAGCTGCGCGAACTGTTCTGTGAGGACAGCTTCAAGGACGATTATCGCATCCTTAACCGCGAGGTGCGCAAGCTGGGTTATAACATCCCGCCGTTGGTGAACGCCTACATGGGTCTCTCACCCACGATGAAGCTCTTCGGCACCGCCATCAACTATGGATTTGGTGACGTCGAGGAGACGGGCATCCTCATCGCTGTCGACGAGATTCTCGACGAGAAGCGTGTGCGACATATCGACTCGTTCATTAAAGAACACCCTGAAGCTCTGAAAATTACGAGTGGGGCGAATAATGTTATTTACAAGGAAAAAGAGTAAAAAGGCATAACAGAAAATATAACCTTCTGTTCATGAAATGGCCGCAGCTGTTCAAAGTTGCGGCCATTTTTGTGTTTATGGCATAACTGTTTGGCTCTATCTGTTTTATAGGCTATCTTTGCAGAAAATAATTTGCCTCTTTGTAATTTGTAAAGCAGAAATAAAAATCCTAAAAAACACAATTCTATGACATTTAAAAGATTAGCTTCGGCCATAGCTCTCGCTGCCATGATGCTGGCATCAACAGGCAAGGCCAATGGTCAAACTCCGCGACCAGAGTATCCGCGCCCGCAGTTTGAACGTTCAGAGTGGATGAACCTCAACGGAACATGGACTTATTCTTTCGATTTCGGCAAGACAGGGGAACAGAAGGGATGGAAAAACTCAAAGGGCTTTGATGGCCACATAACAGTGCCCTTCTGTCCAGAAAGTTCGCTCTCGGGTGTACACCACACCGACTTCATCAACAGGATCTGGTATCAGCGTCAACTTAATATCCCGTCAGTTTGGAGCGGAAAGAAAATAATGCTTAACTTCGGGGCTGTTGATTATGAGGCCCACATCTATGTGGACGGACAGCTCGCCATGCAGCACAAAGGCACAGGATCATCCTTTAGTTGCGACATCACGCGCTATGTAAAGCCTGGCCACACCCATAACCTTGTGGTTCAGGTGAATGACAACCTGCGTAGCGGCATGCAGCCTGGCGGCAAGCAGTGTTTTAACCTCCACTCAGAGGGATGTATGTATACTCGCGTCACTGGTATCTGGCAGACGGTGTGGATGGAAGCCGTTGATGAGGAGGCCTAAAGAGTGTGTTTGCCACGCCAGATATTGACCAACAGCAGCTCGTCATACGCCCACAGTTCTATGGCCAGAACGCTGCCAATAAACTCGTTGTCACGTTGTATGACGGCAAGAAAGAGGTGGCGCGTAAGAGTGTGCCGTGTGGCGATGGCTCTGTGGTGGTGCTGCCCGTCAAGGGCATGAAGCTGTGGAGCCCAGAGAGTCCGTTCCTTTATGGCCTCAAATATCAGGTAGTGAAAGACGGCAAGGTCGTTGACGAAGTAAGCTCATATGCTGGCATGCGCAAGGTGCATCTTCATGACGGCTATTTCTATCTCAACAACAAACCTTACTATCAACGTCTTGTGCTCGATCAAGGCTATTATCCCGACGGCATCTGGACAGCTCCCTCAGACGAGGCTCTGAAGAAGGACATAGAGATGGCAAAGGCTGTTGGCTTTAACGGGGCACGCCTTCACCAGAAGAGCTTTGAGGAGCGCTACTATTATTGGGCCGACAAGCTCGGATACTTGACATGGGGCGAGAGCGCCAGTTGGGGACTGAACATCAACAACGAGGAAGCTTGCCGCAACTTCATATCAGAATGGGCTGAGCTGGTGGAGCGTGACCGCAACCACCCGTCGCTTGTTACATGGACACCGCTCAACGAAACTTGGAACGCTGAGAACACAGGCGTCTACACGCGTTTTGTGCAGAACCTTTATGACATGACAAAGGCCATTGACGGCACACGCCCTGTAAACGATGCCAGTGGCGACTCGCATATAAAAACCGACATATGGAGCGTGCACAACTATTGCCGTACGCCTGAGGAGTTTAAACGCGATTTTGCCCTTGAGCCTGGTAAGGAGCCATATCGCAACATGCGTGGCGACCATTGGCAGTGGCTCGCTAAGTATGAGGGCCAGCCTTACATGCTCGACGAGTGGGGTGGCCTGGGCTATGTGGTGCCTGAGAAACGCCATGGCAACGACACATGGGGCTATGGCGGCATGATTAAGGATGCCGAGGAGTTCTACCGCATACTTCGCAGTGAGGTGGAGTCGATCAAGGCATTAAAGCATATCACAGGTTTCTGTTACACGCAGATTACGGATGTGGAGCAAGAGCAAAATGGCATCTATAACTATGACCGCACTCCTAAGTTCGACACAAACCGCATAAAGGAGATTTTCGAACTCATTCCTTCAAACATTGAGGAAATTAAAGGTAAAAAGGGGCTTTAAAAGGCTGTTTAAAGGTAAAAAAGTAAAAAGGTAAAAAAGGGCTGGCGCCGTTGGAAGAGAAAAACGTCAGCCTTTTTTTACCTTGTTTACCTTTAAACGGCTATATGATTTTTCGCTTTTCACTTTTCCCTTCCAACGGCGTCAGCCTTTTTTTACCTTGTTTACCTTTAAACGGCTATATGATTTTTCGCTTTTCACTTTTCCCTTCCAACGGCGTCAGCCTTTTTTTACCTTTTTACCTTTAAACGGCTATATGATTTTTCACTTTTCGCTTTTCACTTTTCCCTTCCAACGGCGTCAGCCCTTTTTTTACCTTTTTACCTTTTTACCTTTTTACTTTTAAACGGCGTTCATGATGAGCCATGTCAGATAAGCAAGGTAGACGATGGTGAGCACGGCACCTTCCCAGCGTTTCACCTTATAGGTCGTGCGGCAGAAGAACCACATGAGCAGCATGCTGGCGAGCATCATGATGAGGTCGAGTGTGGTTATGCCAGCTATGTGCATGGGCTTGACGAGGCCCGTTATGCCGATGATCATGAGGATGTTAAACACGTTGGAGCCTATCACGTTGCCTATGGCTATGTCGCTGTTGCCCTTCTTTGCCGACACCATACTGGTGGCGAGTTCTGGCAGCGAGGTGCCACCTGCCACGATGGTCAAGCCAATCACAGCATCCGACACACCGAGACTGGATGCCACGAACGAGGCATTGTCGACAAACATGTTGGAGCCGGCGATGAGGCACAACAGACCGACAACGAGCATTACGACCGCTTTAAGCATAGATGTTCCTGACGCTTGTGATGCTTCCGGAGCTGAGGTCTCAGATGAAGATGCTTCAGACGATGAGGCCTGAGACGTAGATGCTTCAGAAATAGCTGTTGTTGTTGCTGCGCCACTTGTCGCCACGGCTGCTGCGTTTTCTTCTGTCGTTTTTGCATATTTCAGCGTCACAAACATGAAGAGGCAGAAGCCTGCGAAGAGCACGGCGGCATCAACTCTTCCTATCGCTCCATCGAGACAGAAGAGCAGCATAAGCAGAGAAGCCACCACAGCAAACGGGATGTCGCGTTTCACGCTCGACCGTTTCACCATGATGGGTGCCACCAGGGCAGAGCAGCCCACAATGAGCAGCGTGTTAAGGGTGTTTGAGCCCACCACGTTGCCCACGGCAAGGTCGGGCGTGCCTTTCAGCGCCGACACCATGCTCACACAAAACTCAGGCATCGATGTGCCCATGGCCACGATTGTCAGTCCGATGACCATCTGACTGACACCGAAGCGTGTCGCGATGTTCACCGCGCCATCGGTAAGCCAGTCGGCTCCTTTCAATACAATAATCACTCCAAGCACCAACAGCACGATGTTTATCGCCATGCTGTCGGTGCACATTGTTTGTAGAAGTTGTGTTGTCATAAAAATAAATTTAAAGCCCCACCAACTTAGCCGCTTTGCGGCTTAGAAATGTTGATTTTTGAATTTTGAATGTTGAATTGTCGGCTTTCAGCCGATGTCGAATTTTCGAATTTTGATTATTCCTTTTTAAAAGGCTATCGAATTCTTCACTCATCACTCTTCGTTCTTCACTTAAAAGAGGCTATAGGATTTTTCCCTTTTCGTCTTTCCCTTTTCCCTTATAAAGGCGTCAGCCCTTTTTTACTTTTTTACCTTTAAACGATCGGCAGCGAGGTGCCATTGATCTTTTGGTAGAAGTCGAGGGCGAAGATGTCGGTCATGCCACTAATGAAGTCGATGACCGCCATGATGCGCGTCTCAAGGTCCTCGCTTTCGATGTCATACTGGCTGCTGAAGCGGCGGATGAGCTGTTTCGAGTGGTAGTTGTCGGGACTGCAGGCAGCGTCGACGAGCGTCTCCATGAGCGTCTCCATGATCTTGTAACCGCTCAGCTCCACGTCGAGCACCGGCTTGCTGTTGTATATCTTCCTCACGCTCAGCTTCTGACAGCGTCGGTAGGCATCGCGCACCTCGGGCGTTATGTGGTCGATGAGGCTGCCCTCGAACGTGCCGTCCAGAATCTCCTCTTCGTGGTCGCAGAACGCCTTGGCACACTCGTTCTCAAGCTTGCCAATGACGCATGCACGCATATACACAATCTCCTCGTTCTCATCGCTCACGCCCTCATCCTTGGCACGCTGCTGAATGTTTCGGCGCGTCTCCTCGTCGAAGAACGACAGAAACAGGTCGGCGGTCTCTTCATAGCTAAGAATCTTCAGCTTGTGCGAGTCCTCGATGTCCATGATCTCATAGCAAATGTCATCGGCAGCCTCCACCAGATAGGCCAGCGGGTGACGGGCGTAGCGTAGCGGCTCACCCTCGGCAGAGAGACGGCGTATGCCCAGTTCTGTGGCAATGCGCACAAAGCTCTCGCGCTCCGTGCAGAAGAAGCCAAACTTGCCGTGCGTGCCTGCCCAGTGGCTCTCGAACGGATATTTCACGATGCTCGCCAGCATGGCGTAGGTCATCACGAACCCGCCCTCGCGGCGTCCGTGAAAACGGTGTGTGAGCAGACGGAAGGCGTTGGCGTTGCCCTCAAAGTGTATGAGGTCGTTCCAGAAGTCGGGCGACAGATGCGTCTGCAGCTTTTGGCCCGCACCCTCGCGGAAGAACGCCTGTATGGCCTTCTCTCCACTGTGTCCGAACGGCGGGTTGCCCATGTCGTGTGCCAGACAGGCCGTGCTCACAATGGTGCCGAGCTCCTCAAACAGCGTTCCCGCCAACTCGGGGCGTCGCTGCTTGATTACGCGGGCTGTGTCGTTGCCTAACGACATGCCCACGCTCGCCACCTCCAGCGAGTGGGTGAGGCGGTTATGCACAAAGATGCTGCCCGGCAGCGGAAACACCTGCGTCTTGTTCTGCATGCGGCGGAAGGGCGCCGAGAAGATCAAGCGGTCATAGTCGCGCTTAAACTCGGAGCGGTCGTCATGGCGCAGGCGGTGACGTTCCTCCTGCCCAAACCGTTTGTTAGATATGAGCTGGTTCCATTTCATAGCGGCAAAGTTAATAAAAAAATGAGAAACGACCCATAAAAAACAAAAATGTAACAAAACAATCTCTTTATATGCCTTGAAAACCACGTCTTTATCTTCTTGTCCTTAACCTTCATCTACTTGCCCTTAACCTTCATCTTCTTGTCCTTAACCTTCATCTTCTTCATTTCCTTTTTCCTCATCTTCTCAATCTTTAAATTTCTTTTCCCTATCCTCATCTTCTTTGTTGTTTTTTTATAAAACTTGCGCAAACGTATCTAAAAACACCCGTTAGCGCAGATTATCCGTTTTTAAACTTGCGCAAACGTATCTAAAAACACCCGTTAGCGCAACTTATTTAACTTAAAACTTGCGCAAACGCATGTTTTTGACTATATTTGCGCAGGTAATAATAAAAAACACTCTATTATGAATCAAAAACTGATAGGAAGAGAACCGGAACTTGGTGCTCTGAACAGATACTTCTCTTCTGGACGGTCAGAGTTTATTGCTGTGTACGGTAGACGCCGAGTGGGTAAGACCTTTCTCATACGCAAGAGCGTGGATGACCAGTTTGCGTTCTTTATGACAGGTGTGCATGGGGCTTCAAAAACAGATCAGTTGCTTAACTTCAGCATAGCGTTACAAAAATATTCCAATGCGCCGTCTATCAGCATACAACGTAACTGGTTGCTCGCGTTTCATGCGCTTGCCACATATCTTGAGACGCTACCTGAAGGCAACAAGTATGTGTTCATTGACGAGTTGCCGTGGATGGATACGCCACGCTCTGGCTTTATAGCTGCTCTTGAAAACTTCTGGAACAGTTGGGCTGTGTTGCGCAACGACATAAAACTTATTGTATGCGGTTCGGCCACATCATGGATGATAAGCAACCTTATTCACAACCGAGGAGGGTTGCATAACCGTCTAACTCACCACATTAAGGTCAATCCGTTCACTCTGCGCGAATGTGAAAACTATTTTTCCGCTTACAATTTCGGTTATAGTCGTAAGCAAATAGCTGAATGTTACATGGTTATGGGCGGAATACCTTATTACATGTCTATGCTTGACCGTTCGCTCAGTCTTGCCCAGAACATCGACAATCTTTTTTTTGCAGACAATGCCGAACTTGCCAACGAGTTTGAAGATCTTTATAGGGCGTTGTTCCGCAAGTCGGCAGCACATGTTGCTGTGGTCACAGCTCTTGCCACAAAGGGAATAGGCATGACGCGTCAAGAGCTTGTCAGCGCTACCGATGTTACAGACAACGGCCTCTTTTCTACCGTTCTTGAGGAGCTACAACAGTGTGGCTTCATACGCGCTTATGAGCCTTTCTCCAATGGAAAAACTGTAGTTTTACAACGTCAAAGTAGAGACACTCTGTTCCAACTTGTCGATTTCTACACTCTGTTCTACTTTAAATTTGTCAGAAACAACCGCTACCGCGACTCTCATTTCTGGTCCGCATCGCTTAACAGTCCGATGCACAACACCTGGGCCGGACTGTCGTTTGAGATGTTGTGTCTCAGTCATGTTGAAACGATAAAGCAGGTTCTTGGAATATCGGGCATACAGACTCTTGTGTGTTCATGGCGTAGCTCTGAAAAGGCAGGCAACGGCGTACAAATAGACTTGCTTATAGACAGAAAAGATGAAACCGTGAACCTGTGCGAAATAAAATTTTGTAATGACGAATACGCCATCGACAACGATTACGAGCAACGCCTCCTTCGTAAGGTCAACACGTTCATCGCTGAGACAAGGACAAAGAAAACAGTAATTCTCACCATGATAACAACTTTTGGCATAAAAGAGAACAAACACAGCGACATCGTGCAGAAGCGCATTGTGCTTGATGACCTGTTCGGTAGCTTTTTTGTTTAAATGCCCAATCCATCATCCCCTTCAACCATTTTTAGCACAAAAAATGAAGCAATGTGGATAATAATCAGTATTTTTGCATCTTAAATACGCAAGAAAAAAATGACAATGACAGATATTACCGAAGTGAAAGTAATCAACCGCAGCCATCACCCCCTGCCACAGTATGCAACGCCGCTAAGCGCCGGCATGGATCTGCGTGCCAACATCGACGCGCCCATAACCCTTCGCCCGCTTGAGCGCTGCCTCATACCCACAGGCCTCTTTATAGCGCTGCCCCCAGGCTATGAGGCACAGGTGCGCCCCCGCAGCGGACTGGCTCTGAAGAAGGGCATCACCGTGCTCAACTCGCCTGGCACCATCGATGCCGACTATCGTGGCGAACTGATGGTGCTGCTGGTGAACCTCTCGTCAGACAATTTTGTGGTTAACGACGGCGAACGCATAGCCCAGATGGTGGTGGCACGCCATGCACAGGTGCAGTTTGTCCCCGTCACAGAGCTCGACAGCACCGAGCGCGGCGAGGGAGGCTATGGCCACACGGGAGTAAAATGAACCCCATAACACAAACGACAATGCGACATATCCATTTCAACCATACACCCCTCGTCTTTGTGGCCCTGATCATGGCCTTGGTCTTCGGACCTGCGCTGGCAGGCAACCTGCCTTTCATGAAGGACAACCACAAGGACAAAAAGACCACCATTTTTGAGGCAAAGGAGCAGGGTAATACCTGCGCCTTTGCCGATAGTCTCTCGCGCAACGACAGCCGACGCTACGACTATTTCTTTCTTGAGGCCGTGCGACAGCAGAACGCGGGCAACCTTGATGCCGCCTTCGACCTGCTGAACCATTGCATAAGCATCAACCCCAAGGCGGCGGAGGCCTATTATCTCGCAGCGCTCTATTATTCGGAGCTCAACAACGACACCATGGCGCTCAACTATCTGCAGAAGGCAGCAACGCTCAGTCCGGCAAACGACACATACCAAGAGCAGGTGGCGCAATATTTTATCGGAACAAACAGCTACGCCAAGGCCATTGAAGCCTATGAGCGTCTATATAAGCACCACCGAGACCGTAGCGACATACTCAGCGTGCTCACGCAGCTCTACCGTCACGAGAAAGACTATGACAACATGCTGCGCTGCCTGGAGCTGATGGAGGAGGTCGACGGCTCCAGCGAGGAGCTGACGCTGGCAAAGATGAACGTCTATGAGCTGAAGGGCGACAGAAAGATGGCGCTCAAGCAGCTGCGCTCGCTCGTCGACAGCCACCCCAACGAGCCCAACTATAAGGTCATGCTCGGCAACTGGCTCCTTCAGAACGACCGTAAGAACGATGCCTACAAGCTGTTCACGGCTGCCGTGGAGGCAGACCCCGAGAGCGAGTATGCCCTCACGTCGCTTTACGACTATTACAGACAGGCGGGCCGCGACTCGCTCGCCACACAGCTGCGCGACCGCATATTGCTCAGCGCAAAGACCAATATAAAAACCAAAACATCGATGGTCAAGCAGGTCATCGATGAGAACGAGGCTCAAGGCGGCGACAGCACACAGGTGCTCGCCCTCCTCGACAGGATGGAGCAAGCCTCTCCCAAGGACGCTAACGTGGCGATGCTCCGTGCGGTGTATATGGAGCTGAAGAAGATGCCCGACTCGACGGTGTGTCACGCCCTGCAAAAGGTCATCGACATCTCGCCCGACAACGCCCCGGCACGTCTGCAACTGTTGCAGAAGCTATGGCCCATGGAGCGCTGGGACGACATCATCACCGCTTCATCACAGGCCATACAGTATATCCCCGACGAGATGGCGTTCTACTATTTTCTCGGACTGGCCCACTACCAGAAGGATGAGAGCGACGCTGCCCTCGATGCCTTCCGCCGTGGTGTCGGCGAGATAACGCAAGAGAGCAACCCCGAGTTTGTGTCCGACTTCTACGCTCTCATGGGCGACATCCTCTACACCAAGGGTCAGGAGAAGGAGGCGTTCGCCGCCTACGACAGTTGTCTGCAATGGAAGAGCGACAACATATCGTGTCTCAACAACTATGCCTACTATCTGAGCGAGAAGAACCTCAACCTCACCAAGGCAGAGGAGATGAGCTACCGCACGGTAAAGGCCGAGCCCGACAACGCGACCTATCTCGACACCTACGCCTGGATCTTGTATCAGCAGAAACGTTATGCCGAGGCAAAGATATACATAGACCAGGCGGTGAAGAACGACACCGACACGGTGCATGTCACGCCTGTGGTCATTGACCATGCAGGAGAGATCTACATGAAGCTCGGCGACCCCGACCGCGCCGTCAGCTTCTGGCAGCTGGCCATCTCGCGAGGCGGCGACAAGGCTCTGTTTGAACGAAAAATTAAAAAGGCGAAAAAATGAAAACAAAAGTTATACTCATGGCAGCAGCCATCGCTGCTCCTTTGCTGCTCGGCTCTTGCGCCTCAAAGAAGGCTGTGGCCGACGGCACCGCAACACCATCTAACTCGTCGAAGCACAACGCCAAGACCGAGGCTGCCGACGACAACACCGTCACGACCATGGCGTTCCTGCAAAAGGTCAACGACAACCAGGTCTATGCCAACGACATCGTGGGCAACATCAGCTTCAACCTCACAGCAGGAAGCAAGGACATCACCGTGCCGGGAGCGCTGCGCATGCGCAAGGACAAGGTCATACGTCTCCAACTCTTCATACCCATCCTCGGAACAGAGGTGGGCCGACTGGAGTTTACGCCCGACTATGTGCTCGTCATTGACCGTCTGCACAAGGAATATGTGAAGGCCGACTATTCGCAAGTCGACTTCCTACGCCAGAACGGCATCACCTTCTACAGCCTTCAGTCGCTCTTCTGGAACCAGCTCTTTGTGCCGGGAGAGAAGAATGTCGGTCAGGGACAGCTCAAGAAGTTTGATGCCGCGCTCGGCGGCACCACACCACAGGTCACGGTGACGCAAAACAGTGGCCGCATGCAGATGGCATGGCAGACCGACCGCCAGACAGGACGCATAAACGAGGCCAACATCTTGTACCGCAGTCAGGCTCACGGCGAGTCGACGCTCAACTGGAAATATTCTTCGTTCAAGGCCGTGGGTGTGAAGCAGTTTCCGGCACAGCAGGTCTTCAAGTTTTCCACAACAGCCTCCAACAAGGTGCCGCCCGTGCAGGTGAGCATCAGGATGAACGACGTCAAGACATCGTCCAACTGGGATGCCCTCACGGAGGTGTCGCCAAAATATAAGCAGATCGACGCTACCGACGTGCTGCAGAAGCTGTTGCAGTTTTAACCCAAATCGGTCGCCCCTTTTTTTTATCTGAAAAAATCAATTAATGTCAATGAAAAGAATAATCATTGTTTCTCTCCTCGCTCTGCTCGTCTTCTCCACACAGGCGCAGCAGAAGCGCAACACGTCAAAGCAAAAGGCCACGGTCACACGCTCTACAGCAACAAAGCGCAAGAGCACCGCTGCCTCGTCGCGCAACAACGCGGCAAGAAAAGGTGCGCAGAAAACCAAGGGCAGGCAGACAGCTAAGAACAAGGGCAAGAACAAGAAAGGCACAGCCAGCTACACCAACGCCTCCATTCGCGGTCTGCAGAACCAGCGCTCGCAGGTGCAGAAAAAAATAAAACAGCAGGAGCAGGCCCTTCGTGCCAACAAGGCCGACGTGAAGAAGCGTCTGCAAAACCTCATGGTGCTCAACACCGAGATAGGGGAGCGACAGAAGAAGATTGACAACATACAGAGCGACATCTCCCACATCGACAACAACATTGGCATCCTGAACGCCCAGCTCAAGACGCTTGAGCAGCAGCTTAACGAGCGTAAGGCGCGTTACATAAAGTCGATGCGTTACATCACCCGTCAGCACACCTTCCAGGACCGTCTGCTCTTCATCCTCTCGGCGAGGGGCTTCGCGCAGATGTATCGTCGCCTGAGGTTTGCACGCGAGTATGCCGCCTACCAGCGTGTGCAGGGCGAGGCTGTGAAGGCCAAGCAGGTACAGGTCGACGAGAAGCACCGTCAGCTGCAACAGGTCAAGGGCCACAAGACCACGCTGCTCACAAAAGGTCAGGAGGAACGCAAGGCTCTTGAGGGTCAGCAGACGGAGCAGCAAAACATGGTGGCATCGCTGCAAAAGCAGCAGAAGACCATTCAGCAGATCATAGACCAGCAGAAGAAGGTTAACGCAAAGCTCAACGCCGAGATCGACCGGCAGATAGCCATAGAGGTGGAGAAGGCCCGCAAACGTGCCGAGGCTGAGGCTCGCCGCAAGGCTGAGGCCGAGGCGGCAAGAAAACGGGCTGCCGAGCTGGCACGCAAGAAGGCGCAGGCTGAGGCTGAGGCGCGTGAGAACGCACGGCGTGTTGCCGAGGCGAAGGCGCGTGAGCAACGCCTCAAGGAGGCGGCGCGTCTGGCGGCACAGCGTGAGAACGAGGCACAGCGCGAACGTGCCGAGCAGGCGGCGCGCGAGGCCGAGGCAGCACGTCTGGCGGCTGAGCGCAAGGCTGAGGCCGATGCCAAGCGCAGCAAGAAGGAGATAGCTGAGGTCAAGGAGAATGCTCACGAGGCGCTTACCGTGCCGTCGGCAGACCGTGCGCTGTCGGGAGCGTTCGAGCAAAACCGTGGCCGTCTGCCCATGCCCATCACGGGCAGCTACCGTGTGGTGAGCCATTTCGGACAATATAACGTGGAGGGCCTGAAGGGTGTGACGCTCGACAACAAGGGCATCAACATCCTCGGATCGCCTGGCGCACAGGCACGAAGTATCTACAACGGCGAGGTGAGTGCCGTCTTCGGCTTTAGCGGCTCCATGGTGGTCATGGTGCGCCACGGCTCTTACATCTCGGTCTACTGTAACCTCTCGTCGGTGTGTGTGAGCCGCGGACAGAAGGTGTCGACACGTCAGGCCCTCGGAACTGTGGGACGCGACCACATCCTTCAGTTCCAGCTACGACATAACATGGCCAAGCTCAACCCTGAGAGCTGGATCGGCCGATAACCTTTCAACCTTTTTTCTTATGACCTCTACACAGCTACAACCTGGAACCGTGATCCACGGCACACATAACGACTACCGCATAGAGCGTGTCCTCGGACAAGGGTCGTTCGGCATAACCTATGTTGCCAACGTTCGACTGAAGGGCAGGCTCGGCGCCATCGAGTCGGCGGCCATGGTGGCGATAAAAGAGTTTTTCTTGCGCGATGTGAGTAGCCGAAACGGACTGCGTGTGTTCTCCGTGAGTGACAGTACGCTCTGCTCCGACTATCGCCGCGACTTCCTGCGTGAGGCGCAGAACCTGTCGCGGCTTGACAACGACCACATCGTCAAGGTGCTCGAGACCATTGAGGAGAACGACACGGTCTATTATGTCATGGAATATCTCTCTGGCGGCAACCTCGACCAGCATATCCTCTCTCACGGCAAGCTCTCTTGTCGTGAGGCGCTCGACATAGCTATACAGATTGGTGAGGCACTCAAGTGTATGCACGCCCAGCACATGCTGCACCTCGACCTCAAGCCGCTCAATGTCATGCGGGGCGAGGACGGACACATCGTGCTCATCGACTTCGGACTGTCCAAGTGTTTCGGTGCCGACGGACAGCCTGAGTCGAGCACACGCATAGGGCAGGGCACAACAGGATATGCCCCCATTGAGCAGCACAGCTTCAAGAAAGCCGACGGGTTCATGCCCACGCTCGACATCTATGCTCTCGGTGCCACCCTCTTCAAGATGCTCACAGGCAGCGTGCCGCCCGAGGCGTCGGTGGTGCTCAACGAGGGATTGCCCGTTGACGAACTGTCATCGGCAGGCGTGCCTCCAGCCATCATAGCTCTCGTTGAACGTGCCATGCAGCCTCTGCGCCGCATGCGCCATCAGACCGTCGGCGAGTTTGTTGACGAGGCGCAACGTCTGCTGGCATCGGCCCCCTCGTCGGTGGGCAGACCGGCTTCTCCTTCAGCTGACGTTCCAACGCCTGTTGGTGAAGCAATCCGTAGGTCGGACGGTTGGTCTGACATTCCGAAAAGTGTTTTTGCTGTTCGTGAGACCATCTTCACTAAAGATGAGGCAACCTACCGCGAAGGGGCTTACAGGGGCACTCCTGAAATGATAGAGGTGTTTTGGAAGCGGATGCTCGGCGAAGACACCAAGCAGAAGCTGCGCTCGTTGCTCTCTGGCATGAGGCGTGTGAGGGTGTGGAACAATAATCCTTACGACGAAGACAACGGCGACAAGGTGGAGGTCTTCACGCTTGGCGACGATTCGCTCGCAAAGGTAATGGACATTATAAACAACCGCGCAACCGACGGCTATTTCCCGCGCCTTAACCTACAGACAGCGTTGCGTGCCGTGCTTCTACTGGAGGAGATGACAGGGCACTCGTTCCGCCTTGCCTCTGAGAGCGAGATTGTCTTTGAACGTTATAATCCCGAATGTAAGGACCGCTATCTTTGCTTCGACGGATTTAAAGATGGCTTCTACCTTATTAATAAGGACAATCTGTCAGCCCCAATGATGCAGAACCATGAGTACATAACCAAGCTTGATGCCCGCACCGATCTTTTTTCTGACAGTTACGGAATGCAGATTGTCTGTGATGGCGCATCGCCCATGTGCAATGGTGCGTCGTTCAACCTTCGCGCCACACAGATGGTGCATGAAGAGATGCAACCCATCGGCAACTCGTTCTATAGGGTAAGAAGCGGCAACCAATGGAACATCTCTTCTTATTTCTCTCCCGTCATGCCCTTGCTGCCCCAATGGCACGACAACATCAGCAATTTCTCTGTCCGCACCGTACCGGGTCCTGCCTTCGGTTTGCCTTATGTGGGTGTCGTGGCCACCGATCTCTCGGGCTACACCTATTATTATAAGTGGACCGGCAGCAACTTTGAGCTTATAGCCAAATATGACAAGAAGGAAAGGGAAGAACGTGAGCAGTTAACATAAGCCATCGATAGCCTGTTGATGTGATGTTTATGACAGCTTGTTGATGTGATGTTTACGACAGCATGTAAATGCGATTTTTTCTTCCGTTTTCCCCTGTTCTAAAGAGTCCCCGATTTTTGCATATTTATGCAATTTTCGGCTCTTTTTTAGAGCCGTTTTAAAAGGGCCCAACTTACGATTTGAAAGTGCCCATTTGACGTCCTCAAAGAGGCTCTTTGACGAGCTCATTAAGGCCCTTTGACAGCCTCAAAGAGCCTCTTTGACAAAACCACCCCTATTTTAAGAGTTGTTAACAAAAACAGTAAATAAAACCCTGCTTATTTTTGAAAACAATAAGCAAAACCCCTTGTTTTGCTTACAACCGTTGTTTTGGATATTTATACATTTGCTCCTCTTGTTTTGCATAAATATTCATTTCTGCGCATGAAAATTCCATTGGTTTTTCCACGAAAAATCCGTCCTATTTTCAAAAATCACCCCTCTTTTTTCAATTTCTCCATCTTCATCTCCGTCTTCGCCTTCGCCTTTATCTCCGTCTTCGCCTTCGTCTTCATCTCCGTCACGTCATCATCTTTTCATCTCGTCATTCCTCCATTGCATTAAAAAATCCGTGAGTGAGATCCGTGTGCGACCCATTCGAGTAGTTCCGTGTGCCAGTGCCGTTCATAACGATTCGTTTAATTCGTGCGAGAATTATATTCCTCAAGCACCAAGATTCGTTTAATTCGTGAAATTCGTGTTCAAAAAAAATAAAATTCGTGTTCGTAAAAAATAAAATAAGTGTTCTAGAAGATAAAATCCGTGTTCGAAAAGACAAGATTCGTGTTCCATGCACCGCGTCACCTGCCATACATGTAATCTGTGTGTATGTGCACGCACACACCTACGCGCCCGCATGCGTATATTTTATAAGGTAAATTAAGTGTTTTACCCGTGTTAATTGTAAATAGATGTTAAAAGGGTGTGTTTTTAAGCAACTTTTTTGCGAAAAGATTTGGTTCGTAAGCCAAAAAGCTATACCTTTGCATCCGCTTTCAAGAACGAACGATATTTGAAGCTAAGGCCAATGAGGAGTAGGTTTGAGGGAGCGATAAAGAAAGAGTTCTT
>OCRP01000309.1_pt1 | contig 54018 bp, 27 predicted proteins | sample 1538871 | NCBI WGS metagenome assembly OCRP01 (sample SAMN04571731, study PRJEB22368) | human gut metagenome | biome: human gut; material: stool | host: Homo sapiens | place: Luxembourg | collected 2012-09-20 | reverse complement strand
CAAGGACAATGCCCAAATTATGACATTTTTCACTTATCAATGATTTTATATGGTCTGCAACTTGCTGAAGTCCGGATTTCTTTATAACTTTGTGCCCTGCAGATGGCAGTATTTCTTTTTCTTTTTTCACACACAAAGATACTAAAAAATACGAACATCTGCAACTTTTATTACACTTATTAACGTACTGATAATCAAGTGTTTAAACAATATGTAATCGGTTCTTTTTACCACCTAAATTGACGAAGAACCTTTTTTTTCTTCAAAATAATATCACTATTGTCACCGCACAAGATAGATATCTGATAATCAGCTGTTTACGGGTGACATTAAAGGCTTTTTCTAATGTCACCTAATGTCACCTAATGTCACCCAATGCAACGCTATGGCAAAAACGCGGATCTGGAGTTTTTTGAGCGAACCGACGATGTGGAAAAATGAGAATGTCTCACTATCAATGGATTGAAGAGCAGAAGAACCAGATGCGGCTCGGCATATCTCTCACTATTGATTGAAGAACAAAAGAACCAGATGCGGCTCGGCATATCTCTCGCTATCGATTGATTGAAGAGCAAAAGAACCAGATGCGGCTCGGCATATCTGGTGGTCAGGAAATAAAAAACAGCAAGCTTATCCGATGCATAAATATACGCTTTAGGTTGTATATTCATGCAGTTTCTCGTTAAGCCCATTTGACAAAATGAAAGTGCCTTTATTGCGTTGTCAAAGAGGCTCTTTGAGGAGCTCATTAAGCCTCTTTGACGAGCTCAAAGAGGCTTAATGACAAAGCAGGGGTGTATTTAAGAACTGTTAACAATTCGTGATTTGATTTTAACTATAATTCTGTGCATTGTGAAAGAACAAAGCCCTGTTTGCTATCTTTCTGTCATTCTGTATATTTATGCAAAACTGGGGCGAAAACGCTCCCGTTTCAGCATTTTTGCATTCTTCACAGAGCAGTTTTGCATTCTTCACAAAGCATTCTTGCATTCTTCACAAAGCATTTTTGCTTCCTTCACAAAACATTTTTGCTTCCTTCACAAAGCATTTTTGCAAGCCAAAACATCATCACTTGAGGATTGTAAACATGGCATTTGCGAAGCGTAACCATGGCATTTGCGATGCGTAATCATGGCATTTGCGATGCGTAACCATGGCATTTGCGAAGCGTAACCATGGCACTTACGAAGCGCAAACAAGGCACTTATGTTTACAAGAACGCGATGGTCAGTCCGGCCATGACGATGCTCACCATCGACATGAGCTTTATGAGGATGTTAAGCGAAGGGCCGGAGGTGTCCTTGAACGGGTCGCCCACGGTGTCGCCCACGATCGTGGCCTTGTGGTTTTCGCTGCCTTTGCCCTCGAAGTGGCCTTCCTCAATCATCTTCTTCGCGTTGTCCCATGCGCCGCCCGAGTTTGACATGAACACGGCGAGGGTGAAGCCTGCCGCGAGACCGCCTGTGAGCAGGCCGAGCACGCCAGCCACACCGAGCACAAGACCCACGACGATGGGTATGATGATGGCGAGCAGCGACGGTATGATCATCTCACGCTGAGCACTTCGCGTGCTGATCTCCACGCAACGCCCATAGTCGGGTGTTGCCTTGCCTTCGAGAATGCCCTTTATCTCACGGAACTGTCGTCGCACCTCCTGAACCATCGACTCGGCAGCCCGTCCAACGGCACCCATGGTCAGTCCGCAGAACAAGAACGCCGCCATGGCTCCAAGGAATGCTCCCACGAGCACCTTCGGGTTGATGAGGTTTACCTGGAAAAACTCAATGAAGTCGATTGTCGTGGCGTTTGTCGGGTCGAAGATGTTGCCCGCGGCGTCAACATATTGTTGGCCGTTCTCCACGGCCCGCATCATCGCAATCTTTATCTCCTCTATGTAAGATGCCAGCAGGGCGAGAGCCGTTAGAGCGGCAGAGCCGATGGCAAAGCCCTTGCCCGTGGCTGCTGTGGTGTTGCCAAGAGCATCGAGGGCGTCTGTGCGCTCACGCACCTCCTCGCCCAAGCCGCTCATCTCGGCGTTGCCGCCGGCATTGTCGGCGATGGGTCCATAGGCGTCTGTTGCAAGGGTTATGCCGAGCGTTGACAACATGCCCACGGCTGCAATGCCTATGCCGTAAAGACCTGTGCTTATCGACGTTGCCGAGAGCGACATGTCGAAGCCGTTGGCGCAGAGGTAGCTGAGCATGATGGCCACGGAGATGGTTACAACGGGGATCATCGTAGAGATCATGCCCGTGCCTATGCCTTTTATAATGACGGTGGCAGGACCTGTCTGCGATGCCTCCGCAATTTTCTGCGTCGGCTTATAGCTGTGTGAGGTGTAATATTCGGTAGCCTGGCCAATGACAACACCGGCCACAAGACCGCTGATGACAGAGAACGACAGTCCGAGCCAGTTTTCTATGCCGAGCAGATACAATATTATAAAGGTGGCGACGGCAATGAGAACCGCGCTCACGTTGGTGCCGAGGCCCAGCGAGTGGAGCAGCTCCTTCATCGTTGCGCCTTCCTTTGTGCGCACCATGAAGATGCCGATGAGCGACAGGAAGATGCCTATCGCCGCGATGACCATTGGCGCTATGACAGCACGCAGCTGCATGTCGCCGTTCATGGCGAAGGCCGTAGCGCCCAGAGCAGCAGTAGAGAGGATGGAGCCGCAATAGCTCTCATAGAGGTCGGCACCCATGCCAGCCACGTCGCCCACGTTGTCGCCCACGTTGTCGGCAATGGTCGCGGGGTTGCGCGGGTCGTCTTCAGGTATGTTGGCCTCCACCTTGCCCACAAGGTCGGCGCCCACATCGGCAGCCTTGGTGTATATTCCGCCTCCCACACGGGCAAAGAGAGCCTGTGTTGAGGCGCCCATGCCGAAGGTCAGCATGGTGGTGGTAATGGTTACGAGGGCTGTGCTCTCGCCTTCATACACAGCGTTGAGAACAACAAACCAGATGGCGATGTCGAGCAGTCCGAGACCCACCACAACGAGCCCCATCACGGCTCCGCTTCGGAAGGCAATCTTCAGACCTTTGTCCAGGCCTGTGCGTGCACCGTTGGCTGTGCGTGCCGATGCATAAGTGGCGGTCTTCATGCCGAAGAAGCCAGCCAAGCCTGAGAACAAGCCGCCTGTAAGGAACGCGAATGGCACCCACGGGTTCTGCACTTTCATCACATAAGCCATGAAGGCAAAGATGACGGCGAGCACCACAAACACGATGGCCACAACCTTATATTGCTGCTTAAGATAAGCCATGGCACCTTTTCTCACATGTGCCGCAATCTCTTTCATCCGGTCTGTGCCTTCATCTTCTTTCATCATTGAGCGGAAGAAGAACCATGCCATTCCCAACGCCACGACGCTGGCTATAGGGATAAGCCAAAATACTGATGGAATGTTGTTCATAACGATTTATTTATTAGGTTTATAATAGATGCCTCTTGTCTCTTTGTCTACCGTCCTTTGCGCAAACGAATAGAATATGCAAATATAAGAAATATGTGGATACAAAAGGTGAAAAACACGATATTTTTTTTCAAAAAACTTTTATCTGTAGCCTTTGGGATGAAAAATGTTTCGCATCATTTTGATTGTTTTAGTTGCTGTTTCGTATATTTTTGTTAACTTTGCACCCGTTATTATAACAAATCGTTTAAGTTTAGGTTAAGGATAATGCAAATCATGGCTGCCGTTCTTTAAAGACCGCCACATTATTAGAGAGAGACTATGGAAGCAATAAACAGTTTTTTCACAGCGTTCAGCGCGTTTCTGTGGGGATGGCCCATGATCGTCCTCCTTTTGGGAACCCACATTTTTCTCACCATCCGCCTTCGCTTTCCGCAGCGCAAAATCTTTAAGGCCATCGCGTTGTCTGTGAAACGCGACAAGCAGGCCACGGGCGACGTGTCACAGTTTGGCGCTTTAGCCACCGCCCTTGCTGCCACCATAGGCACGGGCAACATCATTGGTGTGGCTACAGCCATTGCTTTGGGTGGTCCCGGTGCCGTGTTCTGGTGTTGGCTTACAGGTGTCTTCGGCATCTCTACCAAATATGCCGAGGGGTTGCTTGCCGTGAAATATCGTGTGAAGACCAAACGTGGCCAGATGATAGGCGGCCCTATGTATGCTCTTGAGAAAGGGTTGGGTTGGAAATGGCTTGCCGTGCTCTTCGCCATCTTTGCAACCCTTGCCTCTTTCGGCATAGGCAGCACCGTTCAGGCCAACGCCATCTCCACGCTTGTAGAGAACCAATATAATGTCTCGCCCTACATCACAGGTCTTGTCGTCACCGCCCTTGGTGCGGCCGTCATCGTGGGTGGCGTTAAGTCGATAGCCAAGGTGTGCGGCATGCTTGTGCCCTTCATGGCCATCTTTTATGTGTTGGGTTGCATCTACATCCTGTTTGTGAACCATGCTTATCTGCTCCCTGCTCTTCAGGTAATCTTCGATTCGGCGTTCACCACAAAGGCGGCCGGCGGTGGTTTTGCAGGCAGCACACTCATCATGGCCGCGCGTTATGGCATTGCCCGCGGCTTGTTCTCCAACGAGTCGGGTCTTGGCTCCGCGCCCATTGTTGCCGCTGCAGCCCAGACGCGCAATCCGGTCCGTCAGGCGTTGGTGTCGTCCACAGCCACGTTCTGGGACACGGTTGTCATCTGTGCGCTCACAGGCCTGGTCATCACCTCCAGCATTATTGCCTATCCCGACATCGACTATCATAACGGCGCCGCCCTTACCAAGGTTGCCTTCAGCAAGATTCCATATATCGGAGCGCCGCTGCTCACCTTCGGTCTCTCCACCTTCGCCTTCAGCACAACCCTTGGCTGGAGCTATTATGGCGAGCGTTGTGTCGAGTATCTCAAGGGCAAGCGCTGGATGCTTTTCTATCGCATGATCTACATCGTGAGCATCTTTGTGGGCAGCGTTGTCAATCTGGCGTTGGTGTGGAACCTTGCCGACTGCATGAATGCTCTCATGGCCATCCCTAACCTTTTGTCTCTCATCTGTCTTAGCGGCATCATCGTTCATGAGACCCGCAAGTATCTGTGGCGCGGACAACTCGACAGGGAAATGGACGAAAAGGAAATAGAGGAACTGGAATAAGAACCTCTTGATGCGAAACGTTCAAGACCTTTTTAAAAAAAAAGCATAATGACAATTTTATGATGGTATAATGACAATTTAAAAAAGTCGTTGCCCTGTTTCTGGGCAACGGCTTTTTTTATTGTCAAATAGAGACAAAAGCGTACTTTCCGAATACCTAAATCTTGGTATTCGCTTCTTTTTGAAATACCTATTTTTGGGTATTGCGCACCTTCCCAAACCTTAATAACTTTGCATCGAAAAGACGTTAGGCCGTTGATGGCTTTATGGTTATGCAATTTTTAAAGAACAAAAGCTGTGCTTTAAAGGAACAAAAGCTGTGCTTTAAAGAACCAAAAGCTGTGCTTTAAAGAACCAAAACCAGTTTTTCACTAACAGATGCAACATGAAGAGGAACATTCTTTTATTGATATTTTTTCTGATCGAGACAGCAGTGGTCATGGCCGGAACTGGACGTTACACCGTGTCGGGCAGGGTGCTCGACGAGCACGACCTTAAGCCGCTGCCTTATGCCACCGTGAAGGTGCTGAATCTCGAGCTGTGGGCCATCACCGATGAAGGTGGTGCGTTCACCATTGCCAATGTGCCCGAGGGAACCACTACCTTAGAGATAACCACGTTGGGTTATGTCACACGCTCCATCTCCTTCGCGCTCAGCCACAACACCGATCTTAAGAACATACGTCTGAAAGAAGACAACCTCAGCTTGCCAGGCGTGGAGGTGACAGCCCGCAAGCAGTCGACCACGGGCACCACCACCTACACCCTCGACCGCACCACCCTCGACCACTCGCAGGTTCTCTCGCTCAACGACATCATGTCGTTGCTGCCTGGCGGACAGACCGTCAACTCGACCCTTATGAACGACACGCGCCTCGCCCTACGTTCAAGCACAGGCGAGCGTGGCAACGCCGCCTTCGGCACAGCCATAGAGGTCGACGGCATGCGTCTCGACAACAACGCGAGCATGAGCGAGACCCAGTCGGCATCAACTCGCAACGTAGCCGCATCTAACATAGAGAGCGTGGAGGTCATTGCAGGAATACCCGGTGTCGAGTATGGCGACGTGTCTAACGGCGTGGTCAAGGTGAACACCCGCCGCGGCCACTCGCCATGGATCGTTGAGGCATCAGTAAACCCCTACACCCGTCAGGTGGCGCTGAGCAAGGGCTTGACGTTGGGCCATCGTGGCGGCACGCTCAACTTCTCGCTTGAGCATGCCCGCTCCTTTGCCGACATCGCCTCGCCCCACACCGCCTATAACCGCAACATCCTCTCGGCAACCTACAGCAAAGCCTTTGCTCTTCGCGGCACCACCCTCAACCTCACGGCAGGTCTTACAGGCAACATCGGCGGCTACAACTCAGAGGCCGACCCCGATGCTTTCCGCGACACCTACCAGCGTCAGCGCGACAACCTGTTGCGCGGCAACATGCAGCTCGACTGGCTCTGCAACACACGCAGCGCCGGCGTGTTCAACGTCAACCTGCAGGCAGCGTTCTCTTATGCCGACAAGCGCTCCGAGAGCTATGTCAACACCTCGTCGTCATCGTCACAGGCTTATCTGCACACCATGACCGACGGCTACGCCATCGCCCGCGACTATGCCGAGGGCATGGGCACGGGCAGCATTGTCCTCGGTCCCACAGGCTATTGGTATGTGCGCTCCTACAACGACCAGAAGCCGCTGAGCCTGCAACTGAAGCTCAAGGCCGACTGGACACGCCGCCTCCGTGGAGCCGTGAACCGCTTGACGGTGGGCAGCGAACTGAACACGTCGCGCAACAACGGTCAAGGAACCTATTATGAGGACATGCGCCTTGCCCCCACCTGGCGCCCCTACGACTATAGCACGCTGCCCACCATGCGCAACCTCGCCCTCTTTGTCGAGAACCGTCTGACCCTGGGTCCGCTGCTCCTTGTGGCAGGTCTCCGCGACGACATAACGATGATCAGCGGCTCCAGCTATGGCACAGCCAGCAGTCTGTCGCCACGTCTCAACGCCCGCTATAATATAATAAAAGGTGGGAGCGCCTCGCTCACCATCCATGCAGGCTACGGCAAGAGCGTCAAGCTGCCGTCGTTTCAGGTGCTCTATCCCGCCGACACCTACACCGACCGACTGGTGTTCACCCCCGGCTCCACCGCCGACAACAAGGCCTATTATGCCTACTATACCAACGTGCAGCGCGCCCTTTACAACAGCGACCTCAAGTGGCAACGCACCCATCAGGTCGAGGCAGGTGCCGATGCAACCCTCGGCAAGGCACGTCTCAGCGTGTCAGCCTTCTGGAGTCGCACCTACGACCCCTACCAGACGGTCAACCTCTACACCCCGTTCGCTTATAACCAGACCTCACAGTCGGCCCTTGAGGGTTGTGGCATAGCCGTTGCCGACCGCCTTTACAGCGTAGACCCCACAACAGGAGTGGTGACCGTGACCTCCTCCGCCAACGGCCAGACCACGAAGCTCCCTTACACCACGCGCCACACTTACACCTCCAACCGCCAGTATGTCAACGGCTCGCCCGTGACGCGCTACGGTCTTGAGTGGGTGGCCGAGATGCCGCTGGTGAGCAACCGCCACACCGTCGGTCTGTCGCTGCGCTTCGACGGCAACTATTATCATTATCGCGGCGTCGACCGCACGCTCATAGCAGGTGCCCCCAACGGTGTGGGCGACCAAGCCTCCACCTCAGACCAGCAGCCCCTCATTGGCTATTATGTGGGCAGCAACATAACCTCGGCATCAGCCGCCAGTACACCGTCGGTGAGCAACGGCGTGTTAAACAAAAGTTGCAGCATGAACACCACTCTCACCGCCCGCATACCGCGTCTGCGTCTTGTCATGACCATGCGCCTAGAGACAACCTTCCTCAACTATCGCCGCAACCTGTCAGAGAACCGCACGACGATTGCTCTCGACCAGGCCGGCGACGTGACAGGTACCCCCTATGACGGACAGAAAGACCGTTATGTGGCCGTCTATCCCGAGTATTACTCGACATGGGACAACCCCACCGCCCGCATACCCTTTGCCGAGGCCTTGCTTGCAGCCAAGGACAGCGACCCAGCGTTGTATCGCCAGTTGAGCGCCCTGATCGTGCGTAGCAACACCGCCTACTATTTCAATCCGCAGCGCGTGTCGGCCTACTGTTCCGCCAACTTCTCCGTGACCAAGGAGATAGGCCGTTGGGTCAGCTTGTCGTTCTATGCCAACAACTTCTTCAACAACATGGCAAAGGTGCGCAACACACAGACGGGTCTCGAGACATCGCTCTTCAACAGCGGTTACATTCCGAAGTTCTATTATGGCGCATCGGTAAGGATAAAGCTCTAATGTAAAAAAAGAAAAGCTTTAATGTAAAAAAATCTCTAATGTAAAAATAGAAATCTCTGATATAAAAAAATGATAAACAAGAACATCCTGACATATCTCTTCCTCGTCATGCTCACGCTCCTCACATCGTGCAGCTACGACGAGAAGATCGGTACCTACAACGTGGAGGTGCAGCTGAGCGAGGCCGTGGCCGACGTGCCTGTGGTCATGACCAACGCCACGGGCAGCACAGCCACCGCCATGACCGACGGGGGCGGCACCGCACGTTTCACCCTGCCTGCCGGCATCTACAGCGTTAGTGCCTCAAAGGTCACCGACGATGCCTACTTCCGTCATGTCTGCAACGGCTCCCTCGCCGACATAGCCATAGGCAGCGGTACCACTACCGTAGCTCTGCCCGTGACCGTGACCGCCATGCAGACCGCCAACCCCATCCTCATAAAAGAGCTTTACGTTGGCGGATGCCAGAAGAACGACGGGTCGGGCAAGTTTGCCAAGGACAAATGCATCATCCTCTACAACAACTCGTCAGAGCCCGTGTCGCTCAACAACATGGGCTTCGGCATGATTGAACCCTACAACGCCGAAGCCAACACCCACTCGTTCCTCAACGGCGGCAAGCTCGACTATGCCGATGCCGACTGGGTGCCGGCCATCAACGGCGTGTGGTTCTTTCAAGACGGATGCGTCATTGAGCCTTACTCGCAACTGGTGGTCAACGTTCATGGCGCCATTGACAACACGCAGACCTACACCAACTCGGTCAACTATGCCAACGCCGCCTATTATTGCATGTATGACGTGGAGGCCACAAGCAGCGATGGCGGCAAATATATAAACACCATGTATTATCCTTCGCCTGCCGACGTGATAAGCACAAGCCACTATCTGAAGGCTGTGAAATATGGCAAGGGCAATGCGTGGCCCATGAGTCAGACCTCGCCAGCTGTCGTCTTGTTCCGCACCGAGGACATCACGCCGAAGGCTTATGCCGAAGAGGCGGCAAACATAATATATCCCACGGGCAAAGAGGGCAACATCGTCTATGCCTGTCTGAAGCTGCCACGCCGATGGATCGTAGATGCTGTGGAGGTGTATAACACCACGGCGCTCGCCAACTGTAAGAAGCGTCTCACCTCCGACCTCGACGCTGGCTACGCCCCGCTGACAGGGGGCTACGGCCACTCATTGATAAGAAAGGTGGAGACGACCGTCGACGGCCACGCCATCTATCAAGACACCAACAACTCAAGCAACGATTTCTATGAAGCCGACAATTGTTCTCTTCGTTAGCATGTTGAGCATGCCCGCCATGGCGCAGCGCGACTTCCTGCTCACCAAGCAGCGTAACGTGTGGCTCACATCGGCCAACGCCGCTGCGCTCACGACGTTCAGCGATAGCACCATTGCCCACGCCACGCTCTCTTACAGTCATGCCGACGGCACCCGCCGCTCGCTCTCCGACGGCAAGAGGCAGGACGTTTATGGCGCCGACGTGCAGTCGTTCTTCCGTCTCTCGCCCTCCATCGTGGCTTATGGCTGCGCCGCCTATGAGAACCGAAGCGTGACCGAGGCGGCGGGCAGCATGTTCTTCCCGACAAGCCAGCAGATGCCTTTCGACCTCGTGGAGGAAGATGAGGGCAACGCCGGCGACAAGGGCATGGAGACCTTCAACGTTGATGGCGCCATAGGGTGGCAGGTGACACGCCACATGGCGATTGGCGCACAGCTCAACTACAGCTCAGGCACCTATGCCAAGCACCGCGACCTGCGCCACAGCAACACGCTGATGGACCTCGATGCGCGGGTCAGCGCTTTCTTACGGTTGCCTCACAACAGTGGGGTAGGGGCAGGACTGGTCTACCGTCGTCGCAGCGAGACCATGCTGTTTAAAACCTACGGCACCACCGACCGCATCTACACCACGCTCGTCGACTATGCCAACGGTCAGGGCGAACACGAGACCTTCGGCACCGAGGGGTTCACCGACAGCAAGAACGAGTTGCCGCTGCTTTCTGAGCAGGTGGGCGTCACGGCACAAGGGGCTTACGACCGCTTGTTTGCTGAAGCCACCTACACCCACCGCACGGGCTACTATGGCAGCAAGTCGCAATATAGTGCGTCGCACGAGCGGCATCATGGCGACCTCCTTGCCTTTCGTCTGCGTTACGACCTTGCACGCAAGACGCAACGCCTGATATGGGTGGACCTGCAGATGACCACCGAGCAGCTCACGGCAGAGCGCGAAAACTACCGTCGCACGACAGCCACCAACGGCTCCTCTGTCACCTATTATGAATATTTTGAGCCAACGAAGATGGCAGACAAGGCGCAGATATACGGCACAGCTGCCGTGACCGCCTACTGGAAGCCCGCCGCCGACATATACCTGTGGCACCTCAACGCCGGTCTCGATTTCTGGACACGCCGCCAGACGGCCTACGTCTTCACGGCCGCCCACACCGCCACACCCCACCTCGTGGCGCCGTTCGTCCTCGCCCGCCGCAGTATGCTCACCCGCAACCGCTCGCTGTGGTCGGCCCAGGTGCGCTGCACAGCCGTCACGGGCAGCAACGACGGCGTGGTTGCTGATGCCTCTCTGTCTTACGAGATGCCGCTGCGTGGCACGAAGTTGAGGCCTTGTCTTGCGCTCAACTACTGCTTCTCGCGTGTGTCGGGCGCCACGCGCAACGGCGTCGTCGTCACGGCTTCAGCAACGTTTTAGGACTTATTTTAAACGAAATATAAACAAAAAAAAACAACGGATATGAAAAAGTTTTTTACTCTTATCATCGCTTGCATAGCAGCGATCGCAGCCACGGCACAGACCGAGGGCGCAACAGCAACATGGGGTCTCACAGGCGAAGGCACAGAGGCTAACCCCTACTGCATCTACACCGCCGATGACCTTTACGCTATGGCAAAAAACTGTAACGCCGACCACAAAGGCACAGGCGAGTATTTTGTTCTGAAGAACGACATCGACTTTGGGGGCTCGGCCGAAACGCCGATGCAGCTCCCAGCCATCGGCAAGGACGGCAACGCACAGATAGCAAAGATAGCCTATGGCTTCGACGGCACCTTCGACGGTGCCGGCCACACCATCAGCGGCATCTACCACACCGAGGCGGGCAACAACGTCAAAGGAAAATATAACGCCCTCTTTGGCTGCATCGACAAGAACGGCGTGGTCAAGAACCTCGTGATCAGCAAAGACAACCACATCACAAGCTACAACTATGTGGGAACCGTCGCCTCGCTGAACATGGGGCTCATCCAAAACTGTACCAACAATGCCGATGTCACAGCCACCGGCTTTGCCGCTGCCGGCATCTGCGGCTTTATGGTCAACGGCACAGGCATCGTTAAAGACTGTAAGAACACAGGCAACGTGAAGGCCATGACCTATGCTTCGGGCATCTGCGGCGGCTCACAGTCGGGCAAATCTGTAACCTCTTATGGTTATCTTATCGAGAATTGCTCCAACAGCGGTGATCTGTCAACCACCAACGGTGTAGGTTCTGCCGGCATCGCCGGCTCTTACTCGGGTGCTGTGAAAAACTGCACCAACTACGGCATCACTGACGACACCCATGGCACCGCCAAATCAAGACAATATACCGCCGGCATCGTGGCTTGCGCAAGCTTCGCTGTCGACATTGACGGCTGCAACAACTACGGCACCGTGAACGGCGTGAAGAACGTGGGCGGCATCGTTGGCAACGTGATGAAAGGCGACGAGGCAGCTACCGTCATCAGAAACTGTGTGAACGACGCTGCTGTGAACGGACAGGATGCTTATGTTGCCGGCATCATCGCCAACACGGCTCGCGCCAAGGGACTGGTGTCGGTGGCAAGCTGCACCAACAAGGGCGAGGTGTCTACCACCGCCGCCACCGAGTTTGTCGGCAACCTGCGCGGCAACAGCACCGTAGATCTTGGCGAGGGCAACGTCATTGCCGACGGCCTCACAGCCTACGATCTCGATCCCAAAGGCACAGGCATCAACAACGTTGGGCTTGGCGCAACAGCAAAGAACGGCAAGTTTGTAAAGAACGGACGTGTCGTGATCATCAACAACGGTAACGAATATAACCTTAACGGAACAAAATTCTGATTTATGCGAAAAATCTTATCGCTCCTCTTCTGCCTTGGCGGCTTCATGGCCGCCGGGGCACAGACCTTGCCCCTTGACAGCTGCATACGCAAAGGCACGCTCAGCAACGGCCTCACCTATTATATTAGACATAACGCCCAGACACCGGGACAAGCCGACTTCTACATCGCGCAGCGCGTGGGCTCCATCTTGGAGGAGCCGCAGCAGCGCGGACTGGCACACTTTCTTGAGCACATGGCGTTCAACGGCACACGCCACTTCCCCGACGGCAACGGCGGCGAGCGCTCCGTGCGCAGCTGGTGTGAGCGCAACGGCATAAAGTTTGGCGCCGACCTCAACGCCTACACGTCCATCGACCAGACGGTCTACAACATCTCCAACGCCCCGATAACCAAGGCGGGCGTGGCAGACACCTGTCTCATCATCCTCCACGACTGGGCTGGCTCGCTGCTGCTTAAGGACAACGAGATCGACCAGGAGCGTGGTGTCATCCGTGAGGAGTGGCGCACCCGTCGCTCACGCATGGCATCCATGCGCATGATGGAAGACGCCATGCCGGTGATCTATGCAGGGTCTAAGTATGCCGACTGTCTACCCATCGGACACATAGAGGTGGTCGACACGTTCCGTTATGACGTGCTGCGCGACTACTATCGCCGCTGGTATCGCCCCGACCTGCAAGGCATCATCGTTGTTGGCGACATCAACGTTGACGAGATGGAGGCAAAGATAAAGAACCTGTTCAAGGACGACACCGTGCCGGCAGGAGCACCTGAGCGCACCTATTATGGTGTGCCCGACAACAAGGAGATGATCGTCTACACCCAAGCCGACAAGGAGCAGCCCACGCTCAACCTGTCGCTCTTCATGAAGCGCGACGCCGACCCACGCTCACAGCGCGACACGCGCGAGGCGTTCCTCGGCGGCTACAAGTCGCGTCTTGCCATGTTCATCCTGCGCCAGCGTCTGGCACAGCTCTCGCATGAGGCGCAGCCGCGTGTCATGTCGGCAAGCTGCCGCTCAGGCAACTTCTACATCACACCCGAGAAAGAAGCGTTCTCGCTGAACATCGGTCTGATGCCTAACGACCCGCAGAAGGGCATCGACGCTGCCGTAGCCGTTGTGGAGAAGGCACGCCGCTACGGTGTGACCGAGGCAGAGCTGGAGCATGCCAAGGTGCAGCACACCGTCAGCATTGAGCACCGCCTTGACAACAAGGAGAAGACACGCAACGCCGAGTATGCCAAGGCCATCGTCGCCAACTTCTGCAACGCTGAGCCTTGCATGAACATCGAGTATGAAGCTGCGCTGGAGGCCGAGTTCTCTGCCACCGTGACCCTCGACGACATAAACAAGACGCTGAAGGATATCATCACCGACGAGAACCAGGTGTGCATGGTGTTCGGTCCGACACAGTATGACGGCAAGGCTTACACCATGCCCACAGCCGACCAGTTTAAGACATGGATAGAAGCTGCACAGAAGAAAGAATATGCCGACGACAACAAAGCTGGTGCCGTGGACCCCACGTTCATGAAGAAGCTTCCCAAGAAGGGTAAGATCGTGTCGAAGCGTGAGGTGGCTAACGGCTACACCGAGTATGTGCTCTCCAACGGCATAAAGGTCAGTGCACGTCCCTCAGACATAGAGCCTAACCGCCTGACGATAAACATGTTCCGTCTGGGTGGCCGCTCGCTCTACCCCGACAGCGACGCCGCCACCTTGCAGTTCTTGGGCAGCGTGGTGCGCGAGAGTGGCGCTGCCGATTTCGACTACCTCACCCTTGAGAAGAAACGCCGTGGCAAGGCGTTGCGCGTGGTGCCTTACATCGACTCGGAGGAAGAGGGCGTAAAGGGCGTGTGTGTGGCTTCCGACTTTGAGACCTGGCTTCAGGTGATGTATCTTTACCTCACCCAGCCGCGCAAGGACAAGGCCATCTTCCAGAACCTGATTGCCAAGCAGCGGTCGATGCTGAAGAACCGTAACGCCAGTCCGAACGTAACCTATAACGACTCGTTGCGCGTGGCTGTCTATGGACACCGCAAGCGCACGGAGCCTATCACGGCAGAACGTCTTGACGAGGTGAACTTCGACCGCATGTACGAGATCTATCATGAGCGCTTCGCCAACCTTGAGGGCATGAACCTCATCGTCACGGGCGACATTCGTGAGGACCTGTTTGAAGATCTCCTCTGCCAGTATGTGGCAAGCCTGCCTGGCAAGAAGGCAAAGAAGGGTCATGATGCAGACCACAAGCCGGGACAGTATGCTCTCGACATTGAGCGCGGAAAGACCACAACGGTGTTCCACAAGACGATGAAGACCCCGTCGGCGCTCACCAACGTGTTCTACACCGCCGATGTGCCTTACACCGCCGACAATGACCTTAAGCTCGACGTGCTCTCGCAGATCATGCGTGCCGTCTACACCGAGACCGTGCGCGAGGAGAAGGGTGGCACCTATGGTGTGAGCGTGGACGGACAGTTCTGGAAATATCCCACCGAGGGCTGCTCCATGACCGTCAACTTCCGTTGCGACCCCAAGAAATATGACGAGCTGCTGCCTGTTATCGATGAGCAGTTGCAGCGCATGGCTAAAGAGGGTCCCACGGAGGAGCAGTTGATGAACGTGAAGGAGTATGAGCGTAAAAACTATGACCGTGCCGTGCTCACCAACGGATGGTGGGAGTATGTGCGCTATCACGAGTTGCGCGATGGTATCGACTTCAACGACCAGTATCTTCAGAAGGTTGACCGCCTGACCCCTGCCGACATACGCGACTTCTGCCGTCTGCTCACCACATCGGGAAACCGCATTCAGGTGACGATGAAATAGGAGGTGACGGAAGGTAAGGAAGATATCGGAAGGTAAGGGAGATAATGGAAGGTTAGGAAGATAACGGAAGATAACGGAAGTTAACGGGAGTTAACGGACATATGTTTTATTGCTTGAGCTCTAAAGCTATTGTCCGTTAACTTCACTCGCGAAGCGAGTTAACTTCCCCTTAACTCCCCTTTAACTTCCCTTTAACTTCCCTTTAACTCCCCCCAGCAATTATTAAAATAAAAAGCAATGAACAAAAACAATATTTCTGTTTTCAAAGGCATGCAGCGGGCCGCTGTTGCTCTGCTGCTCTGCCTCTCAGCCCTGTCGGCACATGCCGGCGACGTGATGACGAAAAAGGCCGACGGCACCTATGTGGTGCGCACAACAACGATATGCAAGGCCCGTGGCTACCGCAAGGGAACACCCGTGGAGGTGCACATAAAGAAAGGCAACGTGGTGAAGGTCGTGGCGTTGAAGAACGAAGAGACCGTGCCCTATTTTTCACGCGTCAAGCAGTTTCTGCTGCCTCTCTACAACAACCTTAAGCTCTCGAAAGCCAAGAAGCTGACAGAGCAGACCAAGGTCGATGGCTGCACAGGTGCTACGTTCAGCACAAAGGCGGTGCAGAAAAACATTCACGCCGCAATTGAATATTACGAGAAGAACAAGTGAAATAAGTGAAGAGTGAAAAGTGAAGAGTGAAAAATCCATATGCTTTGCTTTCTTGCAGCCTTAGCTATAGGATTTTTCACTTTTCACTTTTCACTTTTCACTTTTCACTCTTCACTCTTCACTTTTTCAACTAAAATTAAATTATCGTCTTTTTTCTCAATTTTTTTTATTACTTTTGCGAGTTGACAAATTAATCTTTTAAAAACACCACGACATAATATGGACGACGAGATAAAAGACGGCGAGGAGTTGAACGCCAAGGACCTAAACGACGCGAATGAAGCCCCTGCCGACGGCAAGGGCGAGGAACATTCCGACTATAAGCCTGTGAACCGGTTTGACGCTTCGGCTGTGCACCACCTTAGCGGAATGTACCAGAACTGGTTCCTCGACTATGCCTCATACGTTATTCTGGAGCGTGCCGTCCCCCACATCGAGGACGGCCTGAAACCTGTGCAGCGACGTATCCTTCACTCCATGAAGCGTATGGACGACGGACGCTACAACAAGGTTGCCAACATTGTGGGACACACCATGCAGTTTCACCCTCACGGTGACGCTTCCATCGGCGATGCCCTCGTGCAGATGGGACAGAAGGATCTGGTCATCGACTGTCAGGGCAACTGGGGAAACATCCTCACCGGCGACCCTGCCGCTGCTCCACGATACATAGAGGCACGCCTGTCAAAGTTTGCGCTCGACGTGGTGTTTAACCCCAAGACCACCGAGTGGCAGCTCTCTTACGACGGACGCAACAAGGAGCCTATTACCCTGCCCGTGAAGTTTCCGTTGCTGCTCGCCCAAGGTGCCGAAGGCATTGCCGTGGGTCTGAGTTCGAAGATCCTGCCCCATAACCTCAACGACCTGTGCGACGCTGCCGTGAGCTACCTCAAGGGCCAGCCGTTCAACCTCTATCCCGACTTCCCGACGGGAGGAAGCATTGACGTGTGCAAGTATAACGACGGTCAGCGGGGCGGCATGCTCAAGGTGAGGGCCAAGATCGAGAAGCTCGACAACAAGACGCTTGCCATAAGGGAAATTCCGTTCAGCAAGACCACTGCCACGCTCATCGACTCTATTCTGCGTGCCATAGAGAAGGGCAAGATCAAGGCAAAGAAGGTGGAAGACAACACCGCCGCCAACGTGGAGATTCTGGTGCACCTCGCCCCCGGCGTGTCGTCAGACAAGACCATCGACGCCCTCTATGCCTTCTCCGACTGTGAGATTAACCTGTCGCCCAACTGCTGCGTCATCCAGGACAACAAGCCGTGCTTCCTGTCGGTAAGCGATGTGCTGCGTTATAATGTTGACAGCACCATGGGCCTCTTGCGCAAGGAGTTGCAGATTCGTCGTGGCGAGCTGCTTGAGCAACTGTTCTTCGCTTCGCTGGAGCGCATCTTCATAGAGGAGCGCATCTATAAGGAGCGCGGCTTCGAAAACGCCACCGACATGGATGTGGCTGTGGCGTTTGTCGACAAGAAGCTGGCACCATTCGCCAAGGACTTTGTGCGCGAGGTGACACGCGACGACATCCTCCGACTGATGGAGATAAAGATGCAGCGCATCCTTAAGTTTAACAAGGACAAGGCCGACGAGCTGATGGCCAAGATCAAGGCCGAACTTAAGGATATCGACTACGACCTTGCCCACATGACTGACGTGACCATCGACTGGTTCAAGTTTATAAAGGACAAGTATGGCAAGCACCACCCGCGCCTCACCGAGATAAAGAGTTTCGACACCATCGTCGCTACAACCGTGGTTGAGGCCAACGAGAAGCTCTACATCAACCGTCAGGAGGGATTCATCGGCACTGGTCTGAAGAAGGACGAGTTTGTGTGCAACTGCTCCGACATCGACGACATCATTGTGTTCTTCAAGGACGGCAAGTTTAAGGTCGTTAAGGTGGCCGACAAGATTTTCGTGGGCAAGAACGTGCTGTGGCTACAGGTCTACAACAAGAACGACAGGCGCACGACCTATAACGTGGTCTACCGCGACGGACAGAACGGACCCCACTATATCAAGCGCTTCAACGTGCCTACGGTGACGCGCGATCGCGAGTATGACATCACCCGTGGCGAGAAGGGATCACGCATAATGTATTTCACCGCCAACCCCAACGGCGAGGCAGAGATAATAAAGGTCATCCTTGAGGCTAACCCGCGCCTCAGGAAGGTCATCATAGAGAAAGACTTCTCGCTCGTGCCTATCAAGGGACGTGGCGCCAAGGGACAGCTCGTAACAAGAAACCCCGTTCATCGCATAGGACTGAAGAGCCACGGCCACTCTACGCTCGGCGGACGGGAGGTGTGGTTCGACCCCGATGTGAACCGCATCAACTATGACGAGCACGGACGTCTGCTCGGCGAGTTTAACGAGGACGACGCCATTCTGGTGGTGCTGGAGACGGGCGAGTTTTATATCACCAACTTCGATGCCAACAACCACTATGAGGACAATATCCGCATAATAGAGAAATGGGAGCCTGAGAAGGCGTGGACTGCCGTGGTGGTAGATGCCGACAACGGCGGCTTCTACTATCTGAAACGCTTCTGTATGGAGGCCACACAGCGCAAGCAGACGTTCCTTGGCGACAACCCGAAGAACCGGTTTGTGCTGCTCACCGACACGCCGTTCCCGCGTCTTGAGGTGACCTTCGGCGGCAATGATGCACACCGTGAGCCCATGGAGGTGGATGCTGAGGAGTTTATCGCCGTGAAGGGCTTCAAGGCCAAGGGCAAACGTCTCACCACCTTCGATGTGGAGAAGGTCACGGAGCTGGAGCCGCTGCGCTTCCCTGAGCCTCCTGCCGACGACAACGATAACGAGGAGGATGACGAGCCTGTGGATCTTGACCGCGATGCGGGAAAGAGCCAACAGCAGGTCATTGACGAGATGACGGGACAGCTCAATCTCTTCACCGACGGCAACGGCGACAAGGTGCTTGAATGAAAACCGTAGGGTGGAAACAATTTAACGAAAACGTCTTGTTTTGAGAATAATGAACAGATTCAGAGAATGGCTGTTGCTCTTGTGCCTGGTGTCGGCTCTTGCTTCTTTTGCTCAGCAGGTGCCGACAGACAGCTGCTCGTCATCGGGTAGCTGCTCGTCATCGGGTAGCTGCTCGCCATCGGGCGATTGTTCTTCGTCGGATGATCGCTCGTCATCGGGCCGTCGCATCGTGACCAACGCGCAGATGATAGCCGTGGGCTCAACCAACATCCTCGATACCTATCTCTCGCCAGAGAAATATCGTGGCACGGCGGTTGCCTATGAGTCGCAGACGGAACGACGAAAGGAGGGACGGCAGTGGTCGCAGCAGTTGGTCTATTATGGCGAACTGGCGTTTGGCCGCAACCGCGCCGACAACGCCAACGACATGGCCGGACTCTTCCGCTTCAGCTATGGCATGCACCGCCATTGGACGCTCCTCGACAACCGTCTGGAGCTCAAGGCGGGTGCTCTTGCCGACCTTAACATCGGCTTCCTCTACAACACGCGCAACGGCAACAACCCCGCACAGGCGCGTCTGTCGGTAGACCTCACGCCGTCGGCATCGGCAGCGTGGCGCTTCGCTGTTGGCCGCACGGCGTGCAAGGCTGTCTATGAGGTGGCGGTGCCGCTCGCGGGCGTGATGTTCTCGCCCAACTACGGGCAGTCGTATTATGAGATTTTCTCCCGCGGCAACTACGACCACAACGTGGTGCCCACAACCGTCGGTTGCGCTCCTTCGCTGCGCCAGCTCCTCGCTCTCGACATCACCCTTGGCCGCACGGCTTTGCGTTTGGGCTATATGGGCGATGTGCGTCAGGCAGAGGTCAACAACCTCAAGCAGCACACCTATAACCACATGTTTGTGCTTGGCATGGTGCGGCGCTTTACCATCTGCCGCATGCTGCCGTAACCGTTTCCAACTTCTCGTTGATGACCTGTCCGTCATCAGTTTCATGACCTATCCATCATTATTTTTTTATGACCAATCCATCATTCAGAAACATCTTACGACCTCTCTTCTGTCGTCTCACGTCAACGCTGTTGCTCATGTCGCTAACCGCGTTGTCGCTCACCTCGTGTGTTGACGAGGATGAATATTCGAACACGGCGCGTGGCAACTTCGAGGCGCTGTGGAAGATGATGGATGAACATTATTGCTTCTTTGCGGAGAAGCAGCAGACCTTGGGTGTCGACTGGAACGAGGTGCACGCGCGTTATGCCGCGCAGGTTAATGACCTCATGACGGAGGACCAGCTCTTTGAGGTGTTGGGCAACATGTTGGGTGAGCTGCGCGACGGACATGTCAACATGTATTCGGCGTGGGATGTGGCGCGCAACTGGTCGTGGCATGAGAACTATCCTGCCAACGTGAGCGACACGTTGTTGCGCAGGTATCTCGGGACCGATTATCGCATCGCTGCCTCGCTGAAATATCGCATTCTCGACGACAACATCGGCTACATACGCTGTGCCTCGTTTGCCAACGGTTTTGGCGAGGGCAACCTCGATGAGGTGATGCTGTATCTCGCCCCTTGCCGCGCACTTATAATAGATGTTCGCGACAACTCGGGTGGGCTCGTGACCTCAGCGGAGCAGTTGGCTGCGCGGTTCACCAACGAGAAGCGTCTTGTGGGCTACATGCGTCACAAGACAGGACGGGGCCATGACGATTTCTCTGACCTTGAGGCACAATATCTCAAGCCTTCCAACGGCATGCGTTGGCAGAAGCGTGTGGCTGTGCTCACGAACAGGTCGGTCTACAGCGCGGCAAACGAGTTTGTGAAATATATGAAATGTTGCCCTGGCGTTGTGGTCGTGGGCGACAGTACGGGTGGTGGCGCAGGCATGCCGTTCTCCAGCGAGCTGCCCATAGGGTGGAGCGTCCGCTTCTCCGCCTGCCCCATGTATGATGCCGATAAACAAAGTGTGGAGAACGGCATCGCTCCCTCTCTTCCCGCTGCTCTCTCCGATGCTGACGCCAAGCGCGGACTCGACTCGATCATTGAAGCTGCGAGAAGAGCGGTGAAAGGGGAGTGAAAGATTCTTTTGATAAAACCGTTGAGGGGTTATAATAAGAGATTATTGTTTTAGGAAATATTCTATTGCCTCCTGTAACGAATCCAAATTGTTTTTCACAACGTCAAAAACAATGTCGCCATCAATGTCAAAATAGCCATGTGCGATGTGGTTCCTTATGCCTATAACATCTTTCCATGGTATTTCAGGGCGTTCTATTAAAAGCTTGGAATCGGTAAATTTGTCTATTTGTTTAACGCCTTCTCCTATCGCTTCTATAAGCATGCAGCTGGCGGCAAGATTTTTCATGCCTTCAGGTGAACTATAATAATCGTCTGAAGAAAGGATGTTGGCATTCCAATCCTTTAATTGTTGTATTGCGTTCTCAATTTGCAAAAACAACCCTTTAATTCTATTTGATAACATAGATGCTGTCTTTGTTTATTTCTTCAAGAAGATATGGGTTGATGTGTTTGTGTAACCTTATCACATCAACAGAGCATTGGAGAAGATTTTCAAGGAAACGTTTCAGACGTACAACCAGATAAGCTTTAGGTTCCATCTCAACACACACGTCAAGGTCGCTTCCTTCTTTTTGTTCATTTCGGGAAACGGATCCAAATATGCGCAGCGATCTTATTCCGAAAGTATGTCTTAGCTCTTCCGCATGCGCAGCAATTTGCGATATGTATTCTTTTGTAGTTTTCATATAAAGCTTATTTCTTGCAAAAATACAAAAACTTATTGATACCTAAGATATTCTGTTAATGATATTTTCTCAAATGTAACATTTCATGTTTTTTTTCTTCCACAAGAGTGTCGTTTCCATTTTTTATTTGTATTTTTGCCAAACATGTATTGCTCTATCTGAACAGAACGAAGAAATATTTCAACTAAATAAATCAAAAACCAATCAACTATATGAAAAAATCTTTAATCAAAATGATGATGCTGGCAGCATGCAGCATCTTCTCGCTCACCGCTTGTGGCGGCGACGACAACGGCGGCGGATCGTCAAAGGGAGATGACGGCGACAACCAGAATCCTACAGAGAAACCTACAGAAAAACCAACAGAGACAGTGACCTTTGCCAAAGGTGCCGACATCAGTTGGGTGACGGAGATGGAGAAATCGGGAATGAAATTTTATAACGCCAACGGCAAGCAGACCGACTGCTTCGAGCTGATGAAGGAGTTGGGCATGAACGCTATTCGTCTGCGCGTGTGGGTGAACCCCACCGATGGCTATTGCAACAAGGCCGATGTGGTGGCAAAGGCGCTGCGCGCAAAGGCTCTGGGTCTGGAGCTGATGATCGACTTCCATTATTCTGACTCATGGGCTGACCCCGGCAAGCAGAACATTCCCAACGCATGGAAAAACTATAACCTCGCAAAGATGAAGACAGCCGTGGCAGACCATACCAAGGAGGTGCTTCAGGCGCTTAAGGACAAGGGCGTCGGCGTGCAGTGGGTGCAGATCGGCAACGAAACAACGTCGGGCATGCTGTGGCCCATGGGCGAGGCCAAGGGCAACGATTTTGCCAACTATGTGAGCCTGAACAACGCCGGCTATGATGCTGCAAAGAGCGTCTTTCCTGATGCACTCTGCATCGTGCACATTGACCGCGGACAGGAGCTTACGCACCTCACATGGATGTTTGACGGTCTGAAGAAGAACGGTGCCAAATGGGACGTGATAGGTCTCTCGCTCTATCCTACCGACTCGTCATGGAAGAACGACACCGACAACTGTCTGGCTAACATGAGCACCCTCGCCATAACCTATGGCAAGAAGGTTATGCTCTGCGAGATTGGCATGCCGTGGGACTCGAACAACGCTGCTGCCGTGACAAAGAAGATGGTCGACGGATGCAAGAACATCAAGCAATGTCTTGGCGTGTTCTACTGGGAGCCGGAGGCTTACAACGGTTGGAAAGGCTACTCGCTCGGCGCTTTCGACAAGAGCGGCAAACCCACAGTGCCGATGAATGCGTTTAAATGATTTTCTGAAACTTCGTAAAGATTAATATTTACATTGCGCTTCGCGCTCATGCTTTGTAAACATTAATTTCCATTAATGATTCATTAATTATCATTAATACGCGCTTCGCGCGCAAAATTGATGTTTAATTAACGTTTAATTAATGGACATTAATGTTTAACCCTGCGCGAAGCGCCTAAGAATATGCAGCTTGCATGAATGTTTAACAAAGAGCTTTGCGCATTTTATACGCATGGTTTTATGATTGAAAAAATGAAAACATCAACAATATACAACAGGCTCACGAGCCTCCTACTTATTGCTCTTCCCCTCGCCGCCACGGCGCAGCCACGACAGAGCATGAACCTTAAAAACTGGCAGTTCTCGCGCGACAGCATAAGCTATAAAGCGGTGACCATTCCCCACGACTGGGCCATCAACGGACCGTTCGACAAGAAGCACGACCTTCAGTTTGTGGCGATAGAGCAGAACGGCGAGACAGAGAAAACGGAGAAGTCGGGACGCTCAGGCGCCCTGCCCTGGATCGGCCGCGGCTTCTATAAGACCACGGTCAACCTGAAGAGCGTGCCAAAGACTGCCGTGCTCGAGTTTGACGGCGCCATGGCCGACCCGCATGTCTATATCAACGGCAAGCTGGCAGGCCATTGGGCTTATGGCTATAACGCCTTCCGTGTCGACGCCCGCCCTTATCTCAAGAAAGGAAAAAACGAGATCAGCGTGAGTCTGAACAACCGCGAGGAGAGCTCGCGATGGTATCCGGGTGGCGGCCTGTATCGCCCTGTGGCGCTCGTCACCACCGCCGATGAGGCCCATCTCAACCCGTGGGGCTGCTGGTTCCGCACAGAGAGCATTGGCGACGGCAAGGCCGTGGTGAGCGTGTGTAGCAACGTTGAGTGTGTCGACAAGACGCTCGCCGTGGAGACACAGCTCTTTGGTGCTGACGGCAAGGTGGTGGCACAGAAGCGTTATGGCGACTTCAATGCCGAGGGCAACGCTGTGTTCAGCCTCGATGTCAAGGACGCGCAGCTGTGGTCGCCCGAGCAGCCGTATCTCTACACGCTCGTGACACGTCTCTACCGTAACAAGAAGGTCATCGACGAGACGCGTCAGAAGGTGGGCATACGCACCGTGCGTGTGGCACAATATGACGGATTCCAGCTCAACGGCGTGTCGCGCAAGATCAAGGGCGTGTGCCTGCACCATGACCTCGGACCCTTGGGCGCCGCTGTCAACAAGGCAGCGCTCATCCGCCAGATCCGCACGATGAAGGACATGGGCTGCGACGCCATCCGCACGGCCCACAACATGCCGTCAACATGGCAGATGGAGGTGTGCGACTCGATGGGCATGATGGTCATGGCCGAGAGCTTCGACATGTGGATCTATCCAAAATGTAAGAACGGCTACGCCAAGGACTTTAAGCAATGGGCTGACCGCGACATAACCAACCTGGTGCTCAACCACCGCAACCACCCGTCTATCGTGATGTGGAGCATAGGCAACGAGATTCCTGAGCAGTGGAGCACCGAGGGCCGCGACATAGCTGCCCATCTGCAAGACCTCTGCCACCAACTCGACCCCACGCGCCCCGTGACACAAGGCATGGACCGCGCGGAAGATGCTCTTAAGTCGGGCTTCGCACAGGTCATGGACGTGCCGGGATTCAACTATCGCGTTCATCTTTATGACAACAACATACGCCAGCTGCCCAAGGGCTTCCTCTTGGGGTCGGAGACTGCTTCGACCGTCAGCTCACGCGGCGTGTACAAGTTTCCTGTGGAGGTGAGCAACACCAAGACCTACAGCGACGGACAGTGCTCGGGCTACGATGTGGAGTATTGCTCATGGAGCAACCTGCCCGATGACGACTGGCGCATGCAGGACGACCGCGACTACACCATCGGCGAGTTTGTGTGGACGGGCTACGACTATCTCGGTGAGCCGACACCCTATGACGAGTATTGGCCCAGCCGATCAAGCTATTTCGGCATCTGCGACCTCGCCGGTCTGCCTAAGGACCGCTTCTGGCTCTACCGCTCCCACTGGCGCACGGACGCTCCCACGCTTCATGTGCTGCCCCACTGGACATGGCCGGGGCGCGAGGGTGAGATCACGCCTGTCTACTGTTACACCTCTTACCCATCTGCCGAACTGTTCGTAAACGGCAAGAGCCAGGGCAGGAAGGTGAAGAACCCCGCCACACGTCTTGACCGCTACCGTCTGCGTTGGAACGATGTGCGCTATGAGCCGGGCGAGATAAAGGTTGTGGCTTACGACTACGACGGTCGTGCTGCCGCCACTGAGACCATACGCACAGCCGCTCAGCCGGCACGCATAGTGTTGAAGGCTGACCGCGCAACCATAGCGTCAAAGGGTGAGGATCTGTCGTTTGTCACCGTGTCGCTCGTCGACAAGGACGGCAACCCCTGTCCTGCTGCCTCAAACAACATGACGTTTAAGGTCACGGGGGCCGGAAAGCTGCGTGGCGCCTGCAACGGCGACGCCACCTCTCTCGTGCCGTTCTGCTCCACCTCTATGCCGCTCTTCAGTGGCACTCTGGTGGTTGTGGTTGAGGGTACCGCCCACGGTTCTGCCACGCTCAGCGTGACTGCCGACGGCTTGCCAGAGGCCACACAGACCATCACCGTCGACTGAAACTCGTGCCGAAAATGTGACGGTTTGCCCAAAAGTCGTCCAGAAAATGTGATGACAGTGGCAAAAAGTCGTGCCAAAAATGTGATAAAAATGCTTAAAAGTCGTGCCGAAAATGTGATAACTGTTGACTATTACATTAATAATCAGTAACTTTGTGGAAAACATTTGTTATGGAGCGAATACTGATTGAAGAACTGCTTAAATGGAAAGAGAAATCTGACCGCAAGCCCCTCATCCTTCGTGGAGCAAGGCAAGTGGGCAAGACATGGCTGTTGAAAGATTTTGGCAAGCGGTGTTTTGAGAACGTCTGTTATGTAAACTTTGAACAAAAGGATGTGCTTGGGGCGATATTTGACGGCACGTTATCGCCCCAACGCATCATTGAACAGCTGTCTGTCTTTTCGGGACAACGCATCAGACCAAACAGCACGTTGGTCATCTTTGACGAGGTGCAAGAGGTGCCTCGTGCTTTGACGTCATTAAAATATTTTGCTGAAGAAGCTCCCGAATATGCCATCTGTTGTGCAGGGTCGTTGTTGGGTGTGGCGTTGCATGAAGGTACGTCTTTTCCCGTTGGAAAGGTTGAATTTTTAGATTTGTATCCTCTTTCTTTTCGCGAGTTCTTGCTTGCCAATGGAGAGGAGATGCTGGTCAATTATGTCTTGAACGACGGGCATCGTGACCTGACGGTATTCGCTGACAAGTTAACAGATTATCTTAAGAGATATTTCGTTATTGGAGGAATGCCTTCGGCTGTTCTGAAATGGTTGGAGACCCACGACTATCTGGAAGTGGACGATGTGCAGAAACAGCTGGTTGCTGCGTATGTCAATGATTTCTCAAGACATGCCCCAAGACAAATGGTTGAGAAAATAAGATATGTCTGGGATTGCATACCGTCGCAACTTGCCAAGGAAAACAAGAAGTTCATTTATGGTCTTGTGCGCGAAGGTGCACGGGCAAGAGAATATGAAGATTCTTTGATGTGGCTTACTGATGCGGGTGAGATTATCCGTACCTATAATGTCACAAAGCCCGACGTGCCCTTAAAGGCTTATGCCGACTTGAAGAGCTTCAAGGTCTTTCTTTTGGATGTTGGGTTGCTCAGGTCTATGAGCGGCGTTTCGCCGAAAGTGATTCTTGAGGGTAGCCGAATTTTTGAAGAGTTTAAAGGAGCGTTGACAGAGCAGTATGTTTGTCAAGAACTGCAACTCTTTAAGCGTCTGCAAACAAATTTTTATTGGACGTCTTCATCCTCTGCCGAAATAGATTTCCTTCTGTCTGACGGAAGCGAAGTGTATCCTTTAGAATGTAAGGCTGGAGTTACGATGAATGCCAAGAGTCTGAAGGTTTACAGGCAGAAATATTCGCCCAGATTGTCTTTGCGCACAAGCTTGTTGCCTTATTCAAAGAACGAGGCAGAGGGCATGGTCAACATCCCCTTGTACCTCCTTTTTGCCTTGCCCGACGAGCTGATGTGATCTCAGAACAACGAGCTGATGTGATTATTGAACCGTCGTATGGATGATAAATGATAGAAAAGAAACTTTAAACAAACACATTATGCCAAACAGACAACACCATAACTATTGCCAACGCACGGTCGCCGCGTGTCAGTTATCGACATTCTTACAGGTGGCATTCATCGCACTACTGCTCGCCGCCATCACAGCGTGTAGCGGCAGGCACCATCATGTCTTTACTGAACAGGAACGGCACAGGGCCGACAGCGTGGCTGCCGCCACGCCTGGCACCGACTCGCTGCGCACGCTGGCTGCGCAGTGTGCAAGGGAGGGCAACGTCTGCGGCGAGATTGCCGCCTACAGCGCACTGGGGAAACGCTACCGCGAGAAGAGCCTGTTCACCGAGGCCATTGACGCCCACACCAAGGGGCTGCAGTGCGCCGTCAAGGCGTGCGACACGTTGCTGATAGTGCAGGCCCTCAACAACATTGGCACCAACTTCCGGCGCATGGGCATCCTCGACAGGGCTTCGTCGTACCACTATCAGGCCCTCGCCTACTGCGATGCGTGCAGCGACCACACGAGCCGTGATATGCGCAAGGCGCGCGTGGTGTCGCTCAATGGCATAGGCAACGTACATTTAACGCTCGACAACCGCGAGGCTGCCGACAGCGTGTTGCGCCTCGCGCTGGCTGGCGAGCGCGCGCTGGGCAGCGCACTGGGACAGGCCATCAACTGTGCCAACATCGGGTCGCTGTTCGAGGCCGACGGGCGCATGGACTCTGTCCGCCACTACTACCGTCTCTCGATGCAGCTCAACGAGGAGGCGCAGTCGGAGCTTGGCATCTCGCTGTGTCACACCCACTTCGGACGTTTGGACGAGAAGGAGGGCCGCCTCGACAGTGCCGCCGCCGAATACCGCCGCGCCTACGACATCATGGAGCGCGGCAGCGACACATGGCACTGGCTGGAGGCGTGCCTCGCCCTGGCGCGCGTCTACACCGAGAAGGGCGACATGGCCGTGGCGCACACCTATCTGGAGAAGGCGAAGCGCACGGCAGCCGACGTGTCCTCGCTCGAATATCTTGCCGAGGCTTACCGCCTTGAGTATCTGTGGCACCGCAAGCGGGGCGATAGCCGCGCGGCGCTGGCAAGCTATGAGCGCAGCCGACTGTATGCCGACAGCATCTTCAACGACAAGAATGTGCGCCATATGCAGAACGTGCGTCTGCGCTACGAGCGCGACAACAAGCAGAACGAGATCGACCTCATGCAGCGCAACTACCAGAACGAGCGGCTCGCACGCCGCGCCACGCTCGTGGTGTTCGTGGTGGTGCTGGTGCTCGCCACGGTGATAATAGCTTTCCTTTGGTATGTGCTGAGGGAGCGCTCGCGGAAGCAGCAGCTCCTGACGGAGACCGAACAGATGCGCACGCGCTTCTTTACGAACGTCACACACGAGTTTCGCACGCCCCTCACCGTCATCCTGTCGGCGGCGCAAGACACGCTGCGCCTCTCGCCTGGGGGCGGCGACATTCACCGCAACGCCACAGACATCATGCGCCACGGACAGAGCCTGCTCGACCTCATCAACCAGATGCTCGACATAGCAAAGATGACGGCCGTCGGCCATCGCAACCTGCAATGGTGCAGAGGCGACATCGTGGGCTTTGTCATGGTGCTGTGCGAGAGCTACAGGGCCTATGCCGCCGCCAAGGGCATAACGCTTGTCTACGCTCCGCGCGAGGAGAGCGTGGTCATGGACTTCTGTCCCGACTACGTTCTGAAAATCGTGCAGAACCTCATCTCCAATGCCATCAAGTTCTCACGGCAGGGCGGACGTGTGACGGTGAGCATCAAGACCGACGGCGGCACACTGCTGCTCTGCATAGCCGACGAGGGCATAGGCATGACTGGTGAGCAGAAGGCCAACATCTTCAAGCCGTTCTACCAGGCTTCGTCAGGCATGGGCGGCATGGGCACGGGCATCGGTCTGGCGGTGGTGAAGCTGGCGGTGGAGAGCATGAACGGACGCATAGAGGTAAGTTCTGAGCCTGACAAGGGTTCGGAGTTTGTCGTCGCGCTGCCCATGACGGCGCACGCTGGGGCTGCTCCACTGCCAGAAGTTGGTGATGCAGACAAGGCGGATGCAGCCGCTGCACTGGCCGCCGCGCCTGTCGACAGCAAGCCTGTGGTGACAGAGGCCACAGCCCTGCCCGACGACAAGAGCACCGACGACACCGATGACGAGAGCGATGACGGGTGCGCCGCCGACGATGCCGTGCGCATACTCATCGTGGAGGACACGCCCGAGGTGGCGCGCTACATCTCGCGGCAGCTCAACGCGGCGTATAGTTTCTATTTCGCTACCGACGGCAGCGAGGCTCTGCGCAAGGCGGAAGAGTTGGTGCCCGACATCATCGTGAGCGACGTGATGATGCCGGGCATGGACGGCTACGAGCTGTGCCGCCGTGTGCGCGCGTCGCAACTGCTCTGTCATGTGCCTCTCGTCATGGTGACGGCGCGCGCCACCCATGCCGACCGCATAGCGGGTCTGGAGGCCGGGGCCGACGCTTATCTTGAGAAGCCGTTCCATGCCGATGAACTGAGCGTGCGTGTGGAAAAGCTGCTTGAGCAGCGGCGTATGTTGCGCCGCAAATATTCGCAGGCTGCCGAGGAGAGCGGTCAGGCTGAGGACGCGCTCACGTCGGATGCCGACCGCGCGTTCATGGCGAAGGTGACGGCTGCCGTGCAACAGACCATAGTGGGTGGCAAGACCGACTACGACGCACTGGCCTACGACCTCTGCCTCTCTCGCGCGCAGCTCAACCGCAAGATCAAGGCCATCACGGGCTATACCACCACAGAGTTTATCCTGTTCACGCGCATCGCCATGGCCAAACGCCTGCTCGACACTGCCGACCTCACCATCACCGAACTGGCCATGAAGTGCGGCATGGACAACGCCAGCTACTTCTGCACGCTGTTCAAGAAATCGACAGGCATGACACCCATGCAATACAAGAACCGCAGGCAGTAGCGTGTGTCAGAGCGGCATTATTGCTAAGAATGAGACGATTATGTTCCTATATTGAAATATTATGTTCCTGGATTGAAACAATAAAAAGGCTTTTCATATGTATCTTTGCATCAGACAAATGGCGACATCTGCCTTTGTCTAAACACAACACAAAAAACTTCAACATAAAAATTACGGAAGTCCGTTTTGTAATAGTTCGTTAATCAACTAACTTATTTCCAAACGATTACCTTATTTTCCAACGATTAAGTAATTAAAAACAGAGTATTGTAACTATGCAAAGAGAAAAAAAGAAGTATCTAAAACCTGTGATCCACTCGGTAGAGGTGGGGCAAATCCTTCCCATCGCTGCTTCGCCGGGTGGTGGTGTTGAGATTCCCGGTGACGGCCCTGGCGGCGGAAGGCCAATGCAGAGTAAACCATACAACCTATGGGAGTATGACGACGAGACCTATGACGACGAGACAGCGTACGAAGACGATTGGTAAGCGCTGCCCCGCACCGTCAGGCTACAGCCTACCGACACCGTCGGGCAACGACCAAACGTAAAAACTAAACAGCAAACCATTACAAAACCATAATAACAGAACAGAATATGAAGAAAAGAATTTTCATGCTTGCGGTCTTGATATTGTCAGGGCTGCAATTTGCCGTAGCAGCAATAGACGAACAGCTGCGAGCGCTCATCACCACCTCCTCTGATGTCGAGGTGACGGAAGTGACTAACGACGAGGCGAACCCGTGGACCGTCGCAGACGGAATGGCGTCGAGCACTGTAGGTAAGATTTATAAAGAAGTATCTTCTACCATTACAATTAAGTTTAGAGCTAAAGGACGCACAACGATAACCCACGATTATACCTTCGATCCTTATTCAAGCTACGACTACCGTAAAGTGTATATAGACGGGGTGGAAAAAGTGAGTTCTTATAACACAGCTAAAACCAAGAAAAGCTCTATTCTTTTTTTAATGTTAGATGAGGGCGAGCATGAGTTGAAATTTACTCATAAGCATTACACTTACACCTATGATACCTATAGCCAAGTTTTCTCTGTCGGCAATATCTGCATTAGAAGCGTAGAGAGTCAGTATATGACAATCAATCTCTCTGCACCAGGCACACTTGGTGTGGAGGCGTTGTCGCTCGTTAGCACTTTGCCCGAGATGCATTATTTGCGTCTTACTGGCACGATGAATTCTGATGACTGGAATACCATAAGTAATATGACCGGTCTTTATGCTATAGATATGAGTGGAGTAGATGTAAAAGATTTCCCCAAGGACGCTTTCTATACGACTTCATTATGTTTTATCGATTTTCCACCCACACTTAAAAGTATTGGTGAAGATGCTTTCTACAATCGAGCCCTTACAGGTCCGCTTGTATTGCCTGAAGGCTTGGATAGCATTGCTATTAATGCATTCTATAGAAATTCTTATATCACAGAACTTGTTATTCCATCAAGCGTAAGGACTATTGGGAAACAGGCATTTTCTGGATGCTCAAATCTGAAAAGTTTGACCTTAGGCAGTGGTTTAAAAGAAATAAAAACCGAGTGTTTTTATGATTGTAGCAGTCTTGAAACTATAGAAGGAGGAGAGAATGTTGAGAATATTTATTCAGGAGCATTTTACAATTGTAGAAGTTTGAAAAATGTCGGTGATATAATTCCTATGGCTGTTTATTCATCTGCATTTAATAGTTGCTCAAGTTTGGCAAGCTTCAATTTCTCTCGTATCAAATCTATCGGTAATGAAGCCTTCAGATCTTGCAAGGCTCTGAAAGAAGTGGACTTGACAACTATTACAAGCTTATCTTACTATAGTTTTGATGATTGTTCGGGCATAAAAAAAATAACAATAGGAGATAATTTAAAAGAAGTACAGTATCATGCTTTTTCAAATTGCGACTCTATTGATGTGGTTGTTATTGGTTCTTCTGTTATTAAATTGGGAACCAATAGTTTTAATAGTAGCCGAATAAAGAGTGTATATATCACAGCTCCCGCACCGCCAGCTGTTGATAGCACACCTTTCTATTCTCCTACAAGCATAACGCTTTACGTTCCCGACTATGCAATGGTGAGCTACAAGCTCGACGACTACTGGAGCAAGTTCACAAAGGTGGAGCCGAATCCGAACACACCTGACAAGGTGAACCTCTACAAGAAGCTGGAGCTTACCAGTAATGCACGCATTCCGAACTCGCCGGATATCTTTATCGGCAAAGGAGGAGCGCTCATCGTCAATGGAAACAATCCGCAGGCGTTTGGTAAATACTTACAGTATCTTTCTATCGGAGACCCCGAACTGTCCTCATCGCTCATCAGCCGTTGTGAAGCCATTACGTCCGCCGCTTCGCAATTCAACTTTGGTATTGGTTCAACCAGTGGTTATGGCTATTGGTATTATATCTGTATGCCCTATGACGTGAAGCGTAGCGACATCATCCTGCCAGAGGGCACAAGCATCGCTGTGCGCTATTACGACTCTGAGTCGCGTGCCACAAACGGAGCTATGGGCAACTGGAAAGACGTGGCTGCCGACGGCATCCTGCGCAAGGGACAAGGATACATCTTCCGTACAAACAACACTGCAGATGTAGGATTCCCCGCCACCGAGGAGACCCACAACGACATTTTCTGCAGCGAAGCCGTAACCACACCGCTCGTTCAGTATGCGGCCGTAGAGAGCGCAAACGCAGGATGGAACCTCGTGGGCAACCCATATCCTTGCTTCTACGACATCTATCACATGGATTTCGCAGCACCTATCACAACATGGGATGTTGGCAACCGCACATATAAGGCATATAGCGCTGCAGACGACGAATTCGTGCTCACACCGTTACAGGCATTCTTCGTTCAGAAGCCCGAACTGGTAGACGCCATCACGTTCCAGCCGGCGGGCAGACAGATCAACAAGACCATCGACCACTCGGCTTTGGCTAAGCGCCGCGCAGCAAGCAACAAGCAGGTGCAGCGCAAGCTGGTAGACGTGTCGCTGACATGCGTCGACCGCACCGATCGCACACGCGTCGTGGTGAACGCCAACGCTTCTGACGACTTCTGCGCCGACAACGACGCTGTGAAGATGATGGCATACGAGGGCACACCGCAGATATACACCATCGCCGGCGCAGACCAGCTGGCTGTGAACGAGGGCGCTCACCGTGGCGGTAGCGTGGCGTTAGGCATGTATCTGCCTGCCGACGACACATACACCATCGCTATGGACCGCGACGAGCTGGGAGCAAAACTGCTCGACTACGGTGTGGAGGTAGAGATGCCGTACACCTTCAGCGCCGCTGAGGGATACGCAGACGACCGCTTCACAATAACCTTCGAGACGAGCACTACGGGCATCAACACCGTAGCTACTGACGCAAAGACCGACGACGCTATCTACACCATCGACGGACGCCGCGTGAACAGCACCGCTCAGAAGGGCATCTACATTCAGAATCATAAGAAAATAGTAAAGTAAGGCTACTATGATCAAGTCAAGATATATACTGACTCTCTTCGCCATGCTGCTAAGCATGGTGGCGAGAGGACAGGACTTCAACCCCGACAGTCCTCCCGAGCCGGGAGCACGCTACAAGCTGACGCTGAAAGCCCAGCCTGCAGAGGCTGCCACCGTGAGCGGAGGCGGACTGTATGTCGTGAACGCCAATGTGAGCGTGAAGGCGGTAGCCAAAAGCTCCAACTGGCGCTTCATCAACTGGACTGACGCTGAGGGCAAGGAGGTGAGCACAAGCAGCTCGTTCACCCACCGTAAGCTGAACAGCGCCGAGACGCTCACTGCCAACTACGAGTATCAGCAGACCAGCCGTCTGACCATAGCCTACGACCCGTCATCGATAGGGACGAGCGAGGTGAAGGAGTATGCCGTAGGCGTGCCCTACTCTTACACGGCGTCTACATACAGCGACTATACGTTCGTCAACTGGACAACAAGCGACGGAACGGTTATCTCTACAAACCGTACGGTGAGCTACACCGTCACAGAAAACGATGAGACCATCACTGCCCACTACCGCTACACGCCGGGCAGTCCGGCTGAGCCTAACGAAACGAAGCCGAAGCATAAGGTGTTCTTTAGGTGCGACCCCGCAGGTTTGACAGGATTCTATCAGAGCAACGGCTTCTCGGTGTCAGAGGGCAACACGTTCAGAGTTGAGGTATACAGCGTAAGCGACTATGAGTTCAAGGGCTGGACGCGCGAAGGCAGCTCCGAAATAATCGGACAGTATCGCACGTTCAGCGGCACGATGGGCAAAGAGGACGAGCATCTCGTGGCACATTTCGAGTTTAAGCCGTCGTCGCCCAGCGAACCGTCTACCGACACTAAGCAGCGCCACAGCCTCTACGCCACAACGACATCAATGTATCGCGGTGAGACGACGCTCCTGCCTGTTTACATGCAGAACACGGGCAACGTGAAGACGCTCAGCTTCAAGCTGCATCTGCCGAAGAACCTGAAGGTGGATGCGGCTGGCATACAGAAGACGATGCGCACCGATGCCTACACCGTTCAGGCGGTGCAGGAGGACAGCGTGCTGAGCGTGAGTCTGGAGGGCGGAACGCAGATTGTGGAGCACGACGGAGTAGTTGTGCGCATACCGGTGAGCGCGCAGGACGCGCTGAAGGACGGCATCTACACGGTGAGGTTCAGCGACATCACCGGCACAACACTCGAAGACGCCGCCATCAACTTCACCAGCCGTTCTGGACGCCTCGTGGTGAGCACGCCCGAGGAAGGCGACCTGCAGGCGAAGTTCTCTGTAGAGACATACATGAACCGCGCACAGCTGACCAATCTCAGCAGCGAGAACGCAAAGACATTCGAGTGGAACTTCGGCGACGGCACTACAAGCACCGAGCGCAACCCTATGCACATCTACGCCGAAGCCGGCACATACACCGTGCGTCTGACGGCGCGAGGCATCGTGAAGACAGTAACCGCCGAACAGCAGATAATCATAAACCCGGCTAACACATGGTCGGCGAGCGGCGACTACCGCCTCGACCCCACAGTGAACAGCGCCCGTGCGTTCAAGTCGATGCACGAGATGTTCGAGCTGCTGTCGCAGTGTAAGCCCGAGGGCACCATCAACGTAAAGACCGGTGGCAAGGAGGTGTTCAGCGTCAATCTTCAGACAGCCGACTCGCTGGCGCTGCTCAGCACGCTGACGGAGAAGTTGGGCACGACGGGCGTGGTAATGGCGTTCAGGAACGAAGCGGCGAACCCCGTTACGCTGCAGTTCAATGCTGCCGCCAACAGCACCGACTTGCAGAAGGTGACAGACTTCTTCCGCCATATCTCGCTCGACAACGTGGTGGTAACGCTCAACGGAGCAGCTATAAACATAGGCGAGATAGGCCGCTTCTCGGAGCAGACCATCTGTTCGGGCACAAGTACGCAGCCCGAAGCGTTCACCGCTATAAGCAGCAGTGAGGCTGTGCAGGTGAAGTGGACGGCAAGTGTGGCTGAGGGCTGCACCGTGCGCGGCTACCAGCTCACCGGCACAGGCGATCTGCCTGCCATGACGCTCACCAACGAAGGCAGCAAGACCGATCTCGTTACATATCATGTGAGCGTAGAGCTTAACGGCGTTGTCGCGTTAGCATATATATATAAGGTGTATGTGAAGCCGTTGCTGAAGAGTCTCGCGCTCAGTTCGCCGTCCAACAACGCAACGCTCGAATACGGACAGGTTACGCTCAGCTGCAGCAACCTCGGTCAGGCTGCTAAGGGCTACACGTTCCACTATCGCCGCACCGATGTTCAGGCAACCGAAGACGGAGAAACAGCAGAGTGGAAGGAAGTGAAGACGACATCGCCGTCAACAGCGTTTGTGCCAGTAGAAGGCGCCTCGTACGAGTGGTATGCTACGGCTCATGGCGAGTGCTACGAAACGGTCGACAGCGAACACCGCACGTTCAGCATAAGCAAACGATCAGACCTTACGGTTGAGTCGGTGACGGTGCCGGCTGAGGTGAAGGCAAACACTGCGTTCCAGATCACGGCTGTTGTCCGCAACATCGGTAAGGGCGCTACACGCAGCAGCGGTTGGACAGACGCACTCTATGAAAAGAGACCTGGTGGAGCGGTTCGTGTTGGTGAACGAACTCATAACGGTGTGTTGCAGCCTAACGATTCGTACACAGTTACTTTCAATATCACGAGTCCTGACGCCACGCAAAACGAAGTCGGCTATTTCGTGCAGACCGACCTCTATGGCTCAGAGACCGAGTCTGATGAAAGCAACAATATAATGTCCACAGACCCGATCGCAATTGTCAATCGCTACATTGACGCCGCCGACTACGAGGCTCTGAAAGTGCTTTATCAGGCAACCAACGGCGGCGCATGGACCAGCAAGACATGGCGCATCGGCAGCAATGCCGTAACGTCTACCGGTTGGCCGGGCGTCACATTCGACGAAGAGGGTCATGTGCTGGCTATAGATCTTCAGATTAACAACCTCACAGGCACGCTGCCTACAGCGGGAATGGAGATGAAGAGTCTGCGCACGCTCAATCTGAGCGGAAACAGTTTGAGTGGCGATGTAGCTGCGTTCTGCAAGCTCCTGCCAGCGCTTGAGACGCTCAATCTTGGCAACAACCTGTTTACGGAGCTGACGGACGTTCTGCCTGCCCACATCACCTCGCTCAATCTGCAGAATCAGCGCGAACGCTACAGCCTGTCTACCTTCCCGCTGCAGGAGTGGGCTATGGGTGACAAGCAGGCCGACATACAGCTCGGCTCGCTCATCGCTTACGACCATAAGAACCAGAACTTCGAGGCTCACCCGTCGCTCAGCATCTACACCGCCGACAACAACAGCTATGTAGGCGAGATGATATACAGCGACGGAGCCTACCGCTACTCCCTGAGCGGCACGTACAACTACGCAAGCGGCACGGAGTTCTGCATCCGCTCAAATGACGGTGTGGCACAGAACAACCGTCTGCGTGCGAAACTCACATGGACAAAGGGCGACGTGAACGCCGACGCATCGGTAGATGTGCTCGACGCGCAGCAGACGCTCAACTACATTATGGGCACGCAGAACGGCAACTTCAACTATCCCGCAGCCGACACTTATGAGGGCAGCGGCATAAATGTGCAGGACGTCGTGGCTACCATCAACATCTTCATCGGCAGCAACGACAACGCCGACCGGAAGACTGTTATGGCAGCGCAAAGACGCTTGACGGAGAGTATGGGTGAAGAGGCCTCTGCGGCTAACGTGCTCAGCGTGGAAGACGGCGCGTTGTGGCTCAACGCTTCCGACCAGGTGGCTGCGCTCGACATCACACTCGCCGGGGTGAAGGCTAACGATGTGAAGCTCGCTCTCAGCAAGCAGCGCTATCAGCTCGTGACACACAACACGGCCAACGGCGTTCGCGTAGTGATAATAAGCACTACGGGCGACATCATCAGCGGACGCACCAAACTGTTGCAACTCGCCAAGCCGGCAAGAGTGGACCAGACGATGGCTGCCGACATCAACGCACAGCCCGTAGGCATAGCGTTTGAGGGTCAGGCCACAGGCATCGACGCCGTGACGACCGATGCCGAAAGCCGCGAAGATGTGTACAGCATCGACGGACGCAAGCTGAACGGCGTGGAACGCGAAGGCATCTATATTGTGAACGGAAAGAAAAAGGCTATTAACAGACATCAATTGAAATGAAGACCAGAAGATACATAACCATGATGCTGTTCTTGCTGATGTGCATCACGTCAATGGGCCAGAACAACCTGTCGGTAGGAAAGCTGACGGGCGGTCAGGGCAAGGACGTGTTGATACCTATCAGCCTTGAGAACACCGACGAGGTGGTGGCGCTGCAGTTTGACCTGCAGCTGCCATTCGACCGATCGTCAAGAACAGCGCCGACGTTGAGCCAATCGCGTATAAACGAGCATACGGTGTCGGTAAGAAATCTCGGCAACCATAAATATAGAGTGGTTGTCGTGAATATGAGCAACCGTCCTCTGTCGGGCAACGCTGGCACAATCATCAACTTCCCGATGGCTGTGCCTACCGGATTGGACCCCGGCACGGAATACACCGTAAGCTTGTCGGATGTTATCATCACAAACCGCAAAGGCGACAACATCCAGGGCAACTCCAACGTGAACGGCAGCTACACGGTGCAGAGAGAAGACGCACCCGACCTTGCCACTACCGATGTCAACATCACCGGAAGCAAGCTTGTGCCGGGCAAATCGGTCACTGTCTCTTGGAAAGTGAGCAACGTTGGCAACGCCGACACGCACAGCGGTTGGACCGAACGAGTATATCTCGTGAGCACCGGGACAGAAGAAGTGGTGCATGTAGGCAATACTTACTTCAGCAATACGCTGCTCAAGGGCGGCTACATCACACGCAACGCCACCTTCAACCTCTCGCAGACCGTCGGTCTCGAAGGCGAAGTGACGGCGAAAGTGGTGGTTGAGCCTAACAGCGGTTGCGGCGAGTACAACGCCGACCGTGCCAACAACACCGCAACCGGCGGAACTGCCCAGCTTGAGAAGCACTTGTTCCTTACCGCTCCCGACAACAGCGTGAAGGAAGGCGAGTCGATGCGCCTCACATTGAAGCGAAGCGGCGACCGCAGCATGGACGAGACGTTCAGCATAACGTCGTCGCTGACTGACAACGCCAAGGTTCCGGCTACTGTGACCATCAGCAAAGGTCAGTCGGCAGCATCGTTCGACGTGGTTTGTCCGGACAACAACGTGGTGAACACCTACTCTAAGGTCACCATAACTGTGAACAAAGCCAACGGATACCCGCAGGATGTCGCCACATCGTTTAACATAAAAGACGACGAACTGCTGCCCCTCGAAGTGAAGCTTGACAAGACCGACTATAACGAGGGCGAAACGATGAAAGCAACCGTGAGCGTGCCTTACCGTATCGGCAACGACACGCTTACGGTCTACTTCAGCGTGGAGAAGCCAAAGCGTTTCCGTCTACCCAAGAGCTACACCTTCGAGCCTGGAGCGACAGAAGCTGTGATTGACATTCCGATCATTGACGATAACATCGCAGCCAACGACGAGACATTGCAGCTCAGCGTGTCGGCAGACCATCATCTGACGGGCACAGCGCTGTTTGTGCTGAAGGACAACGATGTGCCGGCTATCAGCATGACTCTGCTGCCCACAACCGTGAGCGAGGCGGCAGGCTACAACGCCATTCATGCCACCATCAAGCGCACCGAGGCGAAGAACAGCAAGATCACGCTGAAGCTGAGCGACGACAGCAACGGCGAACTCTACTACACAACGCCGATAACCATGCCCGAAGGCACAGAGGAAGTGACGTTCCCCATCGGCGTGAAGGACAACCAGAAGGTGGACGGCACACGCAAGGTGAAGTTCAGCGCAGCTATATACATCACCGATTGCGGCTGCTCTGCGATAGGCGACAAGCAGACCGTTGTGAGCGACACCATAACCATCCTCGACAACGACGGACCGACGCTCAGCGTCACTTCGAACAAGACAACTATTCTCGAAGGCGACAAGACAGGCGCTACGCTCACCATCAGTCGCAACGACGCAACTACCAATCCGCTCACGGTTACGCTGAGCGCAAAGGGCGACGACCTGCAGTTTGCAATGACCGTGACCATCCCTGCCGGAAAGGAGAGCGTCACGACGCCGTTCGTGGCGTTGAGCAACGAGACCAGCGAGGGCAACCGCACCATCTCTGTCATCGCAAGCAGCGACGGCTACAGTCCGGGCACGGTGTGGATGCTCATCTCCGACCAGACTCTGCCCGACGCAGAGATGCAGACTCCTGTATGCGACGCAGAGGTTGAGGCTGGAAGCAAGGCTAAAGTGACGGTAACGGTGAAGAACATCGGTGCCATCAAGATGCCTAAGGGCACACAGATACGCACCAGCATAGGCTCAAGCTCTACGATGACGCAGACAGATGCCGACATTGCGGTGGGCGCCACCTACACATCTGTTGTGGAACTGGACGCTCCGAGCGTGCCCGGCAACTACAGGGTGACGGCGGAAATAAACCCGAACGGCACCGTTACCGAGCTGCAGACCATCAACAACAGCGCCTATACCGAGACAACCGTAACGACTGCCTACACATACGGCATCGGAACCGATAAGAGAACATATAACATTGGTGACAAGGTAGTGTTGGGCGGTACGGTGAAGACACGCGGCGGTGCTACGGCAGCCAACGTTGAGGTAGAACCGTACATCATCTATGCCGGTTCGCGCATAGCTCTGAAAGCCACCACCGACGCAGAAGGCAAATATTCGGTAGAGTACACCTTACAGGCAGGTATGGGCGGCGAGTACGGCTACGGCGTGTGTACACCGGGCGAGAACATCAGCGCCCAGCAGGGTACCTTCAACGTGTACGGCATCTCACGCACCACAACCGAGTATATCAAACACGAGATGTACGAAGGCGATGTGGTTAGCGGCACCGTCAAGGTGAAGAACATGAGCAGTCTGCCTCAGCACAACCTGAAAGCGACCTGCGAAAAGAACGAGCAGTATGATGTTACGTTCAGCGGCGACACAGAACTTGCTGGCGGTGGAACGGCCGAGATAAGATACACCATCAAGCCGCTTTCGCTCTCTAAGACCAAGGAGTGGGACCGCCTGACGTTCAACATCGCAACAGCCGAGGGTGCATCGCTCAGCGTAGTGACCTACAACTACACTCGCAAGCACACGCCGAACCTCGTGGTGTCGACCAACAGCATCAACACCACCGTGACCAAGGGCAAGGTGCGCACATATCCTATAGTGCTCACCAACACCGGCATTGCAGAGACGGGCAAGATAAGCGTGTCGCTGCCTGCAGCACTTTCCGACTTCATCAGTCTGGCTACGCCAGCCACAATGCCGTCGCTGGCAACGGGCGACAGCGCTACGGTGATGCTTAAGTTTAACGCTGCAAAGTATGACGTGAACATCTACCAGAAGGGTAGCATCGCCATCAACTGCAGCGAGGGCAACGGCAAGCAGATCGGCTTCAACGTGAAGGTGGTGAGCGAGGAGAAGGGCAACCTCCGCATCCGCGTTCGCGACGAGAACACCATCTACGGCAACAAGGACGGCGAGCATCCGTATGTCAGCAACGCCAGCGTGCGGCTCACCGACTACAACACCGGCGCACTCGTGATGCAGGATGTGACGGGCGAGGACGGCAGCATAACGTTCAGCGACCTGACCGAGGGCTACTATCATCTGCACGTTACGGCAGACCGCCACGACTCTTACGACGAGAACGTGCTGGTGAGTCCGGGCGAGACAACCGAGCATCTTGCCACGATCAGTTACCAGGCTATCAGGGTAGACTGGACCGTGGAGGAGACTGAGGTGGAAGACGAGTACGACATAACCACCAAGTTTACATACGAGACGCAGGTGCCTGTGCCGGTTGTGGAGATGAACGCTCCAGAAGCTATCATCCTTGCCGACATCAACCGCGGCAAGAGCGCACTCTTCAACGTGGTGCTGCGCAACCGCGGACTCATTGCCGCACAGAACGTGCAGTACACACCGCCAACGGCCGACGGCTTCGTGTTCATGCCGATGGTGGAATATGAGGGCTTCACGCTCGCACCTGAGCAGAGCTACGTCATACCCGTGCTGGTGATGCACGAGGAGGATTTCAACAGCGACAACTTCGCACAAAACGTGAAACGCCACATGGTGCAACGTGCCGAGGGCAGAGCAAAGAAGAAGTGCTTCGGCAACATGGGCACCAAGTTTGAGTGGCCATGCGGCGATGACGCCAAGTTTGCATGGATCGGCTCTATTATCCGCTATGTGCAAGACAACGCAGAATGTTCTGACCCACCACCAGCAGGTGGCGGCCACTCAGTAAGCTATCCTCAGACACAACCCGGACTGGGCGGTGGCCCCTATGGCGATTTCGGCGGCTATGCAACTGCAAGCGGTGGAAGGACAGATGCCGAGGCGCTGATGAAGCTGGTGTGCACAGCAATAGAGTGTGTGCCTATTCCCGACCTGCCGCTCTGCATGTCACCAGCCATCACCAATGCTCTGGAAGGCTCGGCCCTGCAGTTTGCTGGCGACTGCGCGATGGAGTTTATCAACGGTAAGATTGGCGATAAGATTCCATTGTTCGACTGTCTGAAGGGAATAGCATCCAACTACGGCCCTGACATGGTAGATTGTCTCGGCAACTGGGGCAAGCAACTGGCAGGAATGGCCAGCAAGGCGCCCAGGCGGAAGGCGGGGGACAAGGACGACAAGCCCATGCCCGCCCTGATGGAGTCGTCGGGCTACAAGCAGTTCCTGTTCTACAGCTACTTCGACACCTACATGGAGTATAACCGACAGCTCACCAAGGCGCCTGAGGCGCTCGGCATGAAGGACTTCGGCGTGGAGCTGATGGCGGCAATACACAAAGCCGACCTCGAGCTGCAGAAGATGCGCGTGGACGGCACGCTGTGGACGTTCGACCTGAACACCATTCCGGACAACACCACGGTGGACGACAAGAGCCAGGGCGTAGGTCCGTACCTCACATCGCTCATGCCGAACAAGAATGCCAACATTGCCGACTTCTCGCTGCGCAACTATGTGGAGCGTCTGCGCAACACATGGAGCAAGGAAGACGGACGTGGCTATATCAGCGACAACCACATGGATGAGGCTGTTGTGGCAGACATCCTGCAGACACGCCAGAACTGTGTGACGAAGCTCGTCAACCTGGGCATACCTACATGGACCGACCTCATGGGCAGCGCACGCAAGGACATGCTGCAGTATATGGAGACGCAGTCGGAGAACACCTGCGCACAGGTGAAGCTCGAGATAAAGCAGAAGCTGGTGCTCACACGACAGGCGTTCCGCGGCACGCTAACCATAGAGAACGGGTCGAGCAACGCCATCGAGGACATCCTCGTCGACGTGAACGCTACGAACATGGAGACGGGCTTCATGGCCACATCGCGCGAGATGCAGATATCTATAGAGAAGATTGAAGGCTTCGAGGGCGAGAAGGACGGCGCATGGCGACTGGGTGCTGGCAAGAAGGGCGTGGCTACCATTCTCTTCATTCCTACCAAGTATGCGGCGCCGAAGAACATCACCACCTATAGCTTCGGCGGAACGCTGAGCTTCAAGGACGGCAGCACGACACAGAACCGCTCACTCTATCCGGTGAGCCTGCAGGTGAAGCCGACGCCGGAACTCGACCTCACCTACTTCATGCAGCGCGACGTCTACGGCGACAACCCGCTCACGACCGATGTTGTGGAGCCGGTGATACCAGCCGAGTTCTCGGTGCTCATACACAACAAGGGCTATGGCGATGCCAACAACGTGCGCATGATCACGAAGAAGCCGGAGATCGTGGAGAACGAGAAGGGACTGCTCATCGACTTCGACATCATCAGTTCGAGCCTTAACGGAGGCGAGAAGACGATGGCGCTCGACGACGACATCGCAACGCAGTTCGGCACGATCGCTGCCGGCACTGCCTCGTATGCCACATGGGACCTGACAGCGTCGCTCATGGGTCACTTCACGGAGTATGATGTGAGCGTGACACATGTGACCGACTACGGCAACCCCGACCTCTCGCTGCTCGACCGCGTCACCATTCACGAACTTATACACAGCATGAACGCCACAATCGGCGACAAGGTGTATCGTGCATGGATCACGAACGACGAGCCCGACGCGGAGGATGCCCCCGACCATATCTACTTCGCCAACGGCACCGACGAGGAGCTCGCGACGCTGAGCGAGGCGACCAGAATGGAGCGCATCGACGCAACCCACTACCGCGTGACGGTGCCTACGAACGTGCCGCGCAACTGGTTCTACACGACGGTGGCCAACCCAGCGGGCAAGTACGCGAAGATTCTCAGCATAACCGACGAGACGAACAACCGGCCGCTCGACGCTGCCAACTTCTGGACTACCGACTACACGATGAAGGACGGCATAGACCCACAGCTCGACTATCGTCTGCACATTGCCGACATCGTTTCGGGCAAGGGCACGAACACATACATCGTGGAGTTTGAACCGATACCGGAGCTGCGACTCGACGTGAAGAGCATCACGACGGTGCCTGCCGACGACCAGATCGCGGAGAAGCCGATAGAGCAGCACACCGTGGAGTTTAACAAGGACATCAAGCCCGAGACCTTCACACGCGACGACATCGTGGTACGCTACGAGGGTAAGCTCTTCAGCGGCGACATCGCCATCACGCCGAAGGACGATGCTTCGAAGCGCATCTTCAACCTCAACACGAGCGGTCTGAGCGAGAACGGCTACTATGTGCTGCAGGTGAAGACCGACAACATCACCGACACCGAGAACTATCTGGGTGCTGAGGGAAAGATGGTGAGATGGATGCTCTTCAAGGACGGACTGGTTCACTATAACGTGAATGTTCTGCCGCTTGCCGCTTGTGGACATGTGGACTGTGTGAAGGACGCTGCGCCCGAGACGCAAGCCGCATCTGCAAAGCGCGTCATGAAGAAGACCGGTGCCAACAGCGGACAGCTGACTTACGGTGGCGGAATGACCTTCAAGGCTACGCCAAGCAAGGGCTACAAGTTTGTCTGCTGGAAGGACAATGTCTCTGGCGAGGTGCTCTCAAAGGACGCCGAATATCATGTGGAGGCACGCAACACGCTCGACATATCGGCTGTGTTCGAGGCTGAGACTTATAAGGTGACGGTGAAGTGCGACGCCGACGGCGGAACGATGGACGTGGCATCCGGGGTCTACGAGTACGGCACGAAGCTCACGCTCGACGCCAAAGCCAACGAGGGTTACCGTCTGGACGGCTACAAGCTGAACGGCGTGCAGACCGAGACGGCTGATGCGTACGAGCTGACGGTAGACGGACCGATAGAGGTGGAGGTGCTCTTCCACGACCTCTCGCCGGTAGACGTTATTCTTGACGAGCGCAAGGACTATCAGCGCCCCATTGAATATGTGAGCGCAGCGAGTCTGGAGAACGGCACGAATGTGAAGTTCTACCGCTCGTTCCTCAAGGAAGCATGGAACACAATCTGTCTGCCGTGCGCTGTGGAGAACCCACAGGAGGTGTTCGGAGCAGGCACGCAGGTGGCAAAGCTCACAGGCATGACACCCACGTCGCTCACCTTCGAATATGTGGAGAAGATGGACGCCAACACGCCGTACATCATAAAGCCTACAGCGGTGAACAACGCTGCCTACGCTAACGTGGCTTCGCCCACGGTGCTCTACGACCTCGGAATGCGCAAGCTCGAAGACCTGCCCGTAGGCAAGGACCGTCCGACGTATGAAACAGAGAGCGGAGTGTCGTTCATCGGAGCGTACAGTGTGGAGAACCTGCCGGCTAACGAGGGCTACTACTACATCAGTGGCAACAAGTTCTACTACATCGACGTGCCCGTGCCCACAACACGCTACCGCGGATTCTTCCATTCCGACGTACACAACAGCGCAAAGCTCAGTCTGGCTTTCGGCGACGGCACGACAAACATCGAGAATGTCTACTTCCTGCCTGCCGGTGCCGGCGACATCTACGACCTCACTGGCAAGAAGGTGCGCTCGAGCGGCGAGTCGCTCGACGGACTGAAGCCAGGTGTGTATATCACGAATAACAAGAAGTTTGTGGTGAAGTGACCTGAAACTCTAAAAAAAGAAACAGGCTGTAAGCAAAATAGCATATTTTTGCTTGCAGCCTGTTTTCTTTATATATTTTTAATTCGCAATAGCTCGCTATTACTCATTAAAAGCCCCAAAAAATCCACTCTTCTAAAAATCCAAAATACAAGCCCTAACGACCGATTTGGGTTAAAACCTTCTTAAGCTTTTTTTCCCTGTTTCTTACAACGTCTTTACAGCCTCTGCAAGCTGCTTGAGGGCTTGCTCCAGCACGCTGCGTTGTGTGCCGACGTTAAGGCGCATGTGGCCTTGGCCGCCTTGCCCGAACATCTCACCGTCGTTGAGGCCGAGGTGGGCCTTGTTGACAAAGAGGTCAATGAGAGCGTCATGAGAGAGGTTGAGGGCGCGGCAGTCGAGCCACACCAGGAACGACGCCTCCGGGCGCATGGGCTTGACGGCAGGCATGTGGTCGCGGCAGAACTGTTCCACAAACAAGATGTTCTGCTCCACATAATGAAGCATCTGCTTGCGCCACTCATCGCCCTCGTCGGTGAATGCCGCCTCGGTGGCGATGGTTGCAAACATCGTCGGGTCGCTAAACTCGTTGGCCTCAAGCCATGTGAAGAAACGGCGGCGCAGCGAGTCGTTCGGCACGATGGCGTAAGAGCTGACAATGCCCGCAATGTTGAACGTCTTCGATGGCGCTCCGAACGTGATGCTGCATTGGGCTGCCTTGTCGCTGACCATGGCGAACGGCGTGTGGCGGTGGCCGAAGAGGGGCATGTCGCAATGAATCTCGTCAGAGATGACGATGATGCCGCGCTCGTGACAGAAATCGGCGAGTCTCATGAGCGTCTCCTTGTTCCACACCAAGCCCGCAGGGTTGTGGGGGTTCGACAGGATGAGCAGCTTACACTTGTCGTCTGCCACCTCTGCCAGGTTCTCGAAGTCCATCTCGTAAGAGCCGTCCTCGTGCTGCTTCAGCGGGTTAAACACCACCTCGCGTCCGTTGCCCTGTGGCGTAAGGCGGAAGGGATGGTAGACGGGCGGCTGAATGATGATCTTGTCGCCTGGTTCGGTGAACACGTTCACCGCCATGCCTATGCCTTTCACGATGCCGGGTATGAACGCCAGCCAATTCTGGTCTACTGTCCATTGGTGCTGCCGTTTCAGCCATGCTGCCACCGTGGCCCAGTAGGTCTCTGGTATCACGGTGTATCCGAACACAGGGTGCTCCATGCGTTTGCGCAGAGCGTTGACGATGAATGGCGGTGTCTCGAAATCCATGTCAGCCACCCACAAGGGCAGCAGGTCGTCACGTCCAAACATCTGTTTGAGCATGCCATATTTTACGGTGCCGGTGCCCCGTCTTTCAACCGGCTTGTCAAAATCGTACTTCATATTTATCTGTTTGATTTTTGTTGCAAAGATAAGCTAAAAAAAGCAGTCTTACAACTTTCGCTTGTCCAAAATTCTCCTTGTTGTTGCGTATCTTTATCGTTTCGGTTGCAGGAGCCGATGGGCCCTATATATATAAGGTGTACGATTTTCTCGCTTCCCAAAGCTCTGCAAGAAGAAAGCAGGGCGAATTTCTTAAAAAATGTGTGCGAACACAACAAGAATGTTGATGTAAGTCAAAATAACGTTAAAAAGGTGATAAAAAATGCTGAAAATGTTGTGTGTGTGCGCAAACAATCATATCTTTGCATCGTCAAAAAGATAAAGACGACGCAGTGATGCGTTGAGAAAGATGATTGAAATTAGCAAGGTAACGATTGCAAAGCATTAGGTGATTGTATTAAAGAAAGATGATATATAATAAATGATTCGTCGCAAGACGAGAGACAACACTTAAGAAGGTTAAAAGATTAAAGCTTCATCTCGAAAAAGAGGTATTAGTAGAAAAAGGTAAAAGATGATTTAGGATAGAGATGTAGAAAGATGGATAGGATTTAGTTTTTGTAGAGGCTAAAAAGAAGATTGGTAATTTTGGATAACAACAGGCCGCAGCCCGCTGCGCGATGCAGCAAGCCAAGCCGAAGTATAAGAAGTTTTTTAGGTTTTTAGGTTTTAAGAAGGTTTTTAGTTATTAGGTTTAGTTATTCGTAAAGATGGTTTAAGGATTGGTAAAAAGGAAGTTGATTTTGGAAGAGATGAAAATGATGACGATTGTCCTATTCGCAGCACTTGCTGCAATAGGGATGTGGGTGAAGGGAAACAATGGTTTGCATTAAGCACAATCCCGCCCACAATGAAAGGAAGGAGAACGCTGATGCGAGATGTCTGAAAAGAAAAGACAAGGAGCTTCGCAAGTAAAGAAACAGAGAATGAAAAAATTGAGAGAGAGATTTTTGAGAACATGATATATAGGGAAGCAGCACTGAAAAGTGCTGCTTTTTTTGTTTATAAATGATTATTTGCATTCGTGAAATAACATTTAACTCAATAAAAGTGAGGAAATAAGGTAAAAAAGCGTAACTTTGCAACTTAAATACAGAAGTCTGCTTTCACGTGCGGGCTGTAAAAACGAAAAAAGTAACAAATAACACATATAACAATGGCACAGGAAGATGTTTTTAAGAAGATTGTGAGCCACTGCAAGGAGTATGGATTTGTGTTCCCGAGCAGCGAGCTGTACGATGGACTGGGAGCCGTATACGATTACGGCCAGAATGGTGTGGAACTGAAAAACAACATCAAGGAGTATTGGTGGAAGAGCATGGTGCTGCTGCACGAAAACATCGTGGGCATCGACTCTGCTATCTTCATGCACCCTACTATCTGGAAGGCCAGCGGCCACGTTGACGCTTTCAACGACCCTCTCATCGACAACCGCGACTCAAAGAAGCGTTATCGTGCCGATGTGCTCATTGAGGACCAGATCGCCAAGTATGACGAGAAAATTGCCAAGGAGGTTGCCAAGGCAAAGAAGCGTTTCGGCGATGCCTTCGACGAGGCACAGTTTATGGAGACCAACGCGCGCGTGCTGGAGCACAAGCAGAAGCGCGATGCGCTGCACGAGCGTTACAAGGCTGCCATGCAGGGTCCTGACCTCGACGAGCTGAAGCAGATTATCCTTGACGAGGAGATTGTAGACCCCATCAGCGGAACAAAAAACTGGACCGACGTGCGCCAGTTTAACCTCATGTTCTCTACTGAGATGGGATCGGCTTCCGACTCTACAAGCAAGATTTACCTCCGTCCAGAGACAGCTCAGGGCATCTTCGTGAACTATCTGAACGTTCAGAAGACAGGCCGCATGAAGATTCCGTTCGGTATCGCACAGATAGGCAAGGCTTTCCGTAACGAGATCGTGGCACGTCAGTTTATCTTCCGCATGCGCGAGTTTGAGCAGATGGAGATGCAGTTCTTCGTTAAGCCCGGCACCGAGATGGAGTGGTTCGCAAAGTGGAAGGAGACCCGTATGAAGTGGCACCAGGCTCTGGGCTTCGGTGCTGAGAACTATCGCTTCCACGATCACGAGAAGCTCGCCCACTATGCCAACGCTGCCACCGACATCGAGTTTAAGATGCCGTTCGGCTTCAAGGAGGTGGAGGGCATTCACAGCCGTACCGACTTTGACCTCTCTCAGCACGAGAAATTCTCTGGCAAGAGCATCAAATATTTTGATCCGCAGGAGAACAAGAGCTACACTCCCTACGACATCGAGACCTCTATCGGTGTGGACCGCATGTTCCTCAGCGTCATGTGCCACTCTTACTGTGAGGAGAAGCTCGAGAACGGCGAGACCCGCGTGGTGCTCAAGCTGCCCGCAGCTCTCGCTCCCGTGAAGCTGGCCGTTATGCCTTTGGTCAAGAAGGACGGTCTGCCAGAGAAGGCTCGCGAGATCGTGAACGACCTCAAGTTCCACTTCAACACCCACTATGACGAGAAGGACACCATCGGCAAGCGCTATCGCCGTCAGGATGCCATCGGCACACCTTTCTGTGTGACCGTTGACCACGACACGCTGAACGACAACTGCGTGACCCTGCGTTTCCGCGACACCATGGAGCAGGAGCGTGTGAGCATTGACCAGCTGCGCGCCATCATAGAAGACAAGGTGAGCATCACCAGCCTGCTGAAGAAGTTGCAGTAATCGTGTTGGAGCCAATAGTTTTTATTGACAACATTCTAACATTCATAAATGAACAAATTTTTCTTATCATTCTTCCTTCCGCTCATGGCAGCGGTGTTCGCCTTCACGGCGTGCAGCGAGAGCGATGGGGTGGAAGAGGAGTATGTCGACTGGCAGGCCACCAACGAGACCTACTTCGACAATCTTTACACCACAACGAAGGCAAAGATTGCAAGCGGCGACAACTCGTGGAAGATCTACCAGTGTTGGACGCTTGACAGCGGACAGGTGGCGCTGCATAGCTACGACCACATCATCGTGCATGTGGTAGAGAGCGGCAGCCGCAACGTGAAACCCGAATATAACGACTCGGTGCGTGTTCACTATCGTGGACATCTGCTCCCCTCAAAGTCGTATGCGTCGGGCTATGTGTTCGACCAGTCTTACAAAGGCACCTTCAACAAGGACGTGGCTGTGCCTGCACAGTTTAAGGTCAGCGGTTTGGTGCCGGGCTTCACCACCGCCCTTCAGCACATGAACCTTGGCGACCGCTGGGAGGTTTATATCCCTCACCAGTTGGGTTACGGCGAAGAAGCCAACGGTGCGATACCTGCCTATTCGACCCTTGTGTTCGACATCGGCCTTGTGGGCATCTACCGCTATGGTTCTTCGGCACCCTCATGGAACGCCAAGCCCAACATGTTCTGGGAGGAAGTGGACGAGTAAAGACCTGCGTTTTTTAAACCCAAATCGGTCGTTAGGGCTTGCTTGTATTTTGGCTTTTTAGAAGAGGGTATTTTGTTTGGCTTTTAATGAGTAATAGCGAGCTATTGCGAATTAAAAACAAGCAAAAGACACCTTATAAAAAACAAAAGACTGCAAGCAGTTATAAAATAATACATAAAACGGCCTAATGACCGATTTGGGTTAAAACGACAATAGAGACAATAGGGATAATTCTTTAATCACAAGATAAAGATTGTCTCTATTGTCTTTTTTTATGTCCTCTCGCGCCATCTCTTTCCTCCTTTTACCATTATTTAATATTTCCTGCTATTGTTGTTCAGCAGAAAATGTCTATCTTTGTCGGAAACGATAAAAACCAGTAAACCCAAACAACAATGAACATTATTGAAGCAACTCAACAACACGCACCTGTCATCGCCAAGCTCATAATGATGGCAATGACCGATGAGTGCTGCCTCAACCTCGCTGGCGAGGGCCGCACCGTTGCCGATTTCGCACGGCTCATGAACCAGCTCACAGCTGCCGACGACACACAGTACAGCTACCGCAACACCCTGATTGCCGTGACCGACGAGGGCGAGGTGGCAGGAGCAATAGTGTCTTATGACGGCGCGAAGCTGCACGAGTTGCGAGAGGCGTTCATCGAGGGTGCACGCCGCGAGTTTGGTGTCGACCACTCGGGCATGGACGACGAGACAGCCGCTGGCGAGTGGTACCTCGACAGCCTTGCCGTCTTCCCGCAGTTTCGAGGACAGGGCATAGCCCATCAGCTCCTCTCGGCTGCCGCCCAGCGTGCCGCCGACCACGGTCTGCCCGCTGCCCTGCTCGTTGACAAGGGCAACCCCAAGGCCGAACGTCTCTACCGCTCCATTGGCTTCGAATATGTGGAAGATGCCATGTGGGGTGGACATGAGATGCGCCGATTAAGAAAATGAACAGGGGCTTCTGAAAAGCAAACCATAAATTTTTTCAATATGAAATACGCCGAATATATAAAACAGATAGAGATCGACTCGCTATGGAGCGGCAAGAAGCACATAGTGTGGAATCTGGACCGACAGGTTAACATCCTGAGCGGCGTGAACGGCGTGGGCAAGAGCACCATCCTCAATAAGGTGGTCAAAGGGCTGACGGCTGGGGGCGAGTTCCCGAGCCACATGCTCAAGGGCGTGCATATAACCGTGGTGCCTGAGGAGGCAAGATGGATAAGATATGACGTCATCAGGTCCTTTGACAGGCCGCTCCTCAACATGGACACCATAAGCAAGATGAACGTGAGCCTTGCCACCGAGCTCGACTTCCAGCTGTTTCAGCTCCAACGCAAGTATCTCGACTATCAGGTGAACATCGGCAACCGCATCATTGCTGCTCTGCAGAGCGGTGAACCCGACGCAGCGCAGAAGGCGCAGGAGCTGTCGGCACCGAAGAAGCGGTTCCAGGACCTAATTGACGACCTGTTCAGCGAGACGGGCAAGAAGATTGTGCGCACGGAGAACGAAATACGCTTCTCGCAGATTGGCGAGACGCTCGTGCCTTATCAGCTCTCGAGCGGTGAGAAGCAGATGCTCGCCATCCTCCTGACCGTCCTCGTGGAGGACAACCTGCCTTATGTCCTCTTCATGGACGAGCCTGAGGTGAGTCTCCATGTGGAATGGCAGGAGCGTCTTATCGAACTGATCCTCTCTCTTAACCCCAATGTTCAGATCATTCTCACCACCCACAGTCCGGCCCTCGTCATGAACGGATGGATGGATAGGGTGACAGAGGTGAGCGACATCACGGACAAATAAGATTAAGGGAAAAGTGAAGAACGAAGAGTGAAGAATTCAATGGCCTCTTTTAAGTGAAGAACGAAGAGTGAAGAGTGAAGAATTCAATCGCCTTTTAAAAAAGGAAAAATCAAAATTCGAAAATTCACCATCGGCTGAAAGCCGATAATTCAAAACTCAAAATTCAAAATTCAAAATTGCGCCTTAGGCGCAGGGGTGGGGCTTTAGGTGTGTGCATTATTATGAAACGTCTGAATCAAAATATCACATCGCGCTATGTAGAGGCAGCAAACCGCCTCACGTCGCGGCAGGCACGTCGTCGCATCATCGCTTATGTCGAGAGCTACGATGACGTGTTCGTGTGGCGTGCCATCCTCTCGCGCTTCGAGAACGCCACACGCTATTTTGAGGTCATGCTTCCCTCGCGCAACAACCATCTGGAGCGGGGCAAGAAGGCTGCTGTCATGCAGCTGCTTCACGATGGGGTGGGGTGTGACATGATTGCCTGTGTCGATGCCGACTACGACTACCTCATACAGGGAGCCAGCGAGACGTCTAAGATTATCCTCTCCAACCCCTATGTCTTCCATACCTATGCCTACGCCATAGAGAACCTGCAATGTTATGCTCCGTCGCTACACGGCGTGTGCGTGGCGGTGACGCTTAACGACCACATGGAGTTCGATTTTGTCGATTTCCTGTCACAATATTCTCAAGCCATCTTCCCGCTCTTCATCTGGAGCATCTGGTACTATCGCACGCCGCGCTATGCACAGTTTTCCATCACCGACTTCCTACAGGTCATAGAGCTGGGCAAGGTGACGCCCGACAACGCCAACGATGCCTTGCAGCGTCTGCGCAGCAAGGTTGCCAAGAAGGTGCAGTGGCTACAGCGCCACAACCCCAAGGCGAAGGAGAGCTATCTCGCGCTGAAGGATGAGCTGAAGCGCCTCGGCGTAACACCCGACACCACCTACCTCTACATTCAGGGCCACCACCTCTTCGACCGTGTGGTCATGCCGCTTATGAAGAATGTCTGCGCCCGACTGGTGCGCGAGCGTGAGCGCGAAATCTCTCTCCAGAGTGTTCACAACACCCAGTATCGCAACGAGCTGTCTTGCTATTCGAGCAGCATCAGCGACATCACCAACACCCTAAAAAAGAGTGTAGGCTTCCTCGCCTCGGAACCTTATAACCGCATTGTGGAGGATCTGACAAAGGCGTTTGAAAAGTAATTTTATTGAACTTTCGCATTTAATAAATGGAAATTATCTCAAGCGAGCGTCGCCGCGCTCGACTTTGTCGCTTGCCAGAGCAAGAAGGCGGCGAATATCCATAACCGCTGGTGAAGAGAGCGAAGCGAACGTAACCTGCGGTTTCACAGCAAGATAACATAACGTCCTCGAAGAGGGCGAACACAAGCAAGTTGTTCAAATATTCCATATGTTCGCCCTCTTCGAGGACGATTTTACCATCATTCTTTGAACCGCAGGCTTCGCTGCCTTCGGCAGCTCAACCAGCGGTTATGG
>OCRP01000304.1_pt1 | contig 54854 bp, 33 predicted proteins | sample 1538871 | NCBI WGS metagenome assembly OCRP01 (sample SAMN04571731, study PRJEB22368) | human gut metagenome | biome: human gut; material: stool | host: Homo sapiens | place: Luxembourg | collected 2012-09-20 | reverse complement strand
CCTTCGGCAGCTCAACCAGCGGTTATGGATATTCGCCGCCTTCGGCGACGCTTTCCTGAGATGATAATCAATTGAAAATGTGTTTATTATGCACTTGCGGAAGTTCAGTAATATATAAAAAAACGTTTAAAAGAACTGGTTGATAGAAAGAACGGCTTGTTTGAAATAAAAAAAAGAAAGGAGAAAAATGGCAGCACATAATGAGCTTGGAAAATGGGGCGAGGAAACCGCTACCCAACTGCTTCGCGATAAGGGTTACACCATCGTAGACCGCGACTGGCGCAGCGGACATCGCGACATCGACATCATAGCACGCACACCCGATGGCGCCACTCTCGTGTTTGTGGAGGTTAAAACACGAACTAAGGACGATGTGACACGCCCCACCGATGCCGTGGATATAAAAAAGATAAAAAACATTGCTCATGCCGCCAACCATTATGTAAAGAAAAACAATATCGACGACTGGCTTCGCTTCGATGTGGTGTCCATCGTGGGCAACCCCGAAAAGCTTAAGTCGATAGAACACATCGAAGACGCCTTCAGGCCTCTGCTCGCCTTTAGATAAAAACCTTCTATAAGGAGGAAAAATTATAGAGGAAATGATTAGATAATCAACTTTCGCAAGTGCATAATATCCACATTTTCAAACGACTATTATCGCAAGCGAGCGTCGCCGAAGGCGGCGAATATCCATAACCGCTGGTGAAGAGAGCGAAGCGAACGTAACCTGCGGTTTCACAGCAAGACAAGAAAACGTCCTCGAAGAGGGCGAACACATGCAAGCTGTAAATATACCCCATATGTTCGCCCTCTTCGAGGACGATTTAACCTTCATTCATGATAGATGTCCATAATATACATGCGAAAATTCAGTTAGATAAAAGGATGAAAGATGAGGAAAAGAAGAAATATTAAGAGCAAAAGAGAGATAAAAAAGGAGGAGAAGAGCAAGTAAAGAAGCTCAAAAACATTTCAGGATAACGCGGAGACAGAAATGTTCGCCGCACAAAAAAATTAATATGAAGACAAACATCATCAGATTGAGAGAGACCGACTCAACCAACAAATTCTTGAGTCAGTATACCGACTGTACAGACAGCGACCTCGTTGTCGTAACAGCCGAATATCAAACCAACGGACGAGGTCAAGGCACCAACACATGGGAGAGCGAGATCAGTCAGAACCTGTTGTTCTCAATGCTCATAAAGCCCACTGGTGTAGATGCCGACAAGCAGTTTGTCCTGTCCATGGCAGAAGCGCTCGCCCTTAGAGAGGCGCTCGGCGCATGCGTATCAGACATCACGCTGAAATGGCCCAACGATGTCTATTGGCGCGACTACAAGATCAGCGGCACCCTTATAGAGACCGCTCTCTCAGGAAAGAAAGTCAAGCAGTGCATCTTCGGCACAGGCATAAACGTTAACCAGACGCTGTTCCTCAGTTCGACACCCAACCCCACATCGCTCTGTCTGATAACAGGGCGCACGTTCTCAAAAGACGAAGTGCTCGACAAGGTGCTCAAAGCCTTTGAGCGTTACTATCAGATGGTGCTCGACGGACGCTACGACACCATCAGCGAGATGTATCACAACGCCCTCTACCGTCGCGAAGGCCTTCACACCTACAGCGACAAGAACGGCACCTTTGAAGCCTCCATTAAGAACGTTGCCCTCAATGGCACACTGACGCTCGTAACCAAAGAGGGCGAGGAGCGAAAATACATGTTCAAAGAAGTGAATTACGTCTTGTAAAAAACACCCCTATGTTCGCCCTCTTCTTGCTCTGGCAAGCGACAAAGTCGAGCGCGAGGACGATTTTATCATCATTCATGGATCCGCAGGATCCGCCGCCTTCGGCAGCTCAACCAGCGGTTATGGATATTCGCCGCCTTCGGCGACGCTTTCTTGAGAAAATAATTGAATGAAAAAAATATAAACAAAATAAGCAAACAAAATAAGCAAACAACAAAAAGCAAAAAATAAAAAGCAAACAATAATAAGTAAAAAATAATAAGTAAAAAATAAAAGACATGACAAAATTCAAGAGAATCCTTTTAAAGCTCAGCGGCGAGAGCCTTATGGGCAAACAGAGCTTTGGTATCGACCCAGAGCGTCTTTCACAGTATGCCGACCAGATTAAAGAGGTTAGCGAGATGGGCGTGCAGATAGGCATCGTCATCGGCGGTGGCAACATCTTCCGTGGTCTCAGCGGTGCATCCAAAGGTTTTGACCGTGTGAAGGGCGACCAGATGGGCATGTGTGCAACAGTAATCAACTCCCTGGCTCTCAGTTCGGCTCTTGAGGCTGTAGGCGTGAAAACCAAGGTTCTCACCGCCATCCGCATGGAGCCTATCGGCGAGTTCTACAGCAAGTGGAAAGCCATCGAGGCAATGGAGGCAGGCTATGTGTGCATCTTCTCTGCCGGCACAGGCTCACCCTATTTCACCACCGACACCGGCTCATCGCTTCGTGGCATAGAGATTGAGGCCGACGTTATGCTCAAGGGCACACGCGTCGACGGCATCTACACTGCCGACCCCGAGAAGGACCCCACAGCCACTAAGTTCAGCGACATAACCTACGACGAGATCTACACGCGTGGTTTGAAGGTGATGGAGCTTACAGCCACCACCATGTGCAAAGAGAACAACTTGCCCATCTATGTGTTCAACATGGACGTTGTGGGCAACCTGAAGAAGGTTATGAACGGCGAGCCCATCGGCACACTTGTTCATAACTAAGAAACTCGCTTCGCGAGAGAAGTTAACGGGATTTAGAAAGAAGTTAACGGAAGATAGATAACGGAAGATAATGGAAGATAACGGAAGTTAAGGGAAGATAACGGACAATAGCTTTAGAACTCAAGAAATAAAGCATATGTCCGATAACTTCCGTTAACTTCCTTCTAACTCCCGTTATCTTCCTTCAATCTCCCGTTATCTTCCCTCAATCTCCCATTAACTTCCTTCTAACTTCCGTTAACTTCCTTAAATAAAAAAATCCCTTGCAACCAACAAAAGCTGCAAGGGATTTTTTGTATCCTTTTTTGAATGTGGTTTAAGCGAAGGCCCGAGGGCCAAAGCTTAAACCGAACATTAATAGTCTATTATAGAGAAAGATTTCTTTTTACTTCTTGAAATTGATGGTGGGGAACTCACCTTCAAAGTTGCCCGAGAGGTGCTTCTTGAAGATCATAGCCTTAGCCTGCTTCATGAGGCGAGCCTCCTTAAGAGGAGTGAGCTGTGTCAAAGCCTTAGCTTCCTGCTCAGACGTAGTATCCTCGATGAGCATAGGATCAAGCCAGAGGTAGAGCACCTGCATAGCAGTGTTGTCTGACAGAGGCTTACCCTGAGCGAGCACTGACAACCAACCCATTGCAGGCGAGCCAAGCACTGTGCCCTTAAGAGTTCCATACTTTATCATCTGACCATTCATCTCCTCCATGTCGAAAGCATAAGAAGCCTGGGGCTCTGTGCTCCAGTTATACTTCAGATCCTGGTTGAAGAGCACCATGTAGACGGGATAATATTTAGAGAACACACCAATCTGCTTTGCACTGTTGAAGTTCAGAGCCAGATTGTCTTTGTCGTAAGTACAATCCCATGAGAAGCCTTGCTGAGGCAGAGAGATAGTGCATGATTTTCCGAACGAGTAGACTGAAGCAGGCACATAAACATTCTGGAAGCCAGTGATCTTACCTGTTGATTGGTCAAACACAGCATTGTAGAAATAAAGTCTATAGTCGCCTGCGATACCCTCCTCGAACGAAGCCTGTGTTACATAGAGCGTGTCGGCATAGTGGCCGCTCTCCATGCACACCAGACCCTTACGCATGTCACCAGTGGTGTTGGGAGCGATGTCGAGATAAACGCTGTCGCCCTTCACCGATGTGGTAACCCACTCAGGTGCCTTAGCTACATGAAACTCTGCGTTGTGCTGCACATAACGCTGAGCCTTACCACCTGCGTTGTCCATAACCACGTTACCTGCGGGGTCAGAATAGCCGAACACGGTTCCGAGCTGTGACACGCTAACGATGGTTGAGTCGTTCTCTGAAGCCTTGATAACCACTGTTGAGTAACGGCTCTCACGCGAGTTGTTACGCTCAGCAGTAGCGCTGAGTTTGTTGCCGTCGAACTCTACTGTCAGCCAGCCTTCTGTAGAATAGGCAGAAGCGATGTTCTGGTCCACCTCTACATTGGCAGAACCACCAGCAGCCTTGATTGTTGACTCGGCAGATGTTACCTGCACACCTGTAGCTGCAGCCGACTTGTCGTCGTCGCTGCAAGAGAACAGAGTGGCAACGCCCATGGCGAGAGCCATTAATCCATATATCTTTTTCATCTTATTACTTCAATTTAATGTTTTTGTTAAGAAAAAGCTTTGCTGGGTTTACGGGTTTAGCACCTGTTGCAGCAGAAACGAAGTCGGTAGGATTATCCCATGAGTAAACGATACCTGCAACCTTGCCGCTACTGTCGATACCGAGCATCAAGATCATTGTTGCCTCAGGGTCATCGAACGACACAGCGCAAGAGCCATCACCGTTAGGAACGAAGTTGATGTTTCCATCGCACAAACTGTAATACTGCTTGCCGTTCTCCTCTACGATTTTTCCAGGAACGACACAGATGTAAGGAGCCTTGTCAAGAGGAGAAGGATACATCATGTTGCTGTTAATGTAGGCATAACCGTTGATGGGTGAATAGAAGAACACAAGATTAAAGTCGTAATCGCCAAGCTTGAACTGACCGAGTATCTGAGTCTGCGACTTCTGATCAATAAGGTCAGCCATGGGTGAAAGGGTGAATGTCTGAACAGCGTCAACCATAGAACCTGACTCGGTTAAAGCCTGATAGCTCATGTTCCAAGATCCGAGGTAATCGTCAAGCGGACGGTATCCTTCAGGTGTGAAAGCATTGAGCTTCAGAGCGTTGTCGTCAGAGCTGAGACCCAGAGTTTCAGAATCATACTTCAGCTCGCTAACCTCCTTGCCGGCGATGGTTACAGGATCCTTGAAGCCGATACCATCGGGGTTAAAATAGAAAGGCACACCTGCGATATCGTTACCAACATAAACGCGGCGCAATGAAGGATCAAACATCACGGCATCATTAGCAGATGCTGCACCCTCGGGGAGGTATGCGAAACGCATTGAGTTAACGATAGCGTGCATCTTGTTGATGCTCTCCTCCCAAGACACGTCAGCGGGAACACGAGTCATGACAAACTTGTTGCCCCACTTCTTACCCTTCACATAGATAGAGTCTTGAGTGGTCTTGGTGATTACGAACTCATAGTCGCCCTGCTCGCCTTCAACGTTGCTCATTGAAGGAGAAGCGAGGTAATGCATGATCATGTTATAAGTGTTGAAGGTGATCACAGGACCACGGTCGCTTATCACGTCATAGCTTGATGATGTAACCATGCTACCTGGAGCGATATCAGAAGACACATAAGCCTTTCCGCTCTTAAACTTCATGAACATGGTGTAGCCGCCACCGGTATACTGCTCGCCAGTGTAAAAGTGCATCTGCCAACCGTTTGAAGCCGACTCGAGCAGTTCCTTGTCTGCCTTTACAGCCTCTTCCATGCGCTCAGCAGCTGGTTTGTCGAACAGGTCCTCGTTGTCGTGCAGACAAGAAGTCAGCGACATAGAAACGAAGGCGAGTGCTGCTCCTAAAATTATCTTTTTCATTGTTTTGTTCTCTTTAAAAAATTTGTTTTCCAAACTAAAGTCGGGCGTGGCTTCGCTTGTTCTTTGTTTTCATAGATCAAGCCCTGCATACTTGGCAGCATTGCTTTTCTGAAGAAAGGCGAAGCCCACGCGAGAAATTAATTGAGATGATCCAAGTCGATAGTGTTCAACTCAGAAGCACGGCGCAACACAGCATCGCGGAGATCATCGATATTGATGTTCCATGCGTCCTGCATGTAAGAGCGCACGATATCGAGCTTAGCGTTGATGTAGTCGGCACCATCCTGCTCACCCTCTTCCTTGTCAGGGTTCTTGGCATCATCGATGATTGCCTGCCACTCTGACTCAGAAACGGTGACATACTTAGACAGCATCTCGGCGAAGTCCTCAACAGGCTCTGCCATGGCGTAAGGTGTCACGAAACCAGCCTGATGTGCGGTTTTATCTGATTTCAGATACCAGTTTCCGCTTACATAACCGCTCTCTGTGATGAGGTCATAGCTACGGTCGTAAGGAATCTTCTGGTTGAGGATGTGGGTAAACTCATGATGAAGCGTATGGAAATAATACTCGTTCATCGTGTTGTAGTCGGTCAGCATCTTGTCGGTGAGGCTGTTTACCATGTAGAGCGTGATCTTAAGACCACCCTCAGCGGTACCGAGCACGATTGTACCCTCGCTGTTGTAAGCAGCCGATCCGATGAAGTGGATCATACGCGGCATGTTCTCCTTGATGAAGTCGGGACCGATAACCTCAGTGTAGGCATCGAACCACAGATACTTCATGATGATGGCGAGCTTGGCGCTCTTTGCCGAGTCGGCAGGCACAAGAGTGTACTTGTGGTCGCTCTCGATATCTTCCATCTTATACTTCACATCCACATTGTAAGGATAAGTGTAGTTGTTAAGCAGCCACTTGTCAAACGCGTCGCGTGTGGGCGAAGTGGTGGGGAAGATGGTGTCTGAGCTTGGATCATCGTCGGAGCAAGACATCAGTGCGAAGCTGGCGACGAAGGCAAGCAATATGATATAAAACTTATTTTTCATCTCACTTACATTTTTTATTTTGTTGTAGTGTTACGGGGGTTAGCCTGCATGCCAGCACTCAATACCTCAACAGGCAGCTGTATGGCGCTACGGGGATCGTTGGCATCCATTGTGTCTGTGACAGCCTCAAGCTCGTTGCTCTTGTTCAGACGAATGCGGTAGATGGTCATGCCATAACGCTTCACATCCTGCATACGCAGACCCTCGTGCATTGTGACGAGACGACGGAGCTGAAGGATTGTCTGGATCATAGGCTCCTGAGTGTCGCTCTCCAGAGTGAAGCCCATGGGGTGCAACTCATGACGGATGGTAGGATCCTCAGGAGTGTAGTAGTCGAGACCACCTACAGGCTTTCCGGCAGCGTTGATGCGGCCGTTGTAGAACTCCTTGATGCCATCAATAGTCAAAGCAGTTGCCGAAGGCATAAACTTAGACAGCTCGGTGTTGACGTCAGCCAGTGCATTCACATAGTCGCCCTTCAGAGCATAAGCCTCAGCACGCACGAGAAGAGTCTCGTCGGTGTTGAATACAGAATACTCTGTGTGAGGATAATATGATGTGTGGTCAGCGTTGAACTCCTGCATCATAGGGATCTTACGCAGACACACGTTAGCGAGGTCATTGTTCTTGAAGAGAGTGTAACCAGCCTTTGTGTCGCTCTTGCCCCAAGGACCGGTGCTCTCCAAAGTCTCGGTTGTGCTGATGCGTAAGCCGTGAGCATACTTCTTGCCTAGGCTGTAAGGACCGCCAATGAAACCCCAGGAAGAATAGGTAACCTGCAACAAGAGGTTTGCAGCGTTGCTTGTGCTTACATAAGCATTGGGCTGCACCTGATAGTTAGGTGTCAAAGCGTTCCATGCAGACCAGTCGCGAAGCTTGGTCTTGGGCTGTGTTCCGAGCACCACATTGGCACACTTGATAGCCTCGTCATACTTCTGATAGTAGAGGTAGAAACGAGCTGCGAAAGCGTTGGCAGCAGCAGGTGTGAAGTGGAACTTGGGATGGTCGTATGTGTTAGAAAGCAAAGGCATGCCTCTCTGCAGGTCCTTGTCGATCTTGTCATACAGCTCAGCCAGTGTGCCACGCTCATACTTCACGAGCAACGAGTAGTCGGGCTCTGTGGGGTAAGGCAGACCGAGATCAGTGGCAGCGGTCTGTGGGTTGTAGGCACGGCAGAACACGGTAGAGAGGACGAACTCAGCGTAAGCGCGTGCTACGAGAGCCTCGCCCAGCTGTGCCTTAAACTTGCTCTGGTCAGCCTGCTTCTCGATGAAGCCGATGGCCTCGTTGCAGGTACGCACAGCGCTGTAGTAGCTATTCCAGATGTTCTTTACCGACTCGTTGTCGGTCTCTGTGATGTCCTTCCAAGCGTAAGCCTGGTCCTGGAAGCGGTTCATTGCTGTCCAGGCAGTGTTGTTATACTCGTTAGTGTTGTCCGAATACATCTCCAGCAGATACACTGGCGATGACTCAGAGTAAGCACTTACGAGCAGTTTGCTCACATCGTCGGGAGTCGAAAGCTCCATACGATTGTCGGGCAGTTTGTCGAGATAGCTGTCGCAAGATGTGAATCCCACGGTGGCAGCCATCATCGATAATGCTATATATAATTTTGCTTTTTTCATTTTTTTCTTTCTAATCTTTCCTTTTGCAATAATTAGAATCCAGCCTTGACGGTAAGAGTGAACTGCTTAGGCATAGGTGCAGACACACCACCGGCGCGGAAGAACTCAGGATCCTGTCCGTTGAGCTTCTTGTCAGCGTAGATAAGGAACAGGTCGGTACCCTGAATCTTGAGAGAGAGGCTGTTGAGAGCCATGTTCTTGAACCACTTTGAGGGGAAGTCGTAACCCAGTGAGATCTCCTTCATGCGGATGAAGTCGCCCTTAGCGATACGCTCTGTAGAGTAGTTGTATGCGTTATAGGCGTAGATCAGGTCTGAGTTGTCCTGCAGCTCACGCTTGCTGATCAGCACAGGCACGTTAGTGATATTCTCGTCACCGGGGAGCACCCAACGGTTCTTAAACTCCTTGGTCAGAGAAGAGAGGTCTGTGTAACGGTAGCTGAACACAGGGTCAAGACGCACAACGTTGCCGAAAGAATAGGTGATGAACAGGTTCAGACGGAAGCCTTTGTATGTGAAGATGTTACCGAGTGATCCAGTGTAAACGGGATCTGTCGGACCCTCATACTTAAGGTAGTCGTTGTTCTCACGCTCCTGGAAGTTGATGTCGCCAACAGTTACGTTGCCCTTGTCGTTGATGAACATAGGATAGCCGTCCTCGCTCAGGCCCACGAAGGGGATAGAGAAGAGGGCACGCACAGGATAACCCTTCTTTGCGAAACCGCTGCCCTGGATGTAATCCATTGTAGAAGCCTTTGACATAAGGTCAGTAACCTCGTTCACAGCGTGTGAGTAGATGAAGTTGGTTGTCCAGCTGAAATCCTTGTTCTTGATGTTTGTTGTTGAGATGCTGAGCTCCTCACCGTGCGACTTCATTGAAGCCACGTTACCGTATGAAGAAACCTCGCGGTTGATACCCTGGGTTGTTACAACACCGATCAGGTCGTAGTTGTTACGACGATAAACGTCGAAGGTCACGTTGATGCGGTTGTTGAGGAAGCCAGCGTCGATACCGAGGTTGAGCTCGTGCTTCTTCTCGTATGTAAGCTCATCATTACCAGTCTGGTACAGTGCGATACCGCTCTCCTTGTCGCTTGAGAAAGGACGGTAGGGGTTGTATGCCTGGAAGATAGATGTCGAGTTGGTGATGCTTGAAGGACCACGGTCAGCGGTAAGACTGTAAGAAGCCTTCAGCGTCAAGTGAGAGAATGTGGGCTGCAGAGGCTTGAAGAAGTTCTCCTCGTGCATGTTCCACGATCCAGAGATGTTCCATGTAGGCAACCAGCGGGCGCTGCGGCTGCGGCCGAGCATGTTGGTACCCTCGTAACGGATGGTTCCGTTGAAGTTGTACTTGCCTTTATAAGAATAGGTGCCGTTAGCGAAGAAGGCAGCACTGCGCGAGTTGGTGTTGCTCAGAGTGTAATAGTCCATATTCTCCTCCTGGCTCTTCTTGAAGAACTGGTAGATGTAGAAGGGAACCTCTGAAGCATAATACTGCATACCTACACCGTTGAACCAAGAGCGTGAACGCTCGATGTTGGTCGACTCCATACCACCGAACAGGTTCACGATGTGATCACGGTTGAAGGTGTGGTTGTAGTTGGCGGTAGCACGGAAGTCGTAGCTGAGCATGCGGTTGTCAGTACGCTTGTAGAAACCACCCTGAGGCAGCACAGTGATAGGCAGCGCGTAAGCGTTGTCGGGGTCTGTGTAGAGCAGGTTGTTGTTGTCGCGCACGGTTGTGTTCTTCATTGCGCGATAAGCATTGGCCTGGTTAGAGTTTTCTGTGATCTTGTGCTCCTGTGATGTAGAAGCATACTTGATGGCACCGATGGCCGACAGCTCAAGGTCACGGATGGGCTTGTACTTCAACTCAGCCTGGAACTTGGTGTCAACCACGTTGAGGTCGATCTTGTTGTTGTCCAGCTCGTTGAAGATGTTGAACGGCGCGTAGTTTGCCTGATAGTAAGTGTTGGGATCAAGCGCACGCGATGAGTTCAAAGCATAAGAGTAGGGGTTGATATCAAAGTCGCGGCTCACCTCACCTGAAGCGGCGTTAACGCTCTGGCTCAGAGTGCCAGGAGCCTGCTGCTTACGGTAAGAAGCGCTGCTGATGATGTTCAACGACAGGTTGTCGATGATGTGGTGTGTAACGTTGAGGTTAGCGGTGTAACGGTTAACCTTGCTGTCCTTGTACCATCCTGGATCGACCATTGCCGATACAGAAGCATAATAGTTTGACTTCTCTGTACCGCCGCTAAGGCTTACAGAGTGGTTCTGTACGAGGTTGCTGTTGAACAGCTTGTCGAACCAGTTGGTGTTGCGCATCTCTGCCTCCTGGAGGTAAGCATACTGTGCCTCCTGTGTGTTGGGAAGAGCAAACTGGCCTGTTGCGGCGTTGTAAGTGTTGATAAGCTCGAACATCTTACCATAGACACCGTAGTCGCTGCCGTTGAGCACGTCAGTAAGGCTGAGCCAGCCCTTCTCGCGCATTTCCTTATAGATACCCATCTGATCCTGAGAGTTCAGGATGTTGAAGTTGCTGTAGCTGGGCTTCAGACGTGTGGTAAACTCACCAGAATAGTTGATATGGGCCTGACCGTTGCGACCTTTCTTTGTGGTAACAACAATCACACCAGCCATGGCGCGGGCACCGTAGATAGAGGTAGCCGAACCATCCTTCAGGATCTGGAAGCTCTCGATATCGTCTGAGTTAAGACCTGCGATGGCAGAAGACACAAGAGTCTCGGCATCACCTGACGACAGGTCGTCGGCGCTCACGTCGCTCACGTCTTCCATAATCACACCGTCAACAACCCACAGCGGCTTAGAGCTACCGTAGATAGAGGTGGCACCACGCACACGAATCTTAGGAGCGGTACCGAAGGTACCTGACACGTTCTGCACAGACACACCGGCAGAACGTCCCTCGAGTGAACGGCTCACGTCGGCCACACCTCCAATGAGGGCATCCTTAGCATCCACCTTGTCGGTAGCACCTGTAAAGGTACGACGGTCCATCTTAGACATACCGGTCACAACGACCTCGTCGATGGTGGTGTTGCTCTTCAAAGCGATTTTCATACCTGGCTTAGGAGTAAGGACCTGTGTCTCCATACCCACATAGCTAACCTGAATTTTCTTTCCGGCTGGCACTTCCAATGTGAACTGGCCATCGATATTGGTTACTGTTCCCGACTTGCTTCCATCAACAAGCACGGTAGCGCCAATAACAGGCTCTCCGTCATCCTGGAAGATTACTGTTCCGGAAATCTTGGTTTGACCGAATGCTGCCATAACATTAATCAGCATTACAGTCAAAAACAAAAGAAATCTTCTCTTCATAAATCTTCTAAAGACTATAATTTTTTTAAAATACGGGTGCAAAATTAACAAATTTTCTCAACATAACAAAATAAATATGCAGTCAAGTTACAATAACAGACTGTTTTTTAACAATTTGCGAGAAAAAGCACCATTACAAGGGGTACAAAGTGACAATTTAACACAAAAACGCTTACAATTCTTCCGTTAACGAAGTATGGCTTTTGCATAATTATTCATTTTCGGGATGCAATTCTCAACTCATAAAAATGACAAAATGAAAGTGGCTTAATGACGTTGTCAAAGAGGCTCTTTGAGGAGCTCATTAAGCCTCTTTGACGACCTCAAAGAGGCTCTTTGACAACAAAAGCCGAATTTTTACATCCGTTAACAAAACCGTATAGCGTTTTAACATTAAAGTTAGCAGCATGCTTAAAAAGCCTCGTTTTTACTTACAAAACGATTTATGCATAAAAACCTGCGAAAATGCATAAATATGCAAAACCGCGCGTCTTTTATATCTTCCCCTACCCTCTCTCTTGGCTTTAGATGCCACAACAGCAATGTTTACTCACATTTATTAATTAAATTTTCCTTTCATCCGATAAAAGAAGTTATCGTGGTTGCGGCGATTAGGATTGGCGGGAAAGACAATGAAGCCTCTATAATAATATAATGTACGCGCGTACCTTATATATATAGGAGGTCTTGAGAAAACAAAAAAAGGTGCTTTTAGGTGCTTTTGTTTTAAAGACAATAGAGACAATAGAGACAATTTTTTATTTCAAGAAAAATATTGATATTTCGCAAAAACAAGTACAAGCAAAAAAAAAATTGTCTCTATTGTCTCTATTGTCTTTAAAATAACGCTAACCGATTGTCTTGAAAAAAACGCAAACAAGAAAAGAAAAAGATTGTCGTGAAAAAACAAAAAGCCACAGCAGCAATGGAGATTGTCCATCGGCTGCTGTGGCTGCTTATTTAAAAACCAATGATTTGTGTTTGAGGGTCTATTTCTTTCTGCTCTTCACCTTTTTGGCCTTGCCACCCTTCTGGGCGGGCATCTCGTTGCTCAGAGAGTAAGGCACATCCTCAGCGAGGGTTCCGCGCTGGGTGTTAGGAGTGGTGCTCATGTCGAACACGATGTTTCCACCGTTCATCACGGCATCGTGGGTGAGATAGTTGTGGTTATAGGTCTCGCCGTTGAGAGTCATGGCGTTCACATAACGAGTGTCGTCAGAGTTGCCCTTTGCGGTGACGGTGAGCGACTTGCCGTTCTCCAGATGGAGGGTGAGCTTGTCGAAGTAAGGCACACCGAGCACATACTGGTTGCTGCCGGGACATACAGGATAGAAGCCCATGGCAGAGAACACATACCATGCAGAGGTCTGACCGTTGTCTTCGTCGCCGCAATAGCCGTCGGGATGGGCGTTGTAGAGCTTGTCCATAACCTCACGAATCCAGTACTGGGTCTTCCAAGGCTGACCTGAATAGCCGTAGAGATAAATCATGTGCTGGACGGGCTGGTTGCCGTGGGCGTAGTTACCCATATTCATAATCTGCATTTCGCGAATCTCATGGATGACACCTCCATAGTAGCTGTCGTCGAACAATGGCGGCACGTTGAACACCGAGTCAAGCATCTGGTTGAAGTTCTGCTTGCCACCCATGAGGTTGATGAGTCCCTGCGGGTCGTGGAACACCGACCATGTGTAGTGCCAGCTGTTGCCCTCGGTGAAGGCGTCGCCCCACTTCAGCGGTGAGAAGGGTGTCTGGAACTTGCCGTCCTTGTTGCGGCCGCGCATGAGCTTGGTCTCGGGGTCAAACACGTTCTTATAGTTATAGGAGCGTGCGAGGAAGGGTTTCAGCTCTTTCTCGCTCTTGCCCAGGGCCTTACCAAACTTGTATATGCACCAGTCGTTGTAGGCATACTCGAGTGTGCGGGCCACGTTCTCGTTGATCTTGACATCGTAAGGCACATAGCCGAGCGTGTTGTAATATTCGTGACCGAGACGTCCGGTAGACGAAACGGTGGGGTGAACGTTGTTGGCGCCGTGAACGACAGCCTTCCACAGCTCCTCTGCATCATAACCGCGCAGACCCTTGAGATAAGCGTCAGCCACGACAGAGGCAGAATTGTTGCCCACCATGCAGCCACGATGGCCCGGCGATGCCCACTCGGGCAGGAAGCCGCTCTCCTTATATGCGTTGACGAGACCTTCCTGCATCTTGGTGTTCATTGACGGATACATCACGTTGAGCAAGGGGAAGAGACAACGGAAGGTATCCCAGAAGCCGGTGTCGGTGAACATGTAGCCGGGGAGCACCTTGCCATTGTAGGGACTATAGTGAACGACCTTGCCCTGAGCATCATACTCGAAGAACGAGCGCGGGAAGAGCACCGAGCGGTAGAGGCACGAATAGAACGTGCGCTTGTGGTCTATGTTCTGGTCCCCAATCTCTATCTTGCCAAGGACGTTGTTCCATGTCTTGCGGCCTTCAGCCTTGATGCGGTCAAAGCATCCGTCTTTCAGCTCACCGAGGTTGCGCAGAGCCTGCTCCTCGCTGATGAACGACGATGCCACCTGAACGTTCACCGCCTCGCCACGCTTGGTCTGGAAACCGATAATTGCGCCAGCATGGTTGCATGTGGCCTCGGTTTTGCCCTCGCCAACGGTGCCGTCGGCAACGGCAGCCTTGTAGGTGAAAGGCTTGTCAAACTTTACAACAAAATAGTTCTTGAAATTGCCGGGCACGCCACCGCTGTTCTTGGTGGTGTAGCCCACGATCATCTGCTTCTCAGGCAGAATCTTGACATAGGATCCCTTGTCGAAGGCATCGACCACGACGAACGACTTGTCGCTCTCGGGATAGGTGAAACGCATGGCACAGGCACGCTCGGTGGGAGCAAGCTCAGCCACGACGTCGTAGTCGGCAAGATAGACGCGATAATAATAAGGTGTGGCTATCTCTGCCTTGTGAGAGAACCATGAGGCACGCTTGTCCTGGTCAAACTCGGGCTTGCCTGTGATGGGGAGGATAGAGAACTGGCCGTAATCGTTAATCCACGGACTGGGCTGGTGGGTCTGCTTGAAGCCACGGATCTTGTCGGCTCTATAGATATAAGCCCATCCGTCGCCCATTTTTCCTGTCTGGGGCATCCAGAAGTTCATGCCCCACGGCATGGCCACGGCGGGATAGGTGTTGCCTGTCGACAACTCTATCTTCGACTCTGTTCCTACGAGCGTGCTGACATAGTCGACTGGTTCAGCGGGAGTTACTGCAGCCTTCGCTGTGAGCGATGCGACGGTGAGCAGTGAAGTTAATAAGACTTTAAATGTCATAATGATTTGCAATTATTTTTATTGATTGATAAACATTGTCTGTCGTTGGTTTCTCGGTTTTTGTCTTTTATTGTTGTCAAGACAAGTTTGGTTCAGCTGATGTGTACGTTTTCTTAAAGCTGATTCTTAGCATTGACATGAGTCAAGGTTTAATGCTACAAAGGTACATGAAAAATTTGAATTATCGGCATTTATGACTCATAAAAAACTATAACCGTAAAAAAACTATAACCGTAAAAACAATAACCATATAAAAAGAGGAAACGGGTGGATTCACATCCACCCGACTCACACATGGGCGGAAAATGTCCACCCAAACCTTACAATTAATAACATTTAAAACCTCAACCTTCACAGGCTGACACAAATCACTATTATCTTATTTAAGCAGCAGAGGTTCTTGACCTATGCTGAAAAATGTCTTGTCGGAACCAACAAAGCAAAGACTTGTCGGTCGAGGCCATTCCTTTTTAATATGATAAACTTACGAAAAATCGTCTCTCCGTAAAGAAGAAAGCCTTTCAATCTGCAAATTTAGCTATTATTTTTTAAACCGCAAATTTATAGAATAATTATTTATGTTTTTTATTTTACTTTTATTAATTTAACAAAAGAGCATGTTGTAAAACATAAGAAAACGTCCTAACTCTCACAAGATGAGACATTAGCGCCGTCTCAGCTCCCAAAAGGCCACGGCAGAGGCGGCAGCCACATTGAGCGAATCGACATTGTGAGACATGGGTATGCGTGCCACATAATCGGCATCGGCAATGGTGTCATGAGGCAAGCCGTCGCCCTCGGTACCCATGACGATGGCAAGGCGCGGCTCAGAGGTGAGCACGGGGTCGCTGATAGACACCGACTTGTCGGTGAGCGCCATGGCTACGGTCTTGAAACCGAGGGTGTTAAGCCACTGCACAGGTTCCTTCAGCCACGTCCACGGCACAAGGAACACGCTGCCCATGGACACGCGAACGGCACGGCGCGTGAGAGGGTCACACGAGTTGGAGGTGAGCAGCACGGCATCTATGCCAAGGGCGGCAGCCGAGCGGAAGATGCTTCCTATGTTGGTGGCCTCAACCACGTTGTCGACCACCACTACCCTGCTGGCTCCCCTGCACACGTCCTCCACCTTTGGCGCTTCGCGACGGCGCATGGCGCAAAGCACGCCCCGCGTGAGCGTGTAGCCCGTGATCTCTGCCAGCAGTTGGCGTGAGCCTGTGTAGACGGGAATGTCGCCGCAACGCGAAATGATGTCGGCGGCATCACCCGTGATATGACGGTCTTCGCAGAGCATGGCAACAGGCTCATAGCCAGCGTTTAACGCCACGTTTATGACCTTCGGACTCTCAGCAATGAATATTCCGAGCTTGTTGTCTGTGTGTCGGCGCAACTGTGCCTCTGTGAGCGAGTGGAACATCTCCACACCAGGATGATCGAGTGATGTTATTTGTATGGTAGCCACAATAGTTTTTTTTTATTTAGACTACAAAAATAAGAATTTTTCTTCAATCAGACAAAAAACATGGCTTCCTATTTGGATTAAAACAAAAAACGTCTGGCATAAGCTGCAACCACCTATGCCAGACCTGTGTGTTTAAAAGTATTAGAAAAAACTGTCTGCTTTTTAAAATGCGGTATGGCCCATTTTAAAGAAGCTATGTTTTGATAAGTAGGTGTTCAAAATTAATCGCATATATGAATCTTATAAAAAAGGTTATGCTTTCAAATGCCTCTACGCCCTCTTTTGGCCCGTATGTCCAGCTCTCATCGGTCATGTAGCCCGCTACACTCCCTCTTCGGAGCTGAACATACAGACCAAAATAGAGCATAGAATCATTTAAATTAATTTTGAACACCTACTTATTGAAGAATTATCTCGCCACGGGGAAAGCCGATATGCGCAGACGGGCAGCACCCATAGGCACAAGCGTGATGTCTTCAACCTCTTTGGCCTTAACGGCCGTTTCGTCGGGCAAGACACCACAAAGGCCTGTCTCGTCGATGGTCCATGACGGCACGCGGCGACCCTTGGCTCTAAACTCAAGAGGCACGCTCTCAAGCGTGAACGGGAAATTGTCGGCAGGCCACGGCTTCTTCACAACCTCAATGTTGTCGAGCACCTTGCGGCCAAAGCCTCTGATACAGAGGGCATAGTTCCACGGACTGTCGGCATAGATCTCTGTTGTTGGCCATTGCGATGCGTCGGCGTTCTTCTGCCATTTGCTGTCGCCAATGGCGGTAGCCTTACTGTCGCGCTGCACATAACGTTCCTTGATTTTCAGAGAGAGGGTGAGCGGTCCATAGTCGAGACTCACGCTGTGTTTGTTGACCTGCCACACGCGCATGCTCAGGTGCATGGGGAAACGCAGCGTCAGCTTGTCACCCTTCTTCCATTCGCGGTTGACAACAAGATACTTGCCTCCCATGAGTCGGGCATTGACACGCTCACCGTTGACGCACACCTCTGCCCCACGGGTCCATTTGGGTATGCGCACATAAAACGGGAACGCGGCCTTGCCCTTGTCAATGGTGAAAGCGATGTTCTCGTCGAAGGGATAGTTGGTCACCTCGCTAACCGTGACCTTTTTGCCGTCGGCCACCTTCACGTCAGCGGTGCAGGCACCATAGATCACGGCAGCTATGCCGTTGTCGGGCGTGGCATAGATGAGGTTCTCGCTATAATAGGGCCATCCCTGAGCATGGTTGTGCTGGCAGCAGCGGCTACTGAACGGGTTCATGGAGAGGAACGGTCCGCTGTTGTCGATGCCGGGGTTATGGTTCTTCGAGTCGCTTTGCACCATGTTGGGAGACGTGATGTAACGCAGAGCTTTGAAGTCGGGCATTACAGATGCAGGGAACGTGTTGAACGCCACGTCTTCACAGTTGTCTGCCCATGCGGGATCGCCTGTAAAGCGCAACATTATCTCGTCGCTCGCCATCTGCTCCACCATGCCGCAACACTCGACCCCTTGTCGCGGGTCGATATAGCCCATGCGTGCGTTTTCGTCGGCACCGAACATGCCGCCAGGCACCTGTCCGAAGGTTCGGCGAACAAGACTCTGCACGTTGTAGGAGGCATGCAGCATCTTAGGATCGCCAGTCAGCATATAATAAGTGGCTGGTTCGCGAAAACACTCGGCAATGTTTACGTTGTGCCAGTTGGGCAACGCTGTCGGGTTTGTCCAGTTGGCTGTGTTGCGGTGAATCTTGTGGGCGAGGTCAAGCAGAAACTTGTCGCCCGTGCGGTTGTAGAGCCACAACACCGAATAGAGGTTGTCGCCACCACGGCTGTTCTCCCAATAGTCTTCAAGAAACTTGTCGTCGGGAATGGTCATCTGCCATCTGAAATAGTTGGTCATGAGCTTCAGGACCCGCTCGTCGCCCGAATGTTCATAATAGGTCTGAAGCGTGGAGAGCACGATCATCTGTGCCCACAGCTCGGGCTTGTCGCCGCGCATGTTGACGGGTCCGAACGCCCCGTCTTCGCGTTGGCTCTTCAAGATGGCCTCAATCCATGTCTTTGTCTCCGCGAGCATGGCCTTGTCGTTAAGGATATAAGCGAGGTCGCTATAGCCCTTGAGCCAATAGGGCACCTCCTCCCATCCGTGGTCGCCCCCTTTTGTGAGCCAAGCGTTGTTGTGCTTGTCGAGCCATGCCGAGATCTCGCCGAGATGTCCCGTCAGGCCGTCGCGTTGCAGCTGCAGGTAACGGCCCACCCACCCTGCCGGGCGTATGCTGCCGACAGGCAACTTTATGAAATGTTGTTGCCGCAAGGGTGTCCTCGCGTTTGTGTAGTTGTGGCTTGACGCCGTGTTGTCAGGGCGGTCAACCACACGACACGTCACCGGCTGGGCCTGTAAGGTGCCTGCACACAAAGCAAAGGCAACGGTTGAGAGCAAAGATTGGAAGATGTTGTTCATAGGGAAAGGATTTATTGATAGTTGACGAGTAGACAAGTTGACGAGTAGACAAGTTGACGAGCAGATTAGCCTGCTTGTCAACTTGTCAACCCGTCAACTTGTCAACTAAACTACCACTGGATAGCCTGATCCTCGTCAGGAATCTGAGTGTTGATCTTGCGTTCAAGAGTCATCGAGCCGCTAACCTCCCAAGGCATCTCGCTGCCGCTGACAGAGGTGTAGTCGACAAACGAGTAGTTGAGGTTGTTGATGATGACATAACGGTGCTTGAAGTAAGGCTGTTGCGCATCCATGCTTTCCACCACGCGGAACGAAGCCTCCTTCTTGACGTTGAGCTTTATCTTGGGGTTGTCGGTGTAAAGCTCAAGCGTTCCAGCGTTGTTGCCGTTGAAGCGTGCAAAGATCTTGTAGTTGCGGCGGTCGGTATAGTCTTCATCGCGGTTGCCGGCATAGAAGAACACCGTGTTCTCGTCAACGACATAGCAGCGCTTCTCCGACACGGTAGAGGCGTTGGCCTCATCGCCCTGCACAAAGATCTTCAACGATGACGACGAGTAGTCGCCTGAGTAGTCGTTGAAGGGGAATATGCGGAGCATGGCCTTAGCATAGTTCTTGCGCGGATGCGAGGTATAGTTGTAAGACGCATCGTCAAGAATCTGCACGGGGAGCACCCATTTCTCTGCCATGTCGATGTCGCCCACCTGGGCGTTGGCACCGTCATGGGCCTTGAAGTTGAAGTTGAGACGCAGCAGCCCCACGTTGTCGCCCTTCTTTATGTCGATGGTCGGCGAGAACGAAGCATAGTTGCTCATGTCATGATAGAACAGGTCGGTACGGGTAGAGAAGCGTGCATAGTTGAGCACGCTCAACGTGTCGGGATCATAATCGAAATGAACGGTTAGATCCTTTGAGTTGTTCGTTGAGCCACTGACGATAACGGGCAGGTCATAATAGCTCTTGCCCTCACCCTCCATGACGGTGCCGTCGGCGTTGTGGCGTGTGTAAGGAACATAGATGTTTGTTACGCCGGCGTTGTCGAGGGGAGCACGGAAGCTCACATACTGCTCATATTGCTCGTCTTTCCACTCGTCGTTGCACGATGTGACGAGCGCGAGCAGACCCATAAGCGAGGCGGCCAATATAGATAATTTTTTCATTTTTCTAATCGTTTAGTAAGGAATAACATCAGTCGTTATATGTCCAGCCGGGGTTCTGTGACAACTTGCTGTTCTTCTTGAGCTCATCGTGTGCGATGGGCCAGAAATAGAGCTTGTCAGAGAACGTAGAGGGCAGGTTGTAGGTAGGTATGACCTGCATGAACTTGTCGCGGTCGGCAGCTGTCATGAACACGTTGAGACCGTAGATCTGCTTCGACTCCTCGACGGGAGCGTCCATCCAGCGGCGCAGGTCATAATAGCGTTTGCCCTCGCCCATCAGCTCGATCATGCGCTCACGCTTGATGGCTGTGCGCAGAGCATTCTTGTCAGAATAGACAGCGTCGGAGAAGTCGGGCACGCCGGCACGAATGCGCACGGGGGCTATGCCCTTCTTCATCTCTGCCACGTCGCGGCCGATGGTGTAGGTCTTGCTGCCATCCCATGAAGGCACCTGGTATGTGCCGTCGAGCTCGTTCAGGGCCTCAGCATACATGAGCAAGATGTCGGCATAGCGTATGGCTGTCTCGGCCTTTGAGCTGATGTGGTCATAGCTGTGGCCGTTCTCACAATAGTCGGTAGGGTTATACCATTTCTTCACACCCACACCTGTGCGCAGGTAAGAGAAGGCATTGATGTAGCCGTTTCCGCTTCCGCGATAGTAGAAGATCTGCTGGTTGCGCTTCTCGGCTGTGGGGTGACCAAGCGCCTCCCACACGCTGCCGTTGAAAGCTACTGAAGCATAGAAGCGCGGTTCGCGGTTGACATACTGCTTCGACACGTTGGCCTTGACATAAGGATACTCGTTGTCGCTGGTTGTCCAGCCCTGCACACGCTCTGAGCCGTTGCCGCCATTCATCTCGCTGTCCTTGCCCGGCACGTCGGTACCGTCGTTCATGTAGTAGGCATCGACCATCTTCTGCGTCAAGCCGTGGGTGTTCCATCCGCCACAGGCGATAGGCATCTCGTGCAGCACGAGCGCCTTGATGCTTGAGTTGACATCGTCGGTCTCGCCGTTCATGGCGCGTGTGAAGATAAGCTCCGGGTTGTCGTTGGGCGCAAGCTCGCCGTCAAACAGGTTGCGGTAAGACACATAGGGGTCGATGTTCTTCCAACCATCGGGCCAGTTTTTCTCTGAGAAGTTGCCGTCGGCAGGAGGGGTGACGGTGGCGGGGGTGCCCTGTGAGGCGGTGGTGCTGAAGGGAGCATGGTAAAGCTCATAGACGCCGAGGTCCATGACATCCTTGCATGCCGCTGCGGCACGCGCCCACTTGCTCTCGTCGTATGTGGTGCTGAGCAGCTGTGAGCCGTCCTTGTTGGTCAGCTCCTTGGCAATGTTGTCGGTGACGCCGGCAGGGTGCTGGCCGTTCTGCAGCTGACCGTTGGCGAGCGGACTGGCGGCGTAGATGTAAGCCAGCGCACGGGTGGCGAGAGCCGCACCCTTGGTGGGACGTACAATGTTCTCGGGGTCGCGCTTGGTAAACTGGATCTCCTTTGCTGCCTGTTCCATCTCGGTGGCGATATATTGTGCCACCTCCTCGTAGGTGCTGCGTGCCGTGGCTATCTCTTCATAGCTCTTGGTGTAGTCGACACCTTCGTCGGGCATGATGGGCACCGGACCGTAGCGGCGGAGCAGCAGCCAGTAGTAGTAGGCGCGAACGAAGCGGGCCTGACCCTTGTAGTCGATGCGGTCCTCGGCTGTCATCTCGGTGTTCTGGTCGACATTGTGGATGAAGACCGAAGCCTGATAGATGCCCTTATAGCAATAGTACCAAGCCTCCTGATTCCAGTTCTCGCCATAGTTGCCGAGCTTCAGGGCGTTGTATGATCCACGGCTCTCGCCCTCGCCATACTGTGAGTCGCGGTCGCCATAATACATATCGTCGGCGAAGCAGTGGGCAGTGCGTCCTTTTGAGGTGACATCCTGGTTGGCGCCACCAAGGAACGAGTAGGCATAAGCCAACCACTCCTGTGTCTGTGTCTTGTCCGTGAAGACGGTTGTGAGCGTCTTGCGGTCGTCAAAATATTTGTCTGAGCTGAGGTCTGTGCATGAGGTGGTTAGCGAGCCGACGCCCAGGGCAGACAACATCAATATCATTAAATTCTTTTTCATATTGTTCTCTTTCTTTTTAGGTAGGTTTAAAGACTAACCTGAACGCCTAAGGTCACCGACTTGGTGATGGGGTAATCTTCGCCACGCGGCTGGAGCGACTCGGGGTCCCAGGTTTTAAACTTTGACCATGTGAGCAGGTTGGTTCCTGTGACATAGAAACGGATGCTGTTGAAATGGATCATGTTAACCAAGCGGGCGGGCAACGTGTAACCGAGGTCGAGGTTCTTCAGACGAACATAGCGGCCGTCGCGGAGCCAGAAGGTGGAAGCACGGTTGTTGTTGTTGTTGTTGCCGTAGGTGAGACGCGGATAAGAGGCGTTGGGGTTCTCGGTGGCGGTGGTGCCAGAGATGTCGGAAGAGATCCAACGGTCGTCGACCATGTTCTTGAACACGTTACCCCACTGGTTCTCGCTGAACGCCCACACACACTTGCCGTAGATGGGGAAGGTGCTCTTGCCGGCACCCTGGAAGTGCATGTTGAGGTCTATGTTTTTCCAGCGCAGGCTGAAGCCTAAGCCGTAGGTAAGGCTCGGGGTCTTGGTGGCACCGATGGCCACGATGTCGCCGTCGTCGACCACGCCGTCGCCGTTGACATCCTTATACTTGATGTCGCCGGGCTGCACGGTGCCGAAGTTTTGCTTCGGACTGTTGCGTATGTCGTCGTAGTCTTTGAACAGGCCGAGGGCTATGAGGCCGCGCTCCTGATCCACACGGTAGCCTGTGAGGTTCTGGTAAGCATAGACGTTGTTGGCCTCATCGCGCTCAAGCACCTCGTTCTTGTAATAGGTGATGTTGCCGCGAACGGTGAGATCCCAGTCTTTGCCAAACTTCTGATGGAACGATGCGTTGCCATCGAAGCCGCGCTTGCGGGCAACACCGACGTTGGCGCGAGGCGAACTCTCAAGACCTGTGATGGCGGGCAAGAAGTTGCGGGCCATGTAGATGCCGGTGTTCTTGTCGTCAAAATAGTCGACGGTCATAGATAACTTCTGGTTGAACATCACGAGGTCGATACCAATGTCTTTCTTCTTTGAGACCTCCCAGGTAACACCGTTGGATGCCACCTGCGTATAGTGAATTCCGCTGAACGAGTTTGGAAGCAGGTTGGTTCCGAAGTTGAAGCCCTGGCCTGTGCTCGCCAACGTGTAGAGGTACGGGAAGCGGTCGCCGCCTGTGGCGTCGGTGCCCACCTTACCATAAGAGAAGCGGATCTTAAACATGTTGAGCCAAGGTGCAACCTTCTGCACAAACTGTTCTTCAGCAACGTTCCATGCCAAGCTGTAGGCGGGGAAGAAGCCCCAGCGGTGGCCGCTGGCAAAGTTTTCGGAGCCGGTGTAGCCGAAGTTCCAGTCAATGAAATAGCGGTTCTTGAAGTTGTAGGTCACCTGTCCAGAGAGACCCATGTTCTTGCGCGACACCGAGTTTTTGATGTCGGTGCCGAGGTCAACGGTCTGTATGCGGCATTCCTGTGTGAAGCGCAGGGTGGCACCCACGTTGTGAGCCTGGAGGAACGAACGGTTCCAGCGGAGGAGAGCCTCTATGAACTCGTGACGGTTGCCGGTGGCTCCCGACTCCTGGTACATGTCCTTGGCGTCGTTGATCTTGTCGAAGATGAGGTTGCCGTTCTCGTCGCGGCCGTTGGCCTTATACTGGGCGGGCTGGCGGCGGTGGTGGATCCAGTTGGAGTTGTATGTGTCGTAACCGAATCGTGCTATGAGGTTCAGACCCTTGGTCACGAAGTCGAGGTTCTGCTCAAGCGTCACGTTTGAGTTGATGTTGTTGTCCCAATCTTCGTTGTAGCCTGTCTGTGTGGCTGCCACCCACGGGTTCATGTGGTTGGCCTGACCGCGGCCGAGGTTGGTCACAGGCACATAGCCGTTAGAGTACATAAGCGGTGAGAGCAGGTTGTTGTAGCCGAAGAGCTGTCCCCACACGTCGTTGTCGCCAAGACCCGGACTGTTACGCTTGTTGAGGTTGCCTGAGATGCCAAGCTTCAGGACGGTGGTGGGGGTGATGTCGACATCGGCATTCAAGCGATAGTTCCAGCGCTTATAATCGGCATTGGTGTTATATTTGTGGCGCAGCGTCTCGTCGGTCTTGTACATGCCTTCGTCCTGCACATAAGAGATAGAAGCAAAATAGCGTGCGGTGTTGCCACCGCCACTGAGGTTCACGTTGGCACGCTGGCTCCAGGCGCCGTCGCGCAGCAACACGTCTTTCCAATCGACATTGGGGTACATGTCGGGGTCGAGGCCGCTCTTGATGAGCTCCAGCTCTTCGGGTTTGTAGACCACACCGAGGTTGCGCGTTATGCAAGCCTCGTTCATGAGGTTGGCGTAGGTGAGACCGTCAACAAACTCGGGGGTGATGGTGCGCGTGTTGTAAGAAGCCTCATACTTGCCGTTGACGTTTATCTTGCCTGCCTTACCGTGCTTTGTGGTGATCAGGATCACACCGTTGGCACCCTTGTTGCCGTAGATGGCTGTGGCAGAGGCGTCCTTGAGAACGGTGAACGACTCGATGTCCTCGATGTTGATGTCGTCGATGTCGCTACGCTCAAAACCGTCGACAAGGATGAGAGCCGAGGAGCTGGCACCGAAGGTAGAGATGCCACGCACCCAGAACTGTGACGTGTTCTTGCCCGGCTGGCCAGAGGTCTGGTAGGCGATGATGCCCGGAACGTTACCTGCCAGGGTGTTGGAGAAGTTGGAAGAGGTGTAGTGCTTGAGGTCGCTCATCTCCACATTGGTCACGGCGCCCGTCACGGTGAGCTTCTTCTGCTTGCCGAGGCCAGTCACCACAACCTCGTCAAGAGCGTTGGCCACGTCTTCCTCCATATTGATGTTGAGACGTGTGGTGGCGTTTTTGAGAAGCACCTCCTTTGTCTTGAAGCCCATGTAGCTGAAGACGAGGGTTTGATATTGCTTCACCTTGATCTTGTAAATACCGTCGATGTTGGCGATGGAACCCAGTCCGGCCTGATCCTTAACGGTAACGGTGGCACCGATCAACGGCTCGCCTTTGGTGTCGGTGATGGTACCTGTCACTTCCATAATGTCTTGTGCCACAGCTCCAACAGCAACGCTGAGCATGACAACAAGCATAAACAAATATTTTTTCATAGCTTAGACTCTCTTTATTTTGTAGTTTGCTCTACATTCTCATTTGAGGCGTCGTCAGACTGTTCCGACTCGTCTGCCTCCAGCGAGATGGTACGTATCTTGCGTCCAACGGTGTCAAGAATATAGAATGAATTGGTTCCCTCATCGTATGCCAGACCTGTAGGGTCGCGGAAGCGTGCCACCTGACGCAGGTCGCCGTTGTCGGTTCCCCACACGTTGTTGTCGGCAGCGGCTGTTGAGCTACCACGGCCGGCGTAGGTGGTGACGATGCCGTCGGGGGTGAGATAACGTATAGAGTGGCTCTGGTTGTCGGCGAAATAGAAGTCGTAAACGTCTTCACGTCCTTCTGCCACATAAGTGGGGTTCTTGACGAACACGCCCTGGAAGGGACGTGCCAGGCGGGCATCGGTGCCTACACCGTCGACCCAGTTTTGTTCGTCCATGCGGCCTGCCACGATGTAAGGAGCAGCAAACTTGTGGGTCTTCTCGTTATAGTCGGTGCGAAGGATGTAGTGTTTGTTTATAACCACGATATAAGCATACTTGCCCGAAGGATGGATGTCGATCTGAAACTCCCAGTTGTTGTCCTGAATGGTGAAGAGCTGCTCAATGGCGTCTTTGTTTTCTATGACATAGGGGTTCCATGTGCCGCCGTTCTTTATGGTCTCGAAATATTTGTTCAAGTCGAGGCGGAACACCTGACCGTTCTCATAAGAGTTGAAATAGAGCTCGCCGTTCACGGGGTGAACAGAAGCGCCGTTACACTGTTTGTAGGCAGCGAGAAGCTGGCGGTCAGAGTTCATGTCGAACGTGCCGTCGGCGTTGCGCTTGATGATGTAGACGCTGGGTGAGCGGTTGCCCTCTCTGTCGCGGTCAACGGCAACGAGCATGTACTGTCCGTCGAGGGTGAAATCGATAGAACGAAGACGGTTCGTTGGGAAGGCACCTGAAGAGATGGGGGTGGTCACCTGCTTCGTCTCAAAGTCAATGAGCTGTATGCCGACGCCGCCGTCATAGCACACATAGAGGTGGTTATGGTTGAGAGGGTCGTAGCGGAGGACGCCGTCGTTGCGGAAGCCAGCCACGGTCTCGAAAGAGCCGTCGCGCCAACCCTGGTCGTCGCGCTCGTTGCGGTAGCCACAGAGCGTGCCTACAACCATCTTGCGCTCATACTCAAAATTGTCGGCTGCGGTGACGGTTTGCTGGTTGCCCTGCTGCTCGTCGCCCACAGTCACCTCGATGTTGCCTTTGTAGGCACCCTGAGGCACGAAGCAGTATAAGCCCTCGTTGTTGACGTTGATAAGTGTGGCGGGTTTGCCGCCAATCTTCACTTTCACGAGTGATGTGTCGTTGCCGAAGTTGTTGCCATAAACAACAAGCTTCTGTCCTACCCCCCCTTCTTGGGGATAAAGTCGGTTATGACAACCGACTTGGACGGGTTGTAGCCGTCACTACCACCATTGTCGTCGCCGTCACTACAAGCGGTGAAGCAACCAACAAGCATGGTCAGCATCAAAGCCAACAGGCTGTAACGCTTTGGTTTGTTTCGTTTAAACATAAATTTTAGCTTAAGTTATAAAATTAAAAGATTGGTCTTTATTTTTTAGAGATCGGTCCTTGTTTTTATTATAGACCGGCTCTTGTTTTGTTAGAGACCGGCTCTTGTTTTTATTAGAAATCGGTTTTTGTTTTTAAAGCTCGTTTTTCTTTATTCGTTAACTTTTATTGTTCAAGGAAGCGCTCAGCAAAGTGAGCATCAGAAAGATGGGGGTGACGAGTTCATGATTGCGCATGAACCCGTCAGTCCCAATCAATCATCAGAGCATGTCAGCGACACGCAAAGGTCAAATCATCAATACATCAAACCAATTCAACCGTCTAACAGCAGTTTTTACTTATTCTTCTGGGCTAACTTGTCGGCAAGCACCTTCATCCAGAAACCGCCGATAACGGAACGTGCCTTGAAGCCTACCATCAGGCCGGTCTTGGTGTCGTACCAGTCGCTTGTGGGCACACGGCTCTCGGTCTCGTTCATGTATTTCCAGATGGGGTCGACAAACTTGAGGAACGTCTTGTTGTCGGGTGCCATGGCTGCGGTCCACATGATCCAGTCGTTCTTGCTGTAATCTTTACGGCAGTCAAGGGGCAGACCATACTTGTTCTGCTTGCCAAGATAATATTTTATCTCTTTCTGCATGGCGTTGTTGGGGAAGATGTTGGTGCTCCACAACTTGTCCCACACCATGTTATATTTCTGGCTCCAGGTGTTGTCGCGGTCGAAGGCGAGACGATAGTGGTCGCCCTCGCGAGCCGTCTGCTCCCACTTGGCTCCCATCTTCTTGGCTATGGCCATATACTTGTCGGCTGTGGCCTTGTCGCCCTTGATGGCAGCCATCTCAGCAAAGCCTGCCACACCCATGATGGCCTTCACCGAGAGGTTGGCGTTGTGTGCCCAGTGGCCGGCGAAGTCATCGGTGCAAAGCTGGTTGGCAGGGTCTTGTCCGTTCTCAACAAGATAGTCGGTCCAGGTCTTGAGGATGTCCCAGTATTTGTTTACATAGGTGGTGTTGCCGTCGAGCTTCGAGATCATGGCAGCCAGCGTTATCATGTTGCCAGCCTCTTCAAGGGGCATGTCGCCGCCATAGACCTGCTTGTTGGCACGCGGATACTGTCCGAGGTCATGGGCAGCGAAGGGCTTGGTCCAACGGCCAGACAGACTGTAGTCGAAGATGGAGGTCATCATGGCCTTCTGGAGCTCGGGGTTGTAAGCGAGGAACAGCGGTGCCTCGGGATATGTAAGGTCCACGGTGTTGACACAACCGTTAGAGTTGTTCTCCTTTGAGAAGAACAGCAGGTTGCCGTCCTTGTCCTGGAACAGCTTGTGGGCTGCTATGACATGACGGTAAGAGCCCGAGAGGATCTCGGCATATTTCACACTTCCGGCAGCAACGCCATCGTCATAGATCTTCTTGTCGAAGGCGCGGCAACGCTCCATGATGTTGCCATAAGCGTTGCTCTGCTTCTCAAACTGGTCGAAGATAGTCACGTTGCCGTTGTGGGCCCAATAGCCTTTATAACGGTTGTAGAAATATTCGATGTCCTCAACCTCGTCGTAGCCCACGAGGGCGTAGCTCGATGCCTGTGACACCTTACCGAAGTTGTGGACATAAGCCAGCGTGGGAGCGGTAGAAGGCTTGCGGCTCACGATCTCGTTCTTGCTTTCGGGCAGAGAGCCGTTGGCAAAGAAGGCTTTCTTGATGTCGTTGTCGGAACCGAGAGACACGTCGCCGTTGATGTTGGGCATGTAGAAATAGCCCCAGTCGATGCAGATGCCATCGCCGGTCTTGGCGAGGATGGGCTGCTCTATGGTACCTGTCTTCACATATTTGATGCCCTTGTTGACAACCGTTGACGACACGGTGGGCTGGCTCGATTTGTTGACACCTATCAGCGTGCTTGCGCCAAGATAGAACTGCACGTCGTGGGGTTTGCTGTCGTTTGAGCGAACCTGATAAGAGATGTAGTTGACCGGTGACGACAGCAGGTCATAATCGTTGATGAGCATGGGGGCGGTGAACACCACATCAAGCTCCACGGGACCGCAGCTGAAGGTATAATAGGTGTTGGTGGCAAGCACGCTCACGCTCTTCTGCTCGGCGGTCAAGACGCGGTCGTTGTTGAGAGCAACGTTCTTGAACAGTCCGAAGTCGGTATAAGCACCGCCTGTGGTGTTGTGACAATGGGCGGCAATGACGTTTTTGCCGGGCTTGAGGAGCTTCTTGAGCTCGCCGTCGAGGTGCAGCTTCACACCATCGCGCCATGTCTCGCCGGTGTCGGCAACCTTTGTGCCGTTGATGTAGATCTCGAACACGTCGTCGTGAGAATAGATGAGATAGAGGTCGTTGTTCAGGTCGTTGGCGCTCAACTCGACGTCGCGACGCACATAGAGGTCGCTGTTCAGGTCGCTCCAGTGGGTGTTGACATAGCTAAGGCCGTCGCTGCCCCATGCTGCGCGTCCTTCTTTCCAACCCTGAGGTGTGAAATTGGGCTTCTCCCATCCAGCACCAGGATTCTTGCGTGTGTAGAGACCCTTCCAAGCTTCTTCCGATGCCATGGGCACAAGGGTCTCAAGCAAGGTGCGCTCCTTGGCTCCCATGAAGCGGTAGACCTGTCCATCGACACGGAGCAAACCCTCGAAGGGTTTCTCGTCATGGGTCCAGTGGCGTGTGTCGCCGTCGGTCAGCTTGTCGTAGGGAGACCATACCGAGAAGTAAGGGTCTGACACAAACAAGGGCACTGACGGCAGTCGCAAACTGGTACTCTTGTAGGGCTTGAACGTCTCGGGGCACTGGGCCATGGCCGAGAGCGAAGCTGCCAGCACAGCAATTGAGATTGCTAATTTTTTCATTTTGCTTGTTTTAAGTTATTATTTTCTTGTAATGTTTGGTTAAGAGTCGGGAATGGTGATTAACCGTCGTGTTGTCGTCGGGCAAACAGCCGATACACACCACCTGTTGTTGACTTTTGTTTTATATCGTTTCCGAGTTTTGCTCTTCGAATAAGATTGACCTGCCTTTTACATTTTTCGTTTTCATGCTTCTGCATTTCTTTTTTCATGCTTCTGCATTTCTCTTTTCATGCTTCCACATTTCTCTTTTCATGCTTCTGCATTTCTCTTTCTTATATATGTGAGACATCTGTCAAAATGTTAAACCTGAACGACAATCTTTTGTCTTAAAAAAAACTGATACTTACAACATGTATTAATCCAAAACCATAAATTTTTGTAAAACTAACCATTTAATTATATAAGGTAATGTAGAATAAATCGGTCAAATACGACCATTTTTCTTTTTCTTAAACTTAAAAACATCTATTCAAAAAAACGCTCACGCGCTTCCTTTTCTTTATATAGACTTAAAAAATCTGCTGCAAAATTGCGAAAAACATTTCAAAAAGAATAAAACCTCCTGTTCATGTTGTGAACAGATTGGTTATTTGAACCTCTGGTTATATTTTGTGAACGGCAATTACCTTTTTTGAACAGAAAATGACGGTTTGATTATAAAACAATGGTGGTTGAGAGACGCAACTATGGCACTTAGGAAGCGTAACTATGGCACTTAGGAGGCGTAACTATGGCAATTAGGAAGCGCAACTATGGCACTTATGCGAGGCAGCAAAAAGAGATATTATGGGAAAAAGTAAGGAAAAGGTTGGAAAAAGAGATTTTTTTAAGCTATCTTTGCAGAAGCTAAGCTGCGTTTCGGCAAAAGCTAAGCAGCATATCTCGGCAGAAGCCAAGCAGCATATCGGCAATTACCGCTAAAAAAATGAACGTGACGAAAGAACATATAAAGAAGACCTGCATGGTGCTTGCCCTCTTAGCAAGCATCATTATATCGGCATGTGGATCGGGAGAGAGCGACAAAAGCCAGGTGCTCTTCAGCCCGTCATGTTATCCCTATGCGGTGTTGCATAACGGGAAATATTATGTCTTGCGACAGACAGAAAACACCACTCGCATAGACCTGCTGTGCACAGACGACATAAGAGATGTGGAGAAGGGAACAACAAAAACGGTGTGGATGCCGACAGAGAACCAGAAGGCAAATAAAAATATCTGGTCACCCGAGTTGCACAGAATAGGCAACAAATGGTACATCTACTTCGAGGCCGATGACGGCAACACCGACAACCACCAGCTCTATGTGTTGGAGAACCCGTCGGACGACCCCATGCAAGGACAGTTTAAGCTGAAGGGTGTGCTCAAGACAAATGAAGAGTGGAACTACGGCATACATCCCTCAACCTTTGTGGTTGGCAAACGCCAATATCTGGTGTGGTCGGGATGGCCCAAACGCCGATCCGAGACAGAGACACAATGCATCTATATCGCCGGGATGAAAAATCCGTGGACGGTAAACACACAACGCGTAAAGATCTCAACACCCACATACGAGTGGGAGCGCCAATGGATAAACCCCGACGGCACACGGTCAGCATACCCCATTTATGTGAACGAGAACCCGCAACCCATAGTGAGCAAAGACGGCAAGAAGGTTGCCATTTACTATTCGGCAAGCGGATGCTGGACCGTCTACTCGCGTCTGGGAGCTGTTTATGCCAACACCAACGCCAACCTTCTCGACAGCACATCATGGCACAAGGCCAAGGAGCCTGTGATGATCAGCAATGAGAACGACTCGCTGAAAGGGCTCACCGACATCTGTGTCGTGGAAAACAAGAACGGAGGAAACCCGTTCCTGCTCTTCGAAGCAAAATATTATAACAAGGCCGACGGCCATTATGTGAAGCAGATACGCCTGAAGAACATCAAGATAGGTGATGACGGTCTGCCGATGTTCAAGAACCGATAACTCATTGTTACAGAAGGAACATAAGCAAGGGCGCAACTATTGCTCCTTCTTGCTTGCAGCATAGTCTTTTGGCAACACTCCATAAACATGCTTAAAACATTTTGTGAAATAAGAGGCCGAGTTGAAGCCAACCTTCACGGCAATGTCGGCAATGCTCACACTCTCGTCTTCAAGCAGCAACAAGGCAGCACACTTCAAGCGCTGCGAACGCATGAAATCCATTGGCGACATGCCTGTGAGCGACCTTAGCTTACGATAGAAGGTTGAACGACTCATGTTAAGGGCAGAGGAAAGCTCGTCAATGGAATAGTCTTCTTTGTGCATGTTCTCGTCAAACGCCTCTTGAACCTTCTTCAAGAAGCTCATGTTCTGCTGGTTTATGCCAAAATCGGAACCTGCCTTCTCGTCAACCAGCCCGTCGGCCTTGCTCATGTGCTTGTAGAAGAGCTGACGCAGACGGAGCAGATTCTCGATCTGCATGTGCAGCTGCTCAATGGCGAACGGCTTCTCCAGATACACGTCGGCACCACTCTTCATGCCCTCAACCTTGGCCTCTATTGTGGTCTTGGCGGTGAGTAAGATTAGCGGAATGTGCGAATAGTTGATGTCGCCCTTAACCTTGGCGCACAGCTCTATGCCGTCCATAACAGGCATCATCACATCACTCACAACAACATCGACCTGCTCACGGTTCATCACCTCAAGAGCAACAGCGCCATTCTTGGCACGGAGCACGCGATACCAGTCGCGCAGCATGGAGCTTGTCATGTCCAGCAATTGCTGGTTATCCTCAACAAGCAAGACCGTAAACTCTTTCTTTGACGTGGCAACCTCGTCGGCAGCCTCAACAGGCAGAGACATGATGCCCTCAACATGAGGCGTGGCAGCCGCGCCGTTGTCTTTATCGGCAACAGACATGACAGGCAGCAACAGCGAGAAGCGTGTGCCGCCGCCAACAGCATCGTCGACAAGCAGGTCGCCGCCATGGGCCTTGGCCAAGGCTTTGGCGAAGGACAAGCCTATGCCTGTGCCAAACGCCTGCGCGATCTTGTCGTTGCCAACCTGGTAGAACGACTCGAAGATGCGCTTCTTCTCATTGTCGGGCACGCCGGGCCCGTCGTCGCTGACGCTCAGACACACCATGCCTGTGCTTGACGGTTCAAGGGCAACGGTGATGATGGTGTTGGCATATTTGAGCGCATTGCTCATGAGGTTCATCATTATCTTGTTCACGCCGCTGACATCGATAGCGGTCACGATGTCCTTGTCGGGCAGCTGCTTTATCAGGGTTTTGCCGTCCACCTCACAGTAGGACGCAAACTGGTTGTACACGTTGTCCACCATCTTCGTCAACGACATGTTTTCGCGATGAACCACAAACTTGCCGTTCTCTACTTTCTGGAAGTCGAGCAGCTGGTTCGTGATGTTGAGCAGATAGTCGACATTCTTGCCTATTGCTGCAAGAAGGGTGCTGTCTTCGGCTTCGCGCAGACGCTTGTTCAGGCGTTCGAGCGGAAGGACAATGAGGCTCAACGGGGTGCGTATCTCATGGACAAGATTGACGAAGAAATTGATTTTCGACTGATACATCAGCTTCTCCTGCTCCACACGGAAATGTTCAAGACGCACATCGTAACGACGGCGCACGGTGCGCTTGACGTAACGCCAGACCAGATAGGCACAAAGCGCCAACGCCACTATATATATAAGGTATGCCCACCAGGTGAGGTACCAAGGCGGAAGAACCGTTATGAAGACATGAGAAACGGGACCGTCGACACCAGCCTCGCGCAGAAGAAACTCATATGTACCAGGCGACAGGTTGGCATAGGTCACCTCTGCCACGCTGACGTTATGAGCCCACTGCTTGTCAACGCCCTTGAGCATGTAGTCGAACAGCACGCTCTGGGCTGAAGAGAAGCGGGGAGACGAGAAATGTAAGGTGAAGCTGTTGTCGGCATAAGGCAGCTCCACACGGTTGTTAACATAAAGGTTGTAGCCGAGGCCGAGGTCGCCAAGCTCTTTCTCCGGGTTGCTGGCATAAGGCAACGAGATTGACGTTACATAGACCGGACGTTTCTGCACGTTCTTAACATGCAGCGGTTGGAAGGTGTAGAACCCGTTGGCGTTGCCAATGAACATTATGTTTGAAGAAGAAGAATAGCTGACGGCACGCTGCATGGACAAGCCGCGCCACATCTCCGAAGGACTGTTGACCTGAACGGCAACAGGATTGTCGCCCTCACCAATCTTCATGAGTGTTCGCTCCGTGGCTACCCACAGGTTGTGCTCGCTGTCCTCACACATAAAGTTGATGATGTCGCTGACGCCTGGACAGCGGTTGAAGCGGGAGGTGGAAGGATCATACTGGCACAAGCCGCCACCACGGGTGGCTACCCACACACGGCCCTTGCTGTCACACAACACAGAGGTCAGCGTGTTTACAGGCAACGAATTTTGGTTGTCGTGCTCCTTATAAGAGAAAAAGTCCCAACCGTTGGTGCTGGCGGTGTAACGATAAAGACCGCAGCTCTTGGTTGCTGTCCACACGTTGCCTTCATGGTCGCCACAGATGTCGACAAACTCGGTGGCGCTGGGCAAGAATGCAATGGGCAAGAAACGTTCCGTCTTGACATCGAAGGTGCAGAGTCCCCAGCTGGTGGCTACATAGACCACGCCACGCTGCGACTTGTAGATGTCGTTAATGTCGTTGCTCGGAAGCGTGTAAGGTTTCTGCTCCGAATAATAATATTGTTTGAGCTCGCCTGTAGAAAGGTCAAGCACCTTCAAGCCATCCATGACGGTGCCTATAAACAGGTGGTCGCCGTCGCGCAGAAGGGTGCGCACAGCGGTGTGGATGAGGTCACGAAGATAAGGCACCAAGGCGTCGGTGCCGTTGTTGTAAAGATAAAGTCCGTTGGTTGCGCCCACCCACATGTTGCCGTTATCGGCTTGGGCAAACGCATAAACCATCTGCCGGTCACCTTCGCCTGCATCGGGCAACGGCTTAAAACGGAAAAGCAACTCATAACGAGGCAGATAGTTAACTCCTCCTTGCGAGGTAAACACCCACATCGTGCCGTCAGGGTCATACATGACCTGGTTAACGCTCTGGTCGGTAAGTCCTTGTATGCCTCCCTTACCATCGACACGCACAAACGATCCTGTGTGGGGCGTAAACGTAAAGAGGCCATGGCGCGTGCCGAGCATCAGGGTGTGGGCATCGCGCAAAGCTATAGATGTGATGGAACCGACATAAAACGGCGACTTGAAAGTAGTCAACTTATTGGTTGCGAGGTTTATGTTGTACAATCCGGCATCGGTGCCCACCCACACGTTGTTGCGATATGCCAACAAAGAAATTTGGGTTTTGTCATACTTATAATTGGGTATCTTATAAGAACGGATAAACTTGCCATAGGGCGAAAACACGTTAACGGTTCCGTCAAGAGTGGCCAGGCACACGCTTCCATCGGCTGTCTGACAGATGCTGCTCACGAACCCGCCATGACGCGAGTCTTGCTCAAGCCGGTCGGTCTGCGCGTTATAAATGAACACGCCTTGTCCGAGCGTGCCTATCCACACCTGTCCGTTACGGGCCTTAAAGATGGTCTGCACCGTGCTGCTCACAACCACACCATAACGGGTAGCCTTGCGGAACGGCTCAAACAGGCCGGTAGCACGATGGTACAGTTTTAAGCCGTCATTACATCCAAGCCATATATCGTCGCCGTTCTCCAAAAGCGAGAGGACAACATCGCTGCTAAATAGCCCCACTCCATTGGTGGGAAAATTGCGATACACAACATTTCGTCTTCCATCAAAGCAGTTCAATCCGTTGCTCGTGCCGAGCCACATGAAGCCATAACGGTCGCAGAGGCCACACAGCACGGTGTTGTCGCTCAAACCGTCGGTTGTCATGAACGATGCAAACTTATACTCATCGTTTGCTGCTATCTTTCCACAGCAAGCAAACATGAGAAGAACCAAAAGGATGTAATGACGAATGTTCATTTTTGTAATGACGAATAATTTTTTTATGACGTCTGTTTTTAAAAAGAAGACAAGTATAAAAGCAGAAGGCCTGTCATGAAGACATGGCGTTCGGCTTATATACTTGTCCGCTTATGCTTTGTTAAGTTTTATCGCTTGCAGCTCTTCAGCAGGTCTACCTTGCCTTCGTCAACAAGCTTCACGATGAGCTCACCGAAGAGGGTGTTAGCCCATGCGAACCAAGGACGGCTAAACTTCTGCGAGTTGTTGACGTTGAAGGTCTCATGAATGAAGCCCGTGTCGGCATCGGTGCGCATGATCATCTCTATGCACTGCTTGATCTCGGCATCGTCCTGAGAGGTGAACGCCTTCATCATGATAGACATAGGCCAAGCCATGTCGTAGCCTACATGGGGGCCACCAATGCCTTCGCCGTCCTTGCCTTTGAAGAAGTAAGGATTGTCCTTGCTCCACACAAAGCGGCGGGTGTTCTGGTAGATGGGGTCGTTGACGTCGACATCGCCGAGGTAAGGCATGGCGAGCAACGACGGAACGTTGGCATCGTCCATGAGGAAATGGTTGCCGAAGCCGTCAACCTCGTAAGCGTAGATCTTGCCATACTTGGGGTGGTTGACAACAGCATATTTCTGCAAAGCGGCAGACACCTCGTCGGCGAGGGCTGTACACTGGGCTGCTGTGGCGGCGTCGTTGTTGACCTTGGTCAGGATCTCAGCGGCCTTGCGCAGAGAAGAGACAGCCATAAAGTTGGATGGCACAAGGAACAGGAACGTGGTAGCATCGTCAGAGGGACGGAACACAGAGGCGATAAGACCTACGGGGTTCACAGGGTTGCCATAGCCCGAGTTGCAGACGGTGTCGAGCTGACGGTCGGTCTTGCGAAGGAAGGTGTAAGGGCCCTTGTTCTCCTTGCGCTGCTGCTCGTGGAAGGTTTTGAGAACCTTCTTCACAGCCTCTTGCCATTCGGGACCAAACACAGAGGTGTCGCCCGTTACCTGCCAGTAGTGGAAGGCGAGACGGATGGGATAGCACAGCGAGTCGATCTCATACTTGCGCTCATGCAGTTCAGGCTTCATGTCGGTGCCGTCGCTTGCCCACTCGTTGTTCTCTACAGGACCCATGTTGAAGGCGTTGGCATAGGGGTCGATGTTGATGCACTTGAGCTGACGCAGGATGACGCCGCGCACCATCTTCTTAAGCTTAGCGTCTTTGTTGCAATACTGCACATAGGGCCAAACCTGAGCGCCGCTGTCGCGGAGCCACATGGCGTGGATGTCGCCAGTGTAGACGAAGGTGTCGTCTTTGCCGTCAAAATGGGCGGTGGTGTCGATGGTGTTGGGGAAGCAGTTCTCAAACATCCATGCCAGATAAGCATTGTCCTTGAGAAGTTTCTTCACCTCTTTTATTTTCTTTTCCACAGCGTCTGACACGAACAGACGGTCTGCCTCGGCAGGACGCTTGGTTACATACTTGGTGTTGTCGGCCACCACTGCACTGGCGGTCGTAAGGTTAACCACAGGCGCAGCAGCATTGGCCTGGCCAGCGGCAAGTGCCAGCATCATGGCGGCACCTGAAAGGATTTTTGCAGATTGGCTCATTGCTTGTTTAAATGTTAAATTATTAGTGTTTATTTCTTTTTTTATTTTTGCTATTTTGGTTTAGACATCGTTTTCATCTTAAGGTTGAGCAACGCTCTTTCTCAAGGTTGAGCAACGCTCCTTCTCAAGGTTGAGCAACGCTCCTTCTCAAGGTTGAGCAACGCTCCTTCTCAAGGTTGAGCAACGCTCCTTCTCAAGGTTGACATGCGCAACGCTCTATCTTGATGTGCGCGTATGTGGTGCACAATCTTGACGTTGCCAATATGATGTTTTAAACGCAATTAATTGTTTTTTTCGGTTTCGTCTACAAATTTATAAAAAAAAACGGAGACAGGAACAAAAAACATAAAGATGCTTTCTTCTATTATCATTTTTTAGCAAAAAGCCCGTTACATGGTCAACGAACCATGCAACGGGCAGATCTGTTAGAAAAGAGGCTGTGCCTCAGTCATCCTTCACAATCTCAAAAATACCTATTTCTTATTTATCCAAAAAAAAGCCAAAATCCTTATTTAATGGATGTGCAGAAGTAGCCTACATGCAGATAGTTTTCTTCTGCCAGATGAACGATACCCCAGACGCGTGAACCATCGTTCTTCAGAATCTCATAGGTCATGCCCTCATAAGAGAGGGTATCATACCAATCTTTATTGGTTAAAGAGCCTTCGGTCTTGGTGCCTACAGAGAGGTCTCCCTTAAACTTCATAACCATGGCGTTGTTGGGATACCACTTATAATAGGCGCGTATGGTGACGAAGCCATCTTCTTGTGTAACCTCATACACGTTGCCATAGCTGGCGAAGAGAGGCTCCGTGCCATCAAAGATCATCTTGTTCTCTGTGAGAGCGAGCACCTCAGCCTTTTCATCGTCTGTGAAAGGAACGGTTGTGGTCTCTACCTTAACGTTAACGGTCTGTGTCAGACCCATCATGTCGGTAACGGTAACGGTGGTCTCACCGGTCTTCACGCCCTGGATAGTGATAACATCGCCCTTGACAGAAACTCGGGCAACTGTCTCATCTGCCGACTCGGCAGTGTAGTTGCCGTTTCCACCAACAACGGTAACCTTGGCAACGCCATCGGTGTGGCCGAGCTTCATGCCGACATTTACCTCCTGCTTGTCAAGAGTGATCTGGAAATACATACACTTGACGGTGATGTGCTTGTAGTTGCCCTTGGCATCAGACACCACCACACCGGCGATACCTTTGCCCACGCCTGTCAAGGTAACGGCGTTGCCGTTTATTGTGGCGTTGACAAATTCGGGATTCTCGGCAACAACCTTATAGTCGCCTCCACCATCGGTGATGTTGAAGGTGGCTGTCTCACCCACTCCTACCTGCACCTCATCAGCAACATCGGTTTTGATGACAGGACGTTCCTGTGCTTCCGGAACATTAGTCTCCGGATCATATACGTCATCATCGTCGCTGCAAGCTGTAAAGCCCATCATCATGGCTGTTGCGAGCATCGCAGTAAAGATATATTTTGCTTTCATAATTGTTTGCGTTTTTGTCTTTAAGATTTTTTATTGTGATTACCAGTCCTTAGCGTAAGAGCCTGTCTGAACGGTCTCCTCACCATAGAAAGGAACGGTGAAATTGCTAAAGCGCGATGCGTAACCATTTTTGGGGTTCAGAGAGAAGATCATGGTGCCACCGTAGCCTTCGTCAACAATGCGCTTAGCTGTAGAGGTTGAGATGATGCGTCCCTGAGCAAACTCAGAAGAAGCCTGAATCATACCGCTCTTGCTCAAGCCAGGATAGCTTCCGCTAAGATCATAATAGGCGCCGTAATCCTGGATGGCATAATCGACACCCTGAATGCCTTCAATCTGCTGTGCAGAGTTGGTTCCGCTGTAAGCATAAGCCTCAACAAGCTTGTCGGGCATTGCCTTCTTGCACTCATAGGCAAGGCGGGCAAAGTTGTTATAGTTGGTAAAGCCGGGATAGTCGCCACGGTTACAATACTCATCGTCGAAGAACACGCCGTCAAGGCCATAGGCATCGAGCTTAGCCTTCAGCTCAAGAGCAAACTTCTTGCAGTTCTCGTCGTTGAGGTATGCACAGCAAGCACGGTCATGGTTGCAGAGAATGCCAAGGATGACCTTCATGCCCTTCTGCTGCAGAGGTGTGATATATTTCTCACGGTTCTCGAGCACATGGGTGATGTTCTCGTTGTTGAAGTTGTAAACCTCACCTGTCACAACATTATAGTTGATGTTGCCCGAGAAGAGGATGACCTGGTCGATAACATACTTGCCCGACTCCTTCAGCGTGTAGCAGAGGTTATGAAGCGGGTTGGCATCGTTGGTCTCCTGACAAGAGATGACGATCTGGCCTGTGCCTTTGTGGCAGTTGGGCATCTTGGTGATATCGCGAACCAGATAGATAAAGTCGCCCTTCTCTGCCGAGGTTGCGGCACCGCTGCCTTTGACGGTGAGAGGAATGGCGTAGGTGCCGTCCTTCTTGAGATTGTCAGCTGTAGAATAACCGATCTTCACAGCTTTCGACTTCTGCTCACCAGCAGCAATGGTAGCTGTGCCGTCTATCGTAACGAGGTTCTCGGGAAGAGCCTCGTAGCTTGTGCCGTTGGCAGCGTTGTAGCGCTCCAATGCAGAAGCATCGTAGCTCACGGTGAATGTCTGCTCTGATGTGCTTGCGCCTGTTGTGTTTACGAAGAAATCGGTCGTTCCTTTGTCGTTGAACACTATAGAGTCGCAGTTGCTGTAGCCATACTTGTCTGTAAGGAAGACAAGCTGCTTCTCGGCAGGTGTATATTTGTCCTCATTTACGCTGCCCAAATTGACATCCTCAGAACAAGAGGCCAGTGCCGAAGCTGCGATGACAGCAAGTGCAAGCGTTTTTAATTTATTGATATTCATGATGAATTCGTTTTTTTAGAAGTTTACAATTGTTTATTTCTTCTCAGGCAGCGACACGTTGAAGAACGAAAGAGGGGTGTTGGCAATAGCGTCGTTGCCATGGCCTGTAGCGTCAACCACCTTGCCGGTAGTGGTGTTGTCGTCCATCTTCCAGTAGCCAACCAAACCTTCGGTCTGGGGATCTACATAGTAGATATTGTCTTGGATCTGCTGCTGTGTACGAACAACGTTCCACACGCGCACCTCTGACATGTAACCCTCAAACCAGCGGTTGTCGTCATACGACTTGCCGATAAGGAAGTCGCGGTCGCGGCCGTTGCCCTTGATGTTCAGATTGCCGAGACTCTTCTTGCCCGAGCTCTGCACCTTTCCGTTAACATAGATAACCCAGTCGGTCGTTGTGGCGTCATAGGTAAGGGCGACATGCTGCCAAGCTTTTGTTGCCAGCCCCTTGTCTGCACTTGCGTCGGGGAAGTTTCCGTTGTAAGTGGCTATCTGAATCTGATTGTCGGGGAAGCTGGCGTCACCGATACGCATGAGGAACGAGCCCTCTATGCCCATCACGGTAGAGATGAGCTTGCCAAACTCACGCGGATAAAGAAGTGCCTCGAGTGTGATCTGGCTCATGTTTGTAACATCTGAAGACCATTTCACGGTGAGATAGTTCTTTGACATGTCGGTAACCACGTTGATGAGAGCACCTGCGCGGAACACGAAGAAGTAGTTGCTGGCAGAGCCGAGCAGCGACACATCGCTGGTGTGAACCGATACAGGCAGCACATAAACCAGCTCGCGGTCAAGAGTGTTGAGGTTCTTGAAGTGGAACTTGGCGTCGTTGCTCTTCACCGAACCCTTGTTGATCATCACCTTTGTGTCTTCCACCTCATAGTTTTCGGTGGGCAACAGCTGTGTGATGGCAGCGTCGGCATAGTAAGCCTTTACATAGGTGTCAAGGAGAGAGGGGTTCACCTCAATAGTGGCATTGATGTCGGCCTCGGCAGGGCGAGCCAGCGTTACGCACACGGTCTTCTCCTGCTCTGTCACCGCGCCCTTGACGATGGTCTCGTTGACCATTGACGAGGCGTCAATGTAAGCCTTGTTGGCAAAGTTCTCCTCGTCGTTGTTCTGGCAGGCTGTCATGGCCAGCGCCATGGCCAGAACGGGTATATATTTGAAAAACTTGTTCATCGCTTAATTAATTTTTAACGGTTGGGTTCATGATTGAAATGGCCAAGCGTATATTGGGATACACGAAAGCCGCATTGTAATAGTCGTTCTGGATGTTCATCACGCAGAGACCGGCGGGGGCGAAGCCTGTGTGCTCGGTAGCCACGAAGCGGGCGGCACCCACACAAGCACGCACGTTGCCTGTCCACCAGCCTGTTGTCTTGTCGCTGGCATCCATTGAGGTGTTCTCTACCACGGGCACAAGCTTGTCGCTGGGAACGCCGTCCTCAAGAGATTTCATCAAGCTGTAGGTCATGGCGTTTGACGAGCCTGCATCCTGACAAGGAACGAGCAGCAACTTGGCAATGTCAAAAATGCTCTTGTCGGTGTAGAACTGCACCTTGCCCTGGAGCAACAGCTCCTTTGAGGCGTGGCGCTCAGCCCAGTCTTTGGCAATTCCGAGGAACATGTTCTCCCAAGCCGAGTAAGAGGCTTTCTCTGTCTCTGTCATGGTGATCTTCTCCTTGCCCTTGAACGACATTATTACGCCATCGAAACCGAAGCGGTCACAGTAAGAGAGCTGCTCTGTTACGTTGTTAGCAAGCACCTCTTTAAAGTCGGTATAGGTGAGAGCCTTTATCTCTGCCACCTTTGCGTCATGGTCTTCTTGAGACATTGAACCGTCTGCAAGCTTATCGTCGAGTTTCTGAATGTCGGCCTTCTTCTTTGCATCAAAGTCGGAAAGCTCTGTGTCATACTGTAGCTTGATCTCGTCGAAGCTTACAACATAGAGGCTCTTTATGCCTTTCTTCTCGCGAATCTCGCTCATCTCCTTGATCTCGCGCTCGTTTACAGCCTCTGGATTTGAGAGGATAACGTAGTCGGCTGAGTCGGGAACGGCGTTGATGTGCTGGCCCTGTGTGAAGGGCAGCTTCTCGCTGTTGTTGAAGCCCACCAGCATAAGCTTATGACTGTTCTGCTTATAAGCCTTTATGTTAGCCAGGTAGGCGTTATATATTTGCGGGTTCTGCTGAGCAATGCCCGGCTGGTTGATGTCCAGCGACTCAACATCGGTGTCGCAGCTTGTAAAAGCGAGAGCCGAAGCGAGGCAAGCAACTGATAGCAGACTGTGCTTTATGATCTTGTTCATAATGATCTAATAAAAAATTATGATTGTATTTCTTGTTAACGGTTATTTTGCCCACCACACATCGGTACCCATGTTGTCGGTACCACCGAGCAGCTGCAGGGCGTGAGGATAGTTCTCTGAGTTGTTGATGCGCTCCTCCTGCGGATAAGCCAGACGGCGTGCGCCGCGCTCATTGCTCACTGTGCCGCCCGAGTTGTTCACCACTACAGGCATGAGCTTCGGGAAGCCCGTGCGACGATACTCTGACCATGCTTCGATGCCGAGGGGGAAGTTGGCAATCCACTTCTGTGTGATGATACGCTCCAGGTTCTTGGCAGCATCGGCGTCGTCCCACGCTATTGTGATCTGCGAGGTAGCACCGCTGTAGCTGTTCAGACCGGCAGGGTCCTTGTAGCCTTGTGGCATGCTGCTGTTGTCGGCGATGTAAGCGTCAGCACCCTGTACGCCCCACTGCTCAAACGACAGCTTGATGCCCTGCTCATAGAGCTCCTTGGCTGTTGCACCCATGTTCCAACCCTTGAGGGCACCCTCTGCGCGGAGGAAAGCCGACTCTGCCGAGTTCATGATGATAAGCTTCGAGTCGGTCTTCACGTTATAGTTGCTGTAAGCGTGGGCGATGGTTCCGTCAGGAATGTTGATGCCTGTGCGGATGCCATAATAGCCGCCGTCAGCAAATGTGCTCTCTGTGAACATGGCAGCACGACGCGGGTCTTTGTAACCGTTCATGTAGCTGGTGATATCGGCGCTGACGCGTGAGTCGCCACCGTTATACTCGTACATGATGATCTCGAAGGGGTTTGTAGAAGCGAGTGTGAGCTCTGCGTTGTCGGCATTGGTTGTCATGACGCCGACCTCGTGGTTCACAGCCTCCTCAGCCTTCTGCTGAGCGAGCGTGGGGTTAGCCTTTGAGATGCGGAGCGCCATGCGGAGCTTCTGCGAGTTGGCAAACTTGATCCAGTGTTCTACCTTACCGCCGAAGATGCGGTCAGCCTGTGCCGAGAAGTCGGCTGTGCGGTTGGCTGTGAGCGCTGCGATGGCGTCGTCAAGTTGCTGGAACATAAGGTTGTAGACCTCCTCCTGTGAGTCGAAGTCGGCAGTGATCTCGCCGTCGGCACCTACCTTTGAGTAAGGAATAGGACCATAAGCATCGGTAACGCGCTGAATGGCTACCACCTTGAGCACAGCAGCCACAGCGTTGGGCACAGGCTCGTCTGTGGCCTTGGCCACCTCGTTGCAGTAGATGAACACGTTAGGGATGACATCCTTATAGAGCACGCGGCTCCATCCGTTCTCAGGACAGTACTGTCCGAAGTTCTTGCCGTTGAAACCAGAGTTTGAGTCGGCAATATAGCCGCCATAAGAGCCACCGAGCAGACACTCGGTAAACTGGTTCGTGTTGGTGTTTGTAGGCACCACCCAACCCTCAAGGTTAAGCATGGCCGAACGCATGGCGTAAGCATCGCGCTGTGTCTCGTCCTTGGTCACGCCTAAGGGGTTGCGGTTGAAGTCTTCATAGCCGTCGGTGCAGCTCACTGTGGCGAAGCACAGGCCGGCAGCCAAGGCTGATAATATGATGTTGTTGTTGAGTTTCATAATGTTTACTCTCCTCATTTTTAGAATTTGAGTTTGATGTTGAAGCCGAGAGTGCGTGTGCTCGGTGTCATGAATTTGTCGATTCCCTGATAGTAGTTGCCTGTAGAAGCTGTCGACTCAGGATCGAAGGGAGCCTTGCAATAGAAGAAGAAGAGGTTACGGCCTACGAGCGAGAGGGTGAGGTCGCCGATGCCGAACAGCTGGTTCTTCTTGAAGGTGTAGCCGATGCTTGCCTCCTGCAGACGGATGTTGGTAGCGCTGTAGGTGTAATACTGACCGATGCCGTCGCTTCCACCGATGGTAGAATACCACACCTCAGGGTTCACCATGTCGTTGCCGTTGACCAGCACATAGCCGAGGTCGCGTGCCTTGGCTGTGGCCTCTGACACACCGTAAGAGTCGAGAGCAGCCTGTGTGGCCGAGTAAACGATACCTCCGAAGCGTGCTGACACCTGGAAACCGAGGTTCAGGCCCTTCCAAGAGAAGTCGTTACGCCATGACATGTTACATTTTGGGAACACCGATCCGAGCTTGATGTCGCCCACGTTGTTGTCCTTGTAGACCTTGCCGTCCTGGTCAACATAGATCTTGCCGTCGTCGGTGCGCACGAGGTCAGAAAGCGAGTAGAGGTCGCCCAGAGAGCCGCCTTCCTTCAGGATGAAGTGGGTTGTGCCCAGGCCGCCTACGTCAAGACGATCCTTGTTGATGATGGCTCCTGTCTCAGGATGCACATAGTTCTTCACGAGCTCGTTGATCTTGTTCTTGTTGTGCGAGAGGGTGAAGTTGGTAGACCAGCCGAAGTTGCCCCAGTGGTTGTCATAACCGAGCGCAAGCTCTATACCGTTGTTTGAAACGTTACCCGTCTGGATGTACATGGCGCTATAGCCAGAAGACACAGAGATGTCGGGGTTGAAGGTCTGGTTGAAGGTTTTTGTCCAATAAAGTGTGAGATCGAGGTGGAAATGTTTGAACAGACGAGTCTGCATACCAAACTCCCAAGAGTTGGTGGTCTCAGGCTTGAGATCATACATCGGGTAAATGGTCTGCGACTTCCACTGTTTAGAGTTGTTGTCCCATTCGTAAACGGGATTGGCGAACCAACGCGGGAAGGGAATACCTACAGAAGCGAATGAGCCACGGAACTTCAGATAGTCAATCTGCTTAGGCAGCTTGAAGGTCTCTGAGGCAACCCATGACAGACCCACAGAGGGATAGAAGAACGACGACTTGTTTGAGTGAGGACCTGCGAGCATTGAGGGCCAATCGTTACGTCCTGTGAGAGAGAGATAGATCTGGCTGTCCCAACCAATTTCGGCACTTGCGAAGAGCGACTTTGTCTGGTCGTGGTAGCCACCGGGGAGACGTGTCTCGCGCTGCGGGTCAACCTGATACTCGTTGAACACGTTGGGGATGAGGTTGTCGGCGATGGGACCCTCAATGCCTGTCACGCGCTGACGGATGTCAGAAAGGATGGCACCGGCATTGGCGTTCACCGACAGGCGGTCGTTGAAGAAGCGCTTGTCGAAGGTGAGCATAAGGTCACCATAGAGCTGCTTGTCATCGGTGTTGGAGAGAGCATACTGACCGTTGGCACCGGCGATGGTGGTGTTGGTCGAGGCATAATATTTCTTCTCATACTTGTTTGCCGAGTTGTCAATGCGTATGCGGGCAGCAACGTTGAGATAGTCGGTAAGCTTGTATGTGGCTCCAGCGTTGAGCATGTAGCGATGCTTGCTGTTCTCACGAAGGTTGCGGTAGTTGATCCAGTAGGGGTTCTGTCCCACAAACTCGTTGATCAGACCGTTCCAGTTCTGAGTGTAGATGTTGCGCTGTGTGTCCCAGTGCTCATAGACCTTCATGTCGTTGTAGTCGTTGCCACGGGGGAAGAGATATGCTGTAACCAACGGGTTGGCATAAACACCCTGGTTCACCATGTTACGGTCGTTCTGGTAGATATAATTGGCACCCACATCGAGGGTCAGCTTGTCGCCAAGCATCTTTGATGTGTTGCGGAACGAGAAGTTGTAACGGTTATACTTGTTGTTGGGAACGATGCCGCCCGAGTTTACAACCGATGCTGACAGGTAGGTTTGGTTCTTCTCGGTACCTGTAGAGAGGGTCATGGCCTCTGTGGTCACGAGGCCGGTCTTCAGATAGTCGCTCTCAGGGTCGTAGCCTCTGTAGTTGGCTTCGTTGAGGAGTTTGCCCCATGAGTAAGAGTCGGCACCGGCATCGCGCAATGAAGAGCCTGTGCCGTAACGGTTCTGGAACTCGGGCATGCGCAGAGCGTTGGAAAACTCTGTCGACTGGCTCACGGTAACGGTTGTCTTGCCAGCCTGTCCCTTCTTTGTTGTGATAACGATGGCACCGTTAGATGCGCGGTTACCGTAAAGGGCGGCAGCGGCAGCACCTGTAAGCACCGACATCGACTCGATGTCCTCGGGGTTGATATCGGCGATAGCCTCTGTTGTGCCTGACGATCCGAACTCGGTGTCGCCGTCACCTCCAAGGTTGAACATAGGCACACCGTCGATAACGTAAAGCACGTTGCTCGACTGCTCGATGCTTCGTGCACCACGCATAACAACCTTTGAAGCGCCACCGGCACCTGCTGAAGAAGCGTTGATGTTGACACCTGCCACCTTGCCGTTGAGCGAGTTTATGAAGTTGGCATCCTTGTTGGCAGAGAGCTGGTCGCCACCAACCTGCTGAACGTTGTAGCTCAGCGCCTTCTCTGCACGCTTAATGCCGAGGGCGGTAACCACCACCTCGTTAAGCTCCTTTGAAGCGGGTGTGAGGGCAAGCGAATAGCTGTCTTTGTCACCAATGCGCAAAGCCTTCTGTTCGTAGCCTATGTAATTGATTTCCAGTTCTGCTCCCTCGGGAACATTAAGGGTGAAGTTACCGTCAAAATCGGTAACGACAGCGTTTTGTGTGCCTTTCTGGCGAATGGTGGCACCGATAACGGGCATGCCGGTCTCGTCAACGACGTTACCTGTCACCTTCTTGCGGTTGTCACCTTTCTGCTGCGTCGCGCCACCTTTTTCGGCTTTGGCGCTTTTAGATACGACAATGTTCTTGCCTTCAATCTTGTAAGACACGCCTTGTCCTACAAGAATCTGGTTTACAGCTTGCTTCAATTCGGTTGCGTTAACGTTAACCTTACGACTGGTATTGATGTCGTTGGCAGCAAACACAAACGAATATCCGCTTTTCTCCCTCAGTTGTGTCATGGCGGTCTTCACGCTCACGCCGTTAAGATGAAGCTTAACGCTCTGAGCAGCTACTCCAAGGCTCATGCACAACAGAAACGCAGCCACTGACAGGCTCTTTCTTTGGATGTTCATTGTTGGTTTGGTTTATTAATGATTGATTTATGATTGTTTATTAAATATTTCAGCTTTTAAACGAGGCGGTCCAATGATGTTTTACAGGCGCCGACATGAGAGCATCCTTATGACGGGAATGCTCTCATGTGAGCAATCGACGGCCTGCGGTTATCATGTGAGTAATGTCACGATTGGACCATTATATATGGTTTTAGCTTGAATGCGCGAAAGCATTTGCTTTGTGGTTTTTAAGTTTTTCCTGCTGTGTTTAGGATCGTATGGCCGTTATTAGGTCATGGGGCAGTTGTGTGGGGTGTGAGAGGGGTGTTAAGGATATGTGATGAGGGTATTGGGGTCTAATAGATCTTCACATCATTGCCTTTTATTGCATATTTTATGCGTCCGGTGCCTGCAAGCACATTAAGGATCTGCGGAAGATCCTGGTCCTTGCGGTGGAACACGCCATAGAAGCGCACCTTGGCAAGCGCCGTGTCGGCGATGACGATGTTGGTGGCGTATGTGCGACTGAGATCCTTGGCAATGTCTGCCAGACAACGTCCATTGAGCATTATGGTTCCGTCGGTCCACAGACAGGCTGTACGAGCGTCATAGTTTTCAACGGTCAGGTTACCGCCTTTCTTGTCGAACACAGCACGCTGGCTTGGCACGAGCTTGCAGCCCGCATCTTGTGTCTTGCCGACAACGCCTAACGCCACGCTTCCTTCGTCAAGACTAACCATGGCTGTGGGGTCTTCGGGATAGTCGCGGAAGTCGAACTTGGTGCCGAGCACTCTCACGCTCAAGCTTCCCGATTTAACGTCGAAGGGCATCTCACGGTTCTTATGAACCTCAAAATAGCCCTCGCCCGTGAGCGTCAGGTTGCGGTCTTTCACACCGAATCCTTGCGAGTAGGCAATGCGGCTTCCTGCATTGAGCCACACCGATGTGCCGTCAGGAAGAGTGACCTTCGATGTAGCGCCCTCTGGAGCCTCGACAACGATCTGTGCAAACGCTTTCTCGATGTTGTCCTGTCCCATCTTGTAGAACAGATAAGAGCATGCGCTCACAACGACAGCCACAACGGCAGCATAGCGCAGAGCCTTGACCATGCGGCGGCGAACAGCTCCTACAATGCTGAATGGACGTGCCGTTTCTTTTTGCGCGTCAGCCTCGTCATCAGCATCTTGCCCAGAACCGTCGTTCTCGCTTTTGGCTTCTGCCACACGAGCCAGAAACAGCTCAAAGGCTTTCTCACGATCATAAACAGCCAACGAGTCGACATCGGGTGTAGCCTCCCATATGCGCACAAGCTTCTCATAGAGACTCTTGTTTGCAGGCGCAGCAGCCTTCCACTCCTCCAGCCGTTTGGTTTCTTCGGCTGTGAGCGTGTCGCTAAGCTCTGTGGCTACAAGAAGATATAACTCGTCAGTATTCATCGATTGTTTGTTGTTTACGTTGTTGTTCATAAAGGAGACGAAAAAAGAGGTTTTTAGGGTAGTCTAAATTGTAAGTTTTTTTTATAAAAATTCTTTCAGGGACTGTTCATCCAGATATTTAAGGAACATAACCATCTGATTAAGAGCACATAACGAACTAATGTCAGAACAAAAGTTTTTTTCTTTTTTTCTAAAAAGAGAGAACAAGCCGGCAAGGCTAATCTCCTTGTCTACTCGTCAACTTGTGGCTGTCAATATAATAATGTGTAGAAAACTAAAGATTCACAAGGAAAGCCAACGCGATATACTTGTCAAGGTTCTGCGAAAGAAGCTTCAAGGCGTTACGCATGTGATATTTCACCGTGTTCACAGAAATGCCAAGCTCGCTGGCAATCTCTGCATGCTTCATGCCCATGAACCGGCTCATCTCAAACACGCGGCGACACTCGGCGGGCAATGCTGCAATGGCCTCATCCACACGCTCCTCAAGCTCGCTGTTTATCACCTCCGACAGCGGGTCGTTGTCGGCGTCAGACGAAGGCTCAGGCACAGCACCATCATCGGCAAGACGCGACGAGGCAATCTCATAGCGTTGGCGCTTTGAACGAAGATAATCCATGCTGGCATGACGCACACTTTGCGACAGATAGCTGCGCAGAGAGGTGTTGATGTCGAGAGAGTCGCGTTTTTCCCATAGTTTGAAGATAAGGTCGCCGACAATGGTCTCGGCGACAAACTGGTCATGAACATATCGGTTGGCTGTGAAGCATAACACCTGGTAGTGGGTATCGTAGATGTAGCGATAGGCCTCGGTGTCGCCTGTTTTCAAGCCGTTTATAATCAGTCTTTCTGAATAGTCCATTTTTTCTTTAAAGCTATTGCGTTTTAAGTTTTTAGCGTCCTTGTAAAAGCTGAACATTGACATAAGGGTTCACACCATAATGGCAGAATGATACGCTTGCAAAATTAGAAAAAATTTTTGGTTATTCAAACATTATCTGAACTAAAATTTTTATTAACCAAGAAGCTGACAAATTAAGCAAAAGAGCTAAACAGAAGCCACATAGAGGCACACAACATTTCAAAATGACAAAAAAAACGAACAATCATGCCATTTTGTGCAAGACTTTAAGTAACTTTGCATAAACTTGTTACATTTCAAAGAAAACGAACCGTTTTAAAGAAGACAAACGAAGCAAATAAGCGCATGGACATAAGCACTCTCATAAACGACAACAACAGCTCACGCCACTTCTCATTCGAAGTGTTGCCGCCGCTCAAAGGCAACGGCACAGGTTTTCTGTTCTCAACAATAGACAAGCTTAAAGACTTTAACCCGCTGTATATCAACATAACGACTCACCACAGCGAGTATGTGTACCGCGAGCTTGAGAACGGACAGTTTGAGCGCTTGCGCATTCGCCGCCGCCCGGGAACGATAGCCATAGCCGCTGCCATTCAGAACAAATATAACATTCCGGTCATTCCACACATCATCTGTAGCGGTGCGACAAAAGAAGATATCGAGTATGAGTTGCTCGATTTGCAGTTTCTCGGCATAGAGAACCTGCTGTTGCTCCGTGGCGACAAGGCCAAAGAAGACAGCATGTTCAAGGCAACGCCTGGCGGCCATGAGCACACCACACAGCTCATAGAGCAGGTCAACCAGTTTAACAACGGTCTGTTCATGGACGGCACACCCATCAAGAACCCCGGCAAGCCGTTCCATTTTGGCGTGGCTGCCTACCCCGAGAAACACGAGGAGGCACCCAACCTGGAGATGGACATGGCATATCTCAAGATGAAGCAAGACCTTGGTGCCGAGTATGCGGTGACACAGCTGTTCTACGACAACAAGAAATATTTCGAGTTTGTGGATAAGGCACGCGCCATGGGAATAACCATACCCATCATTCCGGGCATCAAACCCTTCGCCAAGCTGTCACAGCTCACCGTTGTGCCGCGCACGTTCCACTGTGACCTGCCGCAGGAGCTTGCAGTGGAGGCGGTGAAATGTAAGACCGACGACGACGCAAAGGCGCTTGGCGTGGAGTGGACAACGGCACAATGTAAGGAGCTTTACGATGCCGGCGTCAAGAACATTCATTTCTACACCGTCTCGGCTGTCGACTCGGTGTGTGAGGTGGCCAAACGACTGCTGTAGATTCTTGTTGAAAACGAGAGACAAGCAACGGCTATCACCAAAAACAGAACGAGCAACAAGACAAAAAGCTTAAGAGCAAAGAAAAACCCTAACCCATGTCAATAGAAGAAGTAGTAGGACAACGTGAAGCATGGCAACGGCTCATGCTTATGGAGAAAGAAGACCGCATACCGCACGCCATGCTGTTTTGTGGTCCCGCAGGCTGTGGCAAGATGGCTATGGCCATTGCCTTCGCGTCACATCTGCTCGGCAACAGTCAGTTACTGAAAAACTGGAACCACCCAGACCTCCACTTCTCCTACCCCACCATAAAGAAGCCAAGCATGGGGTCGGAGCACCAACCCGTGAGCGCCGACTATACTCAAGAATGGCTCAACATGCTCAACAACGGGCCCTACTTCACCATGGAACAATGGATGGACGAGATGGGGGCCGAGAACCAGCAAGCCATCATTACTGGTGCCGAGAGCGATGCCATTTCTCACGACCTCAACCTCAAGGCGAGCCAAGGCGGCTACAAGGTTAGCATAATATGGCTGCCTGAACGCATGAACCTGGCAAGCGCAAACAAGATCCTGAAAATCTTGGAGGAGCCACCGCAGAACACCGTGTTCCTGATGGTGAGCGAAGAGCCGGAAAAGCTTCTGGAGACCATACGGAGCCGCACGCAACGGTTCACGATGAAAGGCATCGACACAGCCGACATTGAGCAGACGCTCATAACAAAACGAGGCATCGATGCCGAGACTGCACACAACATTGCGCGTGTGGCAAACGGCAACTGGAACAAAGCCATCGACACGCTCAGCGCAGGCAACGAGAACAACATGTTCTTCGAGCTCTTCACCATGCTCATGCGCATGGCCTACTCGCGCAAGGTGAAGGAGATAAAGAAATGGAGCGACACGGCAGCGTCCTTCGGACGTGAGAAGCAGAAACGCATGCTGCTCTATTTCATGCGTATGGTGAGAGAAAACTTCATGTTCAACTTCCACCAGCCAGAGCTTGTCTACATGACCACCGAAGAGCAAAAGTTTGCCACTCGTTTCTCACCCTTCATCAACGAGGCCAACGTCATCGAAATAAACGACCTCTTCGCAAGGGCATTGCGCGACATAAGCCAGAACGCCAACAGCAAGATCGTGATGTACGACATGGCACTCAAGCTCATCGTGTCGCTCATACGCAAACCATAGCATACACTACGCGGCTTAAGCTGCCGCGCAACAACATATATATTCACCAGCGGGCCACAACGTCCGCACAACACCACTTTCACAATCATCATGACAGATTTCAAGGACATGAAATTCAAGATAACACGCGACTGCGACAGAGGCTTCTGCCACCGTGGATGCGGACGACAGGACAAGCAGCTCAACGCCTACGACTGGCTGGCCGACGTGCCAGGCAACGAGGAGAGCACAGATCTCGTGGAGGTACAGTTTAAAAACACCCGCAAGGGCTACTACCACAATGTCAACAACATTGACCTGAAGAAGGGCGACATCGTGGCGGTGGAGGCAAGTCCGGGCCACGACATCGGCGTGGTCACCATGACAGGACGTCTCGTCAAGCTGCAAATAAAGAAAGCCAACCTTAAGTCGGCAGACGACATAAAGCGCGTGTACCGCATTGCCAAGCCCGTCGACATGGAAAAATATCACGAGGCAAAGAGCCGCGAACACGACACGATGATTCAGAGCCGACAGATAGCCAAGGAGCTGGGTCTGCAGATGAAGATCGGCGATGTCGAATATCAAGGCGATGGCAACAAGGCCATCTTCTATTATATCGCCGATGAGCGCGTCGACTTCCGTCAGCTCATCAAGGTGCTTGCCGACACGTTCCATGTGCGCATCGAGATGAAGCAGATCGGTGCACGACAGGAGGCAGGACGCATTGGTGGCACAGGACCCTGTGGCCGCGAACTGTGCTGCGCCACATGGATGAAAAACTTTGTGAGCGTGAGCACCAACGCCGCACGCTATCAGGACATCTCGCTCAACCCGCAGAAGCTTGCCGGCTTGTGTGCCAAGCTCAAATGTTGTCTCAACTATGAGGTCGACGACTATGTGGAGGCAAGCCGCAAGATGCCAAACAAAGAGGTGACCTTGTTCACACAAGACAACGAATATTTCCTCTTCAAGACCGACATTCTCGCCGGACTCGTGTCCTACAGCACACAGAAGGGCATGGCCACAAACCTTGAGACCATAACGGCAGAGCGCGCCAAAGAGATTATTGAGCTCAACAAACGCGGCGAGAAGCCCGAGACGCTCTCTATCAACGGCAACGTGAAGGAAGACAACAAGCACACCGACCTGTTGGCTGATGCCGACATCAGTCGCTTCGACAAGTCGAAGAAGAAAAAGAACAAGAACAAAAACAAGAACAAGAACAGCCGTGAGAACCGTCCCGCCGATGCCAACAACAACGAGGCACAGCTGAACGAAGAGGGCAAAACCGCAAAACAAGACGACGGCAACAAGCGCAACGGTGAGGGAAGACAGTCCAACGAGGGAAGACAACCCAGACGTCAAGACCGCAACAACAGACACAACAACCAGCAGCGCAACAAGAACCGCCAGCAGCCAAAGGATGGCAACGGCGCTCAGCCTAAGCAGCAAGCCCAGCCACAAGCTCAGCCTAAGCAGCAGCCACCACAGGCGCAGCCCAAGCAGCAGGCTCCACAGGCGCAGCCTAAGCAGCAGGCATCACAGGCTCAGCCCAAGCCGCAGGCTCCACAGGCGCAGCCCAAGCCGCAAGCTCCACAGCAATAACGTTTAACGATTGGTTACAATGAAAAGAACCTCTCTGGCTGCCATCCTCGCGATGGCAGCATTCTTTATTGTGGTCTCAACGACCACATCCTGTAACGGCAACAAAGTTTACGACCAGTATAACCACACCCCGATAACAGGATGGGAGAAGAACGACACGCTCACCTTCAGCGTGCCAAGGATGACGGAAGCAGCTGTTTATTCGTCAGAACTAATGCTGCGCATAAACGAAGATTTCCCGTTCATGAGCGTAACGCTCATCGTGGAGCAGAAGGTTATACCCGGCATGGATGTGAAAACAGACACGCTGAAATGTAGACTCATCGACCAGAAAGGCAACTTCAGCGGTCAGGGCATAAGCTACCACCAATATTGTTTCCCCATAAACACCATGACGCTCGTACCCGGCGACTCGCTACAGATAAGCGTGCGCCACGACATGAAACGCGAAATTCTGCCTGGTGTAAGCGATGTGGGAATAAAGATCGAGAAGACTGACCGCGTCTTCCCCATGGCAAAACACTAAAGACAAGCGTGGCCGGCAGAGATAGAAAACAGGTAAAACAAGAGATAAATTTACCCCTGTTTTGCATAAATATGCAGAATGACAGAAAGATAGCAAACAAAGCTATGTTCTTTCAAAATGCACAAAATTATAGTTAAAACTTAATCGCGAATTGTTAACGGTTCTTAAATACACCCTTCTTTTGTCATTAAGCCTCTTTGAGCTCGTCAAAGAGGCTTAATGAGCTCCTCAAAGAGCCTCTTTGACAACGTCAAATGGGCACTTTCATTTTGTCAAATGAGCTTAATGGGAAACTGAATAAATATACGGCCCAAAGTGCATATTTATACATTGAATGAGGTGGTTGAATTTATTACATGACCACCAGATATGCCATGCCTCCTTTTCCACCATCGTTGGTTCAAAAACCTCCAAATCCGTCTTTTTGCGTAAGCGTATCCGCGATGCAGCCTTTTTTTAAATCATTATGCTTGTTACCTTTGC